>Ga0209723_1000599_pt1 | contig 65532 bp, 61 predicted proteins | sample BiotimSIPDNA_2_FD_185750 | JGI IMG/M metagenome (GOLD analysis project Ga0209723, IMG submission 185750) | Anaerobic biogas reactor microbial communites from Washington, USA - Biogas_R2 time_0 SIP DNA (SPAdes) (version 2) | ecosystem: Engineered > Bioreactor > Anaerobic > Unclassified | place... | reverse complement strand
TTCATGACGGCTTCCCATTCTTTGGAACGGTGTGATACCTCAATAACGGACATGCCTGTCCGGCTGAAATCTTTAAGAGCGTCTATTCCTGCCTGCAGCGCTTCCGGGGGAAGGATACAAGGTCCTGCGTTAAAATTGTAGGTGGTTTTCATATTGGTGTTGTTTTATTACGATTTCTTTGTGAATGCAAATATAAAGTAAAAATATACAATCAGAAACTAATTATTGCTAATGATCTGTAAGTTTTTTTGTCCGGTTTCTTTTTCACAGTAATGACATATAAGCACCAGGCCTCCGGGTGTCATCCGGGTTGTAAAACGTGTTTTTACCGGTTCATGATTGGTAATGCACCTGGGGTTGAGGCAACGGACCAACCCGCAGATCTCGGAAGGTATCACTACCGGCCTCTTTTCAACTACCTGGTAATCTTTGATGATATTGAGAATGGCATCCGGCGCAACCAAAGCAATCCGGTTGACATCGTCTTCTTCAAAAAATTTATCCGAGATTTTGATAATGGATTTTACACCAAGGACTTTACTTTCCAGGTTAGTCCCGAACGTCATCTGAAAATCACCCCGGGCCAGACCAAGAATTTCAATAACATGGAACAATTGCCCTGCAGGGATCCTGTCTATGACGGTACCGTTCCTGATTGCGCTTACTTTCAGTTTTTTCTTTGTTTCCATGACATTACAATTGGTTCATTAGATAAGTTATTGTCCCCATTCGGGTATATACCCCGTTACGTGCCTGTTCAAAATAGTAGGCTTCCGGACGGTCATCCACGTTGGTTGAAATTTCGTTAACCCTTGGTAACGGGTGTAATATCCGTAAATTAGATTTGGTGTTTTTAAGCATGGATACATCCAGGCTCATCAGGTTTTTGACACGTTCGTATTCCATTGGATCCTGGAAACGCTCCTGTTGTATGCGGGTCATGTAGAGAATGTCGGTATCATCCATCTGGCCTTCCAGTTCGTGGTGTTGTGTATAAGGTATGTTTCGGGAATCCAAAAAGTCAATATATTCCTGAGGTATAGCCAGTTCCGGGCAGGATACAAACCGGAAGCGGGGTTTGAAATGACTCATGGCCTGCAACAGCGAATGAACGGTCCGTCCGTATTTCAGATCCCCTACCATGGTTATGGACAGATTCTCCAGTGATCCCTGTGTTTTTCGGATGGAATACATATCCAAAAGTGTCTGAGTCGGATGCTGGTTGGCTCCGTCCCCGGCGTTGATTACGGGACATCCGGCGATTTCTGAAGCATACCTGGCAGCTCCGTCTAACGGATGGCGCATTACAATCATGTCTGAATAATTGGAAACCATCTTGATGGTATCTTTCAGGCTTTCTCCCTTGGTAACGCTGGTAGCGTCTAGCGAGGAAAAACCTATAACACGTGCTCCCAGGCGGTTGGCTGCTGTTTCAAAACTCAGACGCGTTCGGGTAGAAGGTTCAAAAAAAATGCAGGCAATAATTTTTCCTGTATACAGGGGCCGGTTTGTATCGGCTTCGTATTCCAGCGCAAGATCAAGTACCTGCAACATTTCTTCTTTGTTGAAGTCGTTTATTGATATGAGAGATTTCATAGATGAAATATTACAATGACTAGGTAGGGTCCAGGGATGATAAAAGAGCCTGTTTCCGTGAGGGAAGTACCTGAACGATTATCCGGCAGGGCAGGGAGCTGTCCCGGTAATTCTGTTCGGTTATTACAGCTTCTGTATCCCGTATGGCTTTCATGACTTTATCCGTTCGGTCATAATCAAATTGAAGCTCAACGGTTTGAAGCACTTTCTTCTGAGTGATCACGGCATTTTCCAATGCGTTGGCAGCCGCCGTTCTGTATGCGTTTATGAGCCCTCCCGTGCCCAGTTTTATGCCGCCGAAATAACGGACCACTGCCATCAATACATCAGAGACATCCATGGATATCAATTGTCCCAGTATGGGTTTTCCGGCTGTGGAAGAAGGCTCTCCGTTATCGTTCGCCCGCCAGGGTTCGCCGTCAGGACCTAAGCGGTAAGCATAACAGATATGGCGGGCATCAAAATGTTTTTTTTTCAGGGTTCCCAGCAGTTCCCGAATCTCTTCCTCATCTGAAACGGGAAATCCGTAGGACAGAAAACGACTTCCCTTTTCCTTATAAAGGCCCACGCAGGGAGCTTCCAGGGTTTTATATATCTCGCCGGGGCACATCATGCGAAAATACGTCTTTTACGTATCTTTGCAAAATCGAGGCAGAAAATTATGGGGTTTGCAGAAAAATTTATCGAACAGGCATCCGCCGCTCTTTCTCTATGTGATGACCGGCTGATCGCAAAAGCCGGGGAAGCCAATCCCTGGTTTTGTCCCCTGTTTGTAAAACACCGCTTGAATGCGTTGAAAGAAAGCCTGGAACAGGACAAGTCCCTGTTGCTTCAATTGCTGGATTTTGAAGTGCCGGCTACAGCTCCCCGCTTGATAACCATTGTTGCGGCAGGCAATATTCCCCTTGTCTGCTGGCACGATCTTGTTTGTGCCCTGGCTTATGCAAGTGCACATCCCGACGGCGTTACGCTGGAAGTAAAATTATCTTCAAAAGACAATGTTCTGCTTCCGGCCATTGTGGACAGGCTTTACAATATGGAAAATTCCTGTCTGAATGGCATCCGGATACGTTTTGTGTCCCGTGCGGATCCCGGAACCCGTGCCATCCTTTTTACGGGAGGCTCTAATGCCGAGGCTTATTACCGGCAGGCATTTCCCGGAATTCCTGTGCTCATTCGGACCGGCAGAAGTTCAGTGGCCGTGCTCGACGGAACCGAGTCTGAAGAAGAATTGGAAGGACTTGTCCGGGATTGTTTCTTGTATTTCGGCCTCGGGTGCCGGAATGTTTCCTTACTGATGGTTCCTTTTGAATACGATTTTCTTCCGTTCGTGCAAAAGACAGCAACGGTTATGGGTCCGGTTTTAAGCTCACATAAGAATTACATGAGTGCGCTGCGTCATGCAAGAGCCTGTGCCCTCATGTTAAAAGATCCTGCCGGACAAGAAAACCCTTATCCTGAAGACTTTTTTGTTCTTGAAGAAAGTGAGGGTCTGAATCCGCCGGTGGCAGTTGTACACTACACAAAATACAATAAACGGGAAGACATTTCTTTTTTTCTGGAAAAGAACCGTGATTTGATACAATGCGTTGCCGGAACCGGAGAGGTGCCTTTGGGAAAAACCCAGTTTCCCGCTTTTACGGATTACGCTGACAGGTTGAATACATTGGAATGGCTACAAAAATTATCATATTAATGGGTCCCACGGGTGTGGGAAAAACCTCGCAAAGCCTGGCGATAGCACGTTTGCTGAAATCGCCGGTAATCAATTGCGACAGCCGGCAGATATACAAAGAACTTAAAATCGGGGTGGCCCGGCCTGCAAAAGAGGAATTGTCACAGGTTAAACATTACTTCATTGCCAGCCATACCATACATCAAACGTATTCTGCGGGTGATTATGAACGAGAAGCCTGGGATCTGGTCATGAAACTTGCGCCCTCTCACGAATACCTGCTAATGGTTGGAGGGTCGGGCTTCTACATAGATGCTTTTACAGACGGCATAGATCATATGCCGCCGTCAGATCCGGAAATACGTGAAGAATTGGCCCGGACGGCAGAAGATCCGCAAGGGTATGAAGCCCTGCAGTTTCGCTTGAAAGAATTGGATCCTATTACGTGGAACCGTATTGATAAGGCCAACAAACGCAGGGTTTTGCGGGCACTGGAAGTGTGTTTGTCTTCAGGGAAACCGTACCATTATTTTTTAAAACATACGGCAAAAGAACGGCCGTTCGAAATTGAAAAAATCATGATGGAAAGGCCCCGTGCGGAATTGTACGAACGCATTGACCGACGGGCTGATGAAATGATGAAAGCGGGATTACTGGAAGAAGCACGCAGCCTGTATCCGTATAAAAAAATCCCTGCACTCCAAACAGTGGGGTACAGGGAGCTGTTTGCTCATTTTGACGGGGAATATTCTTACAACGAAGCGTTACGCCTTATCAAGCGCAATACGCGCCGGTATGCAAAACGTCAGCTTACTTACTGGCGAAACGAAACTAGAACGGAAGATCATCCTCTCCTTCGTCCGGTTCCGTCATTATAGGACCGGGAGCCGGATACTCAGGCGAAGCGGAATTTACCTGCCCTTTTTCAAGGCGCCATGCGCGCACATCGGTATACCATCGTCCGTTGTATTCCCTGGATTCAATATTGACCGAAGCTTTTACGGTTTCTCCGATCTGTAAGGTGTCCAGTTCCTTTACCCGGTCTTCTCCAAAGACTGAAAGGCAAACTTTACGCGGGTACCCCGATTCTTGTGTTTCCAGGATAAATTCCTGTTTAACCCAGTCACCCCGGGCTCCGGTTCCTTTAAACACCGGACGTTTTTCAATCAAAGTTCCCTGGAGTTCCACTTTTGTTGTTATTCTTTGGCCGGAAAGACCTTGTTCATTTCCACTTCAAATATCAATGTGCTGTTAGGACCAATGGCATTGCCGGCGCCGTTGGCTCCGTAACCCAATTCGGAAGGAACATACAAAATGATCTTGCCGCCTTCGCCAACCAGCTGCATGCCTTCGGTCCAGGCAGGGATAACCCTGTCAAGGGGGAATTTGGCCATCTCGTTGCGGGAATAGGAGGAATCAAATTCGGTGCCGTCAATCAGAGTGCCTACATAATGCACTTCAACCGTATCGGTTGCGGTGGCACGGACTTCATTACCTTCGCGAATAATCTTGTATTGCAGACCGCTGGGTAATACAACCACGCCTTCTTTTGTCTTGTTTTCTTCCAGGAACGCTTCTCCTTCCTTAATATTACGTTCCCCTTCAACGACTTTCTTCTTTTGCATGAAAGCCGTAATGTCTTCGTTCCAGGCCATCATTTCTTCACGTGTGGGTTCTTCTTCTTTGGCCATCAGTTCTTTATATGCCTTAATAACCACGTCGTTGTTTAATTCACCGAAATTGGATTGCCTGACCATGGATGCCAGGGAATAACCTACGGCACGGCTCAGTGAGTCAACGGCTCCTTTTGAAAAATCGGTATTTGCATCAGATGTACTGCTATTACATGATGCAACAAGCATTCCGCCCATAAGGACGATCGATAGAATCTTTAATGTTCTCATTGTTAAATATGGTTTTGAATAATGATCGGATTTAGTAGCAATCAACAAATGTAAGGTTTATTTCTTGTTATTTAAATAGGAGTAACAGCAAATTTTGTGCAAAAGACGTGCCCCCACAATTGCATCCCAGGGATCGTTCTCCCCCGGGGCTACTTCACACAGATCAAATCCGATGATCTTCAGCGGGGATGAAGCCAGTAAGTACAACAGGTAATCCACCTGCTGAAAACTCAGTCCTCCCGGAACAGGAGTTCCTGTATGAGGGCAAAGATCAGGTGAAAGTCCGTCAATATCCAGACTAATGTATACCTGTTCGGGAAGGCTTTCCATAATGCGGTGGCATTGTTCTCGCCATGTCAGCCCTTCGTACATGTCTTCATTCAGGGATTCATCGGGGAAAAAAGAGATGCGCGGATCACTGCGGATGATCTGGTATTCTTCCCGGCAATAATCACGTACTCCAACTTGTGTCAGGGCGGTCACCGCCGGAACGGACTTCATGGCATTATACATAATGGAGGCATGTGAATACGTGAATCCTTCATAAGCTTCACGAAGATCGGCGTGAGCATCAATATGCAATATTCCAAAAGATCCGTAATGTTCCCCCAATGCCTGAAGGTAACCCAGCGGGACAGAGTGTTCTCCTCCAACAAGTCCTACGAATTTCCCCGCCCGCAATTGTTCGGAACATTGCAGGTAAACGATCCGGTTCATCCGGGCACAGGCCGAGTTGACTTGGTCCAGGACTTCGCCCAGTCCGTTTTCCCCGGGGTCGATCCCGTCTTCCCAGCTTTGGATTATCTTTTGTGCCAGGATTCGGGCCGTCCGGTTCAAAATGGGCAATTCTTCGTGTTCTTCCAATGTGGCAATGGGAATATTCCAGGCTTCGTTCACCCTGGCATTGAATAAGTCTATTTGAGCGGAAGCGTCTATTATGGCTTCCGGGCCCATACGTGTTCCGTCGCGGTAGGAAGTAGTTACGTCCCAGGGAACGGATACCAATACAATTTCAGCTTCTTCGTGCGAAAAAGGCAGGGCAAAATACCGGCCGTTGGGAACTCCCGGCAGGTTGGGATCAAATGCATTCATACGATACCTTCTCTTATTATGTCGTGTATATGGACCATCCCCGCATACCGGTTATCCCTCAATACGATCAGTTGTGTAATCTTGTTGGACTGCATCATTTCATAAGCATGAACAGCCAGCTGATCAAATAATACGGTTTTAGGATCTTTGGTCATGACATCTCCCGCACACAATGCTTCAAAATGGCTGTTCTTTTCCACCATCCGTCGTACGTCTCCGTCTGTAATAATACCCTGCAGTTTTCCGGTTTGGTCTAAAACAGCTGTTGCTCCCAGCCGGTTGCGTGAAATTTCAAATATCGTGTCCTTGATGGATTGTTCAGGCAAAACTCCGGGGCGAAGGGTGTGATCCATGATATCAGAAACCCGTAAGTACAGTTTTTTCCCAAGAGAACCTCCGGGATGAAAGCGTGCAAAATCGGCTTGCGAAAATCCTCTTAACTGCAACAGGCATACGGCCAGGGCATCTCCCAGAACCATCTGCACCGTAGTACTGGCCGTGGGGGCCAGGTCGTTGGGGCAAGCTTCATGTGGAGCCGAGGCTACCAGTACATAATCTGCCGATCTTCCCAGGTAAGATTCCCGGTTGCCAACCATGCCTATCAGAAGGTTTCCCATTCTGCGGATCAGCGGCACCAAAACTTTGATCTCGGCAGTATCTCCGCTTTTTGAAAGACACATAACCGTGTCTCCGGGTTGTACAATACCCAGGTCTCCGTGAATTGCGTCGGCAGCATGCATAAAAATGGCCGGAGTTCCCGTTGAATTGAACGTGGCCACAATTTTTTGACCAATAAGGGCACTTTTCCCAATACCGGTAACGATCAGACGGCCTTTGGAAGCGTATAGAATTTCGACAACTTTCAGGAAAGATCCGTCAATGGACTGCCGCAATGCATTTACTGCAAGCAGTTCTTTTTCAATGACTTCAAGTGCCGTTTTTTGAATATCCGCTTTAGATGTGCTCATAAAATTTTGAAAGAACAAAACAAACGTATAACTTAGTGCACAAAGGTAGTAAAATATGTGTACTTCATCTGAATTGCACTTTCAGCTGAAAAAGCATTTTGGTTTCAACTCATTCAAGGGACAGCAGGAAGAGATCATAACCCATTTGATGAACGGGGGTGATGCTTTTGTGCTTATGCCAACAGGGGGAGGAAAGTCCTTATGCTACCAATTGCCGGCTATATTGATGGAAGGAACTGCCGTGGTCATTTCGCCTTTAATTGCATTGATGAAGAATCAGGTGGATGCCATTCGGGGATTTTCTACGGATAATTACGGTGTGGCCCATTTTCTGAACTCGTCACTGAGCAAAACCCAGGTTTTGGAAGTCAGGGAGTCACTTCTTGCCGGAAAAACAAAATTGCTTTATGTAGCTCCCGAATCACTTACAAAACAGGAAAATATTCAGCTTCTCAAGCAAATGAGCATTTCCTTTTATGCCATTGATGAAGCCCACTGTATTTCGGAATGGGGACATGATTTCCGTCCTGAATACAGAAAGATCCGTCCACTGGTTAAAGAGATCGGGAAGGCTCCCATTATTGCGCTCACTGCTACGGCTACCCCCAAGGTTCAGCAGGATATCCAAAAGAATCTGGGCATGATGGAGGCTCGTGTTTTCAAAACATCATTTAACCGGGAGAACCTGTATTATGAAGTCAGGCCCAAGGTAAATGTGAATAAAGAACTGGTGAAATTCATCCGGCAGAATGCGGGTAAAAGCGGTATTGTATATTGCCTGAGCCGCAAGAAAGTGGAAGAGATTGCTTCCTTTTTACAGGTTAACGGCATACGAGCCCTGCCTTACCATGCAGGAATGGATGCAGCTACCCGTTCAAAAACACAGGATCAGTTCCTGATGGAAGATATTGATGTTATCGTGGCAACCATTGCGTTCGGAATGGGTATTGACAAGCCGGATGTGAGGTTTGTCATCCATTATGATATTCCCAAATCCCTGGAAGGGTATTATCAGGAGACAGGCAGGGCAGGAAGGGACGGCGGAGAAGGCCAATGCATAGCCTTCTACAGTTACAAGGATATCCAGAAACTTGAAAAATTCAAACAGGGCAAGCCCATAGCGGAACAGGAAGTGAGCAAGCAGTTGCTCATGGAAACCGTAGCTTATGCAGAAACCAACGTATGCCGCAGAAAAATCCTGTTGAATTATTTTGGGGAAGATTATCTGCAGGAAAATTGTGCCAATTGTGATAATTGCCTGCATCCCAAAAAGCAGTTTGACGGACAGGAAGAAATGTGCCTGGCGTTGGAAGCAGTACAAAAATCGCTGGAACAGTTCAACGCCGAACATGTAGCCAACATTATTGCAGGAGTTTCCAATTCCATGATCAAGTCCTACCAGCACCACAAACTGGATGTGTACGGGATGGGTAAAGACAGATCTGCACATTTCTGGAATGCAGTACTGCGTCAGGGACTGATCCACCATTTTTTGGATAAAGACATAGAAAAGTACGGTGCCTTATCTGTTACTCCCGCCGGAAAAGAATATCTGGAGAATCCGTATCCCCTGATGCTTTTTGAGGACAGGGAAATGGAAGAAGAAAGAGATACGCCGGACACAGCGTCCAAAGCCGGTGGTGGAGGAGGAGATACCACATTGCTGGCATTGCTGAAGGATTTGCGCAGGGATCTGGCCCACAAATTGAAATTGGCTCCTTTTGTCATTTTTCAGGATATCAGTCTGGAAGACATGTCTATTCTTTATCCGGTAACGGTGGAAGAATTGGTACATTGTCAGGGTGTAGGTGAAGGTAAAGCCAGAAAATTCGGAAAGCCTTTTGTGGAATTGATCAGCAAATACGTAGAAGAAAATGAAATTATCCGCCCCCAGGATATGGTCGTCAAATCCGTTATCAATAAATCGGTAAATAAGGTATATATTATCCAGAGTATTGACCGTAAAATGGATTTTGAAGATATTGCCGATGCCAAGGGGATCACCATGGATGAATTGCTGGAAGAGATAGAGGTTATCGTGAATTCCGGCACCAAACTGGATATAGATTATTATTTGCAGCAGGCAATTGACGACGACAAACTGGAAAATATATTCGATTATTTTCGTCACGAAGCACAATCTGAATCATTGTCAGAAGCTGTGAAAGAGCTGGGCCCGGATTATACGGAGGAAGAAGTCAGGCTGGTAAGGATAAAATTTTTAGTTGAGGTTGCCAACTGATGTTTTATCTTTGTCTTTTATGCGAAAACGTACCATCATATTTTTAACCCTGTTATCACTCTTATTAGTCGGAGCTTCTGTCTTTGGCTTTTTGATGCTTTTCAGGAAACCCTATAACCATACTGTACGCAATGATACGTACCGGGCTGTTCCAATGGATGCCGTCCTGGTACAGCATTTTAGCGGTGTCCGGATATTGACGGAAACCATTCTTGAACCCGGCGGTTATCTGGAGCGTTTTTTTCATCCCGGTAAAAATTTTAGTAATTTTCTTCAAACATTAACTCAAAATCCGATTCCCGGATTCCCCGATATCGCCAAGGCAGAAGCTTTGTGTGCCCTGCATCCTTCTGCCAAGAATACATTAAGCACCCTGTTTTGTCTTTCAGGAGCAAACGCCGAAGATCCTCAGTGGTGGTCCTCTTTTGTGGAGTCAACGGGGATTCCATATGATACAAGGTCCTACGACGGGCAGATTATATATACATTTTACGTAGAGAATGAGGCTCAACATGTTTATGCTGCGTATGTGCCCGATATCCTTATGGTGTCAGCGTCCCCGGTAGTGCTGGAATCATCCTTGCGCCATTTGAAAAACGGTACTTCGCTGATGGATGACCCGGCTTTTGCTGCACTGGTAAAAGAAACTCCGGTTTCAAAACCTGTCAGGCTGTTTGTTTCGCATGAACGTATTCCTTCACTTTTTGCCGCTTATCTGGGCATTCCGCTTCAGAAACATGCATCCTTTTTAAGCACAACGGCCGGTTGGACAGTACTGGACGGATTTGTGGAAGAGAACCAACTAAGAATGGACGGATACTCACTGTTTTCCGCCGGGCAGGAACATTTTTTTTCTGCATTGAAAGGTCAGCAAACACAGTCATTGGCGGCTTTGGAAGTATTGCCCGCTGCTACGTTGGCCGGTATGTCCCTGGGTTTTTCTGATCTTCAGACATACATGGACAATTACGGCAGGTATCTTGAATTGCACAAGAAAAGTCGAAAAAATCCGGATGTCGAAACTTTGGAATGGTTCAACCTGTTGTATCCCGGTGAAGTGTCCCTGGCCTGTGTCCCCTTCAGAAGCAATGCCCAATGGATTGCAGTTATTCATTCCCGTTACATACATCAGGCAAAAATCCAATATGCCCTTTTGGGGAAACAGGAAGAAGACCGGGTTATGGAAAATCCCCGGCCCGACATTTTGCAAGAAATTTTCGGGCCGGTTTTCGGCTTGTGCCAGGCAGATCATTATTGTTATATGGGATCTTGCATTCTGTTAGGATCGGGCGATCTTTTGAGTGACTTACTGGGCAAATACCGGACGGGAAATTATCATACACTGGCAGATGCCGTCGGCAGGACGAAAATCTCGGCAAATTTCACGGATGCCTCCAACATAAGCTTGTTTCTCCAGCCTTCGGTGGGTTTGGATCTGCTGGAGCCGCTAATGGACAAAAGATATGCGGACAGACTCCGGGAATGGAGAATGTACAATGCACAGTATGTTTTTCTACAGTTCTCGGCCCTGGAAGACCGCATGTACACGCATCTTTCCGTTTACGGAGATTCCCTGGAAACGTCTCCGCTGGTACCGCGGCCGCAGACGGCTCGCTTGCGTCGCGGCTTGAACAGGGATTCTTTGGATCGGCAAAAGCCTCCTTATACCGTGTACAATCATTTTACGCGCAGGGATAATGAATTGTATCAGACTCCCTGGCCTGAATGCCGGCTGATTTTAAGAGACCATGTGGGGAAAACGTTGTGGGAAAAAACCATGGAAGGAACCATCCAGGACAGGGTGGAACAAATCGATTTTTTGAAAAACAACAAGCTGCAAATGTTGTTTGCCATAGGTAACAGGTTGTATTTGCTGGACAGGCTGGGACGTAATGTGTCTCCTTTTCCCAGGTCGTATACTACCAGTATCCTCTACGGTCCCTATGTTTTTGATCCCCTGGAAAACAAGGATTATCTGATCCTGTTGGCACATCAGGATAACGTTTTGCGTTGCTACAACAGGGCAGGGGTTGTGATCCCGGAATGGAACGAGTTTTTGATTCCTGATTACCTGACAGGAAGGCCGCGTTACTTCAGCACGGGAGAGACAGGTATCTGGATTATTTATACCAATAGCCAAACGGTGGTATTGTCGCATGAGGGACAGATCCGGGCCATGGTTACACAGAAAGATTGCCTGGATCCTCAGGCAGAAATTGAAATTTCAGGTCCTTTTGAAATACGCGGCACAACTATTGAAGGTAAACCCCTTACCATAATGCTCAATTAAAATGACCTTTTTTACTATTCTTTTCATAATAATGCTGGGTGGATTTCTTTTAATTCGTCTGATTCCCTGGCTTTTGGCTATGAAAATCCGGCAAATGCAAAGACGCGGGGAAAACCCGCAAGAACAACAAACCCAACAGACCCGGCAAAAGAGCAATTTCAGAAGAACCCGCAAAAAACACATCGATAAAAATACGGGAGATTACATTGATTACGAAGAAATAAAAGATTGATGAAATCGTTCCTGCGTATACTGGCATACGGGAAACCGTTCGGAAGGTACTGGCCTGCCTACCTGGTTCTTTCCGTTTTTAGTGTCCTTTTTGGAATTGCCAATTATGCGCTTATAGCTCCATTGCTGACCGTATTGTTTGAACCTGACACATTGACAGGTGAAATGGTTCGGCCTGAGTACAGTTTTTCCCTGTCCTACATTGTGGATATGTTCCGGTATTATTTGCTCAGGATAAAGACACAAGACGGGATCATGATGGCTCTTGTCTACGTTTCCGTAGCGTTGCTTTCCGCATCGTTGTTGTCTAACATTATGCATTACTTTTCCCAGAGGGTCCTGGTAAGTGTGCGGACACGCCTGATGAAAAATGTCAGGGACGATCTGTTCCGCAAAATCAGCCGGCTGCATATAGGCTATTTTCACAAGCAACGGAAAGGAGACTTGCTTTCTTCCATTTCAAACGATGTAAACGAAGTACAGAATTCTGTGGCCAGTTCTTTCCATGTGATATTCCGCGATCCCTTACTAATACTGGGGTTTCTTTCCATGCTTTTTTACATGAGTCCCAAACTGACGCTGGTAACGTTATTGACATTGCCCGTCTCTGCCTTGCTCATAGGCAGAATAACAAGGGCTTTGCGTTCCGGGGCCGAGGTGTCTCAAAGCTTGTTGGGAAAACTGCTGAGTCATTTTGAGGAAGCCATTTCCGGAAGCCGTATTGTTAAAGCCTTCAATGCGCAACAATACGTCAGGGATCGGTTTGGCACCATTAATGACCAACACAGGCAGGCTACAAAACGACTGTATAACCGCCAGGAGCTGGCATCTCCCCTTAGTGAATTTTTGGGTATAGCCGTAGCGGCTGCAATTTTGTTTTACGGAGGCTGGCTGCAGGTCCACGGAGAACTGGGTATGAGTTGGCCCGAGTTTGTGGTTTATATTGGTTTTTACTGGAGGGTGCTGGAACCGGCGAAATCCATTACAAAAGCCTATGCCATGATTCGTAAAGGGATGGTATCTGCACACCGCATTTTTGCCATCATGGATGTTCCCGTTGAGATCCAAAAGGACCCCAACGCTATTCCCGTTAAAGATTTTAGTCAATCCCTGGAATACCGGAACGTAAGTTTTCGCTATAATGACAACGATCCCTGCGTATTGCGGCAAATCAACCTGACTATTCCCAAAGGCAAGGTCATTGCCCTGGTGGGACCTTCAGGGGCCGGGAAAACCACTTTGGCGGATCTCTTGCCAAGGTTTTATGATGTTCAGGACGGAGAAGTTTTGCTGGACGGGATCAATATTAAAAGGTATCAGCCCAAAGATTTGATAGGATTGATGGGCATTGTGACCCAGGAAGCCATCCTTTTCAACGATACTGTGGCAAATAATATTACCTTTGGTTTGGAAAATGTGCCTTTTGAAGCTGTCCGGCGTGCTGCAGAGATAGCCAACGCCCATGATTTTATTATGGAAATGGAATATGGATACGATACGAACATCGGGGACAGAGGCGGTAAATTATCCGGCGGACAGCGGCAACGCATAGCCATTGCGCGGGCCGTATTGAAGAACCCTCCGGTCCTGATCCTGGATGAAGCGACGTCCGCCCTGGATACTGAAAGCGAAAAGATGGTGCAGGAAGCCTTGACCAAATTGATGAAAAACCGCACTACGGTAATTATTGCACACAGGCTTTCCACTATTAGAAATGCAGATGAAATAGTAGTAATGAACAAAGGCACGATCGTAGAAAGAGGAACACACGAGGCTCTGCTGGCAAATGAAGGTATGTACCGTCATTTGTGTGATTTACAAGTTTTTGGATAACCTTCAAATTTAATATTATGAATCAGGACATTTTCAAAACCAAATCCCTGAATGAACTTTTTGAGAAAAGTTTCAAAAAATACTGGGATTTCAAAGCCCTGACGGATTTTCACGGGGAGACACTTTATTACCATCATCTGGTGCGCCGTATAAGAATGATCCATATAGGCTTTGAGAAATGCGGGTTGAAGAAGGGCGATAAAGTGGCATTATGCGGCAGAAACCAGGCCAACTGGGCCGTAGCGTTTTTGGCTACCGTTACCTACGGGGCTGTGGTGGTCCCCATTCTGCATGAGTTCAAACCGGGGAACATACAACACCTGGTTAATCATTCGGATGCAAGGATCTTTTTTGTGGGAGAGCAGGTCTGGGAAGGACTTAGCGAAGTGGAAATGCCCAATCTGGAAGCCATTGTGGGATTGAATGATTTTGACATTCTTTACACACCGGACCAGGAAATTGCAAGTATCAGGAAGAACATTGACGCTATGTTCAAAGAAATCTATCCCGATGGCATGAAGCCGGAAGATGTCCGTTTTCACAAAGATGACCCGGAAGAACTGGCCCTGATCAACTATACCAGCGGAACTACCGGTTTTTCCAAAGGTGTAATGCTGCCTTACCGCTCACTGCTTTCGAACATACTTTTCGGCTGGGAGGTGTTGCCTCAGGTCAGCAACGGGGCTAAAGTAGTATCTATGTTGCCTTCGGCCCATATGTACGGACTGATGTTTGAATTGCTGTTTGAGCTCAGCAGCGGATGCCACGTGCATTTTCTGACCAGAACACCCTCTCCGAAAGTAATTGCGGAAGCATTTCAAAATGTCAAACCCAAAGTGATCATTGCCGTGCCTATGATCATAGAGAAAATATACAAACAAAAACTGCTTCCCCTGCTCAGGCGCCCGTCCATCAAGGTAATGTTGCGAATGCCTTTCATAGATCAGAAGATCAAAAAACGGATCCATGACGAGCTGGTGAAAGCATTTGGAGGAGAATTTGTTGAGATCATCATTGGTGGCGCTCCGTTGAATCATGAAGTGGAGCCTTTCCTTAAGAGCATAAACCTGGCTTTTACCGTGGGATACGGGTTAACCGAATGCGGACCCATAGTGTCTTATGCAGCGTGGAACAAAAGGCCTTTGTATTCCTGCGGAAAAGCGGCTCCCAGAATGACCATACGCATAGATTCTACAGATCCCTTGTCGGTTCCGGGAGAAATTCAGCTTAAAGGGGACAACGTGATGCTGGGTTATTACAAAAATCCGGAAGCCACTGAAGAGATCTTTACAGAGGACGGATGGCTGAAGACCGGGGATATGGGAACTATGGATAAGGACGGATACCTGTTTATCAAGGGTCGTTCCAAGACCATGATTCTGGGACCTAACGGGCAAAACATATATCCTGAAGAAATTGAAAGTTCCATCAACAATATGTCCTATGTAAGCGAATGCCTGGTGATTATGGAAGACGGAAAACTGGTGGCTCTTGTGTATCCCGATTTTGAAAAAGCAGCTGCCGACGGATTGCCTGATACGGCTATGGATAGCACTATGGAAGCCATGAGAGCCCAGATTAACCTGGAATTGCCCAAATATTGCCAGATAACCAAGGTAAGGATAGTCCCCGAAGAATTTGAGAAAACACCAAAAAGAAGTATTAAGCGTTTCTTATACAATGGATAAACAGACCCAGTTTGATCTTCATTACCTGGAAATGGCGCAAATATGGGCTCAGAATTCCTATTGCCAACGCAGGAAGGTAGGAGCCCTCATGGTCAAGGACCGGATGATTATTTCTGACGGATACAACGGCACCCCGCGCGGTTTTGAAAATGTATGTGAAGATGAGGATGGCAGTACCAAGCCTTATGTATTGCATGCAGAAGCAAATGCCATAACCAAAGTGGCAAGAAGCAACAATAGCAGTGAAGGAGCTACCATATATATTACGGCATCTCCCTGTATTGAATGTGCCAAGCTGATCATTCAATCAGGCATTGTGCGCGTAGTGTACCGTGACGATTACCGGTCACAGGAAGGTATAGAATTGTTGAAACGGGCAGGTGTTCAGGTAGATAAAATGTAAGAAAATGGAAGAACAAAGAAAGACAAGAAGGACAGGAGCCATTGTCCTTATCATATTGATTGCCCTTGCCATAGCAGGGATCCTCAGGTGGCAGGTGTACAGGGATCGGACAGGAACCGCCAATGGCAGACTGGGAAGGGAATGGTCCAAGCTGGAGTTGATACTGAACCAGATAGAAAGCAATTATGTGGATTCGGTAAACGTGGAAGATTTTATTGAAAAAACACTTCCTTATATTATGGAGGAATTGGATCCGCATTCCATTTACCTGTCCCCGGAGGAATTGCGTTCGGCCGATGAGGAACTCAGAGGTAACATTGAAGGGATTGGCATTGTCTTTAATGTACCCCAGGATACGGCTACGGTGATCAATGTAGTTGTAGGAGGTCCTTCTGAAAAAATGGGATTGCAGCCGGGAGACAAGATCATCAAAGTAGATACACAAACGATTGCAGGAGTGGGTCTGCCTCAGGATTCCATAGTCAGTTTGTTGAAAGGCCCCAAAGGGACAAAAGTGGATGTCTGGGTAAAACGTTACGGAGAATCGGATTCCATATGTTTTTCCATTATCAGGGACAAAATACCGGTTCACAGCGTGGATGTGGCCTACATGGCAGATTCCATTACCGGGTACATTAAGTTGTCCCGGTTTTCCATGACCAGCTATGCAGAAGTACTCGGATCTATTGCAGATCTGATGAAACAGGGGATGAAGCAGGTAATATTCGATTTGCGTGACAATACGGGGGGCTACCTGGACCAGGCTCTGAAAATTACGGGAGAATTCCTGGATGAAAACAAATTGATTGTCTATACGGAAGGTACTCACAGGGAAAGACAGGACTTTTATACAAAAAAACGGGGTTTTTGTTATGATATGCCTTTGACTGTTCTGATAAATGAAGCGTCGGCCTCTTCTTCCGAAATTATGGCAGGAGCTTTACAGGACAACGACAGGGGAACGATAGTGGGAAGACGTTCTTACGGGAAAGGTTTGGTCCAGGAACCTGTTTATTTTTCGGACAATTCCGGATTGCGTCTTACGGTGGCCCGCTTTTACACTCCTTTAGGAAGGTCCATTCAAAAACCTTACGGAAACAACACCCGCGAATATGCTTACGATTTGATTGAACGTTACCGCAATGGTGAATTGATGCAGGAAGATTCCATTCCCAAAAATGATTCACTACGTTATGTGACCCCGGCAGGAAAAGTGCTTTATGGCGGCGGCGGTATCATTCCCGACGTCTTTGTTCCTCTGGATACAGTGGGAGTGAACGACCTGTACTTGCGGATTTCCAGACAAAATCTGCCTATTCGTTTCAGTATGGATTATGCGGATCGTCACAGGAAAGAACTTTCCTCAATAAATAATCTGGAAGAATTGGAAGCGTTTTTTGCCCAAACCTCCCTCATGCAGGAATTCCTTGCCTACCTGCGTAAACAGGGAATTCGCCCGGTTTCGTCACAATGGGAAGAATGCGGAGATATCCTCATGACCCAGATCAAAGCTTATATTGGCAGGAATACACGTCTTGAGGACAACGGCTTTTACCCGTACCTGGGAAAGATAGACAACGTGCTGCAAAAGGCTTTGGAGGTATTGTATGTTCCCTTAATAACCGAACTGCCTGAGTCTGGTTTTGTTCTCGCGCCAATCGGGAGCAACCTTGACGAATAATTCCAGGAATACTTTTTTCTCAAAAAAATTTTCCATATCAAGGCGTGCCTGTGTACCAACGCGTTTAAGGGCACTGCCCTGTTTTCCTATTATGATGCCTTTTTGGGAATCGCGCAGGACGTTGATAACGGCGCGTATATTGTACCTTTGGTCGTTCTCAATAAACTCTTCAATGGTCACTTCTACGCTATAGGGAATTTCCTGTGAATAGTTGAGAAAAATCTTTTCCCGGATAATTTCGGAAGCAAAAAACCGCAAGCTCTTATCGGTAAACCGGTCTTTTTCAAACCACGGGGGAGACTCGGGCAATAATTCCAGGATACGTGGTAAAATAGCTTCCAGGTTAAAGCGTTCCAGCGCACTTACGGGAAACAACTCGGCTTTGGGAACCAAAGATTGCCATTGTTCCAATAATGCCAGCACTTCTTCCCGGGAGCTTTTGTCAATTTTATTGATGATTATTAGCACAGGTATTGCAATGAGATTGAGTTTCCGGATGTACTCCGGGTTTTTGGCAACCGTTTCAACCACATCCGTTACGTAAAGAATAATATCGGCATCTCCCATAGCGGTGTCCACAAATTGCATCATATTTTCCTGCAACTTGTAACTGGGTTTAAGAATGCCGGGCGTATCCGAATAAATAATCTGGTAATCCTCATCGTTGACTATACCCATGATACGATGACGCGTTGTTTGCGCCTTGGAAGTGATGATGGATAATTTTTCACCTACAAGGGCATTCATCAGGGTAGATTTCCCTACGTTGGGATTACCGATTATATTTACAAAACCTGCTTTATGTGTCATCAATAGGTTATTCGTAGAATCCCGTCTTCAGCATATTGATCTCTTCCTGTGTGAGAAAACGCCATTGGCCGCGTTTGAGATTCTTTTTCGTCATACCTGCAAAATATACACGGTCCAGTTTTTTTACCTTGTACCCCAACGCTTCAAACAAACGGCGTACGACACGGTTTTTACCGGAATGGATCTCAAGACCAATTTCTTTTTCATCGTTATCAATATATGAGATCATGTCAACATGCATCGGGCCGTCTTCCAGCTCAACTCCGTTGACCAGTTGGTCCATATCTGTTTTTTTTAGATTCTTATCCAACCGGGCCTGATATATTTTTTTGCGATTGTAAGAAGGATGTGTCAATTTTTCTGTAAGATCCCCGTCATTTGTAAACAAAAGGACTCCCATAGTGGATTTGTCCAATCTGCCTACAGGGTAGACCCGTTGCTCACATTGTCCGGCGATCAGGTCCATAACCGATTTTTCGGCATGATCATCCTGCATAGTTGTTACGAACCCCCTGGGTTTATTCATGACTATGTAGGTTTTGGGTTCGCCTTTCATCCGTTCGCCGTTTACCCTTACATCATCCCCGGGTTTTATTTTTATGCCGAGTTGGTCTGCCACTTCTCCGTTGACCGTTACCAGTCCGGTGGAAATAAACGTATCGGCTTCCCTGCGGGAGCAGAGTCCCGAGTTGGCAATGAATTTGTTAAGACGAACTTCTCCGGGAACTTTCGGCTGCTTGGGTTCAGGCCCTGCAGTTTCTTTTTTGAAAGGTTTTTTGAAACCCGGTTTGCCTGGTCTGTCGGACCGGGGTCCGCCTTCTCGGCGCGGTCTGTCGGATTGATACCCGCCTTCACGGCGCGGTCTGTCGGATTGGTATCCGCCTTCGCGGCGCGGTTTGTCTGACCGGTATCCGCCTTCTCGGCGCGGTCTGTCGGATTGGTACCCGCCTTCACGGCGCGGTCTGTCAGATTGATACCCGCCTTCTCGGCGCGGTTTGTCGGATTGGTACCCGCCTTCGCGGCGTGGTCTGTCAGATTGGTACCCGCCTTCACGGCGCGGTCTGTCGGATTGGTACCCGCCTTCGCGGCGCGGTCTGTCGGATTGATACCCGCCTTCACGGCGCGGTCTGTCGGATTGATACCCGCCTTCACGGCGCGGTCTGTCAGATTGGTACCCGCCTTCACGGCGCGGTCTGTCAGATTGATACCCGCCTTCACGGCGAGGTCTGTCAGATTGATACCCGCCTTCACGGCGCGGTCTGTCGGATTGATACCCGCCTTCACGGCGAGGTCTGTCGGATTGATACCCGCCTTCACGGCGAGGTCTGTCATGGCCGTAACCGCCCTCACGGCGGGACCTCTCGGGGGATCTTTCCCCTTCAGAACGGCTGCTGATACGCTCCCTTTTGGAACGTTGATTCTCTCCCTGATCGGGAGAACTGTCTTTAGTTTGCATTATTTTTATGATTTGAGCCGCAAATGTACGTGAAAATTCTTAATATTGCATCATGAAGTATCCGGCCTTTCTGCGTTTCTCCCCATTATTCCGGGAAAATTTAAGTGTTTCTCTGACAGCGGTTAAGACAAATAAACTCCGCTCCATACTAACTATAATGATGATAGCCGTGGGGATAATGGCCCTTGTAGGCATACTTACAGCCATTGATGCCATCAAAGGATCGGTTACCGATAGTTTCAACAGAATGGGAGCCAGTACCATTACTATACGCTCGCAGTCTTTAAGAGGTCAATCTTCGGAAATCCGCCGCCGGATTAGAAACAAACCGGCTATCACTTATCAACAGGCAATGGCTTTTACCCAGTCTTACAACGTACCTTCACGTATTGCGGTATATGCTACTGCTGCAGGTATGATGGAGGCAAGTTACGGCTCTGAAAAAACCAATCCGGATATCACCATCATAGGGGCAAATCCGGATTATTTTCCGGTAAATGCATTGGAATTGTCCGAGGGACGTCTTTTTTCAACTTTTGAAATGAGTTCTTCGGGGTTTGTTACAGTCATTGGTTACGGCCTGATGTCTTTATTCGGGGATCAGGATCCCATAGGCGAATTTTTGAACGTAGACGGAAGACGTTACCAGGTAATAGGTGTGTTGAAATCAAAAGGAGCAGCTTTTGGAGGCGGGGCAGATAAGCAAATATTCATTCCTCTGGGCAATGCCAGAAGCGTATACGGAGGCGATGACATGAATTTTCAGATAAAAATACAGCCTCTGGAAGGACAGAATAGTCAAAATGCTTATGAAGAAGCCGAGATTCTCTTCCGTACTGTGCGGCGCCTTTCTCCTACAGATGAAACCGATTTCCGTGTAGACAGAAGCGAAGATATGCTGGAACGATCCATGGAAACCATGCGGATTGTTACCATCGTAGCTGTAATCATTGGTCTTATAACATTATTGGGTGCAGCAGTGGGTTTGATGAATATCATGCTGGTTTCAGTAAATGAACGTACCCGTGAAATAGGAACACGAAAAGCCATGGGAGCAACATCCAGGGTGATCAAACAACAATTTCTTTTTGAAGCCATTGTAATAGGACAGCTGGGAGGCGTCGGAGGAATTGTTCTGGGGATTCTGGCGGGAAATCTGACGTCACTGGGAATGAAAACGCCTTTTGTCATTCCCTGGTTATGGATGCTGCTGGGTGTGGGAGTCTGTTTTGTGGTCAGTATATTATCCGGATATATTCCTGCCGTTCGTGCCAGCAGGTTGGATCCTATTGAAGCGCTTCGCTACGAATAGGTATTATTTCAACGTGAATATATACGTTATTCTTCCTTCCTGAATCGCAGGAGCCGAGCCACTTACGTTAAAACGCGCTTCCATTGCCGCTTTACGGGCAGCTTCCCAAAGAGTTCTGTTCTGGACAGTCGTGCCTTCAATTCCGGGAATTGCTGAAGTAACCTGGCCGTAGGTATCTACCCGAATTTTAACGACTACTTTTCCGGACAGGTTTTCTGAATATTCGGGTAACGGCAGTTTTCCTATAACCGTTCTTCCTTCAAGCTGGGCTGTAGGCTGTCCTGCGGGGTTCCCCGTCTGGGTATTTCCGGCCGCGTGTCCTGCCTGACGTTCCATGTCTGTTCGCATTCCTGTTTGTTCTCCGGCAAGGGTGTCTGTGTCCCGGCTTCTATACAATGCTCTTTCGTTTATCGCAGGCGGCTCGGGGTCTTGTACCTCTACATCTCCCGTTTCTCCCACAGTGCTCTCCCGTGTTCGTTGTATTCCTTCAACTTCTTCCGGGACGACAGCCTGTTGTACAAGTTCCGGCTCTTTTTCGGGGATCGGTTCCGGAGAACGTGGTTGTGATCCCTGTTCGGCTATAATACGAACAGGTTCTGGAGGCAGTTCCTCTTCCAGTTCAATTTCTATGCTTAACTGGTTGTCTTTTTCCGGAGGATCATACCGTAAACCGGCTGCCAGCAGGACAGCCCCCAACAACAGGTGGAACCCTGCAGTCAGCAGAAAGCCTGTTTTATTTCCCCGGTATTCTTTCATTTGATTGAAAAGTTGACTTTATTCAGGAGATGTTGCCAATATTACTTTGTACTGATTGCGTTTGGCAATATTCATTACCTGTACTACCTGTTCCATAGGTACGGATTTATCTACGTACAGCGAAACAGTGGGATCATCACTGTTTTGAAGAAATTCCTGTAATTGCGGTTCGATCTCGCTAAAAGCAACGGCCCGGTGGTTTCCGTTGATATGGTAAGAAAAAGTTCCTGCCTGGGGATAGTGTTTAATGGATACACTTACCTGGGCCTTTGCCGATATTTGGTTGGTGCTTTTTGGCAGTAATAACTTTAACGCATTGGGATTGATCAAGGTGGAAGTTACCAGGAAAAAGATCAATAGCAGGAATACAATGTCTGTCATGGAAGACATCGTAAATGTGGGTTCAACTTTTGTATTTCTTCTTATGGCCATGGATTGATCTTATTTAAGCGGTTCCTGCAGCAGGTCCAGAAAGTCTAGGGTGTGTTTTTCCATATTGTTTACAATGGACCCTATGCGTGAGGACAGGTAATTGTAGGCAAAATAGGCAGGAATTCCGATTATCAAACCGGCCACGGTTGTTACCATAGCAATGTAAATTCCTTCCGAAAGCAAGGTTATGTCAATATTATTGCCGGCCATGGACATGTTGTAGAAAGCTTTTATCATCCCAATGACTGTCCCCAGGAATCCCACCATGGGAGCTCCGCCGGCCACTGAGGCCAGCACGGGCAATCCCTTTTCAAGCCGGGCAACTTCAATGCTTCCCACGTTTTCAATGGCCGATTTGATATCTGTCAGAGGACGTCCGATATTATGTAACCCCTTAGCAATCAAACGGGCTGTTATGGTATTCTGACTTTCGCATAAATGTATGGCGGACTGTACTTTTCCGTCGTATATATATTCCTTGATATTGTTCATGAAATTCTGGTCAACCTTGGCGGCTTTGCGCAATACCACAAGACGTTCTCCGAAAATGTATACGGCTACTACCGATAATGCCAGCAGAACGATCATAAGCCACCCGCCTTTGGCAGCCATTGACAATAAGGAAATAGAGGACGAGGCTTCAGCAACGGCCTCTGTTTGAAGTACGATTTGCAACATATTAATTTACTGTTTTAAGTTTGTCATAATTTACTTTCCAAAGGAACAGCCCTTCAGGGGGAACGGAATGACCTGCCAGGGAACGGTTTTTTTCTTCCAGCAATTGCAAAATCCATTCCACGGGTTTTTTACCTTTTCCTACTTCCAGTAAAGATCCCACTATACAACGTACCATATTCCTGAGAAAACGGTCTGCCGTTACCTGAAAAACCCATAAAGGAGAAGCACCCATCTCCAAATCCATACTGAACCAGTATGCTTCGGTAATGGTGCATATATTTGTGCGTGTTTGGGAATGTAATTTGGAAAAGCTCGTAAAATCATGCGTTCCCAGCAACAATTCTGCCGCTTTGTTCATCAGGTCAATATCCGGAAGAAGGGGCGAATACGTTCCGGGAGCAGCCGTGAGAGACTCCAGGAAAGGTTCTTTGTTTCTGCGTATAAAATAACGATACGTCCGGCTCACTGCATGAAAACGAGCATGAAGATTCCCGGGAACGGGCAAAATGTCATATACATAAATATCATGGGGTAATATGGCATTAACTTTGTAAGCTAAACCTTCACACCTGAGGGGATTCCCCGAGTAATTAAAATGAGCGCGGAAATCCCTGGCATGAACGCCGGTGTCGGTGCGTCCGCATCCGGTGACCGTAAGAGGTTCACCCAGAATACGGCTAAGAGCATCTTCCAGAGAGGCTTGCACCGAAGGTGCGTTTTTTTGAATTTGCCAGCCGTGGTAATGCGTGCCGTTAAAAGATAAATGGACAAAATACCGCATAAAGGATGTATCTTTGACAAATATAAATGAAAAAACCTTAACCGTATTGAAAATATCTTTGTATGGAAACCGTAAACATTAAAGAGCTGAATGAACGAATCCAGAGGGAAAGTGCTTTTGTGGATATCCTTACCCTGGAAATGGGAAAAGTGATCGTTGGACAGAAACAACTTATAGAAAACCTTCTTATAGGGCTTCTGGCTAACGGACACATATTGCTGGAAGGGGTTCCAGGATTGGCAAAAACACTGGCTATCAGAACGTTGGCAAGTGTGGTAGATGCCAAATTCAGTCGTATTCAATTCACGCCTGATTTATTGCCTGCCGATTTGATAGGCACATTGATCTATAGCCAGCGTACAGAAGAATTCCAGGTTAAAAAAGGCCCCGTTTTCGCAAACTTTATTTTGGCAGACGAAATCAACCGGTCCCCTGCAAAAGTACAATCCGCCCTTTTGGAAGCCATGCAGGAAAGGCAGGTTACCATTGGTGAACATACATTCCCGTTGCCCGAACCGTTTCTGGTTCTGGCCACCCAGAATCCCATTGAACAGGAAGGGACTTATCCTTTGCCCGAAGCCCAGGTAGACCGTTTTATGTTAAAAGTACTTGTGGATTATCCCGCAAAAGAGGAAGAAAAAATGATTATCCGTATGAACAATACGGGAGAATTTCCCACGGCTTCCCAGGTAATAAAACCGGCAGACATCCGTAAAGCAAGGGATGTTGTCAGGGAAGTATATATGGATGAAAAAATTGAACGTTATGTGGTTGATTTGGTTTTTGCTACAAGGAAACCCGATCAATACAACCTGAAAGACCTGATCCCTCTTATTTCATACGGCGCTTCTCCCCGGGCCAGTATTTCCCTGGCTATAGCGGCAAAGGCTTATGCTTTTATCCGCCGTAGGGGCTATGTAATACCCGAGGACGTTCGTGCCGTGGCCTATGAGGTGTTGCGTCACAGAATCGGACTTACTTACGAAGCCGAAGCCGAAAACATTGTTTCGGAAAATATCATCACATCCATTATTAATGCCGTTGAAGTTCCTTAATTGCTTGCCATGTCAAACGATTTGCTCAAAAATGTAAGGAAGATCGAGATCAAAACAAGGGGTCTTTCCCGACAAATCTTTGCCGGAGAATACCACTCGGCATTTAAAGGCCGGGGAATGGCTTTCAGCGAGGTCAGGGAATACGGGTACGGTGATGATGTCAGGAATATGGACTGGAACGTCACTGCCAGAATGAATGCTCCTTATATAAAAGTCTTTGAAGAAGAACGCGAGTTGACCGTTGTGCTTCTTGTGGATGTCAGCGGATCGCGCTGGTTCGGAACCCGGAAAAAACTCAAAAAAGATCTTTTGGCCGAGGTGGCCGCCGTGCTCAGCTTTTCGGCGTCCATTAATAATGATAAAGTAGGAGCTTTGTTCTTCAGTGACAAAGTCGAGAAATTCATTCCTCCCAAAAAAGGTCGTTCCCACTTGTTACACATTATACGGGAAATGCTTGAATATGAGCCGCTAAGTCGTCAGACAGACATCTCTGAAGCCCTTCGTTTTCTGACAAATGCCATAAAGAAAAGATGTACGGCCTTTCTGCTTTCGGACATGATGGATATTGACAATATGCAAAAACCACGTTTTGAAGAAGCACTCAAGATTGCCGTAAACAAACACGATCTGGCTGCAATACAGATCTATGACCCTCGGGAAACTTCATTGCCCGATGTAGGGCTTGTTAGAATGGCCGATGCTGAAACCGGACGTGAACAATGGATAGACACATCCGGAAAAAAGGTGCGGGAAAATTATGCCCGTTGGTACAACAACAGCCAGGACAATCTCAAATCCGTCCTGAATAAGTATCATGTAGATCATGTAAAAATTGCAACGGATCAGGATTATGTACAACCGCTGATCCGTTTGTTTAAAAGCAGGGCCTGATTATGTACGGTTTAGGATTAAGAAAGATCATAGTTCTTGTATGGGTTTTTCTGCAATTGCCTAATATTATATCCGGGCAACAAATGCAGACAGTTCCTGAACATGATAAAGATCAGTTGAGGGAATCTGCCCTGGACAAAGACAGTATATTAATTGGAGACCAGGTCTGGTGGACCATGATCCTGCCCCAAAACACCGGTGAAATTGCCGGGATAGAGACCATGGATTTTGCGGAGGTGCCGCATTTGATCACAGAAGGTGTGGAGGCCTTATCTCCCATACTTCTGGATTCGGTGTACAGAAAAAAACACCTGGAGTCCTTAAAGGCACGCATCCTGCTTACCTCGTTTGACAGCGGGTCTTATCGTTTGCCTGACATGCCCCTGTATTTGCGAAAGCCCGACGGCACCGTGGATACCTTATGGTATGAAGGTCCCCGGCTGTATGTCAATACCATTCAGGTTGACACAACTTCTTTTCAGGCATTCGGGCTCAAACCCCAGATGCGTTATCCGGTTACATGGGAAGAGGTCCTTATGGTAGTTGCCCTGTTGGCGGCTCTTGCCGGAATGATATGGCTGGTAATCCGGATCGTAAAAAGGCGCAAGAAGAACCTACCCGTTTTCGGACTGTCCCGCCCCAAGGACCCGCCGCATGTTGCAGCCCTGAAAGCCCTTGAAACCATAAGAAAACAGGAATTGTGGAAAAAGCAGAACGTGAAACAGTACTATACCGTTTTGACAGATACTGTGCGCATTTATCTGCGCGACAGATGGGGCATTCAGGCGATGGAACAGACATCTGCCGAAATGATGGGATCCCTGCATAAGAAGGCGGCCTCAGATCCTTTATTGAATGAGGGAATCCTGGGAATCCTTAATGAGATGTTACGTACGGGTGATCTTGCCAAATTTGCCAAATACACCCCTTCAGATACTGAAAATGAAACATCGCTGAACCAGGCGGTGGAATTTGTCACCCAAACGGCCCAACCGGAAGAAGAACAAGAAGATTAATGTACCGTTATGTTTTTTGAATATCCAAAATTACTGTACCTGCTCATCCTGCTAATACCGTTTGCAGGCTGGTACCTTTACCGGGAATTGAAAGGGAAGCAGACACCTTCCCTGCAGGTTTCTTCCCTGCAACCTTTCATAGAAGATAAAAGTTCCTGGAGAAAGATACTCAGGCACATTCCATTTATTTTGCGACTTGTAACCCTGGCGGCACTCATTCTTGCCATGGCGCGTCCCCGCTCTTCTTCCGATTTTGAGACAACTTCTACGGAAGGGATCGATATTGTTCTGGCAATGGATGTATCTACTTCCATGCTGGCAAGAGATTTTCAGCCGGACCGGATTGCGGCTGCCAAAGATATTGCCATCCAGTTTATTGCCGAACGTCCCACTGACCGAATAGGTATCGTTGTGTTTGCCGGTGAATCTTACACCCAGTGTCCCCTGACAACAGACAGGATTACCTTGATCAACATGATGAAAGAGATCCAGACAGGCCTGATAGAGGACGGTACGGCCATAGGTAACGGACTGGCGACTGCCGTAGCCAGGCTGAAAGATTCAGAAGCTGTCAGCCGTGTAGTGATTTTACTCACTGACGGTGTGAATAACAGGGGAGAAGTAACCCCGCTTACAGCTGCAGAAATTGCAAGGACTTACGGTGTCCGTGTTTATACCATAGGTGTGGGGGCACATGGGATGGCTCCCTACCCGGTGATGACTCCTTTCGGGGTTCAGATACAGCAGGTAAAAGTGGAGATCGACGAAGAGTTACTGGAAAAGATTGCCGAAACAACGGATGGTCAGTATTTCCGTGCTACAGACAATACAAAGTTGTTGTCCATATACAACCAGATCAACCGCATGGAAAAAAGCAGGACCATGGTGGATTCGTTTCCGGTTTACCGGGAACTGTTTATGAATTATGCCTTGATTGCCCTGTTGGCAATGGCTTTGGAATTTTTGCTACGTTGGGTTGTTTTAAGAAGAATACCGTAACGAGATATGATACAATTGGCTCAGGTACACTATTTATGGATTATTGCAACCATTCCGCTGTTGTTGCTGCTCTACGGTCTGTACAGACGTCGCAACAAAAGATTGTTGAAACGTTTTGGGGATCCGCAATTGGTCAAATCCCTTACCCCGGGAGTATCTTTCAGAAGAGGGTGGCTCAAGATCAGTATTTTCTGTCTGGCTCTTTTCTTTTTTGCCCTGGGATTGTCCCGGCCCCGAACAGGTGCACGGGTAAAAGAAATGAAACGGACCGGAGTGGAAATCATGATTGCTTTGGATGTGTCCAATTCCATGCTGGCTCAGGATTACACTCCAAATCGCCTGGAAAGGGCAAAACTTGCCGTATCCAGGCTGGTTGACAACCTGGACCGGGATCGGATAGGATTAATCGTTTTTGCCGGAGATGCATTCGTTCAGTTACCCGTCACCACTGACTACGTAAGTGCCAAGGTCTTTCTGAATTCCATCAACACAGGATCCGTTCCCCGCCAGGGGACGGCACTCGGCCAGGCCATTCTGACCGCGATCAGGAGCTTTAGCCTGGATACCCCCGATAGCCGTGCACTTATACTGATAACCGACGGGGAAAACCACGAAGACGATGCCGTGGCAGCTGCCGGAGAAGCAGCGAATCAGGGTATACAGGTTCATTGCATAGGCATCGGCTCGGAATTCGGCAAACCCATACCACTGCCGGACGGGTCCCTGTTAAAAGACGAAGAAGGAAATACAGTTGTCACGAAACTCGACGAAAAAACCTTGACGGAAGTGGCTCGGGCAGGTGGAGGAAGTTATGTGAGAGCAGGGAATTCCGATTTCGGACTGCAAGGAATCATAAATTCTGTAAGGGAACTGGATGAACAGGAATTCCAATCGGTGGTATTCGAGGATTTTAACGAACAATATATGTATTTCTTTGCCATTGCCGTTTTCTTCCTTTTTCTGGAAACCCTTCTGGGAGAAAGAAAAGGCAGACGTTTTAAGAGTTTTGATATCTTTACAAAAATAGCTGTTTTTATCCTGTTTACAGGTCTGTCCCTGACAGCTTCGGCGCAAGTAGATAAAAAAGACATACGGGCCGGTAACAGGGCCTTTCGCAAAGGTGATATGGAAAAAGCATTGTTGGATTATCACCGTGCCATAGCAAAAGACTCTTCTTCGGTGAAAGCAAAATACAACCTGGCCAACACCATGCAAATGATGAAGGATCATCAGCAAGCTGTAACTACCATGACCAGCGTTCCTGATTCTTTGTCAGATCCCGCGGAAAAGGCTTTTGCGTGGCATAACTTCGGGAATATGTACCTTTCACAGAAAGACTATGCAAAAAGTATAGAAGCGTATAAACAGGCATTGCGGAATTATCCCGGGGATATGGAGACAAAAACAAACCTGGCTTATGCGCAAAAGATGTTGCAGGAACAGGAGAATCAGCAGCAAAACCAGGATCAGAACCAGGATCAGAACCAGGATCAGAACCAGGATCAGCAGCAGGATCAGAACCAGGATCAGCAGCAGGATCAAGATCAGAACCGGGATCAGGATCAGGACGGGAACAACCAACAGCAGCAGCCTCCATCCATAACTCCGCAAGCTGCCCAGCAAATGCTTGAAGCCGTACAACAGAAAGAACGTGAAACCCAGGAAAAAGTGCAGAAGGAAAAAGCCAAAGCGGCTATTCCTGTCAGATCCGGTAAGAATTGGTAAATGCATAACATGAATATGAAAAGGATTATTCTGTTAATATGGACTGTTTTGAGCCTTGTACAGGCAAATGCACAAGGCCAGTTTACCGTTGAGGCTCCGAATGTGGTAGCTGCCGGGGAACGATTTCGCCTGGTCTTTACGGCAACCGATCTTGAACCCGAATCTTTCAACCCCCCCGAAATTGAAAGCTTCATGGTTTTAGCCGGTCCCACAACATCAACCATGAACCGCCTTGAATACATCAACGGGCGGAGGACACAAAGCCGGTCCGTAAGCTATACCTATATTCTGGAAGCCGGCAATACAGGCAAATTCACAATTGGAGAAGCGTCTGTTCTATCCGATAATGTAACATACAGGACACAACCCGTGACCATAGAAGTCATCCCGGGGACTTCTTCGCCGGCCGGAACTGTTCGTGAACAGGAGCCTGTTTCCGCTACCGGTATTTCCGATCAGGATGTTTTCCTGAGGCTGGATGTCAGCAAGCGACGTGTGGTAAAAGGAGAACCTCTGACGGCGACTTTAAAATTATATACCCGCGTGAATGTATCCGGGGCGGAAGACATTCGCTTCCCAACTTTCAACGGGTTTTGGAGCCAGGAAGTTTATGCCCCCCAACAAATTGACTGGCAACGTGAAAATGTAAACGGGGAAATCTACCAGGTGGCAACGCTAAGACGCTATGTGTTGCTTCCTCAGCAATCAGGTCAGGTGAAAATTGATCCTTCCGAGATCGTATGTGTCATCCAGGTGCGCGATACCCGCCGGGGACAATCCTTGCTGGATGATTTTTTTGATTCTTACCAGACTGTCCGCAAACGTGTAACAGCCCCTGCCGTTACCGTGAATGTAAGCGAACTGCCTGCCGGAGCCCCGGGAACATTCAAGGGAGCTGTGGGAAACTTTTCTATCAGTGCGGATATAGCAGCAGACTCAGTGAAGGCACACGATGCCGTCTCTGTGTACGTAACCGTTACGGGGGAAGGAAATATCAATCTGCTGGAAGCTCCCCTGATGACATTTCCTCCCGATTTTGAAGTTTATGATGCCAAGGTAACTGACAATTCCCGCAGTACCGGAGGAACGTTTTCGGGCTCCAAAACTTTTGAATATCCGGTGATTCCCAGGAGTCATGGCGATTTTACCATTGACCCCGTTGAGTTTTCGTATTACGATATACAAAATAAACGTTACAGAACCATACGCACCCAACCGTTAAAGCTCAAAGTGGCAAGAAGTACGGATGTAGCGGCGTCCGGAGTTCCTTATACTCCGGGAACACACAGACGTGCCGTTGAGAGCCTGGGCAAGGATATCCGTTATATAAGAACGGCGGTCCCTTCCTGGAGAATGAAAGGAAAATACTTGACAGGGAGTTACTTGTATTTTGTCATTCTGGCTCTGATTTTTGCCGTGACCGGGCTTGTTTATGTAGTTATGAACAAAAGGCGTGAGCACATGAACGATACGATTCGTGTCCGAAACAGCAAAGCCAACAAAATTGCTCGAACAAGGCTTAAGGCTGCCGGAATGTTACTGAAACAACAGCTCTTTGAAGCTTATTATGAAGAATTGCATCGTGCTTTGTGGGGATATATTGCCGATAAATTAGGCCTGTCGCAGGCAGACTGTTCGCGTGACCGGATCTCCGATATGTTGCGGGATCGAAATATTGACAAGGAGCTGATCCAAAACTATTCTGACATTATTGAATCTTGTGAATACGCTCGTTATGCTCCGGATCCCGGACAACTGGAAAAAGAAAGGATATTCGAGGCGGCTGTCAAGGCAATCAGTAAAATGGAACAAGCCCTAAAATAGAATCCAGGTATGAAAAAGGTATTATTTCTCATCATTTTTTGTCTGGTCTCATTCCTGACGGCAGAGGCACGGGAGACCCCTGACAGCTTGTGGAATGAAGCCAATGCTTATTATGCCCGTGAACAATACCAGGACGCGTTGGACCACTATATGAAAATTGAAAATTCAGGAGTGGAATCGGCGGATCTGTATTACAATATCGGAAATACATATTTTAAAATGCGATATATGGCCTACGCCGTTCTCTATTATGAAAAAGCGCTGCGTTTGGCTCCCAACGATCCTGATATTGCATACAACCTGGGAATTGCCCGGGAACAATGTATAGACAGAATAGAACCTGTTCCCACTTTTTTTGTGGCAGACTGGATTCGCAAAAGCCACCAGATAATGTCTTCAGATATGTGGGCCATTGTCTCCGTAGGCGTTATATTACTGGCTATCCTGTTCTTTTTGATTTTCTTGTTCGCCCGGGGTGTCAGGTTTCGCAAAGCAGCTTTCATCCTGTCCGTTATCATTTTTCTTTTTGCAGTAATGACAACCGTGTTTGCCTGGCAATCCAGGAAGCAGGCAACACGAAAAGACATTGCCATTGTACTGGCCGCGGTAAGCCCGGTGAAAGCGGCTCCGGATACACAAGGGAAAGATTTGTTGGTGATTCATGAAGGCACGCGTGTACGGGTTCTTGAACAAATGGGCACTTGGGCAAGGATTGAACTGGAAGACGGCCGGCAGGGGTGGGTAGCTCTGAATGAGATTGTTTTTGTATATTAGTGGCCTGAAATAAAATATCCTATGGATTATAACACACAGAGAGAGAAGCTTATACTGCCCGAATACGGGCGTTACATACAGGAAATGGTCCGGGAAGCAAAAAGTATTCCGGATAAAGAAGCGCGTACCAAACAGGTAAAAGCCATCATCAATGCGATGAGTGCCTTAAATCCGCAATTGCGCGAAATGAATGATTTTTACCATAAATTATGGGACCATGTGCAGATCATTGCAGACTATGATCTGGATGTGGAGGCCCCTTTTCCCCCTCCGGTTAAGGAAACATTCGTTACAAAGCCGCATTCCATTGATGCCAACAGGGAGCCGGTAAAAGTAATGCATTACGGACGTAATATACAAAATATGGTTATGGCCATTGCAGCCAAACCTGTAGGCGAAGAACGCGATGCCATGACCATGGCCCTGGCCTCGTATATGCGCAAACAATACCTGATCTGGAATAAGGATACTGTATCTGACCAGACCATATTCAATGATATTAAAACGCTTTCCAACGGAACGCTTACCGTTCCCGAAGGGGCCAAATTATCAGAAATACAAGGTGAATTCAGACAACCTAATGCCCCCGGGATCCGCTCACAGCGTCAGGGACAATGGCATAAAAACAAAAAGAAGAAAAGGTCAGCATCAAATGGCCAGTGACAAAAAACAACGTATCCGTGATAATTTCAGACTGATAACAGGATGGTTATTCCTGGCGGTAGGTCTGTACCTGTTAACCGCATTTGTTTCCTACCTGTTTACATGGACTGTGGATCAGAGTCTGTTATCACAGGGAGGCCTGTCAGATCCGCAGGCAGAAGCGGCAAACAGTACCGGACTTATAGGTAATTATTGGTCTAATCTGTTCATTGGAGAGCTTTTTGGAATCAGTGCGTTCATAATTCCTTTTTTCTTTGCGGCATTGGCCGTTTTTTTACTCAGGATCAAAAAAATCCGGATCATTCCCCTGTTTTTCATAACATTATTTGTATGTATCATTCTATCCGTATCCCTGGGCTATATTTTCAGCTTTACTTCCCTTGAATATGTTTTTGGCGCAGGGGTGGGCGGAACTTACGGATATCGTGTGAACGAATGGCTTATCAGTATGCTGGGTACAGTTGGAACAGGCGTGGTTCTTTTTTTCGTACTGACCGCTTTTATCGTTCCTTTTGTCTACCGTTGGATACATAAAAGAAAAACGATTGCCGAGGCAAATCAGGAAACGGATCGGGTACAAGAAACAGTGATTCACAAACATGATCCCGAAACCATAACCGAAACTACAACCGAAACAAAGACTCCTACCGGGGATCCCGTCCGGCAAAATGAACCCCGGGAAACTGAACCCACTGAGCAACCTGTTTTTGAAGTTGAAAAGATTCAAGAAGAATCCACGGCGGGAGACATGTTGTTTTACGATCCAAAACAGGATCTTTCCCGTTACCGTAAACCTCCTTTAAGTCTTTTGGAAGACTACCGGAATCAATTGCGGGAAGTTTCCCAGGATGAATTGGAACGAAACAATCAAAAGATCGTAGAATGTCTGAGAACATTCGATATACAGATAGAAAAAATCGTAGCTACACCGGGACCTACCGTAACATTATATAAGATCGTATTATCTCCCGGAATAAGGATATCCCAGTTTACCAGGCTGGAAGACGACATTATGCTATCACTGGCTGCCCGGGGAATGCGCGTCATAGCTCCGATTCCGGGAACCAATATGGTAGGGATAGAAGTGGCTAACGACAAGCCTTCTCTGGTACCTATGAAGAGTGTTCTGGATTCTGCAAAATTCAAGGAATCCCGTTACGATTTGCCTATTGTGATGGGGAAAAGTATTTCCAATGAAATTGTGATGCTGGATTTGGCACGTTTGCCGCACCTGCTTGTAGCCGGAGCCACAGGCCAGGGGAAATCCGTGGCCTTGAATGCTATCCTGGCTTCCTTGTTGTACAAAATGCATCCCGCTTATTTGAAATTGGTCCTGGTAGATCCCAAAAGAGTGGAATTGAATTTGTATTCAAAGCTTGAGAACCATTTTCTGGCAAAACTTCCTGAAGCGGAAAATCCCATTATCATAGATACAAAGAAAGTTGTCTATACACTCAATTCGTTGTGTATAGAAATGGATGCCAGACTGGAATTGTATAATAAGGCCGGGGTCCGAAACATAAAAGAATACAACAAAAAATTCCTGGAAAGGGTTTTGAACCCGTTGAAAGGGCACCGGTTTATGCCTTTTATTGTAGTGATCATTGATGAGTTTGCCGATCTTATTATGACTGCCGGAAGGGATGTGGAAGGGCCGCTTACGCGTTTGGCCCAGATGGGGCGTGCGTGCGGTATACATTTGGTGATTGCTACACAACGACCTACCACGAACATCATTACAGGGACCATAAAAGCCAACTTCCCTGCCCGGATCGCATTTCGGGTAGCATCCAAGATCGATTCCAGGACCATCATTGATGTTTCTGAGGCAAATCAATTGGTGGGACGGGGTGATATGCTCATATCTGCCGGGAGCGATCTTTTGCGTGTACAATGTGCTTTCATAGACACTCCCGAAGTAGAACGGATGGTGGATTTTATTGCCGGACAACAGGGGTATCCGGGAGCCTTCGAATTGCCTGAATATTCGGAAACGGACAGGCAGGAGGTTGTGTCTCCAACCGGTGGTCAACGTGATGAATTGTTTGAAGAAGCCGCCAGGTTGATCATTCAGAACGGAGAGGGATCCACTTCCCTTTTGCAACGCAGATTCCACCTGGGATACAACCGGGCCGGCAGGATCATGGACCAGTTGGAAGAGGCCGGCATTGTTGGTCCGCCGAGAGGAAGCAGCCCCAGGGAATTATTGATAAACAGCCAGGAAATGCTGGACGATTTCTTTAGTAAATGAAATTCAAAGTTGTTATAACCGTTATTCTTGTTTTTTTTGCTGTGTCCGGCCTAAAAGCGCAAACCACCGCCGGATTGATGGAGGATTTTGTAACCAATATAAGTCAGGCCCCTGCCATTGAAACTGAATTTGTCTGGAACGGATCGGTCTCCGGGACCATGATATTACAGGGCGATATGTTCTACATGCACATGGATGAGTTTTATGTGTATTGTGACGGTGAAATAAAATACTATTACAACGAAGGAACGGATCAATGGCAAGAACTGTCACACGACAGGAATTCCCCTGACATACTGGAAAACCCATCCGCATTCTTTAGTCGGTTGGATGAAGATTTCTATTTCCCTGAGACACCTGTGCGGAAAGAAACACCCGGAGAAGATCCGGTCTGGGAAATTACACTGGTTCCCCATTCGGTGAATTCTCCTTTTGCCTTTATTGTGATCTCTCTGAAGGCAAAGGATCTCACACCGGTGTATATCCGTTATGCATTGTCGGACGGGTCTGAGTATTCTGTTGCATTGACTTCATTCAGTTCCGTACCGGCCAGATCTGCCGGATTCTTTGCCCCGGACACTTCAAACTGATTCCTGTTGAAGGTGCTGTTGCAAGAAACTGCTTGCTTTGTCAAAAGCATCTCTTGAAATAACGGATTGCTTTAGCATAAAACAGTGCAGTCCGCCGGGATAATCCAGTAATTGGACATTTACCCCGTTCTCACTCAATTTGTTGTAGTATAGAACCCCTTCTTCATGTAGGGAATCCCTGCCTGCCACAATAATCAATGCAGGCGGAAGGCCTTTCAGATCCTCCGAATGGGCATAAACCGGTGAAATATAAGGATGTCGTCCATCGGCACCGTTTAAATAGCAATTGTCAAAAATAAAAGACATTTTCCTGGGAATACTTCCTCTTGGATGCGGTTTTTCGAGGGCTGTCGTAGCCAGGTCCAGGGGAGGGCAATTAAGGAACTGGCATACAAATCGTATTTTTTCTGTTGACTTTGCTTTCATGCAAGTTACCGTGGCCAGGTTGGCTCCGGCACTATGTCCGCCAATCGCTACCCGCTGTGTATCTACTCCGTATTCCCCGGCATGATCAAAAATGTATTCAACGACATCGTAGATCTGCTCCACCGCATGCGGGAAAGGATAATCAGGCGCTTTGGGATAATCAATGCTGACGATCCGGAATCCCGGATCGAGGCTCCAGGCAATATTCATTTTCTCATCCATTTCCGGACTTCCTAAAATAAAACCGCCTCCGTGCAGGTCTATCAGAAGAGGTGACGGTGCGGGATTATTCAAGCCGTACCAAACAGTACGTATTTTATTTTTGCCTGTTTCAACAAACACTTCTTTACGTAAAGAGGCATTTCTTTTTTTCATCAGAGCATACATGGGCCCGGAGAAAAACTTCTCAACCTTATGAAAACGCCTTCCTTTCCTTTGGTATTGTTCCGCGGTTAGAATTTTCATGATAAATATGTTTATTTTGTTGTGTTTAAACGGTCGGCCGGCATCAAGATTCTGCGGGATATCGGATGCAGGTTGTTGGAACGGTTTCCCAGATTCTTTACAAAACCAAGAGGGAAGTCCTCATAGATGATTAAAACAAATCCTTTTTTCATTCCCGCCGGCAATGTCAGGGAATCTCTCCGTAAAAAAGCGATCGCTCCGGGAAGATCAACTTCATAGTGAGTAAAAGCATCTTTCTTCAGATCAACAGTCAGGGCAAGATCCGCCGCGGGTATCCAGTCGTTCCCTTTTCTTTCAGCTACCGCTATCCCGGAATGTACCACATTAAGGACTTTTTCCATACCGGTCATCTCTTGGTGCCACAATGCAGGGAATGCTTTTAACAAAGGGCCTTTCATGGCATAAACGTAATCTTCTTTCAAAAAGTCAGGTGTGCCGGAGGGGGCGTGAACTTTTCCGAACGCCCCTTGCTTCCGGAGCATGTAGGCTGTTTCATTGTGCCCGGTGCTTGTGGGGTCTTCCTGCTTTTGGAGCAATGCCATAAAAAATCCTTCACCCCTGATGCGATGGGGATAATATTTTTCCGGGCCGAGAAGGATGTGGGCTCCCAGCTTTTGGCAAATCCATTCCACCTGTTGTTCGTCTTCTTTCCTGTTAAACGTGCATGTACTGTATAGCAACAAACCTCCTTCCCGCAGTGAAGGCCACAAATCTTTCAGAATTCTTTGCTGTCGCATCACACATAAATCCACATGAGCCAAAGACCAGTTGTTTCGGGATCCCGGTTCCTTGCGGAAAAGACCTTCTCCGGAACAGGGAACATCGGTAACCAGAACGTCAAAATACCCTTGAAGACCGGTAAATGCTCCGGGGTCGTTTTGTGTTACCACAACATTTGTGTACCCCCAACGGGCAATATTTTGTGTCAGGACCGGGACCCGGGAACGAATGACTTCGTTGCTGACCAACAAGCCATTGCGTGGCATGATATCCAGCAGTAAGGTGCTTTTGCCTCCGGGCGCTGCACAGGCATCCAAAACGCGGGGTGCTTTCAGGGCTTTGAAAAAGGGTTCCATTTGCCAGAGTGACATGCCTGAGGCTTCCTGTACGTAATAGGCTCCTGCATGAAACCTCGGATCAAGTGTAAAGACAGGTCGTTCGTCCAGGTACCTGCCGGTCGGACACCAGGACACAACCTGAGTGCCGGGAAACAATTCTTTGTCTGTTTTCCGGACGTGTTGCCGTATGCTTACGGGGGGCGAAGTATCGAGAGAAGCCAGTAAAAGTTCAATTTCTCCGGGGGGCAGGGACTCTTCCAGTATTTTTCTGAAGTCCTTATTCATAAAACCCGGGTTTAGACATTTACCGGTTCAAGCCTTCGGCCAATTGTGTTGTAAACTGATCTACAAAATCTTTCAGTTTCCCGCCCAGCATCATCTTGATCATCATGCTGAGTTCGGCATCCAGTTCCAATTGCAATTCGCACCCTTCTTCCAGGGGACGGATATGCAGGTTCAGATTAAAAGCAAAAGGAACCGTTCCGTATTGCTCCATGACGATCAGCGTAGGAGCTTCCCTTTTTGTAACCTTGACCCCCATTTGCATTCCCTGGGTATTGGCCAGTATGGTGTCCCGTGTTATTGTTACTTTTTCTTTTTTGTCTTCAGGCAAGCGGTCTGCAAACTTTGAAAAGTCGGAAAACAATTCAAAAACAGACTCGGCGGGTTTGTTGACGTAACGTACGTCTCCCGTAACATGTGTATTTCCCATAATTATCTTCCCCAGGTATTAGGAGTCAGACGCCAGATTTTCAAGGTGTCCAGCTGCTCTTTATTAACGTAATTGTTTTCTGCAGCTTCCCGGATAAGTGTGTCGTAATTGGTTAATGTATGCAATTCGCAGTTGCTTTTTTCAAAAGCCCTGCGGGCAATATCAAAATTGTATGAAAAAATGGCCACCATTCCAAGCACATTGGCACATGATTTTTTCAGACAGTCAGAGGCTGAAAGAGCAGAATGTCCGGTTGAAATAAGATCTTCCACAACAACCACTTTGGATTCCGGTTCAAACGAACCTTCAATCTGTGCTCCGGTACCATGGTCTTTTCTCCTGGGCCGTACGTAAATAAAGGGTTTTCCCAGTTTGTCCGCTACCAGGGCTCCCATGGCAATGGCTCCCGTTGCCACACCGGCAATAACTTCTGCTGACGGGTAATTATGCGTTATCAGTTTGCAGAGAGTATCACGTATAAAACTTCTTACTTCCGGAACCGAAAGAATTTTCCTGTTATCGCAATATATGGGAGATAACCATCCCGAAGCCCAAACAAACGGCTTTTCAATATTCAGCTGGACGGCTTCTATTTCCAACAGCTTTTGTGCTACGATTTTTTCCGCAGATTCCATAATTATCACATATCTTTGTACAAATGTACAGTATTTTCTTCAATAATAGGCGTCTTCAACTATGCCGTCCGGACAGTCCCGTCTGTTTGCTCCCTTCGGTAACGGTTGCTCCCGTAAACGGCTTTGCCACATGGGAAGATATGATTGTGGGTTTTGAATGCAATTCCAATATCAACCATCTGGTCATACCTGTGGAGGATCCTGCGGCTTCTTTCCGGCAACTTTGTGACCGTTTTGTTCTTTTTCACGCCGCGGGAGGTGTGGTAACCAACAAAAACGGAAATATTCTGATGATATATCGTTACGGGAAATGGGATCTTCCTAAAGGAAAACAGGAACCGGGTGAATCGCTCAGGGAAACTGCGCTGCGGGAAGTGGAAGAAGAAACCGGTGCCGGGGATCTGAAAATTACCGGGGATCAGTTTGCCACTACATACCATTCTTACCGTTACCAGGGCAATAACGTTCTGAAAATGACTGCATGGTTTCGGATGACAGCAAAAGAAGGGACCTTTTTAAAGCCCCAGACAGAAGAAGGAATTGAGAAAACGGAATGGGTTTCCCCGGAGAATCTGGACAAGTATCTGGAAGCAGCCTATGCCTCCATAAGAATGTTGATCCGCAGCAAGATACTACTCAATGGTAAAGATGTTGGTAAAGCCGGTCAGGTCAAAGATATCCTTAATCTCAGCCCGGAGGTTCCGGACTTTTAAAGAGCCGTTTTTTTCCTTGATGTTTTTTTGCAGCACCAGGAACTGACGCAAGCCGGAACTGCTTATGTATTCCAGATCTGAGCCGTCAATGATCATGTCTTTTGTAGGGCTTTTCAGGAGAGGGGCTATGGCTTCTTCAAAGATAACCGTGTTGCCTGTATCCATCCTTCCGTTTATAGATATTACGGGTACGGGATCGTTGCTGATTTTTACTTCCATATTCTGTTGTTTTTCTTAATCGGATTTGTAGTACACAAAGGTAAACAAAAAAAACCTCAACCTCCAAAGTCATCAAAGAGAATGTGGTCTTCAGGAACCCCCAGGTTGTCCAGCATCCGGATAACGGCATCTGTCATCAGAGGTGGACCGCAAAGGTAATATTCGTTTTCCTCCGGTTCGGGATGATCTTTCAGGTAATTATCCAGTATTACCTGGTGTATAAAACCGGTATCGCCCGTCCAGTTGTCTTCCGGTTTGGGTTCAGAGAGTGCTATATGAAACGAAAAATTGGGAAATGCTTTTTCAATATCCCTGAATTCTTCTTCATAGAACAGTTCCCGCCGGGACCTTGCTCCGTACCAGAAAGACACTTTGTCCGTTGTTTTCAGGGTATGGAATAAATGAAAAATATGTGAGCGCATGGGAGCCATACCGGCACCGCCTCCAATGAAGACCTTTTCTGCACGGGTTTCTTTCAGGAAGAACTCTCCGAACGGGCCCGAGACCTTCACTTTATCACCCGGTTTACGCGAAAAGATATAGGAAGAACAAATACCGGGATTGACTTTCATGAAACTTCCCCGGGCACGGTCCCACGGGGGCGTGGCAATCCGGACGTTCAGGATGATACGGTTGCCTTCAGCAGGATGGTTGGCCATGGAATAAGCTCTGAATCCGTATTCCCGGTTTACCATTTTCAGGTCCCAAAGTCCCAAGGCGTCCCACTCGGCAAGGTATTCTTTTTCAACGGCAATGTCTTTGGCAAAATCTACTGTGACAGGAGGAACATCTATCTGGATATAACCACCGGAACGGAAAGACAAATTTTCTCCTTCGGGAAGTCTGATGACGAATTCTTTAATGAATGAAGCTACATTCCGGTTGCTGATCACTTCACATTCCCACTTTTTAACGCCCAATACTTCGTCCGGTATCTCAATCTGCATGTCCTCCTTAACCTTCACCTGGCAGGCAAGACGCCAATTGTTCTGCTGTTCTCTTCTTGTAAAAAACCCCGTTTCGGTAGAAAGGATGGATCCTCCCCCGGAAATCACACGGCATTTGCACAATCCGCAGGTTCCGGATCCGCCGCAAGCCGACGGAAGGTAAATCTTGTTGGCAGACAGGGTGGTTAGCAGTGTTGTCCCCGGTTCCACTTCCAGGTTTTTTTCGTTGTTAATCTTTACTTTAACTTTTCCTGAAGGCGTTAACCGGATTTTTGCATAGACCAGTAACAGGACCAGGACCAGGGTAACGATCAGGATCGCGGAAACTGCCAGTAACAGGTATTGGATCATTGTCATGATGAATACTTAAAATTGTATACCCATAAAACTCATAAACGCGATTCCCATCAATCCCGTAATAATAAACGCAATGCCAAGGCCCCGCATGGGAGCGGGAATGTTCGAGTAACTGAGTTTTTCCCGGATTGCTGCTATGGAGACTATGGCCAGGTACCATCCGAATCCCGAGCCCAGGGCAAAAGACAGCACCTGCCAAATGTTTTCATAGGCCCTTTCCTGCATGAAAAGGGATCCGCCAAGAATGGCACAGTTGACGGCAATCAGGGGCAGGAATATTCCCAGGTTGTTGTACAGGGCGGGAGCAAACTTTTCCACGACCATTTCCACCAGCTGCACCATGGCGGCAATAACGGCTATAAACAAGATATAACTCAGAAAACTGAGATCTACCGCAGCCCATTCCGGGTTGATCCGGGCCAAAGCGCCGGGAGACAGCACGTAGCGATCCAGCAGGTAATTGACGGGAAGGGTGATCAGTAATACAAATATGACAGCCAGTCCCAGTCCGGAAGCTGTTTTTACCGTTTTGGACACGGCCAGGTAGGAACACATGCCCAGGAAATAGGCAAAAATCATATTCTCTACAAAGACTGACCTTACGAATATGTCAATTATTTGTTCCATGCTTTTTTGTCTTTTTTGGCATTACGGGCATTGAATACCCATACAATCAGTCCCACCACTATCAGGGCCATGGGAGGAAGTATGAACAAGCCGTTGTTTTCATAAAAACCGCCTGCAGAAACATACCAGTTTTCAGGAATAAGGGGGTATCCCATCAATGTCCCGGACCCGAAAAGTTCCCTGAAAAAGGAAACGGCTACCAGTATGATTCCGTATCCCAGTCCGTTGGCTATTCCGTCAACCAGGGCGTGGAAAGGTTTGTTGTGTAGGGCAAAGGCTTCTATGCGTCCCATGATGATGCAATTGGTAATGATCAAACCCACAAAAACGGACAATTGTTTGCTGATGGGATATGCAAAAGCTTTCAGTACCTGGTCCACCAGAATTACCAGGGTGGCAATCACGATGAGCTGGACTATGATCCGGATACGATCCGGGATGGTATTCCGCAGCAGGGAAAGGATAAATCCCGAAAACCCGGTCACCAAAGTCACCGAAAGGGCCATCACCAGTGCAGGTTCCATTTTTACGGTTACCGCCAATGCCGAGCATATACCCAATGCCAGTACGGAAACGGGATTGTTCTTAAACAGCGGGTCCAGGAAGATGCGTTTATTCATAGTGTCTTAAAAAAGGAATATACGGTTCAAGGGATTCTCGTATCATGTTTTCCACTCCTCGACTGGTAAGCGTTCCTCCGGAAATGCCGTCAACCGCATTGGGATTGCCGGCCGACTTTCCGGGTTTTACCACGGACAGGGAAACAAATGTTTCTCCCCGGTAAAGTGATTTGCCGCGGAAGGGATCGCTGAAGGACGGAGTGGATATCTCGGCTCCCAGTCCGGGGGTTTCGGCTTCGTGGTCAAAAACGGCTCCGTAAACGGTACGAAAATCATCGTTCAAAGCCAGGTATCCGTTGATGGATCCCCAGAGACCTTTTCCTTCCAGGGGAATGATGTATTTCCGGGTGCCGTCATCCAGGGTACAGATAAACAATGGCAGGTTTTCAGGGCCGGCAGCGGTATCGGTAATATATTTTTCATAGGAGCGTCCTTCCAGATGTACCGACCGCATGATGGTTTGCCGGGTTTCCTGCCGGATATTGGCATCCCTGCGCGGTTTGAGGAACTCTGACACAAAAGCCAAAACTACGGCTACTATGATAACCATAACAGCAGCATAAATAACCGTGTAGAAATTCCCGTTCTTTTTGTTCTTATCCATTGGCTGCAATTCTTTTCATTCTCCGTTTCACGTGGATAGCTACCACATAATGATCAATAAGGGGGGCAAATGTATTCATGAGCAATATGGCCAGCATCATGCCTTCAGGGTATCCGGGATTAAACAGACGGATGATGACCGTCAGTGCACCAATGAGTGCTCCGTAGACCCATTTCCCGGCTTCTGTCTGGGGACTGGTAACCGGATCGGTAGCCATAAAGACACATCCAAAGGCAAAGCCGCCCATAACCAGGTGGTAATGTACCGGAATGTCTCCCAGCAATCCTGTAAGAGCGGCTCCGGCCAGGCATGAAATCATGATTTTCCAGCTGGCCACTCCCGTATAAATAAGTATGGCTGCCCCCAGCAGGATACATACCACAGAAGTTTCTCCCACGGATCCGGGAATGAAGCCCAGGAACATATCCATCCAGGAAGGCATCGGTTGGGTTGCAGTTGCCTGTTCTGTCCACAATGCCAGCGGAGTGGCTCCGCTGAAACCGTCAATCCAGATCTTATCCCCTGTCATGTAGGCGGGGTATGAAAAAAACAGGAAAGCCCTTGCCAGCAGCGCGGGATTCCAGATGTTCATTCCGGTTCCTCCGAATATCTCTTTTCCTATGAGTACGGAAAAAGCCACGGCTGTGGCCAGCATCCACAAGGGAATGGTTACGGGTACTATAAGGGGAATGAGCATCCCTGTTACCAGGTAGCCTTCGTTAACTTCATGGCCTCTTACCTGGGCTACGGTGAATTCAATGCCCAGTCCGACAACATAAGAAACGATAACCAGCGGAATTACCCGCAGGAATCCATACCAGAATATTTGAAAAAATCCGGGAAGCGCTGCCTCTGAACCCATGGCCAGGTAATGCTGTAACCCCGTGTTGTACATGCCAAAGAGCAAGCTGGGAACCAGGGCTATAACCACAACGATCATCACCCTTTTCAGATCGTTGCAGTCACGTATGTGGGAGCCTTTGCGGGTTACCGTTGCCGGAACCAGGAGAAACGATTCAAATGCATCAAATGTGGAATGCAGAAAACCCAGCTTGCCACCTTTACTGAATACGGGTTTGATCCTGTTTACTATTTTTTCTATTCCTTTCATTGCATTTCCTTTATCATCAGGTCTATGCCCTGTTGAAGAATGTCCTGGATCTCTATTTTGGAGGGACAGATGAATTCACACAATGCCAGGTCTTCCGGGATCATTTCATAAATGCCGAACTGTTCCATTTTATCTATGTCTTTTGCCAGAACAGCTTTTATCAGGAACGACACAAAAATATCTGCCGGCAATACTTTTTGATAGCCTTCGGTCAGCACAAATGCCCTGGCACCACCGTTGGTGTTGGTGTTGAGGGAAAAACGCCCGGTTTTGCCGAGTAAAGGAGCCAGGTAGGAAATATAGGTTCGTGCCGCACTGAATTTATGCAGGCGCAGAGGCCGTGCCCATCCCAGCAGTTCGCGCGCATGTCCTTCAGGTAAAAAAGTGATCTGCCCGTGGTGGAATCCCAGAAACCCGTCAGGTCCCACGTTGTCCCCGGTCAGTGGATTTCCGCTGACGATACGGACTTCGCGATCTTTATCATAAGGGAATCCGGTCAGAGCATTCATCCGGATGCCCTGGCGGCAAGGGATGTATCCGGTCCTGTGCAATGAAGGTCCGGTTACGGCTATTATTCCTGTAGTATCGTATATGCCTTTCAGGAAAAGTTCTCCGATGACTGCGAGTCCTCCGGGTGTAAGTGTCCAGACTACGTGATCTTTGCCAATGGGAGAAACATGATGGATCTGTATCCCGGGATTCCCGGCAGGATGAGGTCCCGAAAAGGTGTGAACAATGCCCTGCAACCGGCGAAAAACACTGTGAGGAGAAGTTTTGTCCGACAGTCCCAAATGAATATTACCCTGACAGAGCCTTTCCAGCACACGGAGTCCCATTTTAAGAGACTCTTCCCTGTCAGCGAAAACATAATCAAGGTCCGGGGCAAGGGGTGCCGAATCAAAGCAACTGATAAACACGGCTTTTGGAGTTTCCTGAGGATGAGCTGTTATTCCGTACGGCCTTCTGATGATATAAGGCCAGCAGCCGCTCTCCAGCAACAGTTCCCGAATTTTCTGTGCCGACATTGTTTCAGGGGCTTCTGCGGAAAATTTTAGAAATTCGTTCTTCCCGTCGGATAGAATCTCAATAGCTTCCAGCCTTCTTTTTTCTCCTCTCACTATAGACTGTACAGTTCCGCTTACCGGGGAAGTGAACCGGATTTCCGGCCGGTTTTTGTCGCAAAAAACCGGGCTTCCGGCCTTAAGCGCATCCCCCTCCCTGACCAGGAGCTTTGGAACAATGTGTTTAAAATCAGTGGGTTTTAATGCGTGGACTGCTGAAACAACGGGAGGATCCGTGATCATATGGGCTTTGCCTTTCAGGGGGATGTCTAATCCTCTACGCAATTTGTAACGAGCGCACATATACTGTTTTTAGCAGGTACAAAGATAAAATTTTCAACGGCTTTTCCCTATATTTGTCGCTATGAAGGAGAACTATTTGCAGGAGTTGAACCAGGCCCAGAGACAGGCCGTGGAAGATATCAAGGGACCATCACTTATCATCGCGGGAGCGGGAAGCGGAAAAACCAAAGTATTAACATGCCGGATCGCCAATATGCTGGATCGGGGAATCCCGGCACCGGAAATATTGGCACTTACCTTTACCAACAAGGCGGCCAAGGAAATGAAAGAACGCGTATCTTCCCTGGCCGGAACGGAAAAAGTGCGTTATTTGTGGATGGGAACGTTCCACTCGGTGTTTGCACGTATCCTGCGTAAGGAAGCCCAGGTGCTGGGATTCCCGGAAACGTTCACAATCTACGACAAATCGGACAGCAAATCGGCCATTAAAAGTTGTATAAAAGATCTGAAACTGGATGACAAGACGTATCCGCCTGCGGAAGTCATGTCCCGCATATCCAAAGCCAAGAACAGCCTGATGACGGCTTCCGCCTATGCTGCCAATGACGAGTTGATGCAGGCAGACCAGGCATCCCGTAAACCGCGCATAGCGGACATCTACGCACTGTATACAAAGAAATGCAAGGTAGCCGGTGCCATGGATTTTGATGATTTGTTGCTTTATACCAACATTCTTTTTCAGCAAAATCCGGAAATCTTGGCAAAATACAGGGAGAAATTCCGGTATATATTGGTAGATGAGTACCAGGACACCAATCTGGCTCAGTACCTGATCATTAAGAACCTGGCGCTGATGCACCGCAACATTGCGGTTGTGGGCGATGATGCGCAGAGCATTTATGCATTCCGGGGTGCCCGCATTGAAAATATCCTGAATTTCAGTAAGGATTTCCCGGAAGCCAAAGAATACCGGCTGGAACAGAACTACCGTTCCACGCAGACAGTGGTCAAGGCGGCAAACAGCCTGATCAGCCACAACACGCGCAGGATGCGCAAGGAATGTTTTGCGCAGTCCGAACCGGGTGAAAAGATTGAGTTGCTCAATGCGTATACCGATGCCGAAGAAGCCTTCCAGGTAGTCTCTTCCATTCTGGGTAAAGTGTATGCCACGGGAGCAGGTTACGGCGATTTTGCCGTTCTTTACCGCACCAATGCACAGTCCAGGATTCTGGAAGAAGCCCTCAGAAAAAGAAACATTCCGTACAAGGTATACGGGGGATTTTCCTTTTATGAAAGAGCCGAGGTGAAGGACCTGATGGCGTACCTTCGTCTGGTGGTCAATCCGAACGACGAAGAGGCGTTCCGCAGGGCAGTCAATGTTCCTGCCAGGGGCATCGGGGCTGTCACCCTTGAAAGACTCGGCTCGGCAGCCATGTTTAACGGCATGTCCCAGTTTGCCTATATTCTTCAGGGCGATGCCGAAGCGGCGGGTCTTCGGGGGAACATTGTGCAAAAACTTAAGGCATTCGCCGAGATCATTCAGACGGCACAGGCCATGCAGGAACAGGGGAGCAATGCTTTTGAAGTGGCTTTGGCCGTGGCGACCATGTCGGGGTACCTTCCCATGCTTCGTCAGGATAAGTCCATAGAGGGAATGTCCAAACTGGATAACGTAGAGGAATTGCTCAACAGCATCCAGGCTTTTTGCGGTATGGCCGATCAGGAAGTGGAATTGGAAACCGAGGTGACCGTTCCCGAAGAAGGAGAAGCCAATCCTACCCTGGAGCGATTTCTAATGAACGTGACGTTGCTCACGCAACTGGATGAGCAGGAGGAACCGGACAAAGAAAGGGTCAGTTTGATGACGGTCCACTCGGCAAAAGGACTGGAGTTTTCACATGTATATGTGGTAGGGCTGGAGGAAAAGCTTTTTCCGTCTTTGTTGTCCAGCAATACGATCACGGAATTGGAAGAAGAACGGCGGCTGTTCTATGTGGCCATGACCCGGGCCAGGAAGTCCCTCACGTTATCTTTTGCACAAACGCGTATGCGCTGGGGATCCATGGAATCCAATCCTCCCAGCCGGTTCTTACGTGAAATCGATCCGGCCTTTTTGAACCGCACCCTTCCGGAAAGCAGTGTCTTCGGGGGTTCCCGGGGTGAATCAGCCGGGCAATGGGACAACTCGGCATGGGGAAACAGCCCGGTTCGGGAGAATCATCCGGCAAGAGGAAATTACCGGGGCCGGGGGAATCATTCGGCCTGGGAAAACACCGCTGCAAGCAACGGGAATACCCGGAGCTCCCGCGGCAATTCCTTTTATTCACGGCAATCCTCAGGTGGCAGGAACGGTGCGGCTAACGGTGCGGCTAACGGTGCGGCTGAAAAAGAATCCATTGCTCCGGCAAAAATCCCGGAAGGGTTCCGGAGCGTGAAATCTGCCACCGGGGCTGCCGGATCTGTTCCGGGTACCAGGTCAGCAGGAGCTTCTTCGGACACCGGGGCCACCGGATCTGTTCCGGCCCCGTCTTCCGGTAAGGGTTTTCAGGCGGCGGATCCCTCCACTCTGGCTGTGGGAATGAAGGTGGAGCACGACCGTTTTGGCCGCGGACAAATCCTTTCTCTTGAAGGGGAAATGCCCAATGCAAAAGCCGTAATTGAATTCGAATTCGGCGGGGCCAAAACGCTGCTGCTCAAATTTGCAAAGCTGCGGCAACTATAGTGCAACGCACCAATTGTTCGTTTGGCTGATAATCAGTAACTTATGAATTTCGACCCCCGGGGGGGCGATTTTGTTAACTGTCTGTGGATCTGAGAAATGAACGAAGTGTGCGTTGCACCCTTTGCGGCTGTTCCACCGTCCATAAACTGCTGTCTTCGGGCCTGTCCGACCGGCCGCAACCCAGCTGGTCGTAAAAAATCACCGGTCGTTGGTTCGCCAGTGCTTTCAAGGGATTCAGGTATTGATGGGGTGCTCCCGGCCCTCCGTGCACAGTCAGCAGGGGAATGCCTTTCTTCCCGGCTCCGACAATCCTGTACCAGATGTTGCCTCCGGGAACCTTTACGAAACCTTCTCTAACGTTGTGATTCTTGTGTGCCTGATCCATATTTCATTTGTATTTTAAAACGGTGTGTTCGTCCTTTTGAATATCGTCTACAGTTTGTCCCGTGTTGAGCCAAATTTCCCGTAAACTCAGATTGTTCAAAGAATGTAGCTGGGTTAAGAAATGATTCCGTGACACATCCAGTAGCGTCAGGTTGTTTTCCCGGCAAACGAGAGATGTCAGGCAAGGAGTGCCGCTAATGTCTATGTCAATCAAATAGTTTCGGGAACAATCCAGGGACAGTAATGAGGTTGCGCCGTTCATGTTAAGCGATGTGATCAGATTATTTACACATTCCATGCGCAACATGTTTGGGTTGTGGCTTATATCCAGTGTTGTCAGCTGGTTGCAGTCACAGATAACCCATAGCAATTCATTGTTTTGGCTTAAATCTATCACGTTCAGCTGGTTGTAACCGCAAAACAAGGTCTGCAAAGCAGCGTTAGCGGATATTTCCAGAGTTTTGAGTTGGTTGCCGGTACAATTCAGATCATGCAAGGCTTTATTGTGGCTGATATCTATTTGAGATAACCGGTTGTTGCTGCAATTCAGGTAAACCAGTTCCTTGTTCTGGCTGACATCCAATGTTATCAGATCGTTGTCGCAACAGGACAGGTTTTTTAATGAAGTAAAATATTCAATACCCTGCAGGGATTTGATGTTGTAAAACGGACATTTGATTTCCGTTACGGATGCGACTTCCTTTACTGAAATCTGACGGTCACTGTTTGTATCAAACCATTGTAGGCAATAGCTTTTAAATCCTTCGTCCGGGATGGGCACAATTTCTTCCGGGTCCCGCCTGGGTTTTAATTCGGGTTCGGGCACAGTTACAAGGGCAGGGTCCGGTTGGGGTTCCGGTTGGGGTTCCGGTTCCGGCTCGGGAGTGGTAAAAGAGATTGGTTGCCCATAGGCAAAGCCCTCTGAATTCACGGCATAGGCTCTGATGTAATAAGTGGTGCCCGGATTCAGTCCCTGCAGCAGGGTAGTAAACGCTCCGGCCCCGTGCCCGTCGATGGTCACCCGTCCGGCAATGGTGGGATTTTGGGAAGTGCTCCAGCAAACCCCTCGTGCAAAAATCGTCAGCTTGAAGAGGGATACTACCATACCGGATATGTTTGCCGAGTTGGAGGTTATGCCCGTTACCTCCAGTGTCCTCACCAGCGGCGTGATGCGGATCTCATAAGATGGGGAAGTGTCCGGTACCGGGGAAGGATCCGATGCGGCAGTGCTATCACGACTGGCAGAAAGGGCAGTTGAATCGGCGTCTCCGAGCGCACCAGAAATGCGGGTTGAATCTGCGTTTCCGAGCGCAGCAGCAATGCGTATTGAATCTGCCTGAACAGGCGTAGCGATAAGGGCAGTTGAATCTGTGTGACCAAATGCTATCGGACGGCTGGTAGATACGGTTATGGTAGAATCGGGGACTGTCTGCGATCGCAGCACCAATGGCACAGCGGTTATCAATGCCGTTATCAGTGCTGTAATCAGCATTTTATAGAATATGCCTCTCATAGATGTTGGCCCTTCCGGCATGCTAAGATAAAGAAAAAAAGGGTGCGTTGCACACATTGTTCGTTTGGCTGAAAATCAACGCTTTAGCAAAATCGACCCCCCGGGGGTCGATTTTCGTATTTGCCTGATAATCAATGAGACGAACAATGTGTGCAACGCACCCTTTTTTCACTAAATAACTTCAACGATACATTGTGTGACAAATTCTATTCCCTGATAACTTGCCCTTACGAAAACAACCGCCTCACCCGGTCCAATGGCTATTACATCACCATCAAAAACCAGTACTACCGATGTGTTGTTGCTTGACCAGTAGAATGTCACATTTTCTGTTAGACTTGCCGGTGTGACGGTAGCATTCAGTGTTGTCTCACCGTCAACTGCAAGAGTAAGGCTCTCCTTGTCAAGGAATACTCCGGTTAACACATCTTCGGGATCTTCCTCCAGAACCGTGACATCACACGATGCCCCGTATTGTATACCCATGTATGTAACTGTGACAGATATAGTAGTTTCTCCATAATCCAGAGCAGTTAATTGTCCGTTTTCATTAACGGATACCACCGAAGGATTTAAGCTTCCCCAAAAGATTTGAGCCAGACCTGTCAATTCATTGGGTGTGATCGTAAGCTGAAGGTTGGCCGTTTCATCAGGATGGAGCGTTAAAGTCTCCCTGTCCAAAGAAACACCTGACAATACCATCGGCACATTTACCAGGCAATTGGCACTGAAGCTGTTTTCCCTGTAAGTTGCTGTAACAGTGACAGTAGCTTCTCCATAACCTTCGGCTGTCAACAGACCGTTACTATCTACAGATACTGCAGACGGATTGTTACTTTCCCATGACAAGGACACATCATCGGAGTATCGGGTAGGTGTAACGTTTATGGGTAACTGAACACTTTCTCCCAAATTAAGAGATAGGGACTCGGAATCAAAATATACTCCGGAAAAGCGGTTTATGGCATCAAAGGGTGTACAGGAAAGTAGCAGAAGCATTGCCAGCAGGGAAAGAACGGACTTTTTCATTATTCAATTTTTAATAAAAGTAGTCAAATTCTTCAGAAGTTCCTGCTTTATTGGATTTCATAAGTTTTCGATACTCGATATCAGGAATAAACCGGACGGGAGCATGGCCGAACAAAAAGGGTGCGTTGCACACATTGTTCGTTTGGCTGAAAATCAACGCTTTAGCAAAATCGACCCCCCGGGGGTCGATTTTCGTATTTACCTGATAATCAATGAGACGAACAATGTGTGCAACGCACCCTTTTTTGGTAGCAAAAAAAATTCACTATCAGGAGTTCCGCCAAGTATTTATTTCTATATATTTGAAGAAGATTTTTTCCAATAATGTTCCAACTACAACGAATTCAGATTTGTTGTGCTCCTAATTCAAAAAACCACTCGTTAATTTTTCTGCTACCAATACCTCAATTATTATTCGGATAATAAATTATATGTCGTATTAATAGCCTTTAGCAATGAAAAAGATTATCGTCCTAATGATCGCGGGATTCATGCTGGTCTCATGCGATCCCCAGGAGAATCCTGATCCCGATGAGGTGGTTGTTAGCGAGAGCGCTCAGATCATTGAAGATCAGACATGGGATGAGAATATCCTGCTGATAGATTCTACTGACTATACGCTTACTTTCAGGGAGGATATGAATGCTTTACTACCGCTGGAAATCGGCGATGTTTTGGTGTCAACCGTCGGGAACGGATTGCTGAGAAAGATAACCGGTATTACGTCCACAAAAGGAGGCGGGGAAATAATTGTGGAAACGGATTTTGCATCCCTTACCGATGTGATTGAACAAGGGACCATTCAGGCCGAGGTGGTTTTAACACCTGATGATATTCAGGAGGTTGTGTTCCATTACGACGGAATAACACCTGAGCCCGCTAATGTAAAAGGATCTGTGAACCATGTTACCAACTGGAACATTAACACCGAGTTATACAGCGGGGTCCGGCTTACCGGGCAGTTTATCAGCGACATGACTTTTATCCTGGACATCAACGTTGCCGGATCCTCGTTAAACTCGGCAAAAAGCGGCATCATCATGTCCGAGACCCTTACCCTGCAGCTTTCTGCCGCTTTGGAACGGGAGTTTGACAAGGATATCACGATCGCCACGATTACTTTCGCTCCCATCATCATACCCGTTGTCGGGCCTTTGGCTCTTGTCATAGTTCCTAAGGTGGAAGTGAAATTGGGTTTGGAAGGATCTGTAGGCGGAACGGTTACGTGTTCCGCTACCCAGGAGATATTTGTAGATGCGGGAATACAATATGCCAAAGCAAGCGGGTGGTCCGACTATAAGACATTTACCAACGAATTTTCAAATACCACACCGGTTTTGGAGAAAGCCAATGCTAATGCATCTGTTTATATTCAACCGGAGCTTTCCACAAAACTGTACAATGTAGCCGGTCCTTACGTGAATACGAAAATTTACGGCAAGTTGGAAATTGATGCAAATGAAGAAACGGTAGAAAAAGAAGAACCCTGGTGGAAATTGTCTGTAGGTATCAATCTGAATGCGGGAATGAATGTGGAGATTTTCGATCTGGCTACGCTGAATTACGAGAAAAGCAATATTATAGGTTATGAATGGCTGATCGCACAATCTCCCACCAAACCTAAGGTAACCACGGGAGATGTAACCAATATCCAGTCCACTACGGCTTCGTGTTCGGGAAATGTGACTGCCGACGGGGGCCAGGCGGTAACAGACAGGGGGATCTGCTGGAGCACCTCGCAAAACCCCACAATAGAAAATTCCAAAACCTCAGGCGGGACAGGAACGGGAACCTTTACGGGCAATCTGACCGGCCTGACAGCCAACACATCCTATTATGTCAGGGCATACGCCACAAACTCTGAAGGAACCGCCTACGGTGCAGAGAAGGCGTTCACAACGCTGACGGAAGGGGCTGCTGTTTACGTTAGTACAGGAACACCGTTTGATGTCACTGATACAACGGCAACATGTTACGGGAATGTAGTGGCTTCTGCTGGAATAACAATTAGTGCACGTGGTATTTGCTGGAGCATCAATGAGAATCCTACCATTGGAAATTCAAAAACATCAAATGGGACAGGTACAGGACTGTTTACTGGTTATATTACAGGCCTTTCTCCTGACAGCACGTACTATGTAAGAGCTTATGCCATATGTTCACTAGGAACATTCTATGGTGAGCAAAAAAGTATAAGAGCACAAGAAGAAGAAGGGCCAGTATATGGCACTTTTACTGATAGTCGCGACGGGCATGTATATAAAACTGTAACTATAGGGAGTCAGGTTTGGATGGCAGAAAATCTAGCTTATTTGCCAGCGGTTAATCCGGGTTCAACTGGTGCTGAAGACGAGGGCAAACATAATGATCCGTTTTATTATGTTAATGATTATGATGGGACAGATGTGCTAGTAGCAAAAGAAACTACAAATTATAAAAATTATGGTGTATTGTATAATTTGACAGCTGCAATGACAGCCTGTCCGGGAGGTTGGCATTTGCCAAGTGATGCAGAGTGGAAACAGTTAGAATTGTACCTTGGAATGCCCCAAGAACAATTAGATTTAGTAGGACATCGTGGTGAAGAAGCAAATGTAGGCATGAAATTAAGAGAAGAAGGAACATCTCATTGGAATTATCTCATAGCAGGAACATATAATGAAAGTGGCTTTACCGCTCTTCCTGGAGGGGAACGTAATTACAATGATTCATTTTATGGTCCAGGCCACGAAGGTTACTGGTGGTGTTCAAGGGAAGGTCTTGCAGGCTATCCAGATAACGGCTGTGTTCGAATACTGTTCGATGCTTATAGAGGTGTTTGTAGGGATTACGATACTGGCTACGGTGGAGGGGCGCTGATGTTAAACGGTTATAGTGTCCGCTGCATCAAGGATTGAGGATGGAGAAAAAAAGGGTGCGTTGCACACATTGTTCGTTTGGCTGAAAATCAACGCTTTAGCAAAATCGACCCCCGGGGGGGCGATTTTCGTATTTACCTGATAATCAATGAGACGAACAATGTGTGCAACGCACCCTTTTTGCTCAGAAGGGGAATTCCCAACCAATTCTCAGACAAAGAAAAAGCCAACCAGCTTTTTATCAACTGATTGGCTTCTTGTGGAGCGGTCCGGACGGGACTCGAACCCGCGACCCCGTGCGTGACAGGCACGTATTCTAACCAGGCTGAACTACCGGACCCTGATTGTTTGGGAGTGCAAATGTAGGGAATGTTTTTGAAACTGCAAAAAAACTGAAATGTACGTTTCCGTATTTTTTTTCTTTCACAAAGGAAGGTGCCCCTGAAAAGGAATAGTGTGCGGAATGCTCCAGGATCAATATGCCGTCTTCTGTCAGAATCCCGGCATCCAGGATTTTTGCGGGAAGGTTCTCCAATCCGGTGATGTCGTAAGGCGGATCGGCAAAAACAAGGTCGTATTTACGGGTGCAGATCTTCAGAAAGTCAAACACGTTGTGACGGACCACCTGAATTTTTGAGCCGAGACCGAGCTCCCGGACCGTGTTTTTAATGAACCGGGCATGTGCCTGATTCATTTCAACGCAGGTTGCCGAGGCGCATCCGCGCGAAACGAACTCCAGGGAAATACCGCCACTGCCTGCAAAGAGGTCAAGCACCGAGAGGGTGGAAATGTCCAGGCTGTTTTCCAACATATTAAACAACCCCTCCTTGGCAAAATCCGTGGTAGGTCGTGCCCTGAAAGATCCCGGCGGCATGATGTTGCGCCCTTTGAGACTTCCGCTTATGATACGCATACCGGAAAGAAGTGAGGTCCGTATTGCAAATTAAGGGCTTCGGTGGGAAACAGGCCCCATTGTGAAGTAGCTACGGTAACCGAAGGGAAGAAAGAACAGAGTTGTTTCAAATGAGCCGGTTTTAATGAACCGCTTACAAAAAGACTTAAACTCCTGGGATTGAGTTGCCATTGCTTCAGGGCAAAATTCAAAAAATAAAAGGCCGTACTGAACCGGTCAATGGCGTATGAATTGCATAGTAACAGCCGATCGCCCTGCATCAGAATCAGATCTACATGTGAGGGTGTGAAATGCATAAGTGCACGGGAATATTCCTTGCGTTCCATGATATAGCGAAGCAAAGGGATTACCGAGGCATAAAACCCGGCTTTGTGTTGGTGTTTGAATACCGTTGCAATCACAGGTGCCGGCAAGGCATAAATACATGTGGCATTCATAGCCTCAACGGTAAAATAGTTGACTTCGTCAAGATCGGCGGTTTGAAATAATTGGTTGAGAACTTCCAGGGCCTGGTCCGGTTGAAACAAATTAGAAGGTATAAGCGTATGCTTGGGGGTGTCTATCATGACATGGCAACGCTGAAAACGTTTTTGAAGGTATTCTTCCCGTTGGAACACGTGCCCCACTTCTTTGGCCCATTCATTATAATCACCCCCCGGAAATGAATAAGAATGATTGCGCCACAGCAAACATTCATGCGTCTGGGTATCTTCTACAACAAAAGAAAGTCCATTCACGCCAATATGAATGGACAATCTGTGATGTGCCTGCGGTATTTTACTAATCGCAGACATATTATTATTCCCAGTTACCCGCGTTGTTGTTGGGTTGATCAATACTACCCACCTTTAAACCGGGATAACGATCGGTGATTTTGCGTTCTTCGTTCAAGTTAACAACAAGCTGACGGTCCATACCTCTGAGCAATACGTCGTAAGGTGTACATGCTTCAAATAGAGGAACATCCACGCCGGAAACCTTCTTAACCACTGCGCTCATTTCAAATTGTTCTCCCACTATAGGAACCCAACGGAGTGAGTCAATAACAAAATTCGGTCGCTTGAGCAATGTGTCCTTAACGGCCATTTCCATACTGTCACGGACTACTCGTCCCTGGGCAACAGCAACTGAGTCGTCAAATGATCCGATTTGGCGTACAATGGTTATGGAACCGTTGTTGTAGAAATTCTCCAGCGAATCAAAATTAGGGGCATATTTCCCGAATTCTGTTTTGTAAGTGGTCTGCAGGGTACGAATATCTTTCAACCGCTCAATAGCCAGTTTCTCACGGAATGTGCGTTCTTTTTCAAAATTTATGGGAGCCGTGAGACTCCGGATGATTGCATAGCCCAAAGCAATGATTATCAAGGGCAGAATAACAATGGTAAATATTTTTTTCATTATTGAGATATTAAATAATCAAAATGGCGTCCTGCAAAATTAGGAAAAAAAATAACCTCTGCAATAAATCACTTATATTTGCATCAATATCTTTATTATGAAGGACCTGTTTCCAAAAAAGCATTTTGAAAGTTGGCATAAAGCTTTAGAACAAACCCGGAAAATTGTATTGGCTACTCACGTCAATCCGGACGGAGATGCCATAGGAGCCCTTATGGGCCTGGGACCTTTTTTTAAAAAGGAAGGATATGAGGTTACCATGATCAGTCCCACAAGGTATCCTGAGTTTTTATCCTTTCTTGACCCCGGGAATGAAATTGTGGTTTATTCACGTGATAATCAGACAGCATTGCATGCCGTCAATCAGGCAGACATGATCGTTGCTCTGGATGTCAGCGGGTTCTCACGTATGGATGAACTGGGAAAAGCCATGCAAAAAGCGACAGCTTTTAAAGTGTTGATGGATCATCATACAGATCCGGTCACGGGTGAATTTGATCTGGTATTCTCAACTACACGCATCAGTTCCACTTGTGAATTGACTTACCGGGTAATTAAAACCTGGAAAGAAAACGCGGTTTTTTCAAAAGACCAGGCAACCGCATTTTTAGCCGGGATCATTACCGATACCAATCAATTTGCCAACAGTGTATATCCCGGAACGTTCCGGGTTACTTCCGAGTTGGTCACATTCGGGGCTGATACCGAGTTTATATACGATCAGATTTACCGCAATTTTTCATACAACCGCATGAGGCTGATGGGATACGCTCTTCAGAACATTCGCCTGCTCCCGGAATACAAATGCGGGTATATTGTCCTGACACTGGATGTTTTGGAAAAGTTCGGATACAGTAACGGAGATACTGAAGGCTTTGTGAACCTTCCTCTGGCCATCAAGGGGGTCTCTGTCTCGGCTTTTTTTCTTCAAAGAGCGGATCATATAAAGGTTTCCTTAAGATCCAAAGGCGATATTCCCGTAAACGAGATTGCACGGAAGTTTTATCAGGGCGGAGGCCATTTGAACGCCTCTGCAGGAAAAATGACAGATTCCACGGAAGACATTGAGCCGTTGCTTAAAAAAGCCCTGGGCACAATAATTGCATAGTACGGATTTGCCATGAATACAAGGTTGATTTTACTTGCCGGACTTATGCTTACAGTGATTTCCTGTACCAAGGAAGACCGCAAGCTAACGTTGATCCGTCAGGAAGAAGCCATAGATCAGTTTGTGCAGTCATTGACCAAAGACACGGTGTTTTTCAGGAACGGAGTAGTCAGGGCGGTACTTGAACAGGGAAAACCGGCCGGACAGGCCGATACATTGGCACCGGGCGATACCGTATATTTTTATTATGCGGGACATATCTTTTCAAAAGGTAAAGGAGAATTGTTTTATACCAACTCGGACAGTGTAGCGTTAGCCTATGACAGGTCACTTGGGCCGGAAGAGTCGCAAGTGCGTTCGGGAGTAGTGGGAGAAGGCCGTTTTTTGAAGGGACTGGATAACGGGTTCCCCGGGATGACTCCCGGAGAACATGCCTACATCATGTTTAATGCGGAATATGGTTTCGGGAATACAACGGTTGGTCTGGTTCCTGCCATGTCTCCCTTGTTGTTCGAAATATGGATAGAAAGGATTGTAAAAAATTAGATACCTTTGCACGGATGAAAAAAACACGTTTTCTGCTTGTAACAGCAATAACCGGAATGGCCGTCTTTCTCTCCTCGTGCGCAACCCAGACCGAGGAATCCTCCCGGGAGATACACGAAAACATACTGGCTGCACACGTAAAGATCGTTCATAAGGATACTTTGGAAAAAACAGAATCAGGATTGTATTATACCGTTCTCCGTCCGGGCTCAGGAGCCGTTACAACGGATTCGTCCATGGTTTTCGTGAAGGAAACCGTTCGGGATCTTAACTACAATCTGCAGGGGAGTACAGAAGAAGATGTGGCCAGACAACTGGGCATGTTCAGTTACCGGGATGCTTATATCCCTTTATTGTGGTATATGGGAAAATACACCATCATGATGGGACTGGAAGAAATGTTGCAGCAGATGCGTGAGGGTGAGGTCCGTCGGATCTGGCTTCCGTATTGGTTATCAGCCTATGCGGAAGGAGGTTCGAGTGAAAACACGGTAACCCTGGTATACGATCTGGAGCTGGTCAGGGTAGTGGACGACATCATAAGCTACGAAATCGATACCCTGGAATCTTTCAGGGACCGTCATTATCCCGGACTTGATTCCCTGGAACGGGGTTTTTACAAAATGACGATTGTCCCGGGCACCGGGGATTCACTGGAACATGGAACAACTGCCGGGGCTTACTATATCGGCAAATTCTTAAACGGACATGTATTTGATACCAATGTGGCGGATACCGCATTGAAATACAATATTTACAATTCTTCCTCAACGTATTCGGAACTCAAAGTCACTCTGCCCGATAAAGAAGAGACAGATGATCCGGATGATACGGAAACTTCGGAGGAAGGTTCGGTTGTGGAAGGATTCAGCAAATGTATGCTGGACATGAAGTACGGTGAAGTTGCCGTTTGTTTCTTTCATTCCGATTACGGATACAAGTACGAAGGCAGTTCGTCTACATCTTCAGGTTCGTACCTGGGGGGCGGTATTCCGGCTTATATGCCTCTGTTCTTCTGGATCTACGTGCCTTTGGAAGAATGATGAAAAAAAATGCAGAAAAATCATGCAGGGGTATGCAACGTTTTTGCATACCCCTGCATCTATTATATGGTTTTAGGTTTATAGGTTTCAACGGTAGAGGTTGGCTCGGTTCTCGGGCCATCCTCTTGTTGTTTTACCACACTACTTCCTGAATCAATTCCAGGCCGGGCTCCCCGAAATAACTTTCAACGGTTCTGCCTTTGAGCCATACTTTTTGGTACAAATTTTCCGGATTGGTCAACAAATTCAGTTCATCCCGTACGGCGGTATCCGGAATCTTGACGGACAGGGTATTGCTCTTGATTGTCTCTCCGGAATCGTCGGCCAGTGCCAGGTTGGTTTCGCTATCTGTTCCTCCGGCCATAAAAGATGATGCAGAAACGTAATATCCTACAATATAACCCGTAACCCAGACGTCGGTCAAACCTCCGTCCAGCGTTCGGGCTTCAGCTACTGTATAGGCGGTTTCTTTTTCTGTTCCTTTATTGGTAGTAATATCCAGTTCGTTCCATACATCAGAAGTCCATATTCGCGTAGTATCTACTGTAATGGTAAATACCGGCTCCACATTTTCCTGTGTATCTCCGGACGGTTCCACCAGAAAAGAATACATATACCCGAGTTCCAACCATTTTTCCACAGACCCGAAAAGCGTTTCGTCAACGTACAGAGAAAGCGTTGTGGAACCCGAATAAAAATAACCCCATTGATCGGTAGTGGTATTGTCGTAATCCAGGGATCCGCCAGCCCCGCTCACATTCATCTTGTACGTGGTACAGGATTGAGTAAATGCATCTGAAAACATGACCCGGACACCGCAATTCTCCTGTTTGCACACGATCTGAACTTCACACGTTTCACCGGCGACTATGTTTGCCGCTTTATATCCGTAATAATACGGTTGATCAAAAGCCGGTACTGAAAATTGTTGGTTGTAAACAACAATATGATATTGATCCGGCATCAGTGAAATAGTGCTTCCCGCAATTTCTCCAACTGTGGTGTTGCAAAGTGTATCCATCTGATTATTAAAAATAAAAAATTGGTATGAACTCAGATCTACACTTTTGGTCTTTACCCCAAAGGGTGTTTCCATAGAGACATTCACAATAAGATCCCCTTCAGATTCGGGAACGATCTTTAGCCCGTTACAGGACCATGCTGCAGCAAGGAGTACACACCCCGCCAGCTTCAAAATTTTACTACACATAAGACTCCTTTTTTAAATTAAACAACGAGTGTGAAATAGGATAAAATCCGGAAGAATTCCGGGACAAACTATAAAAATCTGTTAAAAGATTTCTACATTTGCTATTCATTTAAAACTGTCCTATTAATCACATTATGTCATCTATTAAGAACCATCCTATTCTCCCTATCCCGGAAGAGGATAAAGTAGCTTTTTTATTTGAAGGAAAAACCATTTACGGACAAAGAGGTTTCACCATTGCTGCCGCATTGCATCAGGCCGGTCTTTTGGTGCACAAGCACAGCCTTGAACATCGTAACAGAAGTTTGTCCTGCGGCATTGGCAAATGCGGGGCCTGCGAAATGCTGGTAGACGGAAAGGTCCGCAGGATTTGCATTACAAAAGTGGATGGTGTTAAGGAAGTCCGGCGTATACCCGACGGATTTCTTTCTTCAGAAGATGTTGTTTTTCCGGATCATTCCGTGAAAGTTTATAAAACTGTTGTGGCCATCATAGGTGCGGGGCCTGCCGGTCTGGCAGTGCGTGAAGAACTGAACAAAGTGGGAATAGACAATTTGGTGATTGATAACAATGCTCGTATTGGAGGCCAGTTTAATATGCAGACACACCAGTTTTTCTTTTTCGAGAAGGAAAAACGTTTTGGCGGAATGCGCGGTTTTGAGATTGCCGCCACCCTGGCAGGTGAAAATCACAAAGGCATTCTTTTAAACAGCACCGTTTGGGATATTTTTGACGACAAAAGATTGGCCGTTAAGAATATTGAAACACAGGAGATATTTTATGTAGATACCGAATACCTGGTCATTGGTACCGGCGCCGTTCCCTTCATGCCGGCATTCAAAAACGACGATGTTCCGGGTGTATATACGGCTGCCGTATTCCAGAGGATGATGAACAGTGAATTGACGCTTCTGGGGAAAAATGTTCTTACGGTTGGGGCCGGTAACATAGGCTACCTCACTTCATACCAGGCAATGCAGGCAGGGGCAAAAGTCAAAGCCATTATTGAAGCCATGCCCAACGAAGGAGGATTTCCCGTACAAGCCAACCGGGTAAGGCGTCTGGGTATTCCCGTCATTACTTCACACATCCTTCTGGAAGCTATTCCAAATGAAGACTATACCGGCATCACCGGGGCTATTATAGCCGAATGTAAAGACTTCAAAGTTGTTCCGGGCACAGAGAAATTGCTGGAAGGTATAGATACCATAAATATATGTACGGGATTGATTCCGGATGACCAATTGTTGACCAAAGGCCGTGAAGTGTTCGGGTTTCACTGTCACGGGGTAGGTGATGCCATACGCATTGGAGAAGGCACCTCTGCCGTTCTCAGGGGGAAACAATGTGCTTATGAGATCATGCAACAGATGGGAGTTCGCACCAATTACGACAACTATCTGGCCGTTTCAAAGGAATATATCGATTCTCAACAACACCCGGTCCGTGTCTTGGATGAACCTCGTTTGCCGTCTCCCGAGCGAATGAAAGCCCGACCTTTTGTGCTGATAGATTGTCTGTACGGATTTGCCTGCAATCCCTGTACTTTTGCCTGTAAATTCGGTGCAATCACAAAAACATCCACGTCCTCTGTCCCCTATGTGGATTATGATAAATGTACAGGATGCATGGCCTGCGTCAGTCAATGTCCCGGTCTTGCCATTTTCGGGTATGATTTGTCAAAAGGCACATTGTTCCTTCCTGTAGAGTACCATGTAAATGATGGCGCAGAGGTATATTTGGTGGACAATAACGGAACACGGAAAGCTGAGGGGATAGTGGAAAAGATCCTGCGCAAACCAAATAAAACAAATGTTGCACGTGTGAAGGTTTTAGGTTTGGATCCGCAGGAACTGCTCTCTTTAAGGGGATTTATCGTCAAGGAAGATTATCCGGAGCCGATTAAACTGAAAGATAAAGCCGTTGATCAGGATGCCAGAACGTATCTTTGTCATTGTGAAGATGTCAGTCTGGAAGACGTGTTACGCCTGGTGGGTGACAGAACCTCCATAACGGCAGATGAACTCAAGCATATAACGCGGATGGGAATGGGAGCCTGCAGGGGATCACGTTGTTTCCCCAGGGCTGTTCGTTCGCTCAGAAGTTACGGTGTTAACGTCATCTCTGACCTGACGCCCAGGGGCCCTATGGCCAACCTGGTGCAAATGGGCGAATTGCTTCCCTTTGAAAACCGTCAGCAAATCATACTTCCCGAGGGAATTAAAAGCGGAGCTGAAAGTGAAGAAACAGGAGCCTTTATTGCCGGTGGTGGGATTGCCGGAAGTGCATTGTTCCGTTACCTTGCCGAGGAGGGTTTCAAACCCGTTATGGCAAACAACGACCGGGGCAGTTCGTGGAGAAATATTGCCGGGGGACGCCCTGCGTTCAGCCTGCCGGCACTGGCAGATATTTCTTCCCGCAATCTGGAAATTTTTAAGGAACTGGACAAGATAGGCAGCATTGATTTTCATCCTTCCCGTTATGTCAACTTTGTTCATGACGATGTGACTTACCGTAATCTGGAAGCATCAAAAGCATGGTCAGATGCGTATATGGTTGAAGCGAAGGATTTTGGAAAAGAAGTATCTCCCGGATTCAATCCCAATCTGAAAGTATACTCTCATGCCCTGATTACAAACAATTGCTGGCAGGCCAGTCCCGGGAAAACCCTTGATCTTATAAGGCATCTGGGCACGATTAAGGGGGGCCGTATCCTGGAACAAACCCGGGTAGTTGATGTGGAGAAACAAGGAGATACGTATTACGTGCTTGTACTGGACCCCGGAAATAAATACAAAATGTACCGTACCAATCAGTTTATCAATGCATTAGGTCATAACGGGGAGGTTTTTGCCAGAAAACTCGGATACATGACGGGCATCTATCCCGTCAGGCACCAGGCCTTCATTACCAAGCGCATGCCCCTACTCGGCAAAGACGGAAAAGCCCTGGATATGTTAATAGACCGCCGCAAATACAAAGGATTCTCGGCCGTTTACGGACAACAACATGCAGACACGGGACAAGTTATTGGATGTGCTTCGCCAATGGTGGATATGCAGGAATCCGGGAAAAACGTAAAAGTCAACACACAGGATTTTCTCAACATTGTTTCTGAAGTCTTTATCCAATGGATTCCTCAAATAGCTAATGTGGGATTCCAGGCATTCTGGAGCGGTTATTACACCGAACCGCGCTATATAGTAGATCCGGCACGGGGTTTATTCGTGGGTATGCGCGGACACGGTTTCATGCTGGCACAATACCTGGCAAAATTGTACGTTGACAGCTTGCAGGGCAGAAAAGTCCCGGACTATTTCGGGGAACTGGCCCTTGATAATCCGGGACTTAGCGAAATGGCGTTTAAATAATGGACCGGCTTACCCGCCGCAACATTCAAGACGTTTACTCAGGTATGTACGCATATTCCTGTATAGGGAATTGATGGCTGCATCTGTACGCAGTACATAATTGTCTACACATATTTTCCTGACATTCCCGCCCCCGTCAACAAAAATGAATGCAGGCACAAAATTTAAGATATCTCCATCGACAGACAATGCGTCTCCGTAGAACATCTTTGTGAAATAATTTACTTTTCTGGCTTCGACAGGATTAAAGACAGGTCTGTTTTCCCACCAGATCTTTTTTCCCGTGGTTTCATCGATTTTTTCCAGATCATTTTCGGTTATATAATCAAAATATTCCTGTTCCCGGCCTTCTATCTCCAGTGCGACACCATAGATCTTAAATCCATGGGAAGAGAACTCTTCGTATAACTCTTTGACTTTAGGCATAAAGTTCTTACAATCGGTACACCACGATCCCCACATATATAGCATGGTAATTCTGGCTCTTGTATAAACATAGCTGAATGCAAGTTCGGAATCAGGTACTCCGGGGATAGATAGTGAGAAATCGGTCGTTGGGGCTCCAAAGTCATGCAAGCCCATCTGGCTGAAAGAGATGGAAGCTGAAATGGATCCTCCGGCTGAGATAGTTACGGTTCCTTCTCTGCCTTGCGGGCGGTCGATATCTAAAACAGTAACCTGTAATTGTTTGTCGTTCCTTTCTGCAATAAGCCAATCTTCAGCTTCTTCTGAAACAGATACAGTCCAGTCAGGTACGTTAGTCCTTACATTGAAAACCATATCTTCTACATCGCGTGGATAAACATAAAAACCATTTTCGGTGTCTTCAAAAAAACCAATTCTAAAGAGATCTGCGTCTTCATCGGTTTGTTCCACTTCAAGAAACTTTTCCAGGCCGGAAGTGGCTTTAACGGAAAAAATAGCTTTTCTAGGCAACACATCAGGCATTGGGGTAACAGTTACTGTTATTTGGGTTTCACCGGGAGTTCCTTTGTCAGGGTATACGGTACACCAGTCTTCATTACCAATTTGTTCAATGAACCAACTTTCGCTGGATCTTACGGTAACAGTCCTGGTGGCAGCTATCGGAGCCATTTCAAGACTGACGGGTGCGACAACCAGGTATCCGGTTTGATCCGAAGGATCGCATGAATATAACAGTGTCAGACTCAAACATATGAGCAGAATGCTTTTATAATTTGATGTTTTCATTTGTTGATGGGTATTTGAGGGGATAAAGTAAAACATTTTTCACGACACCGCAAAACATCCTCTAATTGCTTACCTTTGCACCAACAATTCCGGATGGATATGCCTGTTGTTACCGTAACAAGTGATTGGAATAAACGAGACTTTTATGCCGGAGCCCTGGAGGGAGGTTTACTGGGACTGGCCCCCCTGTTTGAAGTGACCCATCACATAAATCCCTTTGATGTGAGAATGGGTGTTTTTGTCTTGCGTCAGGTTTATTCAAGGTATCCTACAGGCAGTATGCACATTCTGGCAGTACAGGCTCAGGCTTCGGATCTATTGCCCATGTCCGTGGCATATTATAACCAACATTATTTTATCACTGTAAATGACGGTCGTTTTTCCCTACTCTTTGACAGGGAACCGGAATGGATCCGTGCCGTGTATACAGCACCCGGGACTTTTTCTGAAATGGATGCATATATAAAAGCGGTACGGGCCATTGTGGAAAACAAGCTGGAAGATCTCACGTTACCGGCCGTAATGAAAACGGAAGTCAGGCCATCGGCTGTTGCCGAAAAGGATTATATAATGGGACAGGTTATATATATTGATTCTTATGGGAATGCTATAACAAACATTTCCCGGTCCCTGTTCCAAAAAGTGGGTTCAGGCAGAAAATATTGCATTTACCTTCAGGGCCCGTATACGAAAATTGAAAAAATATCTGAAGGATATTCAGGTGTGCGGCCGGGCGAACTGCTTGCCTTGTTCAACAGTGCCGGATTGCTGGAATTGGCCGTTTTTTTAGGGAATTTATCGTCCCTGG
>Ga0209723_1000598_pt1 | contig 65598 bp, 45 predicted proteins | sample BiotimSIPDNA_2_FD_185750 | JGI IMG/M metagenome (GOLD analysis project Ga0209723, IMG submission 185750) | Anaerobic biogas reactor microbial communites from Washington, USA - Biogas_R2 time_0 SIP DNA (SPAdes) (version 2) | ecosystem: Engineered > Bioreactor > Anaerobic > Unclassified | place... | reverse complement strand
GCGCCGTAGGCGCTTAAAGGCATACCCCAAAACTGGCACCTCGTAGAGGTGCTACAGTTAGCGCTGAAAACATGCTGTCGGGATGGTCATTATCAATGGGCGCCAAGTTCCCGCCCTTATTTTTTTCGCCGACGAATTTGTTTTTTTTGCCCCCAACTGGTATAATACATTATATCACTTTTAGGATATAGGTATAATATGTCGCGCCAGTATTTACATCCTGAAGTTGTTCTTGACCGTTCGTCATCGGTTCCGCTGCATGTCCAGATCAGCGACCAATGCCGTCAGGCGATCATCCGCCGCCGTCCTCGTCCTGGGACTCGCTTTATTTCTGAGCGTCGCATGGCCGAGCAGCTGGGCGTCAACCGCAACACGGTGCATCAAGCCTTTGAGGCATTGCTGTCGGAAGGACTGCTCAGCGTCGCGGGTACGCGGGGCAGCGGCCTGATCGTCTCCCGCGAAATTCTGTCCTATTGCCGGACGAGTTTTCCGTTTTTGAATTTCGTTCTTCCTCTGAAGATGTCAGAGCAACTGGCGGTTTCGAATCTACGCAGCCTGGAGATGATTGGCGGCGTCATGGATCGCGCAGCCGAGTTGCACATATCCGTCAATATCCTATCCCTGCCTTCGCCGTTTTTGCCAGCCGCCCAGATTTCACAATGGCTGGACTCGTTTGTCCCCGACTCCCTCGGCGTCATTGTCCTGGGACGACGTTATGACGTCCCTGATCCTGTTTTCAAAGCTTTGCTTGACTGCGACTTCCTGCCTCAAGTGCTCATGGACGGCCTGAGCGACCGCGCACACATCAGCACAGTCGCGGCCGACACTACCGATGGGGCGCGGAATATGGCCATAGAACTGCTTCGGCGCGGACATCGCCGCCTGGGCATCATCGACAAAGACTTCAAAAAGGGTGTGTTTGACCACTGCGCCCGCGACCGATGTAAAAGCGTGGCGGCCACCGCCACTGCCGCGGGCCTGGCCACGCGCCTTGTCAAAATTAGCTCGCAAGCTACACTAGACGAAGTCGCCGCCGCCTTGGACGAGTTCTTCTCCAGCGACTGGCGCCCCACGGCTCTCTTCTGCCATAATGACGCCCTCGCTTTTCAAGTCGAGGCCGAACTCCTCCGTCGCGGCCTGCGCATCCCTGACGACATCTCGCTGATCGGCTATGACGACATCGACTCCTCCCAACGCCTGAGCACTATCAATCATTCGCGCTTTACCATGAGCGCGGAGACCGTCAACATCATCGCTGAACTGTCGCGCACCGGCTATGCTGGCGATGCGCTCCACCGAACCGTTCCAACGCAATTTTTCCTTCGCCCATCCGTCGGCCCGGCCAAGGACATTCCTGTCTCGGTTTAAATCGCTCACCCTTTCCACCCGTCGATACAACCTCTCACCCCCAGCCCCGGAGTCTTGCCATGTTCAAAAAGACCGAATCCTTCACGCTGATTGAACTGCTTGTGGTCATTGCCATCATCGCCATCCTGGCTGCGATGCTCCTGCCTGCCTTGAGCAAGGCCCGCGCCAAGGCACGTGCCATCAGCTGCACTAACAACATCAAACAATGCATGCTCGAAATCCAAATCTATGTCGATGACAACGAAGGCGAATTGCCCAAATTCTACGCCGCTGATCGCCCCTGGACCTGGCACGTATGGGGCAAGGTTCCGGCGCTCTCCTATCCGAGCTATCAGAGCTTTATGTGCCCGGAACTCGGCTACAATCCGGAAGTCGCCGGCTGGGCTTCCAACCCTGACCGTAAACGCTATGGACAGACCTACGGCATCCTCATCGGCGTGACCGGTACCTATATGCACTATGGATTGCAGAAAAAACTCGCTGGCTACGGCGGCGCCAAACTCTATACCCTCGGCCCTTCGGAAATGCCCGTACTGGTGGACTCCATGAGCAACTCGGCCTGGAAAAACCAAGGCATCATTTCCCAAACATCCTCTGTCTACTACCATGTAGCCAGCTCAGACAACGGCCAAATCCACCTCCGCCACAGCGGACGCGCCAACATCGGCTACCATGACGGCCATGTCGCCAGCGTCAACCGCAATGAAGCGCGCGACTCCGTCTTCGTCCGCGGCTATGACGAAAACCAAAACCTCTGGAACTGATCCCCCGCGACCGCCAACGCCACCTCCCCACACCCCAGGTTGAACCACCATGTTCAAACGCACTTTGCTTCTTCTTGCTGCCGGCGCGGCCAGCGCCATTCTCGCTGCTGCCCCAGACTTTGCCCGCGTCGCCCAGGAAGATATCCTGTTCCTGGCACATTTCAACGCTGATGTCACCCCTGAGATCGGCAATGCTGACGGCATGGTCGTCAACCAGGCTCAAATCACCGCTGGAGCTGCGGGATACCCGTTCGCCGACAGCGTGCCGCGTCCTGCTGCTCTCGACGTCTGCCGCGGCAGTAAATATGTCGCCTTCCCGGCTGAACGCAATTTTCTTCCCAGTTGCGGCACGCTTCAGTTCATGGTCAAGCCGCAGTGGCGCGCTGGCGGCTATAACCACTGTGTCCTGTTCAAACTCGTCTTTGACAGTTCCAAGCGCGACTCCCTCGAATGGGCTGGCGCCAATTCCTTTATCGTCCAAAAACCAGCACAACAAGAATGTTTGACCTTCTTCCAAAACGGCAACTCTGACGCCGGCCGCATCAGCAAGGACATCCCTCTCGCCGACGAAACCTGGTATCAAATCGCCGTGACCTGGGATGCCAACGCCGGACAGTCCGCCTTCTATCTCAACGGCGACCCAGTCGGAACCGCCAAATTCCTGAAAATGACCGCCGCACCCATTGAATTCACCCTCGGTGCGCCTAAAACCTGGAATGGGCAATGCCTGATCGACGAAGTGCGAATTCTCCGGCGCGCCCTCACCAGCGCCGAAATCCGCCAGGACGCGCTCGCCCTCGCTGCTGGCCGCGAATTCCCCACCCCCAACGTCGCTGTGCCCGAACCCCCGACCTATCATCCCGTGCCGCCGGAAAAAGTCGCCACCGGCTTTGCTGCCAGCATGGTTGACGTGAACTTCACTGCCCCGTTCACCGCCCGGGAATTGACCCTGGACGGCGCTCTGGACGAGCCGGAGTGGGCCAGCGCCCCCGTCGTGCCTGCTCTGCTCAAGAGAAACGGCAAGCCGCCCCAAGCGATAACCGAAGTCCGCATGCTCCACAGCCCGACCGGGCTCTATCTCGGCGCTATCATGCACGAACCCGACATGGCCAACCTGGTCGCCCTGTATGACCAACGCGACTTGAGCATCTTCAATGATGACTGCCTGGAAATCCTCCTTGACACAGGCGGCGGCAAAGAGACCTTCTACCACTTCTGCGTCAATGCCCTGGGTTCACTGTATGATTCCAAAAACGGCGACAAGCGATGGAACGGCAACGGCATCAAGATCAGCACCAGTCGCCACCAAGACAGCTGGATCATCGAAATGTTCATCCCATATACTGACCTGAAGTTGCCACAGCCGCAAATCGGCGAATACTGTGGCCTGAGAGTCTGCCGCGAACGCCACCATGTCCCCAAAGAACTCTCAGCCGCACCCACCGTCAAAAGCGGCAGCTACAGCCAGCGCGCCTACTTGGGAAAACTCCATTTCACGCCTGGCGCCGAAGCAAAAAAAGTCACCTTGGAGCTGCACGACAAGAGTTTCCAGATGGGCTGCAACCATGTCCGCCTCAGCGTCACCGGCGAACTGCCAGCCGCCCTCGCCATCCGCACCATGCTTTTTGATGACAGCAACCTCCGCCTCGCCACCAACGACACTGTCCTGCCAGCCCCGGTCGAAGGAAAAATCGCCTTCACCCTGCCAGTGACCATCGCTGATGACCGCACCGCCCGAGTCGTTATCGGGCTGACTGACGGCAATGGCAACGTCCTGACCAGCGCCCTGCTTGAACGCGGCTTCTCCAGCACTGCTCCGGGGCTGGCCGCCATGCGCGATCACATCAATGAATTGCAAAACACACTCGGGCAACTCCGGAACAGCAAGCACCACGTCCATCTGGGCGCAATCCAGGCTCTGACCCAAATCACCGAGGAAATCAGCGCCTACGAACAAGCCCTGCAAACCGCCCTTAGCCAAAAACAAATCGTTCCGGCTGCAACGACCGAGGCTATCGCCGCCAACATCAACGGGTTCCGAGTTTTCCAAAACAGCTACCGCTACCTCGTCTGGGAAACATCGCCTTGGGAAATCGGCCAGCCCGACGCCATGCCGCCCATGAACTACCGGCACGGTGACCTGTCCCTGCGTTTCCGGCAAGCCAGCAATGAACGCGAACCAGTTTGCTTCATCATCAGCGGGCTGCTCTGCGGACCGCGCCTTGACCTGCGCGTCGTCCCCCAATCCAGCCTGGTCAAGGGCAAGCCCTTTCTCTCCTGCGACAACTTCGAAATCTACTTCGAGCCTTTCGTTGACCACAACGGCGAGAAAATCACCGCGCCGCTGGTTCGCGCCCCTGGCAACATCGTGACCGTGACTCCTGGCAGTTCCGTCCGCGTCTGGGTGATGTTCAACTCCCGCGACGTCGCACCCGGCGATTACGCCACTGAGCTGACGCTCAAGCCGCTGCATGACTACACCATCCCCAACCGTAGCATCCCTGTGCTGGCGACCGTCTGGAACTTCACCTTACCAGAAACAAAAGACTGGCCCCTGGACTGCTTCTTCTGGACCGGCCAAATGACGCCGCTGGACGAAACTGGCCTGCTTCGGCTGCTGCACGCTTACCACGTGAAATGGACCATGACCGAATCACACCACTACAAAAACGGCTTTGTCAACGACCGCCGCTGGATCGGCCCCAAGCCCAAAGAAGGCCCCAGCTATGACCGCGAACGGGTTCTGCACGCAAACCAGGAATTCTTCGAAGAAGCGCGGCGACTGGACATGAAAGTCGTCTTCGCCTGGGGCACGGCCGACGACGTCGAATGGCACCAAACCATGGCCAAGCGACTCCTGGACATGGGCTTCACCTATGACGACTTCATCTTCCACGGCACCCTCCGTGATGAATTCAGCCTCCAGGATATCCCCAAGGCCGCCGAACTGCGCCAGCGCATCGCCGCAGTCAACCCAGGCTGGCGCTTTATGGCGACATATCTGAGTACGCCGCCGCCCTCAGGCGCTAGCCTTGATGACTTGACCGCCGCAGGCCTGCCAGAGTATTTCAAGGTCTGGTCCGTCATCTCCGGACGCCTGTTCAACCCAAAAACCGGCTCGGAAGCCATTGAGTACTTCAAGTCACGCGGCTGCACCCTCTGGGCCTATCGCTGCAACACCAACATGCAAACCCTGCCCGTGCTGACCTACTACAGGCTCTTCCCCTGGCTCGGATACCAGAAAAAACTCGACGGCGTCGCCTTCTGGTCGTCCTTCTCCTCCAAGGGTGACGACGGCTTCGACCACCGCGACGGCTACGACGACGGCATCACTTGGCGCGGCCTGAATAAAATACCCATACCGACCAAGCGCCTGGAAGCTGTCCGCGAAGGGCTGGAAGACGTAGCTTACATCCACTTGCTCAAGCAGGCTATCGCTACAGCTCGCAGCAAAAATCCTGGCCAGGACCTAAACGCCGCTGAAAAACTGGTCGGTGAGCGCTTCGAGCAAGTCTTAACCCGGGAATCGCAGCCTGAGGTCGACGCTTGGCGGCGCGAAGTCGGCGAAACCATCGACCGCTTGAGCCGAGAATAAACCCGACGGCAATCAATGTCGCTCAATGCGCCGCCTCTCCGTGTCAGTCCCAAGGCGTTTATGTGCGAAGTGTTGTGATGAATGCTTGCAGTATTAGTCACCGATTGATACTCGGAGTTCCGGCAACCAGTAGCGCTAGGCCACCCCGGGTAAAGTGCTTTAGTGGACAGTGGACAATGGACGTTAATGGACGTTAATAGACGATGGACTGTGGACAGAAGTGGACGTTAGTGGCAGTGGACGTGGACGGAAGTGGACCTTAGTGGACAGCGGCACGAAGACACGTATCCTGTACAAGCTTTCAGACGATGAAGATGCATCATGCTTACAGTCATGCCCGCTTGCGCCGTAGGCGCTTAACCATGCTTAACCCCAGGCTTTAGCCTGGGGGGAAGGCATACCCCAAAACAGGTGCCCCGTAGAAGCGCTACAGTTAACGTTGAAATATACTGTCGGGATGACCGTTATCAACGAGTGACGCACTACTACTAAAACCCTCACCCCTCATTTCCACCCCCTCGTCCTGACTGGCGGAAGACCGAAACTCGGTTATATTAACTTTTCGTCGCTATTTTCATTTTTCTGCACTTCATTTGAGCTGGATTCATGGATTTTCTCCGTCTTCAGAATAAGAACATCGTCGTGATGGGCGTAGCCAACCGCCGCAGCGTGGCCTGGGCGGTCGCCCAGGTTCTGCGCGAGGTCGGCGCAAACATCATTTACGTGTTCAAAGACCAGGAACTGCTTGATAAAAACCGCAGTCTGGTCGGCTCAGACGCGCCCTGCATCGTCTGTAATGTCGAATCAGACGACGACATCGCCGGCCTTGCTGGCCAAATCAAAAAACACGTCGCAGTCGTGCATGGCTTGGTTCACTCCATCGCCTTTGCCAACTTCAGCGAAGGACTCAAGCCATTTCACGCCACCTTGAAAAAAGATTTTCTGCAAGCCGTTGACATTTCCTGTTTTTCCTTGATTCAGGTCTGCGACCGCTTGCAGGAGCTGTTTGCCCCGGATGCGTCGATTGTCACCATGAGCATCTCTACCACCCGCATGGCTTCAGAAAACTACGGCTACATGGGTCCAATCAAAGCCGCGCTCGACTCCAGCGTCGCCTTTCTCGCCAAGTCTTTGAGCCAGGTCGCGTCGCCGTTCATCCGCGTCAACGCGGTCGGCCCAAGCCTCCTCAAAACCTCGGCGTCAGCTGGCATCCCCGGCTATATCGACGCCTACCTGTATGCTGAAAAAATCATCCCCCGCCGCCAAGCATTGGGTACGGACGAGGCAGCCCAAGTCGTCGCCTTTCTGCTCAGCCCCAGGTCGAGCGGCATCAATGCCCAGACGATCACGGTAGACGCCGGCATGAGCATCAACTACTTTGATCGCGACGTGATCCGATGCGTCACCGCGCCCGACCGGAATTGACCAGCCGCCCGCCGCCATTTTCCCTTCGGCCGCGTCTGGCAATCAGACCCGGCCGTTTTCTTTCCACCGTGTCATCGCACCTATCACCCCATCCAGGAAAAGCGCCATGAACTCCGAACTCCAACGTCTTCTTGCCATGCAGAATGACCATGTCCTGAACACCTACACCCGCGACACCATGATGGTGCGGGGCCAGGGTTCCTATCTGTGGGATGCGGAAGGACGTCGTTATCTGGATTTCACCATGGGCATCAGCGTCTGCAACCTCGGCCACTGCCATCCGCGCGTCACTGCCGCCCTCTGTGCGCAGGCCGGCACGCTCGTACACGCCTCTAATTTATTTTACAACGACAAGCAGCCCCAGCTCGCCAAGCTTATCGCTGACCACAGCTTTGGCGGCAAGGTCTTCTTCGCCAACAGCGGCGCCGAGGCCAACGAAGGGCTGATCAAACTGGCTCGCCGCTGGGGCAACACCCAAAGCGACGGCAAGAACAACATCATCGCCATGGAAAATTCCTTCCACGGCCGCACCCTCGCCACCCTCGCCGCCACTGGGCGCAGCAAATACCGCGTCGGATTCCAGCCCGATATGCCCGGATTCGACTTCGCGACCTATAATGACCTTGATTCAGTCAAGGCCAAAATCACTCCCCGCACTGCCGCCATCCTCGTCGAACCAGTGCTTGGCGAAGGCGGCGTCGTCCCTGCCACCCCGCAATTTCTCACTGGCCTGCGCCAGCTCTGCGACCAGAACAACCTGCTGCTGCTCTTCGACGAAGTCCAGACCGGCATGGGCAGAACCGGCAAATTCTTCGCCCACCAGCATTTCGGAGTGATACCAGACGCCATGAGCATGGCCAAGGCCCTGGGCAACGGCATCCCGCTCGCAGCCTTTGAGGTTCAGCAGCGCCTCGCCGACGTGTTGACGCCCGGCACACACGCCAGCACCTTTGGCGGCACGCCGCTCGCCTGCGCCGCTGGCATCGCCGTATTCGAAACCCTGGAACAGGAAAACGTTCTGGCCAACGCCAATGCCATGGGTGAATTGTTCGAACAGGAATTGACGGCCCTGAAGGCCAAGCACAGCTATGTCACGGACATTCGCCGCCTCGGCCTCATGCTCGGCGTCGATGTCGGCGAAAAGGTCAAGGCCATCCAGGAAGGCTGCCGCAAGCGCGGCCTGCTGGTGTTGACTGCCGGCGAACAGACCCTCCGCCTGATGCCGGCTCTGACCATCAACCGGGAGCAAGTCCTGGAAGGCATCGCCATCCTGGCCGAAGCCATGGCGTAAAAGCTTACGTACTGCAAGCTGAAGCTGAACTACATGCGGTGCCTGAAAGCATACAAGTATTCATCACAAGATTTTGCACATTACCGCGTAAAAATAGCGCAATCAAAAGGGCGCCTCAGACTGCTCTGAGGCGCCCAAGCGTCTATTTCGTTCGGTGCCGCTGCATTATCAGGCGGGGCCTTATTTTGTTCAGGCGCCGCGAACCTGGACTTCCTGCACGTATGCTCGCAGGATAGTTGCAGCCTCTTGCAGGTAGGACGGCCGCGTGCGCGGCTGCTGGCGCAACGCCACGTCCAGCAGATCATCATGCGGCACAAATGGCTGCACGACATAGCGCTTGGCGCCGACCGCCAGCTTGCCGCAATCATGCAGCTCCTGCTCCGAGTGGAACGTCTCAATCACCGTCGTCCGGAATTCATAGTCGCGGGCGCGTTCCATGACCAGCCGCACGGACTGACGGATTTTCTCGTAGTCGTCAAAACCGGTCAGCGCCTTATAGGAATCCAGGGCGCACTTGATGTCCATCGCCACATAGTCAACCCGGTCGATGATGGCTTCCAGCACGGCTGGCTGGCTGCCATTCGTGTCCAGCTTGATGGCAAAGCCATGACGTCGGAAAAAGTCAATCGTTTCCGGCAGACTCGCCTGGATGGTCGGCTCGCCGCCGCTGATCACGACGCCCTTGACCCACTGTCGCTTGAAGCGCTGGCCAATCTCCTCCAGCTCCTCCCAGGTGTAGTTCTTGCCATCGCCAGCCAGCAGCGTGACATTATGGCAGAACCCGCAGCGGAAATTGCATCCCTGGGTAAACATCAGCGCTGACAGCCGACCAGGATAATCAACCAGGCTGGCATGTTGCTGAAAAGCGTGAATCGCCGAAAAAGAAGACATCAAAAAAACATCCCACAGAACGGACGGCGACCTTGCGCCGCTCAACTCATTTCCTTACAAGCCGCAGGGAGCGCTCGTAAACCGACCGCTCCCTGCCATTGCAGCCAAACCGCTCAGCTGACGACGACGCGGTCAGCCTCTTTAAGGACTGCCTCCACCATCGCTGGCGTGATGATGCCCTTGCCTTCGTCGCTGTAGTCTGTCTGCAAGCCAATATATTGGTACAGGCGCGAGCGTCGGCAGACAGGGTCTTCTGCGCCGGGGGTCGGGTTCTCGATGTAACTTTCGCGGCCCTCCGCGTCGACCTGCGTCACCAGCATCGCTGGCACTCGGCTCGGATTCAGGCATTGCGCCATGCAAAACGCCATCAGGCCGTCTTCCGTGCCCAAATCCTGGTATTTCTTGACGAACCGCCCTTGCCACGGCGGCGACGCCAGCAACGTGTCCAGGCGGCGGTTGAGCATCGCGCACTTCGCGCACCCTTCCTTGCCAAACACGTGAACAACATATTTCAAGCCATCATCTGCCATCCTACACCTCGCAGACCACCTTCATAGTCAAAAATCACCTTGCCGCAAAGCCCAAACAGGCGCCACCGTCCCCCGGTTTGTTCACTGGGCTGCTTCCACTGCGTAGCGGCCTTTTTGGCGGGCCACCAATTCGCCGTAGCGCTTGGACTTGTTCCAATTCTGAATTTTACTGAAATAGCCCACCACGCGGGTTTCTCCCATGACTTCCTCGGAGCCGCACTGGCGGCAGTTCTTCTGCAAGCCGCGCGACTGATGCCCGCACTTCGAGCAATACGTGAACTCCGGCGAAATCGTCACCTGCGCCGACTGCGTCCGCATAAACACTTCCCGCATCAATTCCGCAATCGCTGTGGACGATGGCCGTTCCTCGCCGATGAACGCATGCGTAATCGCTCCAGACTCAATCACGCTGTGGAACATCGCCTGCTTCTCGATGCGCTCCACCAGGCAAACCGGAGCTTCCGCTGCCAAGTGAATTGAATTGGTGTAGTAGACAGCGTCCTCCGGCCCCTTGACGATGTCCGTGGCCTCCTGCGGATAATAGATCAGGTCGGCCTTGGCCAGGCGGCGCGCAGCGCTCTCGGCGGGCGATTCCTCCAGCGTGAACTTGAGCCCGTGCTGCTGCGAGTACTGCCTGGCGCGCAAGAACATGTGCGAGACAATCCGCAGAGCCATGGCAAACGACTCTTCCGACTCATGCATTTCCTTGCCCGTGAGGAACTTCACCGCGTCGTTGACGCCGATCAGGCCGATGATGTAGGTCGCCTTGTCCAGCTCCACGTACGGCCGGCCGTCGCAGGCTATCTTGCCGATCTGCCACAGCGGCCGTCCTGGCCCGCTCATCATCTCCGCGATCTTCGCCTTCTTCTGCAAATGCGCCTCCACCGCCAAATCCATGGTCTGGTCAATCTCTTCCAACAGTCCTTCCACTGTCTTCTGGCCGCGGCGAGCCGCCCGATACGAAGCCTGCGGAATGTTAATCGTCACATTCTGGAACCCGCAGAACCGCATGGATTCCGGGTGCTTGAGCATCCGGTTGTCGTCAATCGTCGTGCGCAGCCGGCAGCACGCCGACAGGGTGACTTCGTCCCGATCGAAAATAAAGTACGTCGAGCCGTTCTTGCTGGCCAGATCGCAGGCTTCCAGGAAGATGCGGTACTGTTCCGGATCATCGAATGTCTCCTGGCTGATGTGGAAATCGCATTTGGGGAATTCAAACACGCGGCCGTTGCGGTCGCCCTCGCCCCAGACCTTCAGGAGGGCTGACGTGAACCGACGGGCTTCCGGGACATAGTCGCCATACGTCATCAGGCGCTCGCCGCGAGCCTTCAGGTCAGCCGCCGGCTCGGCCGCATAGTGGACGCCGCCCTTCTCAGTATACACTTCCCGCAGAACCAGGCGCTTCGAGTTGTCGGCCTCGACCACATACAGGTCCATCAGCTTGTTGCCAGCCGCATCCACATCAGTGCGCAGCACTTCCACCAAGGGCACGATTTCGCCGTCAGCCCGCCGCAGCATATACTTGCCGCCTGGGCCGATGGCCGGCACCTCTTGCAGATATTTAGGTACGCCAGTGTGAATGTTGAAGTCCAGGAACAAGGTCTGGCCGCCGCGGGAAAATGCGTTCTGCGAACCGTTGAAGATCAATTCTTGCGCAATCTGGAACACCTCCTTGTCAGTCAGGCCGACCAGGTACGGCGCATAGAAGATGTTGATGTAGGCAATGCCCAGCGCTCCGGCGTAGTTCGCCTGCATCGACGCCAGGAACGTGTTCAAATGCCCAGTCAGCACTGACGCCGACCGCGCTGGATTCGACTCGGTGTTGAGGTTGGAAAGATCGCGCAAGCCGTATTTCTTGATGTATTCGATCGAATGCGACGAGCAGTACACGCGGTGCGGGTAGCCGAGGTCGTGCAGATGCACGGCGCCAGTGTCGTGCGCTTCCTTCACTTCCGGGCTGAAAATCGTATCCAGGCCCCATTGCTTCAGGATCAACTCGGCGATGCTCAGGTTGACCGCCTCCGGGTTGTTGCTCACGATGTTGCTGTTCTCGGTCGGCTTCATGTCCATCAGGTTCTCGATGAACTCGCGCGGTATTTGGTACAGCGACAAGTCCTCCAGGCGGTTCTTGTAGCCGCGTTCGATCAGGACGTTGTTCACCATCGCCCGGATCAAATTCGTCTCCACTCGCTTCATGTTGCTGGCGATAATTTGGTTTTCGACCTCCTTGGCCACGCTGACCGCCGACTCCTCGTCCATGCGCAGGACTTCTATCAGCTTCGTGGAGATGCGGTTGCGGTCCCAAGGCAGGATGTCGCCCTGGGTCGTCGACTGCACCAGAAGAAGAGTCTGATCCGTCAAGTCGCTCTTGTCTTTGCTGGCGCTGGGGTCGCGCACCTGGATCGCTGCGCGCGCCCGCTCGCGCATCTTCCGATAACGCTTGAACGCCGCAACCGTCGCTGACAGATTATGCTCCGACATGACGATCTCCACCATGTCCTGCACATCCTCCAGCTGCGGAATGCGCTGGCCGTCCTCGTCCGGAAGCGTATAGTACTCGCACAGCGGATTGTCCAGCTGGGACACCACCTCGTCCGCAATCGCCGTTGCCATGCTGTCATTGACCTCTTCGCCGTTCTGCCGTGCCGCCGCCTCGCCAGCCTTCAAAATCGCTTGCGCGATCTTCTCCGGCCGAAAAGGCACCAGGTGACCATCCCGCTTGCGAAAATACTGGAATGGAATCGGCTCGCCATTGCCTGTCATAATCATGCCTCGCCCCCTTTTCATAATCCAACTGATCACAAAAATTATATTTGCAGAGTGCGACTTCCAGCTTCTGGAAACACCCTAACAGCTTGATCCATGCATAGAACACGCACTTTCAAATCACCGTAGATGCCTTCGAGACAAAAAAAGTGCCTATATGCTTTTGGACATATAGACACTATATATGGGCTTTTTAAAGTTATCAAACACTATTTGTAGAAATTTTTTAAAAAAACCTAACTTTTTCTAAACATTTTTCATAATCCATTTGCGGGCCTGAATTTCCGCCTCTGGAAAAAACCTGGCGATGCCGCTTCTTCTGCTTTGAAGGTGCTTTCCTGCCGAGACGGCACGTTTTTTGGGAATATCAAGTCGGCTCGGTCTATTTTTCGCCTGTTGCATTTGGGCCGAGCAAATGCAGTCCGCCGTCAAGGAACAGGGTCTGTCCGGTGATAGCGGTCATTTCTGCCAGGAAGACGCACGCCTTGGCCACATCGTCTGGGGCGACGGCTTTTTTGGTCGGCACGTTCGGAATCAGCGCCGCCATTTTTTCTGGTGCGACATTGGGTGGCGCCATCACCAGTCCTGGCGCGACGCCGTTGACGCGGATGCGCGGCGCCCATTCGAGGGCAGCGGCCTCGGTGACGTCCCGCAGTGACTTCTTGGCCAGGCCGTAGGCGCCAGCGCGGAAGTCCGCCTGGGCGACGCGCTGGTCCAGCAGGTTGACGATCGCGCCGGTGCGGCAGACCTTCTCGAACGAGCGCATCAGCAGGAACGGCGCCGTGAAATTAATGGCGTAGGCCTCGGCCAGGAAACGCGCATCCGTCTCCGCCAGCGGACGCCGAGAATAAACCGCCGCGCTATTGACCAAAACGCCGACCGGCCCGCCGGAACGGACGACTGCGGGCAGCAACCCTGCCACCTGCTCGCAGTCGAGCAAGTCGGCCTGTACAGCGCAATGCCCGGCCTGGACGCCGCCTAATTCCGCCAGCAACGCCTGCGCCGCAGCCTCTGAACGACGATAGTGAATCACGACGCAATAGCCGGCCGCAGCAAAGGCCCGGACGATCGCCTGGCCGATCCGAACCGCACCGCCCGTGACGAGCACCCGTCTTGCTTCGCCTGATCCTGATGCCATGATCACCTCCGCTGAAAAAATATCAACTGCATGTGTATTTCAGTTAACATAACGCCTGCGCGGATTATGCGCGTACCGCAAGCAAACATTTTTGCTGCGGAAGCAAAATTTATTGGCAACTCATCGAAGAAGAACGGCGTCTTTGGCAGTATATTCATCGCTAGCAGCACCTTCCATCTTCACAGCAGGCATTGTCGCCATGACCGCACCTATTCCGGAACAACCGCAACCCATCGACCCCATTCGGTCGCCGACCCCCGGCGACTTGCCGACCCTGCCTGGCGACCTTGAAGAAAACCTGGACTATGGCCGGGAAGTCGTCTTCGTGCCAGACGAGCGACGTTTCCTGCCCTGGATCGCCGCCCTGGCCAGCCGCCGCATCCCCTATAGCGTCGCCTACGAAGACAACCGCCGCATCATCTCAGTGCTGCGCCCCCATGCCCGTCAAGCCCTCGCCGAATTGACCCTCTACGAAGAAGTCAACGCCGATTGGCCGCGCGTCCCCCAGCCCAGCGACAAAGACGACCGCCCCCTGGTGACTGACGCGGCTTTCTTCGCCATCATCCTCGCCGGAACCGCCTTGGCCAAATTCCACCAGGTCGTGGAAGCGACCGAGGCGCGGCGCTGGCAGGAACTCGGCCGCAACGACTCCGTCCTGTTCTTCCGCGGCCATTGGTGGCGCACCATCACCTCGCTTACCCTGCACGCTGACGCCGCCCACCTAATCAGCAATCTGGCCTGGGGCGCTGTCCTCGGCGCCCTGGTCGCCTCGGACCTCGGCGTCGGCGCCGGCCTGTTCGCCATGCTCCTGGCTGGCGTCGCTGGTAATACCATGGCCACCTTCCTGGCTGACGAAGGCTACCGTTCGTTAGGCGCCTCCACCATGGTCTTCGGCATCCTCGGCATCCTCTGCGCCATACGCACCTGGGAAGGCTGGCAACGAGCCTGGGGAGAACAGTCTGGCCGCCTGACCCGCTTCGTCCCCTGGCTGCCCATCCTGGCCGGCGTCGCCATCTTCGGCATCTATGGCGCCGCGCCAGGCGCCGACTTGCTCGGCCACACCTGCGGCTTTGTCGCCGGCATCGTCATCGGCGCACTGCAACCAGGCTGCCGAAACGCATACACCTCACGAACACTGCAATTCTTCCTCGGCAGCGCCGCCGCCGGCGTCGTCGTGTTCGCCTGGCGCACAGCCCTAACGCATGGATGACAACAACCACCCGGCCACCCAATTGCCGCATGTACACAACGCCCAGCCCTAAGCCCGCAAGCTTCGTCGAAAAATCATCCGCGTCTTTCTTTGCATTCCCTCGCCCGATGCTATAATTTATGTTTTTCTGCTTTTTTCCTGTTCCAGCGTTCAAAACACGCTGCGCCTTTGCCTAACGCAATGGCTTCCTTAAAATATATAAAATAAAACCCAAAGTTACCTCAATGGAGCACGTCGTCATGCAGAACTTTTTCCGCCATTTACTGCTCAGCGTGTTGACCGCAGCTTTCGCCCTGCCGCTATCGGCATCCACCTGGGAAACCGACCTTCCCTGGCAAAAGGAATACAAGCCCGACGACAGCACTATCGCCCTCTGGCAATTCAACATGGGCGAGGAGCTGCAAGACAGCTCTGGCAATGGCTGCCACCTGGCCATCAGGGGTTCTGCCGCCCCTACGCCTGACGGCAAATTCGGCGTCGGCCTGCTTTGCCGACACCACGAGGGCGACCAACTCAAGCCCAGCTCCGCCCTCGCTGCTGACGCCGACATCCTCTCGCCTGACGGGGCATTCACCGTCGAACTGTGGGCAAAGCCATCCTCCGACCTCTTCAAGCAACCCCAGGCTTTCCTGGTTGACAAAAAGTACTTCCACTATGCCAGCGACCGCAAAGACGCCAATTCGGACTATGGCTTCTACCTTCAACAGAATTCGCGCCAGCCCGACCAATACCAGCTCGTCGCCACCCTCGGCTTCGGCACCGACTCTGTCTGGGCCTCAAGCAGTTATCTGCCCTTCGAGGCCGACACCTGGTACCACCTGGCCTTCACGTACGACGGCAACGGCAAAGTCGCCTTTTTCCGGGACGGCGAACTGCTCCTGGAAAAAACCTTCCCTGGCCGCAAGGCAATCGCCAACGGCGGCAACGGCGTCGCCATCGGCGACCGCTTCGGCAGCAACTTCAACCCCTTTCCCGGCGTCCTGGACGAGGTGCGCATCTCCCGAGGCGTCGTCGCCTTCCAGACTGGCAAGGTGACTCTCAACTTCACTCCGGAACGCACCGTGTTCTATCGCCTGGAACCCAACCAGGCCATCCGCCTCAACATCCACAACGGCACCACCAAGCCGGTCACCCAAATCATAGGAACCGCCACCGTTGACACCTTCAGCCAGAACCTCTCCCTCCACACTGTCCAGCCTGGACAACGCGCCCTGCTGCCCCTCATGATAGACACCTCCCTGCGCCCTGGCGCCTACGTCGCTAAAGTCAACCTGACTTGCCTCTGGGAAGGAGAGACCCGCAGCCTGGAAACCGAGGTCCCGTTCGATATCGTAGCCAGGCCATCGCCGGCTATGCCGGTCATCATGTGGGGACATGGCGACCTTGAACGCCTCAATGACATCGGCTTCACCCACAGCCTCCGCTACTTCGGCCTGTACAAAGACATCTGGGACGCCAAGCAGCCCATCAACCTGGGCAACAACGCCAGCGTCATCAGCGAAAAACGACTGATCAACGATATGATGCGCGCAGGCGTCGACCTGATCATCTCCGTTTCACCTGGACGCTGGTTCGCCAAGCAGCTTGATGATTTTCCCGAATTCCGGCGGCTCGACCGCAATGGCAACCCGCTGGCCGTCGAAAACGCCGCCGTGGCCCATCCTGACATCCAGAAATTCGCGTATAACACCGGCGCTAGCATCCGTCAAACCTACGGGCATTTCCCCAATTTCACCTCCGCGCTAGTCCAGACCGAAGTCCGCGACTCCACCCAGGTGTCGTTCACGCCGTTCGAAGTCAAGGCCGCCGAGGAATTCCTCGGCGGCAAAATCCCCGACGCCGTCGCCAGCAAAAACGGCGTCCACTACAGCAGCCTGCCGAATTTCCCCCTCAGCCGAGTCATTCCCGACAATGACCCGATCCTGAAATTCTACACCTGGTTCTGGAAAGACGGCGACGGCTGGAACCCGCTCCACACCCAGGTGCATCGAGGCATGAAATCGCAGCTGAACTCCGCAGCTGGCTCTGCCAAGACAAAACCCAGCACGCCCAAGTCCTTCTGGACTTTCTTCGACCCGGCCGTGCGCGCACCGTCTCTCTGGGGCAGCGGAGGCCATGTCGATGTCATCAACCAATGGACGTATTCCTACCCAGACCCGATCAAAATCGGCCAGGCGGCAGACGAGATGTTCGCCATGGCGGAGGGCAATCGCAGCCAGCAGGTAATGAAAATGACCCAGATCATCTGGTACCGCTCGGCTACCGCCCCGAACCTGCCGGAAAAAGAGGAAGACCGCGTCCAATGGGAAAAGGACATCCCGGACGCCAAGTTCATCACCATCAGCCCGACCCACCTGAGCGAAGCGCTGTGGAGCAAGATTTCACGGCCGGTGCGCGGCATCATGTATCACGGCTGGGGGTCCCTGTTCCCCTCCACTCATGGCAGCTATTGCTGCACCAACCACGAAACTGCCCTGATGCTGAAAAAACTCGTCCACGAGGTAGTCCAGCCGCTCGGCCCCATGCTTCTAGCCATTCCCGACCGGAAGGCCGATATCGCCATCTTGGAAAGCTTCTCCTCCCAGATGTTCGCTGGCCGCGGCACTACTGGCTGGAGCCGTTCCTGGGAAGCGGACATGCACCTGATCCTGCAATGGGCCGGGTTGCAGCCAGCCATCGTCTATGATGAAACCATCCGCCGGGACCGCCTCAAAGACTATAAAATCCTGGTCATGCCCTATTGCGACGTGCTCACTGAATCCGTCGCCAAGGCAATCACCGCCTTCCAGAAACGCGGCGGCATTGTCGTGGCTGACGAATTCCTGTGCCCGGCTATTCTGCCGGACATCCTGGTGCAGTCCTATAGCCGAACCAACACCCCGCACGAGGACAAGGCCGCCCTGCAGAAAATAGCCGCTGACTTGTCCGCCCAGCTGGAGCCGTTCTATGAGCGCGCCGTGTTCAGCAGCAACCAGGACATCGTCCCGCGCCTGCGCCGCTACGGCAAGACCGACTATTTGTTCACCATCAACGACTATCGGACTTATGGCGCCTATCTTGGCCATCACCGCCTGGTCATGGAGCAGGGCCTGCCTACCAGGGCGACCGTGACCATGCCGCGCAGCGGCTATGTCTATGACCTGGTCCAGCACAAGCTAGTCACCAGCGCTCCCAAAGGCGAGCCGGTCATCCTGGAGCAGGATTATGCCGCCGGCGAAGGCAAGCTCCACATGATCACCGATGTCCCACTTGAGAAGATCGTCGCCCTGGTCAAGCCGGAAACGCCGTCTCGCGGCGGCAAGGCCCATATCTTCGCCTGGGTCTGCAACGACAAAAACACTCCGCCCAACGCCATCACACCGATCGCCGTTGACATCATCGACCCCGAAGGACGCAAGGCCGAATTCAGCGGCTACTACGCCGCAGTCAAGGGAAGCCTGCAAATCACCTTCAATTTCGCGCCCAACGACATCCCTGGCAAATGGACCGTCAACGCACGCTGCCTCGCCTCCGGAAACACCGCTAAAAAGACCTTCGTGCTGGAGTGAGCAAAGCTGGCAGACAACAATAACCGCTCGCCCAGGGTGGGCGCAGACCAAGGCCCGTCCGAAAAGCATAGCCAGGTTTTGTAAAAGGGAGGAAAGGGTTCACGCCTTTTCCTCCCTTTCGCGTTCTCAGTCCTGCGTCAAATCCCATATCATCCGCTCCATGTCGTCAAGGCGCTCTTCTTGCATACACTGAAGCAGCTGCTTGAGGTAGGAAGGCATGAGTTCTTTGGAGGCATAGCCCATGTCGCAGGCGACAACAAACTCGCAACAGCTTGCAACGGCTTTGCCGTATTGACAGCATATCCTTGTCGTACCCGGAGGTAAAATGCGCCTGTGATGGCTTGTCGCTATTTTCCATTCTTCCTGACATCCGGCAAGTTCATAACTTTCAACAAGCCTGGAGAAATCTGTATCTGATATATACGACCGTTCGACTAAAAATTGCTTGCGGATCGTTTTGAGCCGCCCGGAATAAGTGTCAATATAAATATCCTCTGAACCCGAAAAAAGGACAAGTAACAAAAGTACCACAACAGCGGAAAGGGCAACATATTTTGCGATGCGAATTATTTGTTTTTCGCTGCAACATTTGTCGGCCTTTCCTTTTTTTATATATGCATGTCTTCAAGGCGTCAAATCATATATTCCCATTTTTTATGAAAAAAAATCAATAATAATAAAGCCGATAATTATTCTTATATCAATTTTTGATCCCACTGGTGAAGTAGCTTGCATATACACCTCACCATATCCATGTGGTTGAGACGATATTTTGCTTATATCTTTAGTCAAGATAACCTCATTATTATCATCGGAAACAACTTTACACGATTGATTTTTTCCAAAAAACGAATTTTCTAATCTTGCAAGAGTATGTTTGTTTTCGTCAACAAACAAAAAATTACCCGAAAAATCTTGTTTTATTTTAATTTGTTCGCCAGTATCAACAGATATTATTGATATAACAGAAGAAAACCATTTGCCCAATCTGATTATATAAACCTCGTGGGCTTCTTTTGAAAAAATACTGCATATAAATTGATACCTGCTGTAAAATGGCTTGGTTGCATTCTCGCTAATTGTTAGTTTAACTTCATCTGAAACCGCGTAAGCCTCTAAACAACAGAATTTTGGCACGTTTACAGTGTAAATATTCAACGGGAAATTAGTGATAAACGTTATTTGTTCCTTTCTATACTTCACGGAAGAACAGCAGACGGCGACAAGGATTTCATAGCTCTCCTCCGATTCTTGCATCTCCACCCCATGATACCCGTGTTACCTATTTATTGATTTCCGCAGGCGCGTCGCGCCATGCGCCTGGGGCGTCATAGCTGACACGGACCTTATCCAAGGTCACGCCCGTGGCGTTCTTAATCGAAAAGAGCGGGCCGATTTCCTCGATCATGAAGAATTTGCGTTCCAGCTCCGACAACGGCCGCGGGTCGCCAGCGATAAACTGGCAATCAGACAAGGTGATGTTGGCCAGCTCGGCGAGGCCGTTGCCTTCGATCAAGAAAGGCAGCTGCGTACGACCGGAAAGCCGGGAAAAGCGAATGTCCTTCAGCGTCCCTGTAAAAGGAACCCCTTCGATGAATTTATAGTCGTGCCGGATGAAGAGGAAGTTCATGGCCTCGGCGTGGATTTGATCAAACGCCAGGTCGGAGATGTCCACGCCGCAGCTGCGGTTGGAGTATTTCGAGCAAATCCAGATAGCGCCTCGGGTGTTGTTCATGACGATGTTGCTGAACACGCCATGCCGGATTTCGCCGCCGCCGACTCCGATGCGGAGTGCATGGGCGTATTCGCTGCGGAGCACGCAATTGCTCACCGTCACATATTCGCAGACGTGTTTGTCCGTCAAGTACTTCGTGTTGCTGCGGAAAGTGAGAGCGTCATCGCCGGTGTCGATGATGCAGTTGCTTACAGTGACATGCGTGCAGCAGTCAATGTCAATGCCGTCGTTGTTGTGTTCCATCGGCGAGCTGTTGATATGGACTCCGCGGATGGTCACCCAGTCGCAGCCGTGCAGAAAGCAATGCCAAAAAGGCGAGTTGACCAGTTCGACGTCCTCAATGCGGACGTTTTTCGATTCCTGGAAAAACAGCATCTGCGTGGGCTTCCAGGGCGGATACGCCAGCGTTTTTCGGCCTCCATAGCCGAGCGTCTCCGGCTGCCCGGCGTAGAAGTCGAGAGACCTGCCGTCGATTCGACCGCCGCGGATAAAGACGTTTTCCAGCTTGCGGGCGACAATCAGGTGGTAGTCGTTGGTTTGCGTTGTCTTGATAACGTGATTTGACGATCCCGGGTCTTCGACTTTGTAGTCCTCCGGCTCCAGCGATCCCAAAAGCACAGCGCCGGTTTCGAGCAGCAGCCCGCCATGGCTGCGGAGAAAAAGCGTGCCGGTCAAGTAGATTCCTGGGGGAAAATAGACCGTGCCGCCAGCGTCAATCGCCCGCTGGATTGCCGCTGTGTCCTTGACCAAGCCGTTGCCGACGGCGCCAAAATCTTTCACATTGCGCATGATCACTCTCCCAAGTTATAAGTTGCCAGCGAATTTTGCCTGCTGCTGGATGGACATTCTTTTCAAGTCATGATGGCCTCCGGTGTGAGTACGCGCAGCCATTCTGGATACTCTTCGCGGCTGGCCTGGCCATCAGGTCGGATAAGAAACGCTGTCATGTCCACGCCGAGCTGTCGCAGCCGGTCAGTCAGGCGTTGGCGCGGCTCGTCCCAGCTCAGCAGAATCAGCACCACGCCGCTGATTTCAGCGATCTCAGTCAAAAGCTCTTCTGACAATTCAGCGAACGGGTCAACCACCGCCGGTTCCAGGCAAGCGAGGACATCCAGCATATTGTCAAGGAAGCCGAGGCTGCGCCCGCCGCGGAACCTGTACAAATCAGGGCCGGCAGCGAACAGGTCGACGATGACATCCTGGCGGGCGAGATGGTCGGCCACTGCCGCTGTCAGGGATGCCGCTGCTTCGAACACCGGGTCAACGGGGGGCAGCATCTCCTGCCAGAAGAATGGCCGCGGCCGCAAGGTGTCCATCACCACCGCTGTATGGCAGAGGTACTCCTCCCGATATTCGCGAACCACGGGGCGTCCCAGCCGCGCCCAGGAACGCCAATGAATCTGCCGGATGTCGTCCCCCTCGCGATATTCTCGCGTGCCTTGAAATTCCAGCGAATGGCCAATTTTCGAACTCAGGCTGATACCGCCGGGATGGTACATCATGCGACTGGACAGCTCCAATCCGGACAGGGGCTTGAAGGCGGGGTGGACGTACACCACGCGGTCGCCTGTCCCGAACATGCCCCATTGCCAGAGATGAAAAGGGAAACCGCTGGCGACATACATCGCTGGCAAGCGGTAACTCCCGCGCCGGGCTGCCCGCAACGGCATCCGCAGCGTGGCCTCTTCGCCGGGCGCCAGGCAATCTATCCGCACCCGGCCTGCGGGCAGGCTGAAAGAAACAGGGAAGGGAAGACTGTCCACGACCAAGTCGTAGACTGGCCGCCGCCCGACGTTGCGAACCCGGTACTGGATATCGCCAGTGCTGCCAGCTGCCATCCGCCGCGGCGGCTCGCGCAAACAGCGCACCTGCGGCCGCAGCAAATAGCCCAGCAGCAAATTCACCGGCACCAGTGACGCCAGCAGCACAAACAGCAGGCTCAACGGCATCGCCGTGATGGCCTGAACCGCCACCGGCAAAAACGCTGCCAGGCAAAGCAGCACAGCCGCGCCGGTCAAGGTGACGTAACGGCTCGCATACGCAAAGCACCAGGAAAACAACGGCGCTGGAAGACGATGGCGCGACTTGCCGCCCAGCCACTTCGGGCCAGCTTGAAAGCGCGACCGGAACGTCGTCTTGGCAGCAGCGCCGCGCCCCCTGGAAATGGCCTGCGTCATGGACGACATCACACCCCCTCGTCGCCGCGCCGGCTCTGTCTCAACATAAATTCTGCGACATCACGGGAACGGCCCAGAATCCAGGCGCACCACAGGCAGACTACGCTGAGGACAGCGCCGGTCAGCCAATCCAGCGGCTGCGCCCTGCCGTCGGACAAGCGTACAGCCAGACGCACCAGCAGCCAGCAGCCGCTGACCGCAGCGGCGACGACGCCAATCCGCCAAGCCCAGCAGCGCCGGCCCAGCCAGACCTTCCGCAACACCACGGCAGCAGCCAGCAGCAGAAGCAGCGCCCAGCCCCACGGCAGTTCATGCCCCTGGTCCGTCGTCAGCAACAGGCAGACGTTGACCGCGTTCCAAACCACCAGCGGAAGAGCCAAAAGCAGCAGCGCCAGCCCTAAGAGCAGACGACCGCGGCGCTGCGGCGGACTCAGCTCCTCGTCCAAACCGGCAGTATAAACCGGGTAGCGGCCGCGCTCTTCGCACGTCAAATCGGCTTCGCCGCGCTCTTCCAAGCGCGACTCATAGCCGCAGTTGGGGCACAAGTCGCCGCAAAACAGCGCGTCTTTCGCGCAATGAGGGCATTTCTGAATCTGATTCATAAAAGCGGCATTCCGTAGACAAACCGGCGTTTTTGCAATTTTTCTGGGACTTGGCAAGTCGCACTTGCCGGAAATGATGATAATGTAATGCCAGTTGCTGTTTTTGTTCTTCCAGTCCTGGTTTATGCATGCGAAAACCGCTGGCGCGTCTCTTCAACGACATTGCCAGACGCATGTTGCATTGCCAAACCTCACCTGCAGAAAAACCCTTTCCAAACTATGCGAAAATTTCTTTTTTCCGTTGCTTTTTTCTCGATGCTGGCGTTGTCAGCCAAGACCGTCCATGTTGACGGCCAGAATGGCCTGGACAGCCGGGACGGGCTGTCAGCCGCGACTGCCAAGAAGACGATCGCCGCTGCGACCAGCCTGCTGGGCCCGGGTGACACGCTCTGGCTCGCGCCCGGCCAGACGTTCTATGAGAGCATCACGTTTCCGGTTGACGGCACGCCGACCCAGCCGATCACCGTCGAAGGCAACGGCGCCATCATCAGCGGCCTGATGGCTGTTCCGGAAGACCAATGGCAGGACAAGGGCGACGGCCTGTTTTTCCAACCGGCCAAAATCAAGTACGGCGCCTTAGCGCCATACATGGTGAATCGCGACTTGACTCCCCTGCCGCGCGGCGCCAAGCCAGACACGCTGCAACCCGGCCAGGGGGTCTGCACCACGGACGGGATGTACATCCGCTGCGAACCTGGCCGCACTCCAGCCGACTTAGGACTTTACGTCACCGGTCGCGTCTCTGGCGTCGCCCTCTCCAACCGCAGCTACATCACCGTCCGCAACCTGATTGCGGAGTACTTCTCCAACGACGGTTTCAACATCCACGGATACTGCCGCGGCCTCCTCTTTGAAAACATCACTGGCCGCTGCAACGGCGACGATGGTTTTTCCATTCACGAGGACGTCGCCGCCATGGTTCGCGGCGGCCACTTCCATGACAACACCTACGGCATCCAGGATGTGACGGCCTCCCGCTCCTGGTACCAGGGCGTCCTAGTCGAAAACAACCGCAGCATTGGCGTTCACTTCGTCGGCGGCGCGCGCAGCCTGGAAGACGCCGTTGTCCGCAACAATGCCGGCCCTCAGGTTCGCACCCAATCTGACCGGGCGCGCGGACTCGGCTACACGCCTGGCAATCCCATGGAAAACGGCCTTTTCTTCTTCAAGAACGTCGTCATCCTCGGGTCTCCTGGGGCTGATGCCTTTGACGCTGCCGGCAACGGCAAGGTTGTCGTCAGCAACTGCGCCATCCTCGGCGGCAAAACCGGCCTGGTCGTGCGGGACAACGCCGAACTTCACCTGCATGCCAGCGTCGTCGCCAATGGCGTTGATCAGGAAGTCCAGGTCGCGCCCACTGCCAAGTACGTTGCCAGCGCCAACGCCTTTCATCCTGGCCGCTTCGTCCGTGACGCCGCCTCCCTCGGCCTGGCCGAGTTCCAGGCAGCCACTGGCCAAGACCAGGAGTCTGTCATCGCGCCTCCGAAGCATGATGACGCCTACCAGTTCTCCGAGCCTGTCGTGCGCTTCCTGAACAGCGATACCGTAGCAGGCCCAGACCGCACTGCCGTCCTGCCCCTGACGCCGTCGGCCGCCGCCGACAACAACGCCGACGCACCTGCTAAGTCGACCCCGTCAACCCCGCCCTCTCTGGCTGCTGCGCCCGCGACACCAGCAGCGCCGCGAGCTACTGCCTTGCCCCTGGTACCCAAAGACGGGTGGTGCAAATTCGACTTCGAAACCAGCAATCCGTGGAACCTGGTCTATCCAGAGCCGGCCAAAATGGCGGATGGGCAGCCGCTTCCGACGTCAGCCGAGCTTTCCACAGAGCAGGCCGCCTCTGGCCAACGCTCACTGCGCCTGCACGCAGCCTTCCCGGAACAGGAGCGCAAGAGCTGGATGATCAAGCTGTTCTCGCAACGCCTAGGGGAAACCAACGTCAAAGTCATCCGAGTCCGCTTTAAGATGTTTGGCGCCAACTGCGGCACTCCCTTCGCGCCGCGCTTCCGCGACGCCCGCGGCGAAATCTTCCAGGGCAAGACTGGCAAAATCGACTGGGAGGGCTGGCGCGACCTGGAATGGGACTTAGTCGCCGACCCGCCAACTATCCGCGGCGGCGACCAAAACCAGATCCTCGACGCCCCGTTCCAATTCGTCGTCGACTTCTACCCGCGCATCACCCCAGCCGAAAAGACATTCACGGTTTTTGTCGACGACCTCGAATTCAACGTTGAAAACACGCCATGACGACCCAAGAACATAATGTCCTCTGACCAATCATCACCCCCATTCATACGGAGTCTGCCATGCGAGTTATCCAAGACCAAGGCATCCTGACCATTCGCAAACCGAGAGGCGACAAGCGCGCCTCCGTCCTGATTGCCGGCGACTGCTGCCCGCGAGCCACTGGCGAAGAATTCGTCCTCCAAGGCAAGTCAGAGGAAATCCTCGCCGACCTGCAAGACATCTTCAGCGCCGCTGACTTGTCGCTGATTCAGTTCGAGACTCCGCTGACCACTGCTGACACCCCGATCGTCAAGAGCGGCCCCAATATAAAATGCCATCCTGACGTCGTCGACTTCCTGCACGCCTGGGGCGGTGACGTGGCTCTCCTGGCCAACAACCACATCGGCGACTTCGGCACAGAGCCAGTCCTGGAAACGATAGCCACCCTGGAGGCCAACGGCTTCAAGACCGTCGGCGCCGGCCCTAATCTTGACGAGGCCACCCAGCCCCTGATCGTCGAAGTCAATGACATCAGCATCGGCATTCTCAACGTCGCTGAAAACGAATTTGGCGGCGCTGGCCCGAGCAAGCCCGGCGCTGCGCCCTTGTCGCCCTGCTTCAACATCAGCCAGATTCTCCAACTCGCGCCCCAGGTCGACTGCTGCATCGTCATCACGCATGGCGGCAATGAATACAACCCCATCCCCAGCCCCAGGGTCGTCAACATGTCCCGCGCCTTTGCAGATGCAGGCGCTGACATCGTCGTCAACATCCACACCCATTGCCTCCAGGGCGTCGAAAACTGGAACGGCAGCGCCATTGCCTACTGTCCTGGGAATTTCTACTTCCCCTGGCCGAAAGACCGCCCCTACGCCCCTGCCGACTTCTGGCTCATCGGCGCCCTGCTCAGCTTTGACATTGACGAGGAAGGCGTCTGCGGGCTGCAACTCTTCCCAACGACCTTCACCGCCGACGGCAGCAGCATCCGACAACTCACCGGCAAACAGCGGGACGGGTTCAACGCCTATATGAAAAAAATCTCCGAACCCCTCACGGACTGGAGCAAAATCATCGCCTTCCACGAATGCTGGGCCGCCAACAGCAGTTACGCCAAAGCCTTGATCAATGCGGCTTGGACACAGGCCGATTTCGACGCCCCCGCCCCCAACAAAAAACTCATGCCCCTGCGCAACCTGCTCACCTGCGAAGCCCACCATGAGGTACTCTCTACCTACATGCGCCTCGTCGAAGAAGGACGCCTGGAGTCTGCCCGTGAATGTGCGCCGCAGCTGAAAGAGCTTTCACAGGCGTCCTTTATGGAATGATTCCCTCTGTTCTGTCAACCCTTGCGCAACGACTATCCATGTCCACGCCTCTCCCCTGGTCGATGCAACAATTATTCCGGCAGCAGAGCGGCCACCGGTATCCCTCGGCTGCCCTGCGGGTTTTCCGCACCTTGTCTGGCCAGGCAGGAGAAGGCTGGCTGGCGACCTGGTCTGGCGGCATTGTCTTTCTCGGCCGCCATCCGGAAACCGCAACGCAGCGCCTGCGCTTCGACTGGAGCGACGTGACTGGCCTGGAAATTTGCGAGCAGCCCTTTGGCGCAGAAATCTGCCTGGAAACGACTGACGAAGCCTGGCGCCTCCCCTTCGCTCTCCGCGACCGCCCCCTGGCCGAACGCCTGCGCAGCCAGCGCCCGCCGCCGGATGCAGCCATGAACAGTCCGCCGCCCTTGCCGGCAACGCCGCCGCCCCTGCTGACGACGCCGCCGCCCCTGCCCAAAAAAGCCAAACGGAAAGCGCCCAAAACCTTTGCTCGCCCGCATGAGCGCAAGTACCTGCCCAACGTGGTCTATTTCGCCGCAGCTATGCTCGCCATGGCTCACGCCGACAATGTCATGGCAGACAGCGAACTAACAGCCATCAGTCGCATCTTCGAACAGCGCGAATGTCTCGCCCAAGGTCGGCGCGTCCTTGACTCCTGCACCCTGGAAGAACTCTTCCAAACCATCGCAACACTATTCACCCCAGAACAAAAAAAATGCCTGCTGGCCAACCTTCTTGACTTAGCCGCTGCGGACGGCACTACGGCACCCCAAGAAATCGAGCTCCTGAACCAATGCCAACGCATCCTCCAAATTCCAGATACGCTATGGCTATGGCTTGAAGACGCCAACCGCATCAAAAACGACCTGTCGGTATTTTCTTATTGATTCCTCGCGGCGACAACGCCGCTAAAGTCCAAAGTCCGAGGGCCAAGGTCCACTGATGTCCACTAATGTCCACGTCCACTGACCACTAATGTCCACCAAAGTCCACAGTCCATCGTCTACTAACGTCTACTAAAGTCCACTGAAGTCCATTGTCCACTGTCCACTAACTCCCCCTAATTCTTGGAGAACCCATAGTCATGGAAGTCGTCAGACGATTATTTGTCGAAAAGCGTCCTGGTTTCGACATTGAGGCCCAGCATCTCCTCGCTAATCTTCGCGAGAATCTCGGTCTCGCCGAATTGCAGTCACTCCACATCCTCCAGCGCTACGACCTTTCCGGCCTCTGCGACGCTGAGTACGCCGCTGCTCGGGACAGTGTTCTCTCGGAGCCGAACAGCGACATCATCTATGAGGACGACGTGCCTGCCAATCCTGCAGCCACCACCTTCGCCGTCGAATCACTTCCCGGCCAATATGACCAGCGCGCCGATTCAGCCGCTCAGTGCATCCAACTCCTGACTCAGAAAGACCGCCCGTTAGTCCGCACCGCCACCGTCTACCGCCTGATTGGCAAGGTCTGCCCTGGCAGCCTGCAAAAAATCAAGCAGTACTTGATCAACCCGGTCGAAACCCGGGAAGCCGCCGCAGGCAAGCCTCTTTCCCTGAAGCAGAAAGCGCCGGCGGCAGAGCCGGTTCCTATCATGGCAGGCTTCATTGACCTCAACGCCGATGGCCTCGCTGACATGCTAAGCGACCTCGGCCTGGCCATGACCCCGGCCGACCTCGCGTTCTGCCAGCAGTATTTCCGCAACGAGGAAAAGCGCGACCCGACCTATGCCGAACTGCGCGCCATTGACACCTACTGGTCTGACCACTGCCGGCATACGACCTTCCACACCAGCATTGACAGCGTTGACTTCGAGCACGGCCCCCTGACCGCGCCCATCCAAGCCACCTACCAGGAATACTGCCGCCTGCGCCAGGAATTAGGACGCCAAGACCGCCCCGTCAACCTCATGGACATGGCCACCATCGGCGCCAGAGAACTGAAACGCCAGGGCAAGCTCGACAACCTCGACGCCTCCGAGGAAATCAACGCCTGCTCTATCGCCATCCAAGCCGAGGTCGACGGCGAACTCCAGGACTGGCTGGTGATGTTCAAAAACGAAACCCACAACCATCCGACGGAAATCGAACCGTTCGGCGGTGCTGCCACCTGCCTCGGCGGCGCTATCCGCGATCCTCTTTCCGGACGCTCCTACGTCTACCAGGCCATGCGCATCACCGGCGCTGGCGACCCTCGCACTCCCATCGCCGACACCCTGCCCGGCAAACTGCCCCAGCGGAAAATCACCACCACCGCAGCAGCTGGTTACTCCTCGTACGGCAACCAAATCGGCGTGTCTGCTGGCAAAGTCCAGGAAATCTACCACCCAGGCTATATCGCCAAGCGCATGGAACTCGGCGCCGTCATCGCTGCCGCCCCCAAAGCCAACGTCGTCCGCGCTCAGCCTGCTCCTGGTGATGTCATCCTCCTCGTCGGTGGCCGCACCGGCCGCGACGGCTGCGGCGGGGCCACTGGCTCCTCCAAAGCCCATACCGACGAATCACTGCAGCAAGGCGGCGCTGAAGTCCAGAAGGGCAATCCGCTCCTTGAGCGCAATATCCAGCGCCTGTTCCGCAATCCAGCTTTTTCAACTCTAATCAAGCGCTGCAATGACTTCGGCGCCGGCGGCGTCTGCGTCGCTATTGGCGAACTGGCCCCAGGTCTGGAAGTCAACCTGGACCTGGTTCCCACGAAATACGACGGGCTAGACGGCACTGAGCTGGCTATTTCCGAATCTCAGGAACGCATGGCCTGCGTCATCGCCCCGGAAAACGTGGCTGCTGCCATCGCCCTCGCCCAAGCCGAGAACCTCGAAGCCACACCAGTCGCCAAGGTGACACAGACGCCGCGACTGACTATAACCTGGCGCGGTGAGACCATCATCTCCCTGGCCAGAACCTTCCTTGACACCAACGGCGTGACCCAGCACACCAAGGCCGTAGTCGCAACACCAGACCCGCACCACGCCTTCTTCACCCGCCAGCCAGCCTGGAAAAAAGACGGCTCAGACCTGGCGCAGGACTGGCTGGACAATCTCCGCGACCTTAATGTCTGCTCCCAAAAAGGCTTAGTCGAAAACTTTGATGCAACCGCAGGCGCTGCGACTGTCCTCTGCCCGTATGGCGGCAAGACCCGCCTGACCCCGAACGAACTCATGGCCGCCAAACTCCCGGTCGCTGGGTGCACCAACACCTGCACCTTGCTCAGCCACGGCTTCAATCCCTGGCTCAGCGAATGGAGCCCATTCCACGGCGCTCTCTATGCAGTGATCGAGGCCAATGCTAAAATCGCCGCTGCTGGCGGTGACATAAACGACGTCCGTATGTCCTTCCAGGAATATTTCGAGCGCCTGGGCGACGATCCAAAGCGATGGGGCAAGCCCCTGGCGGCTCTGCTGGGCGGCTTGCGCGGCCAAATGGAATTCGGCACTGCGTCCATCGGCGGCAAAGACTCCATGTCCGGGACGTTCGAAAACATCTCAGTGCCGCCGACCCTGGTCGCCTTTGCCGTCGCCCCGACGCCGGCCAGACGCATCATCAGCCCTGAATTCAAAGGAGCTGGCAACCAGGTGCTGCTGCTCCCGTCCCCGCGCGACCACCACGACCTGCCAGACTTCGAACGCCTGCGCCAGCAATTCGCCCGCCTGAAACGTTGGATCAACGCCCGCCAAGTCATCGCCGCACACACGGTCGGACAAGGCGGCATCGCCGCTGCCATCAGCAAAATGTGCTTCGGAAACTGGCTCGGCATTGACATCAGCCCAGAATGGACCGCTGAAAAACTCTTCAGCCCAGATTACGGCGCCGTCATCATCGAAGCCAGGCCAGGGCTGGGGCCGGAAGGACTGGACGGCGCGGTTCCCCTGGGCCGCACCACGACCGAACCGGTCATCCGAATCGGCAAAACTAGCATCAGCCTGGACAACGCAGCTGCCGCCTGGCAGGAAACGCTGGAAAAAGTCTTCCCCACCCGGACCAACGTCGAAGCGCCGCCACCGCCGCCCTGGCAGCCTCAAGTCAACCCGACGCCGCGCCAATGCAAAATCAGAAGCGCTGCCCGTCCCCGTGTCTTCATCCCACTCTTCCCTGGCACCAACTGCGAATACGACACCCAGCGAGCCTTTGAGCGAGCCGGCGCCATCGTCGATAGCTTTGTCATCCGCAACAAATCCGCAGCTGACATCGAACTGAGCATCGCTCATCTCGCCAAAGCTATTGCCAACGCCCAAATCATCACCTTTGCCGGCGGCGTCTCTGGCGGTGACGAACCGGGCGGCGCAGGAAAATTCATTGCCACGACCTTCCGCAATCCCCGGCTGGCGGCCGCCATCACTGAATTGCTGCAAGACCGCGACGGCCTGATCCTGGGCATTGGCAACGGCTTCCAGGCCCTCATCAAGCTCGGCCTGGTGCCCTACGGCGAAATTCGGCCGCAGCTGGCACCGCACGACCCGACCCTGGCCGTCAACGCCATCGGTCGGCATGTGGCCACCACCGTTGACACCGTCGTGACCTCCAACCTCTCCCCCTGGCTGCGCTATTGCCAGCCAGGTGACGTCCACGCTGTCCCCATCTCCCACGGCGAAGGTCGATTCATCGCCTCTCCCGAACAAGTGCAGGAACTGCTTGCCAAGGGCCAGGTGGCCTTCCAATACGCCGGCCCTGACGGCAAGCCAGCGACAGACATGCCCTGGAACCCCAACGGCTCAGTCGCCGCCATCGAAGGCATCACCAGCCCGGATGGACGAATTCTGGGCAAAATGGCTCACAGCGAGCGCGTCATTGACACCTTTATCGCTCGTAACATCCCCGGCATCCACGGGCAAGGCATCTTCCAGGGCGGTGTCGACTTCTTCGCGTAAACCATCAAAACCCAAAAAAAACACCGCTGGGCGCGATGGCGGATTCTGCGTCCAGCGGTGTTTTGTAGCGGCGCTTTTCTGCGCTTACTTCCAGCGGTCGAACTCAAGACTCCAGGTCTCAACATCCTGCTGGAAATGAATCCGTTTCCGGATGACCAGGCTGTCATCCAAAGCCGACTTGGCGACGACGAGTCCGCGGTTGAAATGGCGTTCGCGGAAGCCATCCGGGGCAATGACGAACAAATTGCCCCGTTCGCCGGCAGCTCGCGTCATCCGCCCTTGCAGCGTCATTGTCTCTGGGTTCCAGCTGACCTCGTCAAGCTCTGCCTCGCCTTGCAGCAGATGCATATCAGTGGACAGAATCCACGGGTGCGGGCGCAGCTCCTCCAGGCGCAAGACAGCGGCGCTGTTGCCTGCCACCAGCACCCGGCGGCTGCCCTGGTAAATGCCGCGGTACGTCTCCTCCCAGAAGTCATACATGCGATAACTGGCGTCCGGCACCAGGCCCAGCAATTCGGCTGGCAACTCGACCTCCCTGAAATCGTCGTTCAAATTGAACACCGCCGCCACCCGCCAAGTCGCCCACGGCTTCACTATCGTCGCCACGAAAATCCGCACAAAATCGTCGTCAACATCTGTTTTCGTGAACAGGTCAACCGGCTGCGGCATAGTCTTGGCGCGCGGCATCACCATCTTCAGCATGGCCAGGCGCTCCGGACTCATGCGCGCCAAGTCGTCGCCAAGAAAGACAGGACTGGGACTGATGCCGAACAACGTCACTGCCAGCCGCGCCTCGGACAGGGGAATCGGCTTGTCAATCGTCAGCATATTGCTGTTGCAGTTGAAGAACCGGCCGTGGGCAAAGGCCCACATCGCCAGGTTGTTGACTGCGTTGCGGTTCGGAGCTCCGGAAGACCCGAACGACCCGTTGATGACGTAATTGGCCGGATAGGACTTGAACTGCGGCTCCAGCGGTCGCCCTTCGCAGTAATCCAGGCCAATGCGGCTCGAACTGGCAACGCCAATCAGCTTCAACGACGCCCCGGTCGCAATCAGCCGGTGCGTGCCTGGCGCCTGATAGCGATGCAACGACCGCAGGAAACGCCGGTGATGTTCAGCGCCAAAGCCGTGTCGCTGCTCCTCGCCAGCGTAAAGGCCAGAGGCCAGAAAGTCAAGCATATAATAACGGAGACCCCACTCGGCATACTGGCGAAAAACCTCGCCGACGTATTCAAGCGACTCTGGGCAGGCCGGGTCAAGCGCGTACAGCGGTGCCAATGTGCCGTCTTCGCGCCGACGCCCCCAATGCCAGGTTCCGCGCATCGCTGGCTGGCCGTCCGCCCCGTGAATCACATACGGCAGCATCCGGTCAAAGTCCTTTGAACCCTCTGCCAGATAAAACGGATTTATCCAAAATCCCGGCTTGAGGCCAGCCGCCATGATTTCCCCCAGGATCGTCCGCACACCATCCGGGAAATTCGTGTCATTAGGCACCAGCCAGTTCCCAGGGAGACCGTCCTTCAAGTTAGCGATGCTAATCCAGAAGTAGTCCAGGCCGAGCTTGCGCAAACTCGACGCCATGGTCAACTGACGCCGAATCTTCTCCGACATGGTCTCGGCCTTGGTGCTGATCATCGTGCCGCCGGTCAGGCCGACAAAGCCATGCTCGGGAAGCTCCGGCCGGTAAATCGCGTGCACAGCGTCAGCCCACCGGCACAATTCGGCGTATGGCCCGCCGTCATTGCTCAGGCGAAGCGCCACCTCGTCCGTCGTGATTTCCTCCCCGGGTTCAAGGATATGGCCCTCGTTGCAAACAAGACATTCGAGACACACCAGCGAGCCGTCTTCAGGAGCGAACTTGCTGTTGAACACGACTGTGTTGCGTTCAAAAGTCAACTGCGCCGCAAAAAATGTCTTCCGGGCTGGCAGGTTGTAAATCAACCCCATCGGCAAAGTTCGGTGCGAGGCTCCGTGCCGGTCGCTCACCACGCGACTGACGTAATTGTAGGCCAAGGTATCGGCAAATCCAAAAATGCATCGCTGCGCCAGGCGCGTGGCGGCGTCTTCGCCCTCCCCATCCTCGCGATGTGTGAACAACACGATGTCACCGATGCGCACCGGCGCGTTGCCGTCATTTCGCAGCGAAAGCGACACTATCCCGTAGCCGTCCTGCTCGCGCTGGCGCCAGCTGTACGCCACTGCTGTGCTTGCCAAAGCCCCGCAGGCGTCGCCGTCGCCGACCGTCGTTGGCTCAGCCAAAGTCCTAACGACTCCGTCCACCTCAACGCTGCACGCGCCGCCGCAACGGCTGCGCGACCACAAATCTTGAACTGCAAACATAGCGCTCTACCCTGATGAATGATGTTCCGTATAAATGCAGGACTGCCCCATCCGTCCTTGGCATGCAAAGCATTGACCGAGCCAGACGGAAGAACACTACCATACCACGCCGCCGGTCTTTTGCCAGTGCCCTGGGCGTCTGACAATTTGCCGGCCAAACCGCCAGTTGCAGGAAACTGAATTGAAAAGCATCCGAAAAAACTTATAGTAAAAACTTCTTTTCCAAAATGACCACGTTATACCATATTCACTCCATAACTCCAAAGGACCGCGCATCCATGAAAAAAGTTCTGATTCCGACCAAGCTGGACAACATTGCCCAAGACATCCTGAAAGCCCAGGGCTACCAAGTCGTCCAGGATTCTGATACCGACCTCATGACGCTCCTGGCCGCCCACCAGGACGCCGAAGCGCTGATCGTCCGCAGCGAGAAAGTCACTCCTGAGGTCATCGACGCGCTGCCCAAGCTGAAAACCGTAGTCCGCGCCGGTGCAGGCTACAACACCATCGACATCAAATACGCCCGACGCCGCAACGTCGACGTGATGAACACCCCCGGCGCCAATTCCAACGGCGTTGCCGAGGAAGTGATCGCCATGGCCTTGGCAGCCTACCGGCACATCATCCCGGCTGACATCGACACCCGCCAAGGCGGCTGGGAAAAGAAGAAATTCATGGGCCGAGAATTGACCGGCAAGACCCTCGGCATCGTCGGCCTCGGCAACATTGGCCAGCTGGTCGCCAAGCGCGTGGCCGGCTTTGACATGAAGGTCCTCGCCTACGACCCAATCGTCGCTGCCCAGCGCGCGTCCGAACTGGGCGTCAAGCTGACAACGCTCGAAGACATCTTCGCCCAGGCTGACATCATCACTCTCCACATCCCGGAAAATGACGAAACCCGCGGCCTGGTCAACCGCAACCTGCTCTCCCGCGTCAAAAAAGGCTGCCTGCTCATCAACTGCGCCCGCGCCGGCATCATCAATGAAAACGACCTCCGCGCTGTCAAGGCCGAAAAAAACATGCTGTTTTGCACGGACGTTTTCGAAGCCGACGCGCCCGGCCCGAAAAGCGTCGCCGACATCGCCGACATCATGCTCCCGCACCTGGGCGCCAATACCTTCGAAGCCAATTTCAACGCTGCCAAGCGCGCCGCCGAACAGCTCATCGGTTATTTTGACAAAGGCATCAACACCTACGTGGTCAACAAGGGCCTGCCAGACAAACTTGATGAGAACTACCAGCAGCTCGCCTACCGCATCGCCTACGTCGCCCGCTGCTATATTGGCCGCAAGTCGCCGGTTCGCCAGGTGAAATGCAGTTTCTATGGCGAACTGAGCCAGTTCGCCAAATGGTTCATGTCGCCCATCTGCGCCGCCCTCTCCGAGCATTTTGAATACCAGCAAGACCCGGAGGAAGCCCAGACCTACCTGCGGGACAAGGGCATCACCTGCGAAATCCGCGAAACTGACGAATCAAAGAAATACGGCAATTCCATGACCATTGACCTGGAAGGCCCGACCGGCTTTGTCAGCGTCCGCGGCACCATCGCTGAAAACAACCTGATGATCTCCCGCATCAACGACTTCGAGCGCGTGTACTTCGTGCCCAAGGGGAATGCTTTGATCGTAGAGTACAAGGACCGCCCCGGCGTGCTCGCCAAAATCACTGGCGCCTGCGCCGAGGAAAACATCAACATCGAAAACATCCACGCCCCGCGTGACCATGAAGGCAAAAACGCCATTGCCATCCTGATGACCGACAAGCCGGCGCCAGCGGCCCTGGCCAATAAAATCAAGGAAGAAGTCAACGCCAAGGTGTCATGCAGCATTGTCATGCCATGAGACTTGTGCGATAGGCTGAAGCCTACCGTACGTAGTTCAGCTTCAGCTTGCAGTATGTACCTCGCTTGCAGGAGCATGTAGTTCAAGCTTTAGCTTGCAGTACGTTCACATCAACCAAAATTTCGCGCATTAACACATTTTTTCGTTCATTACGGGGCGCCATGTCCTATCTCGACATCATCTTGTTCATCCTCGGCATTATCGGCCTTCTGGCTGGCCTGGCTGGATGCGTGCTTCCCGTTCTGCCTGGACCGCCGCTGTCATACATCGGCATGGTCATTCTGCATTTTACCAAACGGCTCGAGTTTTCCACCCTTGAGCTGATCCTCTGGCTGGTTGCGGTTCTGCTCGTCACTGCCGTCGACACTGCCTTGCCTATAGTCGGCAACAAGCAATTCGGCGGCAGCAAGCACGGCGCCTGGGGCTGCACCATAGGGGTAGTCGCCGGTTTTTTTCTGTTTCCGCCCTGGGGCTTGATTCTCTGCCCGCTAATCGGAGCATTTATCGGCGAAATCATAAGCGGCAAAAAGCACCCGGAAGCGACACAGGCCGCGTTCGGCGCCTTATTAGGCTTTTTGGCCGGCACGGTCGCCAAGGCGATTGTCTGCGGCCTAATCATCTTCCGCTGCATCCAGATAGCCTGGTAGAGCCGACAACGCCGTTATCTCTGGCCTTGATTGACAGGCGCACCACTCGCACTATGGTATAACTGTGCGCCCGTTCGCACATCCTCTAGGTCACTTTCCACGCCCGCCGTCCACTCAAGTCCACGACCGTCCACGTCCACTAAACACCATGCGCAACCACCTCCTGCTCATCGCCTCGCTTCTGTTTGCACTATCCCTGACCGGATGGTGCCAGTCTTCCGCCAGCGCGAAGAAAAACACTCACAGCAGCGCTCTCGCCGATGTTTTTGAAATCGCCAAGCAGCTGGAAATCGCCCCGATGCCAAAGCCGTCTTGGGCTTCTCCCAGCCAGCCGCCCATTTTCCGGATCGCCTGGATAAGCGACCTCCATATCCTTGACCAGGAAAGCATTGACCTGGTCACTGCCGCCTGCCATGCCATCCGCGACAGCCTGAAGCCGAATTTCACTATGATCACTGGCGACAACTGCGGGTATGACCAAGGTCTTGACGACAACGAAAAGCGCCTGCCCCAACCCCTCCGCCGACAGCTCTGGCTGAAGAAATTCCTCGACCGCGAGCTATCCTCGCCCTACTGCATCATTCCTGGCGACAACTGGCCCTGGGGCTTTGACCAGGTCTTTGGCCCGCACCACTACAGCTTTGACTTTGGCGGCATTCACTTCCAATTCGCCGCCACCGACATCCAGGCCGTCGGCGCCGAAGGCTGCGCTGTCTTCACCCCGGAATCCTGGTCGTGGATGCAAAAGGATTTGCAAGAGAACGCCAGCAAGCCGACCTTGTTCATCCTCCATGAAACGCTTTGGCCCGCCGCCTTTCTTGAAGCCGACCGCACCGCAGCCATGCTCACCGCCAACCCGCAAGTACTCGCGGTCTTGAGCGGACATCTCCACTTGGACCTGGAGTTCACCCGCGGCGCCTGGAAGCAAGTCATCGCCCCGGCCATCGGCCGCAGCCACCGTCCGGGCTTCAAAGTCATCAGCCTTTACCCAAGTCTGCTTTTGCTCGAAAGCCATGAGTGGAACGCTGAAGCCAAAGCCTTCCTGCAAGCCCAGAAATGGCAGAAAATCGACATCCCTGAACACCTGCGAGCCGGCCTCAGCCAGCAGCCAATCACCGGATTCCAGCCGGAGAACCGCGCCGAAATGCCCGCCGCACCTAAGCAACGCGACGACAAGCTCAGCAGCCGCGCCGGAGAACTGTCCGCCAGCATGATGACCTTCATCCTCACCGTCGGCATGGACAAGCTCTTCGGCCCGTGAGCGAAAAGACAGCGATTCTTTTTGCGTGACCTCACATCACGCCGATGATCGACGATACATCCGCGATGCCGTGTCGGTCCAGCCAGGCGTCCATGCCGTCGATGATGTCCAGCAGGCAATGCGGGTTGCTGAAAATCGCGGTTCCGACTCCGACGGCGTTAGCGCCGGCCATCATGAATTCGATGGCATCCTCAGCTGTTCTGACGCCGCCCATGCCGATGATCGGCACCTTGACGGCCTGGCGCGCCTCATACACCATGCGAACCGCCACCGGCTTGATCCCCGGGCCGCTGAGTCCGCCCGTGCGATTGGCGATGCGGAACGTCCTGGTCTCAATGTCAATCGCCATGCCGGGAATCGTGTTGATAAGGGATATCATGTCGCTGCCTGCGTCGACCGCACAACGCGCAAAATCGCCAATCCTGGTGACATTCGGGCTGAGCTTCGTAATGAGCGGCAAGCTGGTGGCGGCGCGTACTGCCGACACGACTTTGGCAGCCTGGCCTAAGTCCGTCCCAAAGGCAATGCCGCCCTCCTTGATATTCGGACACGAAATATTGATCTCCAGCGCGGCAATGCCCTTCCGTTCCTGCTCCAGGCGGGAAGCCACCTCAGCGTACTGTTCAACCGTCCTCCCCCAGATATTGACGAACACCGGACAATCGACGCTGCGCAGAAAAGGCAGATAATCCGGATGGCTGATGAATGCGTCGATGCCGGGATTCTGCAAGCCGATCGCATTAAGCATGCCGCCATAGACCTCTGCCGTCCTGGGCGTAGGATTGCCCGCAGATGGAAACGGCGACACGCCCTTGACAGTGATGGCGCCAAGGCGTTCCAGGGGAATCAGCGAGCTGTATTCCTTGCCATAGCCAAACGTCCCTGAAGCCGTCACAATCGGATTCCGCAACGTCACCCCAGCCAAATCAACTCTCAAATCAGCCATTGCCTCTCCTGTTCATGCAAACTATGCAAGCAAAAAAGATGAATCACCCTACTAACGAATTATGAATTATGAATTATGAATTATGAATGACAAATGCGCCTTACCACTCAGCATTTAACATTCAGCATTCAGCATTCAGCATTCAGCATTCGTCCACTGTCCACTAAAAGCCCACCACCACCCCTGCTGAACCATGCGAAAGCATCACATTAATGTATATTATCAATAGCCAACGCCAATTGCAGAAGGCGGACTCATAGGTGTTTTTGCCGTGAAAATTCTTTTTTTAGCCATCTTTGCGGTGTTAGCGGTGTTAGCGGCGTCCGGTTATCGTCGCCGTATCCTTCTGCATCGTTATTTGCCGTCTCAGCCTGACAGCCGCATCCAGGCGACCTCCGACCTCTTGGCGACCATCTGCATCATCGCCGCAGCTGCCGCCATTCTCCTGTCTGCCTGGTTCAGCCAGTCTGCGACACCTTCGCCCGAATCGGAAACCGCCGTCTTCTTTCTCCTGGACAGCTCGGCCAGCATGCTCGCTGAAAGCCATTCAACAAGTCGCCTCGATGAGGCCAAGAGCGCCATTGCCGCCATGCTCGCCGAACTGCCCGAGTTCCCCGTCGGCCTGGTGACATTCGCTGGCAACGCCATGCTTGACTTCCCGCCCAGTCTTGACCACGACAATTTTCGCCGCGCCCTGGCCTCTGTCGCACCCGCGACTGGCTTCGTCGCCGGCAGCGCCCCCTCCGCAGCCCTGCGTTTAGCCGAGGACACGGCCAAAGCCATCAACGTCAAGCCCATTCTCATCCTTCTTTCCGACGGCGAAATCAACACGGCTGACACCGCCCGCGAAAACATGCTCTGGGCTGACCGGCAGAGTCCGCTCCTCATCGTCCTCACGGGCATTCCCGGCGCTGCCAAGCTGATGCCGGCTGACCATGGCTGGGTCATAGACCCCGACACGGGCGCTGCCGCTTTGAGCACGGCCACTGATCGCGACCTGGCCCGGCTGGCCAAACTTTCCGCCTCGCCGTGGCGCCTGGCTGAAGACGCCTCGCCGCCCGCCTGCCGTCGCCAGCTGCCCCGCCTGCTCGCGACCAGCGGCCCCGACGCCATCATGCTCCAGCACCAGGTCAAGGCGACGCTGCTCATCGCCATGCTCCTGCTCACCGCCTGGGTATTTCTGAAACGCGGCCTGCTCAACCAAAGCCGCAGAAAAGCATCGTCCCACCTCCGCGCAGCTGTCGTTCTTCTGTCCTTGGCGATCATCGCAACCGCCCAAACTGCTGCGCCGCCACCCGACGACATCGACGCCATCCGCAACCAGCTTCAGCAACCTGACCTGCCGCCCTCGGAACGCGCCCGCCTCCTGGCCAATTGGGCCGCCCTGCTTTGCAGCGAACCGTCAGAACAGATTGACCCGCTCCAGGCTCGACAACAAGCCGCTGACGCAGCTGCGCTCTGCCGCGAAGCCCTTTGCTTGTCTCCAGGCTACCAGCCTGCCATCACTAACCTCATCGCCGCCCGACAACGCCTGGAAAGCCTGCCCAAAGACCAGCAAATCGCCGCCACAACCACGGTCGCATCAAGCTCGCCGGCCGAGACACCCCCCCCGACAAAACCCAAGCCGATGCCCCAGACTGCCCCTTCGGCTTTAGCGCCGCCTCCGACCCAACCAACGCCAGCCAGCGCCGTCACCGGCCTTCAGCCAGCCGAGGTGGCGTCCCCAGCTGCGGACGCCGTCTCGCCATCACGCCTCAACAGCGGCTCCTGGCGCGACTTGCAGACGCGCCAGCACGCCATTCCACCTCGCATACCCGGCGTCAAACCCTGGTGATTCACGGCGAATTGTGAACAGTGGCAGCCGTATGTAGTTCAGCTTCAGTTTGCCGTACGTAGTTCAAGCTTCAGCTTGCAGGATGTTTCGCCCCTTTGGCGCCTCTGCCGCTGCACGGCTGTTTTCCCCGTACAACACCCTCCAAAAAAATCTGCGTCATCAGCGTAATCTGCGGATAAAGCAGCAGTTTCTCGCCCCTACTCCACCTGGTCGAACACGCGGACGTAGTCGACGACGAAATAGTCAGGCAGCAGGGCTTTTTCCAGGAGCGGCGATGGCTGGTCGCCCTTGCGGTAGCCCATGCATTCCGTTGAAATCAGAATAAACTGCTCGCGCTGGGAGATCGGATAGGGCCTAGTCACGCGCCACGACTCTTTGCCATCGACATAATAGACGTACTCGTCCTTGTTCCACTCCAAGCCGAAGACATGGAAATCATCTGGCGTCGCTTGGAGTTGGCGCGGCCCAGAGCCGCAGTACTGGTGATCCTCGGAATAGCCGCCCCAGTGATTGTTGTGCGAGATGATCCCGTCCCGCGTGAAATTCTCCATAATATCCACTTCCACGCCAGACACCTCGGCATCCGGCGTCGACCCAATGCATGGCGATTGCAGCCAAAAAGCCGCCCACCACCCCGGCTGCGTCGGCAATTTGCAGCGACACTCGTAATAGCCGAATTTATGCATGAATTTCGGTTGCACGAACTTCGCGATTGGCCAGTTGAACTTGCCCTTTTCAAAGCAGAAGCCCTTGCCTGGCCGGTCTAAGTAATTGCTGCCAGTCTGCAAATGCGGGGAATAATAGTGGTCGCCTTTTTTCAGCAAGGTCAAACGCAGGTTGCCCTGGCCGTCCAATTCCGCTCCTTCGTCGGTGAACGTCTCATGCCTCTGCTGTAGAAGATGCAAGCGAAAGTCCCATTTCGTCCGATCCAGGGTGTCGCCATCGAATTCATCATGCCAGACCAGCTTCCAACTCTTGCCTGCCGGAAGCAGGCTGTCCACGTGCTTGCCCATGACTTTCTCCTTCTTTGCCTTGTTGTGCGGTCGTCATCCCAGATTGATTTGCTCGCGCATATAGCTGCGGGCTCGCTGGCTGTGCGTCGCCATAACGATGCTGACGCGCTGCTCCTGGTTGAGCTTTTGCAGCAGTTCCAGTAGAACGGTCGCCCTGGCGGCGTCCAGCTGCCCGGTCGGCTCGTCCGCCAACACCAGCGCTGGGCACATCACCAGCGCTCGCGCAACTGCCACCCGCTGCCGTTCGCCGCCGGAAAGCTGCTCTGGAAAATGATTGGCCTTGCCTGCCAAACCGACTATCTCCAGCAAGTGCTGCGAACGCTCTGTACATTCCTCGCCAGCCGCTATTCCTGGCAAGGCCACATTCTCCAGGGCCGTCATTTGCGGCAGCAGGCGGTGTTCCTGGTACACGAAGCCGATGTTCCGCAAACGGAAGTCGCGGGCGGCCTCGCCGCTCAGCCGGTCGACCCGCACGTCATTGACCCAGATTTCCCCAGCGGTCGGCGTCTCCAGGGCGGCCAGCAGTCGCAGCAAGGTCGTCTTGCCGCTGCCAGACGGCCCAGTCAAAGCCAGGCTGCCACCCGGCGCCAGCTCAAACGACAGCCCGCCAAACAGCGCCACGTCGCCGTCGCCGTGCGAAAACACCTTGTGCAGTTCTCGCACCCTCAGCCCCATCACTGCACCTCCACCACAATCAAAGTCCCATCCAGGGCAGCGAACACCACATGCCGCTCGCCGACCACCACGCCCTGGTCGCAGTCACGCTGAAAATGGTGCAAGACAGTCGTCGTCACCTCGTCGGCAATGACAAACCGCAGCAGTTGGCCATCCGTGGTGACGCCATACGCCACTGACTCGCTGGCTCCTGCCACTGGCGTGACCGCCATGCCATCGGTCACGTCATGCTGCCATTTGCCGCTTTCCGGCCAATAGACATGAACCAAGCCAGACGACGTCGTCAAGACCACGGCTGAACCGACGATTGCCGGCGAACTGACGTAGTTATCCTCGCTTTGCGCCCGCCAGGATACCGTAAATGACGCTATGTCGACCGCGACTAGCTCGCCGGAATGCGTCAAGGCAAGACAAAGCCCGCGGTCGAGAACCGGCGTCTCTGGAATCGGCGACCCGAGGTCAAGGCTGGCCAATTCACTGCCGTCAGCAGCCGAAAATTTCACTAATTTTCCTTCGCAGTTGCCGATGATGAGCCAGCCATTTTCCGTTTCCAGCACGGGTCGGCCATTGATGTAGCCGCCAGTTTCCCGCCGCCAGCGCTCTTGTCCGTCCTCTAATCCGACGGCATAAAGCGACTGGTCGTAAGACCCAAAAATGACCAGGTCGCCGTAAACCAGCGCCTCGCCCTGAATCTGATCCCTGGTCTTAAACTGCCAGCGGCTTTGACCGGAACGCATGAAGCAATGCATGACGCCGCCTTCGTCACCGACCAGCCAGAGGTCATCCCTGGCCAGCGTCGGCGCAGCCGCAATCGGCGCAGTTCCGAGCGTAACGTCGCTCTTCTTTGGCTGCTCCACCCCATCCCCCAACTCCCAGAACGACACCCGCCCCTGCGCATCGCCAACAACAACGAATCCAGCCGTCTCTGACAGCTGCGGCATCCCCAGTCCGCCCCCGCCTTCCTGCTCCAGCAGCACCCGCACCGACGACGCCAATGAAACGGCAGCGTCATCCCGAGCCGGGCGCAGCAGCCACCAGGACAACGCCGCTGCCACGACAGCAGCGCCGCACCATATAATGACCAGTTTCTTATCCATGCCTGTACTTCATCTCCCGCCGACCCTAAGCCAGCCATGACCGCCCGGCCTCAAAGCGGAATCCGTACCAATCGTGAATCCTGCAAGACGCCAGTTCCCCGTGCCTTGCCCCCACAGCAGTAGGCCAGCAGGACAGCATCGTCTGTGAAATGAATCGCTATGTAGCAGAATCCGGCCGTAGGATCGGTCTCCAGCAGCCGATGGTCGCGCCAGGTCTGGCCATCGTCGTCACTCCAGGCCATCGCCAGCGGCGTCCGACCCCAGCTGAGCTTGGGGTCGCGGACAAACTTCCAATATGGCGAATGGTCGCACCACACCGCCAGCAACCGACCATCGCTCGGACAACGCCGCATCGACAACGGCGCCGTCGGACTGAGAAACTCCGGCGCCGGAACCGCAGCGCTCCAAGTCATGCCCTGGTCACTTGAAAATGCCTTGTACTGGCAGCCTTGGTCCGTCCGAGCCCACGCCAGCAACCGGCCATCGCGCAATTCGACTACGCCAGGTTCTTGCAGGCCGGTACGGCTCTGGGCAGACGGCGGATAAATCCATTGCGTCGCTTCCTGCCAGGTCGCGCCGCTGTCGTCAGAATACTGGAAGCAGGCTATGCTGCGGCCGTCAATCGTGACCGCAATCTCGTTCTCCTTGCGATAAGAGGCGTAGCGGTGAAAACCAATCGGAACCAGCAACCGACCACTCGACAACTGTATCAAGCGGTCGTTGTTGACGACGCCATACCCCGGGAAATGCACGACCTTCTGCGGCTCGCTCCAGGTCTCGGCTTCGTCCACGGAAATGCGCAGCCAAGGCAGACACGTGATGCTGCCGTCCGGCTGTGCGTCCTTGCGCAAATACAGCAGCGCGATGCGTCCGTCTTGCAGCCGCAACAGCGACACGCTCATAATGTTCGCGCTGCCTTCATTTTTCACCACCATGCGATCCGAGTCGCTCCAGGTACGGCCGCCATCACGACTCTCTCGGCTGGCCAGGTCAGCGCTGGCGTGATCGTGCCAGGAAGCGCCGTTGTAATGCGTATAGACATACAGAATCCGTCCGTCCTTCAAGGCGACGAACGACCCTTCCGAATTCCGCGGATTGCCCGGTCCAGACAACAACTCCAATACTGTTTCCATGACCACTGCCTTTTTTCTGCACTGCCTCACCTAATTGCCAGGCCTGGCCGGAAATGCCGCCAGGAACAACACCTTTGACCCGATGACCCTTTGCCACTCACGGAAAACCGCATTGCAACTATAACGCCTTCACAGCCAAAACGCCACCCCTTAACGCAAAAATATCTTTCTGGAGGAATAAGCAGTCAGCCATTGACAACGGCCATCCCAACAGCATGTTTTCAGTGCTTCTGCCGCTCCGCTGCTGTAGACGGTCTGGACATGGTGAACGTGGTGGACGACGGCAGCGGCATCGCATGGTTCAGCTTTAGCTTGCCGTATGTAGTTCAGGTGGATTCTCGCCGCTCGCCCCTCGTATCAATCGTTGGCCGATTACGAGCCTCCGCATGATTTTGCGCAGGGTGAATTTGCCCAATCTATGTTCCCGCAGTATTTTTATCACAAACGCCCCCTTCAGACACGAACTGGAGCAACCAACCATGCCCGCGTCCCCAATAGTGACGACTTGGCGACAGCATCTCCCCCTGGCCATACTTCTCCTCATCGCCCTGGCTGCCGGCCTGATCCAGGCCGTCTGGGCGTCGCCGCCTGCCCTCGACAACGCCCTTGTCTTGGCTGCGCTGGCCGCCCTCCTGGCCTGGAACGCGGCACCCGGCCTGCAACCCAGGCCAGCAACGCCGCATATCGCCGCCCGCCTGGCATCCTGGGCGCTGGTAACCGCTGCCATCATCGTCATCCTGCTTAAAAACCGCTTCGCCACCCCTGGCCTCCATCACCTGGCAGTCCTCCTCCTGGCCCTTGCGGTCGCAACCTGGCTGGAAGGAATCAAAAATACCGCCAAAGTCTTCCTCCCCCTCTGCCTCTCCCTGCTCATCCTCCCCAGCCAGGAATACCTGCTGCTCGCCCTCAGCTACCCGCTGCGACTCGTCTCCACCGTCATCACCGTCTTTGGCCTCAGCCTCTGCGGCATTGACATCGACCACCACCTGACCAGCATCCGGATCGGGACGTCAGAAATCGCCATCACTGACGCATGCAGCGGCATCAACCAACTCGCCGTCATGCTCCTCCTCGGGTATATCCTCGTCCGCCGCTGCCATCGTTCCCAGCTCAGGCAAACCGTCCACTACCTGTTTCTCCTGCCGGCCGTCATCATCGCCAACAGCCTCCGCCTGCTGGCCAGCTGCCTCCTTTATCTGCGCATCGGCTGGTCTGCCTTTGCCGAGCCATACCATACTTGGTTCGGCTATGCCATGGTCGTAGTCACCGTCCTCATCCTCTGGGGAGTCGGCTTTGTCCTCCCGGAAGAGACGCCTGCGCCGCCGCACAACGCACCCGCCAACCAGCCTCCCGAATCGCAGAGCCAAGACCACACCGACGTAAAAAGGCGCGATCCATGATGGCCAGACGTCACCTTCGACTTTGCCTCGCCGCAGCCTTGGGATTCATTCCCCTGGCCGTCAAAATGCCGTACATAGTCCAAGCATACCTGAACTCGCCCTTGGACCGCCCTGGCTTGGCCTTCGGCATCCTTTTCCTGCTCGCCGCAGCTGTCGCCACGCCTAAGGTCTTGGCACGCGCAGCCGGGTGGGATCTAAGCGCCTTGCTGGCTCTGCTGCCAGCATTAGCCGTCATCTTAGCTGGCATGGCCAAAGACATCCACGCCGTCACCATCGTCGGCGCCATCACCTTTGCCTGGGCTGCCCTCTGGCTCGCCCTTGGCTGGCGCAGCGCCTATTGCATTGCGCCAGCCTTCGCCATCCTCATGCTGATGACAACCAGCCTGCGCTACTGGCTGGGATATTTCTCCGGCCCTCTGTGCCTCGACGGAATCGTCATCATGGCCGCTATCGCCGTCGTCGCCGGCACCTGGCTGGCCGCCAACCTCCTCTGGGAAACAACACCCTCCCGCGAACTGTTCTGCTTCAGCGGCATCGTCGGCGCCGTCCTCCTCGCCGTCGCCGTCCACGAACTGTCCGGAATGCATGCCACCTCCCCGCCCTTCATCCCGGACATCTCCCGTGCGAGCCTTGACAACTACCTCGGAAGCGAACTGCCAGCCACCGAGGCAGACCGCCGATTCTATGGAGACAACGATATCGAAAAATACTTCTTCACCGACGACGTCTCCATCATCCACGTCCTCGCCGTCCATTGCGGCGACGATGTCCATCAAATCCACCCAACCAGCCACTGCTTGCGAACCGGCGGCTGGGACGTCCTGGACGAAAAGAGCCAACACGTCAGCATCAACTCCAACAACCTCGTTGTCAATGAAATCGTCGCCGCCCAAAACATGCAGCAAACTCTGTTCTGGGTCTGGTACAGCAATGATGAGCAGTCAACCGCAAGCTTCCTGAATTTCCGACGCTTGTGGACGCCGAGCCGCCCGTGGGCCTCCTTTCTGCTCCAGACCGGACTAGACGACGGCCTCGATGCAGCCCGCCAACGCTTGCACGACCTGCTCGCCGCCGCATCCAAGAACCCCAAAATGACTTGGGCGCCGCGACAGCATCGCGCCAAGCCTTGAACCGCCGCGCCCACCCCGCCAAAAAAATCGACGAACCGCAGGGCCAGTCGCCATGACTGCCTCTGCGGCTCTCCTGCCTTTTGCCGGCGCAAGCCGACTTTTCCGTCATGCCAGGCCGACGGCTGCTCGTACCCTGTCCAAAGTCGCCCTGGCTATTTTTCGCGCCCTGTTCGCGCCGTCCCGGAGGACATCTTCCACCAGTTCTGGCTTAGCTACCAGCTCCTTGCGCCGCTCGCGCATTTCCGCAAAGTGTTCCGTGTACTTATCATACAGCGCTTGCTTGGCATGACCATAGCCCATGCCGCCGGCCAGATAGCGTTGCCGCATCTCCTCGACCTCTCCCGGCGCAGCGATCAGCTTGTACAACGCAAAGACATTGCATTTCTCCGGGTCTTTCGGGTCTTCCATCGGCGTCGAGTCTGTCACCATCCGCATGAACTTCTGACGAACCGCCTTGCCTTCGCCGAAAATCTCAATGATGTTGTTATAGCTTTTCGACATCTTCTGTCCGTCCAGCCCGGGGATAATCGCGGTCTCTTCCTGGATCATCGGCTCGGGCACGACCAGGATCTCGCCATATTGGTTGTTGAAGCGAATAGCGATGTCTCGGGTGACTTCCAAATGCTGCTTCTGATCCTTGCCAACCGGCACCAGATGCGAGTCATACAGCAGAATGTCCGCCGCCATCAAAACCGGATAGCTGAACAGCCCGTGGTTGGCTTCCTGGCCATGCGCCAACTTGTCCTTGTAGCTATGGCAGCGCTCCAGCAGCCCGACCGGTGTCACGCAGCCGATAATCCAGCTCAATTCCTGCACTTCAGGCACGTCCGATTGCCGGAAAAACACCGTCTTGGACGGATCCAGCCCGCAGGCGAGAAAATCCACCGCCACGTCAAACGTCCGCTGCCGAAGCAAGGCCGGCTCCGGCAGTTGCGTCATAGCGTGATAATTAGCAATGAAGTAGAAGCACTCGTTCTCCTGCTGCATTTGCAATGCCGGACGTATCATGCCGAAATAATTGCCAAGATGAAGCGTCCCAGAAGGCTGGACGCCGGACAATACCCGCTTGCCTGCCATAATTCACAATCCCTTCATGAGTTCTGATTCAATGCGGCTCGCGCCGCCACAACTGGCGCAAAAGTAAAACTTAGTAATATAAGCCAGCCCAGCCGTCTTACCATTGGAACACCCGCAACTCGCGGCGCCGCCCGGAAAAATGCGCCCTGCCGACTTGGCATTCAATCCGTCCCGATATATGTTATAGGCATGTTTTTTCTGCTGTACCCGTAGCTCAGCTGGATAGAGCGTCTGCCTCCGGAGCAGAAGGTCGTGGGTTCGAATCCCGCCGGGTACGCCACTTGTGACAGCCACAATCCGAATGGGTTGTGGCTGTTGTGTTTTGGTTGCTGTAATGCAGGACGCGGGGGCGGAAATCGGGCATTTTTTCGATTTGTCGTTAAGAAAACGCCCCTTTTGTCGTCTAATAGATAAAAACGGTCAGCGGGGAAAGCATTTTCGAGTCATGACGCCCTCTGAAAACCACGAAGCACAGTTCACGGCCATGATTCGGGAACACCTGTCGATGTTCCGCGGCTTGGCTCGCCGCATTCTCGACGAGCCAGCCGACGTGGACGACGCAGTGCAATCCGCGCTGCTCAAAGCCTGGCAACGGCGGCAGACCTTTCGCGAGGAAGCCAAGCTGACCAGCTGGGTGGCACGCATCGTCATCAACGAATCCTACAACCTCCGACGTCGAAGCCAGCAAGAAACCCAAATCCACCTGGACGGCATTGCAGCGCCAGCGTCCGAACCTGACCAAGAACACGCCCTGCGCTTGCTGGACCAGGCCATCTCACAACTGCCAGAGCTGTATCGACAGACCGTGCACATCGCCATCTTAGGCGGCTTTGACACTCAAACAGCCGCCGCCATGCTCGACTGCTCGCCGAACACCCTCTACCAGCGCATCCACAAGGCTAAAGAACTGTTGCGCGAGGCACTGAAAAATGAATGAACGACAACTCGACGAATTACTGGAACTGAAAGCCCGGTCAAAGCCGGCTGACGACGGCTATGTCTCGACCGAAGACTTCATCGCCCGTTTCCGACGCCGGCGCTGGCAGCGACAGGTGTTGTGGCATCTTGCTGGCGGCATCGCGGCGGCTGGCATAATGCTCCTGCTTGTCCAGGCTTGGCGCTATTCCCCGGGGCCGAACGCCGGCCCTGCCGCCCAGACCGCCCAAGCGGCTGACGACTTTGTTGAGGTCGACCGCCTGGCAGAAGCAGAACGGCAGTTTGGCAAACACATCGGCGTCATGTTTGTCAATGATAATTTGCTGCTCTATGAACGACAGGAAAACGGCAAGGCCCGCTATAACGTCAGCATACAGCTTTTCTCCGCCTGCGGCGAGACCCTGGCCAGCCTCGAATTCGCCAGCCCCGGCAACGACTACATCGTCTTGGACGACGAGGCCATCACCGGCAGAATCTTCCTTAACCGCTGCGACGACCAGGACACGGTGGTGGAACTCAACCTGCGCCTGCATGACACCAGGCAACGCCCCATCGCCGTAACTGAAATCATGGCCATCGAACAGAGGCATCTTACCCAAAATCTCCCTAATGGCACACGCCTAAGAATCGACGTCACCCGCCGAGACACGTGACCGCCCGCAGCCCAAGGCAACAACCATGAAACAACGGCTTGCCACCATCCTGCTCCTGCTGACAGCTGCAACGGCCTTCACGGCGTCGCTGCCGCGCCTGGCGCTCATAGGCGAGCCGCCCGAATTGCTTGACGCGCTGACGGTGGAGTTGTCTAGCCGGACGAATCTGGAACTGCTGGCGCGCGCCGAGATCGACCTGGTGCTGCGCGAGCACACCGTGGCCGCTGACGACGTCGGGCAGCTGGTCAAATTGTTTCCCCATACTGACATATTCGCTTTGTTGACGCAGGCCTGGGACAAAAAAAGCGGTCGGATGGTCGTCTTCAACGCCAGGAACAGCTTTCGCTTGGCAGACGTCGCCTGGGCCGGCGAGGCGACCGCCGCCACTGCCGACCTGGCTCAGGCCATCGACAGCGCGCTGCGCAAAATGCGCAACCAGACCCCAGTATGCTTCTCCATCGCCGCCGTGCGCCGGGTCGCCATCGATATCCGCCAGCACAGCGCCCTGGACGACTGGAGCGTTCGCTTTGAGCACGGCCTGCTGGCGCGACCCGAAGTCCAGCTGCTGGAACGCGAGCGCCTCGGAATGGTCTCGGAGGAACGGACTTTAACCAACCAGGCCTTTGCGCTGGCCGCCTCTGGCCGCCTGCTGACCCTGGAGTACGAGACGGGCGACAGCGCCGCCGTCATCAACCTAAAGCTGCTCTGCCATGATCCCGGCGGCCGCGAATGTCTGCGCCTCCTCAGCCGCGATATCCTAAAAAACCCGGAAGAGACCATCACCCGGCTGGTCAACGAACTGGTGGACGGCCTGCTCGCTATGCCTGCCATCGCTCCTGTCGCTGCCCAGGCGCAGGAAGAAGCGAAAAAATTGTACCAGACCTACCAAAATACAGGCCACCCCGGAGAAGCTCTGCAAAAAATCCAGGCGGCTGTGGCGCTGGCGCCCGACAACGAGGCCTACCGCCACGCCGAAATCAGCGCCAGTTCCTTCAAGCTCTATTGTCCGGGCAGCCCAGAAGGCTTGTCGGAAGCCCGCAAACTGCTCGCCATGATCCATGCGTTCCAAGCCGACTTTCCTGGGACAACCCTGCCCTATTTCTCCGCCAGCGTCCTGCGTGACTTTGCCGACCTCAGCACCGCCAACGCCCATTGTCTCAGCGAAGCGCTGGCACGCAATGAGGACGAAAAAGTCATCCTGTTGACCCAGCTTTCAAAAGACATTGAGGCGCTCTACGCGGAAATCCGCCCCCAAGTGCGCCAGGACATGCGACGGCATCCCCAGTACGCATTCGACTTCACGGATGGACTGAGCGCCCGCGATGCGAAAAATTTCCGGCACTACCTCCACGAATTCTATTTTATGCGCCGACTGTATGACGACCTCGAAGCCTGGGTGCGAGATTATCTTTCCGACTACCAACTGTTCTTGCAGCAGATGGAGCGGGAGAATCTCCGTCGGCCCTATCTCCACCTAAAATACCAGGAGATGTTCCTCCCCTACGATCAATTCCTCCGACACGCCCCGGTGGAATTCCGGCGTTTCCTGGAACGGGATCAGACATTCCTGGACTACCTGGAGTCGAGTTCGCTCCCTTTCGGCCGGGTCAATGCCCTGGAACTGCGCACCGTGCTGAAGCTGTTGAAAAACTCTGGGCGGCACGGCGACCAGATGACCCCGGCGCTGATGTCGTTCTTCGCCGAGTTGGAAGCTCTCTGGCCGGACTGCTTCACGGGCGACACGGCGTGGAAGCGCATCCTTAGCGAGGGATGTTACGCCATCCTCGCCGAGCAGTATTACCACCTACCCAGGAATCACGCCGCCATCTGCCTGGATCGCTACTTGGGGCGCCCGGAACTTCCCCTGGAAGACCTGCTGGTGCAAGTCTCCCAGGGCAACGGCGACGACGACGCTATCGAGCCGCTGCTGCGGCAGACGCCTTCCCTCCACGCCTGGAAGTCCCGCTATCTGACGGAATGCAAAATCACCAAGACCCTGCGCGACCTGTCGGATGCCCTGTGGGAAAAGCCGTTCTTCGACCAGTCGAACCAACGCGAGCCGTACGTACACCAGCTCACCCCAAAACAGCGGGAACTGCTGCTGGCCATAAACCGCCCACTGGACCTGGAATTCGGCCGCTTTGAAGACGCCCTGAAGAACGACTCCCCGCTGGTCTGCTGCCATGCCTGCCAGGACGGCGACAATGTGCTGCTTTTCCTGGGCCAGGCGGGCGCCTACCCAAAGAAACCGAAAGCCATACTGGCCTCTGTGGCGCCAGACGGCAGCATGCGGAAACTGCCATACGCCGTCCCCTTTGACGCACGCGCCGTCTTCTACGGCGAAGCGGACTGGTACAACGGCTACGGGCTGTTCTGCGACCAGCACCTCATCGTGCTCGCCAATCACTGGGAAGTAGTGGTCATCGAACGCGCCAATGGACAAGGGCGCACATTCCGGCACGAAGCCAAGCAATTCGCCGGCTTGGCAGTCCAGGATGACCGAATCTACATCCTGGGAAATTACCTTTTCCAATCCATGGACAGCAACGGCGAAAAACGGAAAATCCATTTCAGCCAGCAGCGCGCCGACAAGCTCAACGACCTCGACCGTGGCGGCCGCGCGCACGATCTGACGGCCATCGGCAACGGCCGCCTGCTGTTCAGAGTAGCCCATGACCTCCCGAAAAGCGTGTATGACAAGGAGGAAATATGGCTCTATGACGCTGGCGATGACTCGCTCCGGTGTGTCCTTGAATTACCGCCCGGAAGAAGATACGCCTTGTCTTCGGTGCGGGACGCTCCGTTCCTAGTCGAGGCGCATAAGAACCGCTACCTCGTCCACCGCCTTGACCCTCAGGACTGGCAGCTGCATGCTGTCGCCCAGCCGCCACCTGCTGACAAAGGGCTGTGGGTGTGTAATGTTATCAGCAAACAAGACAACGGGGGTTCGACGACGTTCCCGTTCATCCTGGAAGACGATGTCCTCTGGCGCGGCGGCATATATCCTGCTGTCATCAATCTCGCCGCCCCGGAGCAGTCGCCCCTGCTGTGGCTGCCCACTGTCAGAGCCGTCTTCGCCCTGGAAGACAAAATCCTATTTCTCCGATACAATGCCTGGTTCACAGTGCAAAAAAAGGCCGCAAAGGCCATCACACCCGGCGGTGAGTGACCTTACGCCGCTATTTCCACGGAGGATTGCGCAATGGACAACACCATTCCCTGGCGGCTTCTCCTGGCCTTGGCAGTACTGCCGCTGCTGGCTGCGGCGGTTGACCTGCCGCAGCTCAATATCTGGTCTGGCCAGGATCACAAACTCGATTTCCAGGCTCAGGAATCCTGGTTGCTGCTGGCCGAACATGACCGCCGGCTGGACGGGCAGGTCGGGCCAGGCCAAGTCATCGTCAGGCTGCCGTCGCTGGTCGCCGGAAGCACCGAGAAAGCGAAGTTGATTGTCGACGGCCAGCCAGTGGCGCGGATAGTCATCTGGTCGCCGAAAATTCTGGCTGGGCTGGAGGCTGACCTCGCCGATGCAAGACGCACTGTCGCTGATGCGCTGACGAACCTGGGCCTGCTGCAATCCAAGCGCACCAAGGCGGCTGACCACGCCGTCAGTGTGGTTGCAGGGCCAACGCAGGCCCGGCCAGAGGGGCTGAGCCTGCTGTTTGCCGAGCGGCACGATTTGCCAGTGACCATTAAGTCCAGGTGGTCGGACATCGCCTTCGGCCGGTCAACGCAGCCTGGACGCCTCGGCGTCATCTATGACGACAAAGAGCAAATCATCTACGACCGCGGCAATCTCACCTACGTTGTCTTGAGCGAAAAAAACCTTGCTAGCCATAAAGCCAAAAGCCGTCTAATCATCTTAACCCCAGACTTTGATTTCCAAGACATCGACAACATTGTTCTTCTCAAATCACTTATCAAGGAGTACCAACCATGAACAAGATTCTCACCCTTCTCCTGACTGCATGCACGTTATCCTTGCATTTTGCCTCGGCCCAGACCGCTGGAGGAGTCTCTTCGGTACTGGTTCCAACGGTGGCGGTGCTGCCCTTTGAAGCCCGCGGCCGACAGGCTGAAAACGACCAGGCCGGCAAATCCGTCGCCGATCTGCTCTTTGTCAGTCTCCTGGAAAATGGCGGCACCGACCTGGTTGAACGAGCTGACTTGGACAAGGCGCTCAACGAATTGCATCTTTCCGCCGTTGGCCTGACATCGCCGGAATCGCAACTGCAACTGGGGCGATTGGTAGGCGCCAAGATACTCATCTCAGGCTCGTTGTTTGAAACAGCCGGCAAGAAATACGTCGTGGCCAAAGTCATCGGAACCGAGACCAGTCGCGTCCTCGGCTGCAGCGTCAATGGTCGGGGCGAGTATGCCGACCTGGCGCCGGAGTTGGCCAAGAAAGTCGCCAAGGTGCTGGAAAAGGAGGTGGACAAACTCCTGCCCGCCAAAATAACGGAGCGTTCGGCACTCGACAAGCTGTCCGAAGTGCGGGGCAATGGCCGTCCTGTCTACCTGAGCATTTCCGAGGACATCCAAGTCAGCTCCCCTGACCCGGCCTCGGAAATCGAATTGAAGAAGCTGCTGCTGGCCCTGGGATTCGAGGTGGTTGACGTCCGTTCCGAAGCGGCGTTTGCGATCATCTGCGAAGCCGTCGCCAGCAATGCCGGCCAGTACCAGAAATTCAGCAGTGCGTCGGCGCGCGTCGAGCTGTCAGTCTACTCTGGGAAGGACAACAAGCTGCTGGCGGCCGGGGCAGCCAAGGAAACTGTCGCCTCAGCGACCTACATCATCGCGGCCAAGGACGCCATTGCCCAAGCAACGCTGCGACTGGCCGGCCAGCTGCTGACGTACATGAAGTGACGCACGCACTAAGGGGCGAGGGGCTGAATGCTGAATGCTGAATGCTGAATGCCGAATGCCGAATGCCGAATGCCGAGGCGCATTTCATAATTCATAATTCATAATTCATAATTCATAATTCATCATTCATCATTCGTTAGGGGCGAGGGGCGAGATTCTGCCTGGAATACATACGGCAGCAGCAGCCGTCCACACTGTCCACCACGTCCACACTGTCCACCATGTCCACAGGACCGCAATATGAAAACGCTCATTCTCCTCATCGCCCTGCTCTCGTGGCTTCCCGGTCTGCTGGCAGAACCGGTGCGAGTGGCGCTGATGCCAATGGACGCGACCGCACAGAACTTAGCTGACCTGGCCTTGGCCGAACTCTCTGGCGACGCTGACATCGCGTTCCTCGAACGCGCCGAAATCGACCAGATCAAAAGGGAACTGCGGCTGTCGGCATTGAGCGACTTTGTCCCTGATCCGCAGCTGATGCAGAACGCGCACGTGTTCGCTGTCATGCTGAAACAAGACTTCGTCGCCTTTGACGCACGCACCGGCGTGCGCCTGGTCGATCTGCCAACTATCAGCGCCGAGGCCGTCGGGGGCGCTTTGCGTGACGCCATCGCCAAGCGCCAATCGTTGACAGCGAGTAAGTTGCGGAAATTGTCCTGCATGCCCCTGGTGCCGGCCAACTTGTCTGAAAAACAGGAAGCCCTTGCCCGTCGCCTGGAAACGACCCTGCTGCGCACTTTGGGCAATCAAAAGGACTTCGTGGTCCTTGAGCGCCGCCATCTGCTCCTGCTGCTGAATGAACCAGGGGCGGAGCGCCAAGACCTGACCAGAGATTTATTTGCGGGCGCACTCGTTCTCAAGCTGACTGCGACGCCGGAAGGCAAGGACGATGTCCGCCTCAAAGCGCACATCTTCTCGCCGGATGGCAAGACCTTGCTCAGCGAAGAAACCGGCGTGTTCCAAGCCAAGGCTGACCTTGACGAGCAATGCCGGCTATTTCTCTCAACCCTGCCCATGCCTGCGGACAATGCTGAAGACAAGCCCGGCGAGGCGCGCAATTTCATCTATGAAGCATGGTTTTCAGTGTCGCATTCCCTGGATGGGGACGCGGTAGCATCAGCGGCGAGCGCCTCGGCCCTTGACGTTGAGCAGGAAAAGGAACTTTGTCGCATCGCCGCAATAGCGGGGCGCCAACTCTTAGAGCAATGGGCGAGCCCCGCTGCCGAACGCTATGCCGTTGCCGCAGCCAACCTGAAGTTGGCGACGCGCCTGGCCGCAAAACACCGCATCTTCCCGTATGAATTGCACCATATCATAAGACACGGGGTGGCGCTGCTAACCCAGAACGCATTCGCAAAATTGCCCGCCGACTTGCAGCAGGAGTTGCGGGAGATCATTGAGTCGACTATCGAAACGCGCCTGACCACGCTGGCAGAGTGCCAGCGCTTGGCCGAATTGCCTGGAGAAAAATGGCCCGAGCGGCTGTTCGCCCTGGAAGCCAGGCTCGAACGCCTCGTCAAACTCGCCGCCATCGCCGAAATCCAGTGGGATTATGGCTATTGGGACCGATACGTCTACCCGGAATTGGCCAAATACATCGCCGAAGCCGAAGAACTATTGCCGGAATTGCAGAAGTACGACGCCCTGTCCATCAGCGAAAAGATGAAAATCTGCCGCCAGCCGCAAATCAAAAACCGTCGCGTACCGCGTTTCCGACAGCACCTGGAACTCACCGCCTTCCATAGTGACCTGGCTCACTTTTTCCATTTCCGGCCAGATGAGCATGATGCCGCCAATGTAGCCGTCTATCGCAAGACGATGGAACTGCTGGCGTCGTCGAACATTCTGCCGTTGGCGTATCGGGGACGCTGCGGCCTTCTGGGCCTGCGGTTAGGCGTCTCGTCTCTACGTGCTTTGAGCAGCAGCCAGCGTAGCGACCAACCTCTCGACCGTTCCGCCCAGCGGGAATTTTACCGGGGCCTGGTCGATCTCTTCGCGACCGCTGAATCAGTCGGTTCGCCGCAACGAATCATAGGCAATCTGCAAGATGCCTTCAGCGACAGAGCCGCCCTGGACTACCGCCTCCCAATCCAGGAATTGGCCATGCGGCGTTTTGCCTGGTATACGCCATGGCAGGACGATTTGATCAAAGGCAGCCAAAACTGGAGTCGAGAGGAAAGGCAGGACGTCCACCGCCGACTTTCCCAATACATTGAGGAATGCGCCAACGATCCGCGGCTTAATAAACATGAATTCGCATCGATCCGCCAGACCATAGACCTTTACTTTAAGCGCTTGCAGAAACAGCTTGAAAAGCAGGACCCGAGCTTGTCCAGGGTTCAGGCCGAGCTGGCGCCCGTTGATCCATTCGAGCGCGTCATCATGCCATTCAAAGACAGCCAGCCCAACACCCAGCCGATCGTATTCGGCGTGGAGGGAGGCATCATTTACTTAGGGGAATACCACTCTGACAGCATCAGGATAGTGCGAGTCGACACCAAGGCGAACTTAGCGATCAGCAAAGGGCCGAAGCACAAGCTGTCAATGGGATGGCATGGGCGAAAAGTCCACGGAGTCATCCTTGCCGATTATCTAGCAGCCCAGAATGGCGGCTATGTGTTCCTTTTTCCCAAGAATGGCGAGCCGCCGGAAAGCATTGATTTCCGGCAATACGTTAAGTTCCGCTGTCACGTCATGGTCGGCTGCGGCGACCGACTTTTTCTTTCCTTTGATGGCGACGAATACAGCCGCCCAGGCACAGTCCTGGAATACAATGTCGCCACCAAAAAGACCGAATTGCTGGTCTCGACCTTGGACCGTTCAATCAAATGGCCTTTGCAAGGCATGCAGAACCCATACGCCATCACCCAGATGCTTTGTGACCCGTCCCGCCAACAGCTGATCATGCTGATGCATGACCAGCCGCCGATTCCGGGAAGACATACCTACACCATCCGCCTCCAAGCCTATTGCTGGGAAACGAAAACATGGCAGGAGCTTTCTCGACGCCTGCCTATAACCGACACCCATTGGCTCAATTCGTTCTACCTGGAGGACGGCGAACTTTGGCTGTTGATGGATAGTGGCCTCGGAAAAATCAACGCCGACGGCGATTGGCAGCCGGTGTTCCTTCTGAGCAGACACCGCGGCGTCACTGACAAACTGCCCAACTATGGTGACGAATTCAACGCAAACGTGACCGTTGACTACTCAAAATGCGGCGCGTTTGCCCAAAAACACAAGGAACTCGACCTGTCGGATGTGTACTTCAATCACTATAGCCAGGGCATTCTCTTTGCCAAAGACTTGCTCATCTTCGTGCCGGAAAAAATAATTCTTTCGATTGTGCCGTCTTTTCCGGTATCGCATGTCACCGAGAGCGGGCATGTCATCGGCGGGTGGTCGTATGACTATAAAACCCTGCAAATCGGCATCCTGAAAGATAGAAAAGAATTGCTGAAAATGGGAGAATAGTGAAGGGCAAGGGGCGAGAACCCACTTGAACTACCTAGGGTGGACTACCCGTCCACAGCCTATTTTTTAACCACAAAAAACACGAAAGAGCACGAAATTTTTGTTTGGTAATCAGTCACCCATTGATACTCGGAACTCCGTCAAGCTGCGGAGCTAGGCGCCCCGGATAAGGCGCTTTAGTGGACAATGGACAATGGACGGAAGTGGACTTTAATTGACGTTAGTAGACGATGGACTGTGGACATTAGTGGACATTAGTGGACATTAGTGGAGAGTGGACGGAAGTGGGCAGAAGTGGACGTTGGTGCTTCCGACACGTGTCTTACGCAGGCTTCCACAGGCTTCCAGCCGGCACAGATGCACCATGCTTATAGTCGCATTCCTTTGCGCCGTAGGCGCTTAACCATGCTTAACCCCAGGCTTTAGCCTGGGGGAAGCATGTCCCCTAAAGTGGTGCCCCGTAGGGGCACTACAATTAGCGCTGAAAACAAGTTGTCGGGATTTTGCGCAGAGCTGTTGTTACCCATTGTATACCAATGACTTGAAAATTAGTTTTCCAGAAATCTTTCACAAAAAACAAGAAGTTGGCGGATAGTAGTACAAGATTTCGCACATTACCCAAATATTGTCAGATTGTTAGGCTATATTACTTAACTTAGTCGTTAGTGTCGGTTAAGTCATTGGTGCCACTCGCCGTTCTTTCAGTGTTGGGGTGCTTTGTTTTCGGTTCGCGCCTCCACTCGGGTGGAACGCCACAAAAAATTAGGAGTGCGAATATGCCTAAGAACACCGTGGTCACTGCCTGTGACCGGAATTACGCTTGGGGCGTATGGCTTCTGGCGGTTTCCATGCGTCAACATGGCATGACAGAGCCGCTGCTAGTCGGAACCTATGACTGGCCACAGGAATGGCTGGACGATATCCAGCGCATTCCTGGAGTGAACACCATTCCACTGCCGACCGAGGATAAACGCTGCGTAACCTGCAGCAAACCGATAATTATGCTGGCAGCCGAAACAGAATTTATGACATGGGTCGACTGTGACGGCATCTTCGTCGGCAACTGCAGCGCCAGGATCATTGGCGAGGAAGGCAGCTTGTACTTGCGTCCACGCATCCCATCGGAAGTCAGGGAACTCTACCATCGGGAACGTAAGCCCGGCGATCCGCCGGAGACCATCCCCCCGGGCATACTCTCGATTTGGCAGCGTGACGTGGGCGAACGGCAGGACTCGGCTCGGCAGACCAGCTGCAGCGCGGCGCTGATCTCCGCCCATCGCAGCCAGCGCCCCTTTCTTGAGAAATGGCGGCAGCAGATTCTCAAAGTCCTGCCTACAGACGTAGGGGTGGTTAATCACGACAGCCTCGCCTATTTTCAAACTGATGAGTCAGTGCTCAATTCGCTGCTCTGTTTTGCCGCAGATGCTCCGCCGGTGACTGAGAAGTACCGCGCAGACAAGCTGGACACAGGAGAATATTACATCCACTTCGCCTACAATCCCAAGCCCTGGCAGATGTGGACGAAATATGCGCTGCGCTTTTATGCGCAGACTCTCGATACGGTGGAGTACGGCATTGAGGCCGACTGGCTACCCCAGGCCAAACTGCCGTATACCCTGCAACGACGCTATCAGGGGCTCTGCCGACTGCTGGCACCCTTCGCCGCCAATGTGGCGCGGGCTAAAAAATTGCGCCGAAAAATATCCACCAGGCTGCGCCGCAAAGGCCCCGCCTGCCCAGCAAAATGATATTCTGATTCAGCAAGGTCGGCGCTGCACTGTCCACCGCGCCAGCCGCACCCACTATGTCCACAGCCGCAATACGGCAAAAATGCGGAAAGCGCAAAACATACAGCAAGCTGTAGCCTGAACCACATACCCACGGCCAACCAGGCTCATCGCTGCGTATGGCGCAACAAACAACGCCAAGAACCACAGCCAGGACTTGAATTTCGCCAGCCCTGTGCTATTGTAGCGAAACAACATGCGGGGGTTTTTCATCATTTTCTCGTTTTATTTTTCCTCATTCCATCATTTTCTTTAATTTAGAAAGGCGTCTCATGTCTGGTCAAGTTGATTATCGTTTGTCTCCTGATTCTGATGGTTATTTTGGTGTTTACGGCGGCGTTCACGTTCCTGATTGCTTAATTGGTCCTTTGCAGGAAGTGGCTCATGCGTACCACCGGATCAGCCGGAGTGCTGATTTCATTGCTGAGCTTCGCTATATCCGGAAGCATTTTCAGGGGCGTCCGACTCCTATCAGCTATTGCCGTCGCTTGTCCGACTCTCTTGACGGCGCCAGGATTTATTTAAAGCGCGAGGATTTGAATCACAGCGGCGCTCACAAGCTCAACCATTGCATGGGTGAGGCTTTGCTTGCCAAGTACATCGGCAAGAAGCGGATCATTGCGGAGACGGGCGCTGGTCAGCACGGCGTCGCCCTCGCGACTGCTGCGGCTTATTTTGGCCTTGAGTGCGAAATTCACATGGGCGAAGTAGACATTGCCAAGCAGGCGCCGAATGTCGCTCGCATGAAACTGCTGGGCGCGAAGGTCGTTCCGGTCACTTTTGGGCTGCGCACCCTGAAAGAAGCCGTTGATTCCGCCTTTGAGGAATATCTCAAGGACCCTGTCAACACCTTGTACTGCATCGGCTCAGTAGTCGGGCCGCATCCCTTCCCCTTGCTGGTGCGCGACTTCCAGGAAGTCGTCGGCATTGAGGCCAGGGAGCAGTTCCTGGAGATGACCGGCAACTTGCCGGAAGCGGTCACTGCCTGCGTCGGCGGCGGCAGCAACGCGATGGGAATCTTCCGCGGCTTTGTCAATGACCCGACTGATCTCTATGGCGTCGAACCCTTAGGCAAAGGCCCGAAAGTCGGCGACCATGCCGCCAGCATGACGTACGGGACGCCCGGCATCCTACACGGCTTCAAATGCTATCTGCTGCAAGACGAGGCCGGCGAGCCGCTGCCAGTCTATTCCTGCGCCAGCGGCCTGGACTACCCTGGCGTCGGGCCAGAGCATTGCCAGCTGAGAGACTTAGGCCGGGTGAAATACGTCACTGCCCTTGATTCCGAGGCGATTGACGCATTCTTCAAGCTCTCCAGGCTCGAAGGCATCATACCGGCCTTGGAAAGCGCCCACGCGGTCGCGTACGCCATGAAACTGGCCACGGAAATGGAACAAGGCGCCATCCTGGTGAACCTGTCCGGACGCGGAGACAAAGACCTGGATTATGTGATCGAAAACTATGGCTTTGGCGACACCGAAGCAAAATAACCGCGCTGAATAGAGGGAGACAGAAATGGATTTAGTCGACAAATGCGCAATCATCAGCGGGGCGGCAAACGGCATTGGCCAGGCGACCGCGTTGAAGCTGGCGGCAGAAGGCGCGAAAGTCGCGCTGCTGGACATCAAAAGCGGCGAACTCGAGGCAGTTGCCAAAGCAATCCGGGACAACGGCGGCACAGCATTGCCCCTGGTCGTTGACGTCTCCCAAGGCGCCGAGGTGAAAAACGCGGTGGCGGAAGTCCTTGCGGCCTTTGGTCAGATCGACATCTTAGTCAACAACGCCGGCGTCGGCTGGCGCCAGGGCGGCAAGCCCTTCAAGGATGTCCCCGAGGAGACGTGGGAATGGATTATGAATGTCAACGTGAAGGGCACATTCCACTTGGTGCAGGCTGTGCTGGACAACATGCTCGAGCGCCGCACCGGCAAAATCATCAACCTGGCCTCGATTGCGGCTTGCGTCGGCATCCCGAAACTGGCGGTCTATTCAGCCAGCAAAGGTGCCATTGTGTCCTTCACCAAAGCCCTCGCCATGGAACTCGGCCCTAGCAACATCAACGTCAACTGCATTTCGCCTGGGCTGATTACAACCCAAGAGCACCTCACTGCGACGACAGGAAATTTCCTCGGACGCTGGGGCAGGCCCGGCGAAGTGGCCGAACTGATCGCATTCCTGGTGTCAGAACGCGCGTCCTACATCACCGGCGTCGATTATCTCATTGACGGCGGGCGCGTCATCGGCCCCCGCGGCGTCTAAAGCCACGCTCGAACGCGAAGCGGTTTCCCATTTCCATCAACTCCACCCCCGCCCGGCGGCCAATAGCTGGGCGAAACAGAAAAGAGAGCAATTATCCATGCGCAACATCAATGTGACGATCTGGCATGAATTCCGGCAGGAGATGGAGCCAGGGCCAGCCGGAGACGTGATCCGCCAGCATTATCCGCAAGGCATGCACCGCACCCTGGCAAATTACTTGGCAGCGCCAGACCTGACTCTGCGACCCGTGTCGCTGGATGAACCAGACCAAGGTCTGCCAGAGGAAATCTTGCAGACGACCGATGTCCTGCTCTGGTGGGGTCATAGAGCGCACGCCGAAGTGAAAGACGAGCTGGTGGACAGGGTGCAGCGCCGGGTGCTCGCAGGCATGGGCCTAGTCGTGCTCCATTCCGCGCATTATTCCAAGATTTTCCGCCGCATGATGGGCACCACCTGCCGGTTGCGCTGGCGGGAAGTCGGCGAGAAAGAACGCCTCTGGGTCGTTTCGCCGTCGCATCCAATTGCCCGCGGCATCCCAGAGACGTTCGTCATCCCGCATCACGAAATGTACGGCGAGCCGTTTGACATTCCGGCAGACGGCAGGATCGTCTTCATGTCCTGGCACGAAGGCGGCAATGTCTGCCGTAGCGGCGTCGCCTTTGAGCGCGACCGCGGAAAAATCTTCTATTTCTCGCCAGGCCATGAGACCTTCCCGGTTTATCACGACCCAGTCATTATCCAAGTGATTAGCAATGCAATCCGCTGGGCAGCGCCAGCCGAAATAGTGATGGACCGCATAACGCCGCAACCGCAAGCGCTGGAAAAAATCTATTCCGAAAACCCCCTGGCCGGCTGTGACACCTCCGTCTTGCATCAACCAACCCCAGAAACAAAAAAGCCATGAAAAAATTCCGTATTTCCTTTATCGCGGCCGGACGGATGGCCAACACCATGGCCGCCCAGCTCAAGCAGCTCGACCAGGTCGAATTGGTCGGCGTCTACGACCCCCTTGCCGACCGCTGCGCCCAATTCGCCCAAAAATACGCTTTTGCCAAATGCTGCTCATCCAGAGAAGAATTGCTGGCCGACAAGGGTCTGGACGGGGTGGTGATCTGCAATTATGCCCACCAGCACTGCGAAACCATCCTGGCTACGCTCAACACCGGCGTGAAAGCCATTTTCTGCGAAAAGCCCGCTATCCGCTCGTTAGACGAGGCCGAGGCTCTGCGCACGGCAGCAGTGCAAGCCAACGCCGCAGTGATGATTGGACATCACCGCAAGCACGTCCCTGCCTGCATCCGACTCAAGGAGATCATCGACTCCGGACGGCTCGGCAAAGTCTATTTCGCCAAAGTCCACTACTGCAACGCAGGCTATTCGCGGGACTGGGACGATTATTTCGCCAGCTATGAGAAATCCGGCGGCACCACGCTGGACATGGCCATCCATTTCGTGGACCTGCTGAACTGGTATTTCGGCGAGGCGGAATCGACCTCGGCGCGCGCGGTCATGCTGGAAAAAACGCTGCCCAAAGAAGTCCAGCCATTTGATTACGTCACTGCCACGCTCACCTACCGGAACGGAGTGGTCTGCGGCCTGGAATCGTCCTATCAACGCTATGGCGTCCCATTCGACATCATGGAAATCTATGGCGACAAGTATACGGCGATCACAGACCTCCGGACGCTGAAGCTATACAACCGCAACGAAACCATTGATGTCAACGTCAGCTACCCAGCCAATGACAGCGACCGGCTGCGGCAGGCGAAAGCCTTTGTCGCCATGATCGAGGACGGACGGCCGCGGCAGACGACCCTGGAGGAGGGCCTGGCAGCCGCACAGGTCGGGCTGGGAATGCTGCAATCCAGTGAACAGGGCGGCGAACTGATCCGCTTCTGAAACACCAGGTCGCCCCTGGGGCGAGGAGCGAGGGGCGAGGGGCGAGGGGCAAGCAAGGCCTCGAAGAGGCGACACCATGAATAACTCCAGGTGCAGCGAAGCGCAACCTGGGGCAAGGCCGACCCTGGGGAATAATCACCAAGACGCCAAGAGCGCCAAGAAAAAAATCTTGGCGCTCTTGGCGTCTTGGCGGTTCAATAGTTCAAGGCGACGCTTTGTCGGCCATTCTGCCCACGATAGGCGAGTCCACTGGTTGCGCTGTATGCGGCCGCATGTTTCGCGGGCACCTTTCGGAAGCCCCAACTTGGCGTTGAAAGCCTGCTCAGGCCTTCTTCTGGGTCAGGTCGGCTAAGGTAGAGTCGGCTGCATTCGTCATGACCGACGCAATGCCTTTTTCCATGCCGGCTTCGCTGGCGTACATGCCGCTCTTGCCGATGACTTGGCCATTGGTTGCCTTCAACACAAAGTAGTTATCTCCCTTGACCGACGTTTTGCGTTCAAAATTAGCGGAGGCGCCGCCGTTCTTACGCACGGACTCAATGCCGTTCAGGGCGTTTTCCTTCCTCGTGTAAAGTTCACTGGTGAGAATAACTTCGCCGTTCGCCGCTTTCAAGTTGAACATGAACTGACCGTCTGAGGCTGTTTTGAGTTCGAATTTGCCTGGCATGCTGATCTCCTTTGGATTGACACAACTACGTTGGCTCCTGACCTATTACCCTTCCCAGGATACACGAAAAAACAACGCTGATTGAAAATCTTGTACATAATTATACCTTATCAGTGACGCGATAACAAGTCAATTTTATTGAATAAAAAGAATTCTGACGCAATCGGTCAGCGATTGAAAATTGAGCCGTAGGCACCGCCCCATTCGCCTTCTCTCATTCAGGCGCCCGCAAGTCCTCGGGTCGCATACGGCAGCCTATTCAGGGAATGGAAAGCATCATACCTGCGCACAAGCAAAATCATGCTCAAGCACAAAATGACTATGATTCTGCAGAAAATCGTTTGTAAAAAGGCGTGCAACAGCCTATTTTTGCACCGGTTCCAGAAATCAAACCCCACCCACCCAAGGGGGGACCACCCCCCCAAATTTTGTCGCGTGCGCGCGAGGAGGCGGTGGTCATAAGGCGTCATCCTTATCAAGGCTGTCAATTATAATCCGCCTTTACTCACGGCGTTGCCCTGAGCTGATATGCCTCGCCCTGGAACTGCAACGCTCGGCAGCGACCGTCAATGCAAGAGGCCAGCCCAAAATCGCATTTTCCGCGCTGGTGTCTGTTCGCAAAAGCCGATACTGGGGCGATAGTAATGGCATTATGCCCTAACGGCCAGGCACCATCCCCATCCATCTCAAAGGGAGACATTGCAATGTCCACTGCAAAACCATATTTTGCCTATCGGTCCTTTTGGAAGGAGCCTGACGCCAAGCGGCGTTTCGCCGCTGCCGGCATCAAGCAATTCTGCGTTTTTGCCGGCAACACTGTCAACTCCCTCGGCGAGCCGTATTGTCAATACGACACAATCTGGAAATGGTGGGACACCTACGACTTCACGCCGTTTGACGAGCAAATGCAGGACACCCTCGACATCTGCCCAGATGCCGAAATCCTCTGCATCATTGATCTGAACTCGCCTCTCTGGCTGGCTCGGCAACTGACTTTTGACAGCTACCCACAAGTGAGCGTAGCGGTCGCCAATAACCGCTGGCGGCAAGCCACCGAAAAATATCTCAACGCACTCCTCGAACACATCCAGAAAAAATACTCTAAGCACATCGCCTGCTTCATCATGATGTGCGGCGTCACTGACGAGTGGATGGACTATTGCCACGGCCAGGCCAGCGCGGACAAGCTGCGCCTGTTCCAAGCCTGGGCCAAGGAGCGC
>Ga0209723_1000595_pt1 | contig 65777 bp, 52 predicted proteins | sample BiotimSIPDNA_2_FD_185750 | JGI IMG/M metagenome (GOLD analysis project Ga0209723, IMG submission 185750) | Anaerobic biogas reactor microbial communites from Washington, USA - Biogas_R2 time_0 SIP DNA (SPAdes) (version 2) | ecosystem: Engineered > Bioreactor > Anaerobic > Unclassified | place... | reverse complement strand
TCTGGGAAACCGTCTACCGCCAATACTTGAAGACCCAACCTCGACCAATGCTCGCCACTAACAGGACAACAGCCAAACAATCCCATCAAATAGCCGCGTAATTCTATCGAATGGAGCTACCGCACCCGCCCTGAGTTGCCGCGACCGGTTGAGGCCGTTGCGAGCGAGGACGTGCCGTCGGCAGAGATCGAGGTGATCGAGATCGAGCCGTCGTCCGGGCGTCTGGTCCGCAGATCGGTTCCCTGGTTGCTTTCGATGATCGTCCATCAGATCGGCCTGATCGTCCTGGCACTTCTTGCGGTGTCGGGAATGATGGGGGGTGGGGGTGATTCTGTAGCTTTGAACGCTCATTTTGCGGTCGAAGGCGAAGATCTGCTCGATGACTCAACTCTGGCAGCGGAGATTCCGGAGTTGGAACTCGAGCGGCTGGATGAAACGAATTTCGAGCCGGCGGAGATGGCGGTGCCGTCGTCGCTGGTTGCTTCCAACTATGCGATCGAGAGGATATCGCCGTCGACCGACATGGAATCGTCGCCGTGGGTCGTCGACGCCCGCAATCTGATGGAGAAGTTGGGGGGAGTTGCGAAACCGTCGTTGCCCGATGCCGGGCAGGTTCGTGAGGCAGACAGTGTCGAAGGGGCGACCGGCGGAGTCGTGGGTGACATCCTAGGCCAGTTGGCGGAGGGCGATCTTCTGGTCGTGTGGCTTCTCGATCAATCGATCAGCCTTCACGACGATCGCCAACGAGTTGCCGCCAAGCTCTCCGAGCTGTTTCGGCAGACCCACGAGGAGGCCCAGAAGAGCGGGCACGTGTTCAAGAATGCGGCCGTCGCGTTTGGAGCCAAGGCGGAGGCCATGGTACCCCCGACCGACTCGACCGACGATATTCTGCGCGCGGTGAGTCGTGTACCGACGGATGAATCAGGGTTGGAACGCGTCTTCGCCGCCGTCAGTTGGGCGGCCCGACAGTACTCCCGGCGCTGGCACGAGCGGATTCTGATCGTGGTCTGGACGGACGAGTCGGGCGACGACGCGGCAGGACTGGAAGACGCCGTCAAGCTCTGCAAGTCGAAGAACATCTCCGTGTCGATCGTCGGCCCGTCTGCGATTCTGGGACGGCAGACGGGGCTCCACACGTGGGTTCATCGGCCGACGGGCAAGGTGTTTCACCTGGAGGTGACCCGTGGTCCCGACAGCGCGCTGCCGGAGCGGTTCCTGTTGCCCTATTGGTGGCCGACCCAGATGCTGCAGACGAGTTCTTCCTCCTTCGTCCGACCGGTGGCCCATGGCGACTCGTTGCCGCCTTGGTACGGAGGCGAACAACTGGAGGGGCTGGTTTCGGGCATGGGGCCCTACGCGCTGACGCGATTGGCGTTGGAAACCAGGGGCACGTACACCATCTTTGATCGTCCCCTGGATCGCGGCCCGTTCCGCGTCGATCGGATGCGTTCTTATGCCCCGGACTATCGGGATGCCGAGACCCAGCTTTCGGAAATGCGGTATCGACCGTTGCCCCGAGCCGTCCTCCAGGCCGTCGAGATTCTGGCGAACAGTTCGCCGGCCGTGCAACCGAAAATGGACTTCTTCGGCGCTGGGTACCGCTCTCCGCCGGCATTTCGCAACGACTTGAAAGACGCGCTCAAGCTCTCGGCCGCGCAGGCGTTGGCCCATCTCCAGGTGGTCCAAAACGCCTTGGCGGCGTTTGGGGCCAACGGTATGGAGAAGGAGTACGAAACCGAGAAATCGCTGCGCTATCGAGCCTGGTATGACGTGACACGCGGGCGTCTCCTGGCGATCAGCGTGCGCTACCTGGAGTATGTCAACGGCTGCGGACTTACCCTTCCCAGCCTCACCCCCGCGACAAACCGCGTCACCTTCGTGCCGTCCGGAGATCTGCTCTGCGGTTCGACCAGCCGATTGGCGGCCGAGGAGGCGGAACGCTTGCTCACTCGTTGCCTGCACGACCATGCCGACACCCCGTGGGCCTATCTGGCCCAAAGGGAACTGGATTATTCGTTCGGTATTGGCTTGAGGCAGAGCGTGATTCCCCCGCCTCCCCCCCCGCCGCCCAAGATCATGGGACCGGCACCTGTCGGGCCGCCGATCATGCCAAGAAGGGCCGGAGGCGGCGGTGGCGGTGGTGCAATCGTGCCCCCCAAATTGTGAATCTTGCAGGGGGCCGGGCATTCAAGCGAGAATGCCGTTCAAGTTCTGTTGCCGCGCACCGTAAGAGGAGAGATCATGCGCCAATCTTGGAGACGAGTCCCGCTTCCGGTCCTTTCTTCCGTGATCGTTGTCTCGACGATCGCAATAGTCCGCCTGCCCGCGGCAGAGGCTCCGCCGAGCCGGCCGCAACTGCGTGCCGCTGCCCTGCAATTCGGGGTCGTGCCGGAAGCGAACGTGGCGACAGGGAGCCGGACCGGTGCTCGGGCCGAACGGATCGTGGGGCCGCTCCATACGACGATCTTGCTGCTGGACGACGGGACGACGCGGGTCTGCCTGGTGACCACGCACTTCGCCGGCACGACGGCCGAGAACGTGGCCGAGTTGTTTCGCAGTGCGATTGCCGAAGAACTGGGGATTCCGCCTTCGCGCGTGTTGCTCTTCTCGTCTCACAACCACAGCACTGCGTCTCTGGCGGATAACGGCGTGTCGGCCTACGCGGCCTACGCCGAGCCGCTTCCGCCGGCCCAGTTGTCGCCAGTCGGCGCCAGGCTGCTGGACGACCTGCGAAGTCACGCCAGGCGTCTCCCAGAGATGCTTCAGCCGGTGACGGTCTGGTGGGCCCAGGGGCATGAGGATCGCATCACCTACAACCGCAAAGGGCGCCGAGCGGACGGATCGACCTATTTCATGCGTGAAGAAGATCGAGTCCTGGTGGGCAAGGACTTTCGCGGCGACGTCGACACGGAGGCCCCGGTCGTGGTGCTCAAGAATACGGCGGGCCGCGTGGTCACGGTGCTCTGCCAGTTCACGGGACATCCGGTAACCAGTTACCATCCGGAGAAACCGGTCGTGTTCGGCGACTGGCCTCAAGTTGCCTGCGATCGGCTGGCGGAACATTTCGACAAAGGGGAAACCGTTCCCGTCGCGTTCCTGCAGGGCTGTGCGGGCGACGTGAACTCGAAGGAGATGTTCTGCGGCGGCGTCGAGCGAGCGACGGAGTTCGGCAACATGCTGGCAGAAACGTACATCGACGCTCTGTCGAGTCTCCGGCCGTCTGAGCGCGACGGCCTGGAGCTGGCGATGGAACAGGTCAAGATTCCTCTGGCCCCGCTCCCGCCGCAACAAGTGCTGGTGGGCGAATTGGAGGAGATGGACGATTTCATCCGGCGTGCCGAGGGGGGCGACGAAGACACGCTCTCCTGCGTCGGCTTGAACTTCCCGCGGGCGCTGACGCCGGCCTACCGGGCCCGCCTGGTCGAGTTGGTTCGGCAGTGGAACCGGTGGGCGTTGGAGTTGTATGAACAAGGTAAGAGCGAGTCGGTTCCGAAGCACCTGGAGTTGAAGATTGTGGTGATTCGCATGGGCGACGTCGGCATCGTCGGCATGCCCTGCGAGGCGTTTCAAGGAATCGGCCGGCAGATCCGCCGCCACAGCCCGCTGCCGATCAGCATTCCTTGCGCCTACATGAACGGGTCGCACGGTTACATCACCGACGGTCCCAACACGGGCGACCGGGAGTACATGAGCGCGTTCTATCGCTACACGAAGTTCCGGCCCCCGTTGGCGAAGCCTGCCGGCGACGTCATGGCAGATCGGGCCGTTGAAGTCCTTGAGCGGTTTGCCGGTGAGGCGATCGCCGGAAAGTGACGTCTACCGCTTCAGCACCAGCACCGGACAGTGGGCCAGGCGGACGACCCGGTCGGCGACAGACCCCAAGAGGAGTCGCTTGAGCGCGGACTTTCCTTTCGACGAAATGACGATGAGTCCGGCGTCGAGTTCTTCGGCGTAGTCGGCGATCTGATGCCCGGGATCGCCGAAGCAGACTCGCACCGCAAGGCCTTGGTGCCCTCGTTTGAGCAGTTCGGCCTCGAGGGCCTTGGCCGCATGCTCCTCGCGGTCGGCGTCGTCGATCGTTTGCCAGATCACGCCGGGCTCGGCCGGCTCCAACTCGGGAAGAACGTGGATCACTCGAAGATCGGCCTTGTCGGCAGCCAGCTTCGCGGCCGTGTCGAGCGCGGCGAACGAGTCGCTGGAGAAATCGACGGGGACCACGACGGTCTTTCGGGGCAGCCAGTTCACGATTCGATTCCTTTCTGCATCTCCGCGGACGTCTTGATTTCGCCGGTCTTCAGCCGGTGCCAGTAATCGTCGAGGGCTCGGCGGATCTTGCCGCTCAGCAGGGCCGCACCGAGGATATTGGGAAAGGCCATCGACAGGATCATCAAGTCGGAGAAGTCGATGATGTTCTGGGCCTTGACGATCGAACCCAGGAACACGAAACCGAGGAAGATGATCTTGTAGACCAGGGCCGTCTTGTGCCCGAACAGGTGGGACCAACAGCGCTCGCCGTAGTAGGACCACGAAATCAAGGTCGAATAGGCGAACAGGCAAACCGCAATGGTGAGGAGCCAGGGGAACCAACTGAGTGCGGTGCTGAAGGCGACGGCCGTCAGCGGGGCGCCCTTGCCGTCGGCAATAAACTCGGCACACTCGGGGAACCGACTGCTGTCGTAAACGCCGGTTACCACGATCACCAGGCCGGTCATCGTGCAGACGACGACCGTATCGATAAACGGTTCCAGAAGAGCGACGATTCCTTCGCTGACGGGTTCGTCGGTCTTAGCGGCGGCATGGGCGATGGAAGCGGAGCCGAGTCCCGCTTCATTGGAGAAGGCTGCCCGGCGGATCCCGGTCATCATCACCCCGACGAACCCGCCGTAGGCGGCACTGGGGGTGAAGGCCTTGGTGACGATCTCCACGAGTGCCGGTCCGACGTGCACGTAGTTGACCGCCAGGATGTACATGGAGGCCAGCACGTAGAGGCCGCACATGGCGGGGACCACCTTTTCCGCCGTCGATGCGATTCGCCGAATGCCGCCGATGATGACGATCCCCGCCAGGAACACCAGGACGAGGCCGTAGACCCAGGGGTAGGCGTCGACGAACGGGACCATCGACCGGACCATTTCCAGGGACTGTCCCACCTGAAAAACATTGCCCCCGCCAAAAGACCCCCCCATACAAACCAAGGCGAAAATCGTGGCCAGCACGGCGCCCAGCCGTCCCAGGCCAATCTCGCTCAAGCCGTCCCGCAAGTAGTGCATGGGACCACCCGAGACGGTGCCGTCGGGGTCGACCTTGCGGTACAACTGTCCGAGCGTACATTCGGAGAACTTGGTGCTCATTCCCAGCAGCCCGGCAACGATCAACCAGAAGACGGCTCCCGGCCCGCCGAGGCTGATGGCAATGGCCACCCCTGCGATGTTGCCGAGCCCCACCGTGGCCGACAGGGCCGACGCGAGCGCCTGGAAATGCGATACCTCGCCTTTCTCTCCGGGCTTGTCGTAGTTGCCGAGGGTGACCTGAATCGCGTGCCAGAATCCCCGAACGTTGATGAAGCCCATGCGGATCGTGAAGAACAGCGCCCCAACGAAGAGCCAGAGAACGACCAGCGGCACCTTTGCTCCGGTCGGGATATCCGTCCCGCAGTCGGGGCACGGAATGACGATCGGCGGTTTCGAATCGGGATAGAGTGCGGCCACGTCATGAGAATGCCTGCATGTCGGATTGGGACAGGTCACCTTTTCCGGCGTGCCCGCCGGGACCCAACGATCGCTCCAGAAATCGAAGAACAGCACCCGATACAGCGGGGTTACAACCCACTTTCCGAAGAAGACGTCCACATCTTCCATCCAGTCGGGGTCTTCGGGAACGGGCGTTGCGGGGGGCGACCCGGAATCTGCCGGGAGAGCCGGAACGTCAGGCTGAGCAAGTTCGCCGGCTTCCTCTTGAAGCGTTTCCGGAGCGGCTTTCTCGACGGATGCATCTTGTGCATGAATTGGGCCTGCTGGGGAGACGAACAGAAGAAGCAGGGCGGCAAGATGCCAGCTTGTCCGGTGGTTGGGCTTGATCATTGGATGAGGCCGGGCCCTCACGAGGGGCCTTTTCTAAGGTTTCCAGGCGAATTGGAGCTGACTCGGTCCGACCGCAGGCAAGACCGTGTATAGACGGAATGCCAATACATGTCAACGAGTTACGGCCGACAAATCCTGGCCGACGGCTTATTTTTGCAAGTTATGCTTGACAAAAATGCGTAAAAGCATAGGATCCCTTGTCCCTGGAAATAATTGCATTGTTGTGAGCAGGTTATGACCGCGACTGTACCAACCTCCGACGCCGACCTGCTGGACCTGCTCCGCTGTGACGGTCCGATGGGGGTCGTCGAATTGGCGGAAGCGGTGGAGGTAACCCCCACCGCCATCCGGCAACGGCTGAGCCGGCTCTTGGCCCGAGACCTGATTGAACGTGAGGCCGAGCGATCCGGGCGTGGTCGTCCTCGTCACCGTTACCGATTGACTGGTAAAGGGTTACGGTTGACGGGCTCGAACTTCACCGATCTCGCCCTGGCCCTTTGGACGCAACTGGACACGATTGAGAACGAAGAGGTTCGTTCGGAGTTGGTCGGCCGTGTCGTCAAGGCCTTGGCCCAAGGGTATGCGAAGGAGATTCGCGGTGCAACAGTGAGCGAGCGAATGCGATCCCTGGCAGGGCTGCTGAATCGTCGTCGAGTGCCGTTCTCGGTCGATGGTCCGCCGATGGAGCCCGTCCTGACCGCTCACGCGTGCCCCTATCCGGACCTGGCGGAGGCCGATCCGAGCATCTGCCATCTGGAGCAGATGCTTTTCTCGGAACTGTTGGGAGAGGATGTGCAGTTGACTCAGAGCCACGAGGGAGGTCGAACGCGGTGCCAGTTTCAGCCAACTTGAGAGACTGCTATACTACGCGGTTTGGCTTAGTCAGTGAGTTTCTCGGTATCGGCTGCGATCTCGGCGAAAGCCAGACGCGGCCGCAGGTGTTGAAGGGACGCTGCGACAGATGACCCAGCCTTGGATCGAAGGACGAATGGAAGAGGGCGTGATTACGACCACGCTCGAAGACGCGATCAATTGGGCCCGGTCGGGAAGCGTTTGGCCGATGACGTTCGGTTTGGCCTGTTGTGCCATCGAAATGATGGCCGTGGGCGCGTCGCGATACGACTTGGATCGTTTCGGGGCGGGAGCGTTTCGGGCGACGCCGCGTCAAGCGGACCTGATGATCGTGGCGGGAACGGTGACGTTCAAGATGGCCAGTCGGGTACGGCGGCTTTACGAACTGATGCCGGAGCCGAAATACGTGATCGCCATGGGCGCTTGCACCATCGGTGGCGGTCCGTACTTCGAATACGGCTATCACGTCGTGAAGGGCGTCGACCTGGTCGTCCCGGTGGACGTTTACGTTCCGGGTTGTCCCCCGCGTCCGGACGCCCTGTTGGAAGGGCTGATGCGACTGCAAGACAAGATCAAGGGACAGCGTTTTGCCAAGCGGGCCGCCAACGGGCGGAGCGATTGGCTGAGTTGGCTCAAGACGTTCGGCCGCAAGGGCCCGAAGGTCGAGGACCGACTGCCGTTGCCACATCACAGCGGTTTCGTTCGCGTGAACGAGGTGAAGCCGCTTTTCGAACACCAGAAGATCAAGCCAGACAAGAAATGACCGAGAAACTCAAGATTACGGATCTGCACGTCAACGTCGTCGGCAAGCCCATCCTTCGCGGAGTCAACCTGGTAATCGCCCGCGGCGAGGTCCATGCCCTGATGGGGCCGAACGGCTCCGGCAAGAGCACGCTGGGCTTCGCCGTCATGGGGCATCCCGGTTACGAAGTCACGCGGGGCCGGATCGAATTGGACGACCTGGATCTCCTGGCGATGGAGCCGCACGAGCGAGCACGAGCGGGTCTTTTCCTGGCGTTCCAGCGGCCGGTCTCGATCCCCGGCGTAAAGATGGCCGACTTCCTCCGCCACTCGGCGACCAATGTCCGCCGTCCCGATCGCAAGGAGGGCGAGGAGTTGATTCCCATGCGGCAGTTTCGCAAGGAACTCCGGGAGAAAATGGAACAACTCCGGATGGATCCCGAGTTCGCTCGCCGTTACGTGAACGACGGTTTCTCGGGCGGCGAAATGAAGCGCGCCGAGATTCTGCAAATGGCCATGCTTCGTCCGAAATTTGCCATCCTCGACGAAACCGACAGCGGGCTCGACGTCGACGCCGTCCGCCTGGCCAGCCAGAGCATCGCCGAGATCGGCGGGCATGAGATGGGGATCCTGGTGATCACCCATCACGACAAACTGCTGGAGCACAATCGACCCGACTACACGCACGTGATCCTCGGCGGACGAATCGTTGAGACCGGCGGCGAGGAACTTGCACGGGAATTGCACCAGAACGGTTACGACCGCATCCGCGCGGCTCACCCCGAAGCGGCCGCGCGGGAGGAAGAGATGGCTCAGGTGGCTGTCGCCGGCTAATCGATCCGGTTCTGACGCGAGAGGTGTCCGCCATCCGAGCGCGGCCCTCAGCTCAAGAGTGATGACTGCGCGGCGGGTTCGCGCATACGGAGTTTTGCCAACCAGGACTGTCAAAAACATCCTGAACGGAGGAAGCAGCCATGGCGACAGATACACGATCCGGCAGCACCGCCGTGCTGGGAGAAATCAATAAATACGATTTCCGCAACGAAGAGCGATTCGTGTTCAAGGCCCGGAAGGGTCTTGATGCGGAGATCGTCGCCCAGATCTCGGAAATGAAGCAGGAGCCGGCCTGGATGCGGGACTTTCGCCTCGAAAGTCTTGCGATCTTCGAGGCCAAACCGATGCCCAAATGGGGCGGACTGATCGACATCAAGTTCAACGACATCTACTACTACCTCAAGCCGACGAACCGCCAGGAACGTTCGTGGGACGACGTCCCCGAAGACATCAAGGCGACCTTCGACAAGCTGGGGATTCCCGAGGCCGAGAAGAAGTTCCTGGCCGGCGTGAAAGCTCAGTACGAAAGCGAAGTCGTTTACGGCTCGCTCAAGGAGGAGCTCTCCCAGCAGGGAGTCATCTTCACCGACACCGATTCGGCGGTCCGCGAATACCCGGACCTGGTCCGCGAGTACTTCAGCACGATCATTCCGCCGACCGACAACAAGTTCGCCGCCCTGAACTCGGCAGTCTGGTCGGGCGGTTCGTTCATCTACGTTCCGCCCGGCGTGGAGATTGAGTTTCCCTTGCAGGCCTATTTCCGCATCAACGCGGCCAACATGGGGCAGTTTGAGCGGACCCTGATCATCGTCGACGAAGGGGCGAAGTGCCATTACGTCGAAGGCTGCACGGCCCCCATGTACAGCACGGAAAGCCTCCACTCGGCCGTCGTGGAAGTCGTGGCCAAGCGGGGCGCCCGGGTCCGCTACACCACCATCCAAAACTGGGCGAACAACATCTACAACCTGGTGACCAAGCGGGCCGTCGGTTACGGCGACTCGCTGGTCGAGTGGGTCGACGGCAACCTCGGCAGCCGGCTGACGATGAAATACCCGGCCGTCTATATGATGGAACCCGGCGCCCGTGCCGAAATCCTCTCGGTGGCCTTTGCCTCGGCGGGACAGCACCAGGACGCCGGCGCCAAGGTCGTTCACTGTGCACCCCACACGTCGAGCCGGATCGTCTCCAAGTCGATCTCGAAGAACGGCGGGCGAGCCAGCTATCGCGGGCTGGCGAAGATCCAACGGGGTGCGAAGAAGTCGAAGTCGAACGTTGTCTGCGACGCCCTGATTCTCGACCCTCAAAGCCGCAGCGACACCTATCCCTACATCGAAATCGAAGAACAGGACGTGATGGTCGGCCACGAGGCGAGCGTTTCGCGGATCGGTGAGGAGCAGCTCTTCTACCTGATGAGCCGCGGCATGACCGAGCCCGAGGCCAGCACGATGATCGTGAGCGGTTTCATCGAGCCCCTGGTCAAGGAACTGCCCATGGAATACGCCGTCGAAATGAACCGCCTCATCGAGTTGCAGATGGAAGGATCGGTCGGCTGAGACAACAAGGACCAATCTAGCATGTAGGACAGGTTTGTAACCTGTCGCGACAGGATGCAATCCTGTCCTACGGTACGACACATGGCACATCGACAATGCAAGGAAGAGGCTTGTCAGGTTGCAGGCAAATGAGTACTGCCACTGTGCCGGCGGACGCAAATCGAGAGGGATTTGACGAAATGATCATGACACGTTGTGAGCCGAACTGGCTGACCGATCTGCGGTCGGGAGCGTGGCAGGCCTTTGAGCGGATGCCGCTGCCGGATTCCAAGGCCGAGAACTGGCGCAGGACCGACCTGCGGCTGTTTCGCTTCGATCGTTTTCCGCTCCGGCAGCCGGCTGCCGCCGAGGGTTGCGGACCGTTGCCCGAAGCGTTGTTGGCCGAAGGCGTAAGGCTGGCAGGACAACTCCGCTCGCGCAACGGGCAACCGATCGAGTCGCTCTTGGACGAGAAATGGGCCTCTCGGGGAGTGGTCTTCGAGGCCCTGGATACGGCAGCCGTCCAACGAGAGTCGTTGGTCCGGCCCTACCTTACCGATCGGATCGTCCACCCCACGGCCGACAAGTTCGCGGCCCTGCATTCCGCCTGCTGGTCGGGCGGGACCCTGCTCTACGTACCGCGCGGCGTCGTGATCGACGAACCGTTGCACGTACTGAGTGCCATGTCGGAAGGGGGCACCGACTTCGGACGGACGATCGTCGTTCTGGAGGCCGGCGCTGAAGCAACCCTGCTCACCGAAACCGCCAGCGACGCCAGAGACGGCAGCGGACTTCACTGCGGCGCGATCGAGATCCACGTCGGGCCTCGGGCAAAACTGCGGTTTGTCAACCTGCAGAACTGGGGAACCGGCGTCTGGCATTTCGGACACCAGAAAGCGGTGTTGGCCGAGGGGGCCGAGTTGCAGTGGACCGTCGGCGCGCTCGGGGCACGATTGGCCCAGGTCGAACAGCAAGTCGTTCTTCGCGGACGCGGCGCCGAGGCCCAGGTGAACGGGGTGATGTTCACCGAGGGCAAGCAGCACCTCGTTTACAACACCCATCAGCATCACGAGCAGCCGGATTGTCACAGCGACCTGCTCTACAAGGGGGCGTTGCAGGACAAATCGCGGCTGGTTTGGCGCGGAATGATCAAAGTCGATCGCGACGCTCAGAAGACCAACGCCTACCAGCGAAACGACAACCTGGTGCTCTCCGATCACGCCCGGGCCGATTCGATCCCGGGCCTGGAAATCGAGGCCGACGACGTGCGTTGCTCCCACGGCGCCACGGCCGGCCGGGTCGACGACGAACAGATCTTCTACGCTCAGAATCGCGGGCTCACGCGGAAGGAGGCTATCCGCATGGTCGTAACGGGCTTCTTCCAGCAGGTGTTCGATCGAATCACGATCGAAAGCGTTCGCGAAGCCTTGGGGGAAGCGATCCGCCGAAGGGTACGCGACTTCGTATGAACGAGACGGAGACAATGAAGATGGCCGAGTTTGTGCCGGTGATGAAGACGTCGGAACTGCCCGAGGCGGGCAAGACGGTCGTCGAGGTGGGCGACCGGATCGTGGCCCTGTTCCACGTATCGGGCACCTTCTGGGCCCTGGACGACCTCTGCACTCACGACGGCGGACCGTTGGCCGAGGGACAGTTGGACGGGCACACGATCGCCTGCCCTCGTCACGGCGCTAAGTTCGACATCCGCGACGGCCGCGCCCTCACCATGCCCGCCACTCAGCCGACCGTCGCCCACGAGGTGAAGGTTGAAGGCGATCAAGTCCTGATCCGCTTGAACGAACCGTGACCCAAACCTGACGACCAGCAACCTCATGACCATGCATATCACCCAGGATTCCGTTTACGCCGCCTTGCGGCAGGTCGAAGATCCCGAGCTGTTTATCAACATTGTGGACCTCGGATTGATCTACGAAACCAACCTGGCCGAGAACGGCGGCAAGTGGGACGTCTCGATCAAGATGACGATGACCAGCCCCGGTTGTCCGGCCGGCCCGGAACTGGTGGCCAACGCCAAGGAGGCCATTCGGGACTTGGGCGAACAGGTGGGCGACGTCAAGGTTGAAGTGGTCCTCAACCCGCCCTGGACGCCCGACCGAATGACCGACGAAGCCCGGGACGAGTTGGGGATCTTTTGAGACTCTCACGGCTGCCGAACGTCGGCTTCGTGCAGGATCCCATCCACCTGGCAGCGATGCCTGGCTCCCAGGCCTTCAAACAGCTCGATCATGGTGTCGTCGGCAAGGAAGACGTAGTCTTAGATCTCATCTACTGTTTCTCGATGCAGCGGTCGCGTTGAAATGTGAACAGCCACGCTAAATGGCCTTTCACGATTCCCAGAAGAAATCCGATTCCGCCACCGACCTTGTGTCGGTGGAGACAACGTTTGACAACTACGGCTCGACCCCCTCAGCGAGTTTCTCGTTCCACGCCCGCCGCAACGCGGCGGGCGTGGAACGAGAACGACGGGGCAAGAGTCCTGGATTTAGTTGTCAAACGCGGCTTGCACTGGGGCAAGCCCAGTGGCGGCCATCTCTTGGAATCGTGCAAGGCCATTTAGAAGCACGGCCAGGCCGCCCAGGACGTAGACGGCGGCGAAGGCCGCAAACCCGTAGGAGAGACCCGGGACGTCGCCGAACGCGTCTCGAAACCGGCCCAGCAGCCAGGGGGAGACGGAGCCGATCAGGAAGGCGATCATGATTTCGACTCCCAGTGCGGCAGACCGAGCAACTCCCACTTGTAGTGCTTGTGAAGCGTCATGGCGACGTAAACTCGATGACCCAGGCCTCGCGTGGCGGAAGCGTGATCGTAAGCTCCTTCTGTCCGGCTTCCCAGCGGCCAAGCTGTTCCCGCCCCTGTGAATCGTTGCGCCAAATCGTCTGGCCGGGCTTGAGACCGTAGTCATCCGGATCGAATCGCAGCGACAGCGGCAAGGGCTCGTCGGCCACGCTGGCTACCGCCACGGCGACGCTGCCATCGGTTGCGCGCCATCCACCGACCAAGGCAAGCGGGTGGCGTTTCCTAATGGTTGTGATGCCACCGCCTTGTCCGACGTAGATTGAAACGCGAGAGAAATCGGAGGTCGTTTCGGGCGCGTTCATTGCCGGCGGCCGAAGAAACTCGCCATAGAGCAGGTACTTCAGCGAGCGACTGCGCACGCGAGCCAAACGCATAAGAAACGCCATTTCCTCCGGCCGATCGTCAAACAGACGCGGCAGGAAGTTGGCGATCATCGGCTGCTGTCCCCAGACAAACGTGCGGGCCTGCTCCAGACAAAATTGCCGCGAGTACTTGCGGTCCAGCAAAGCCAAGGGCTCCTTGGGCGCAAACTCAGCCGGCCAGAACTCCTCGTAGGGAGGCATGGTCAAGGATGAATAGCTCCCATAGTTTATGCCATGACGATGGTAGACGGCCTGGAACATCGGAATAGTATCCATGCGTTGATTCCAATAAGACCGTTCGCGGCTTACACTCAGGTTGAGAAACAAGTCGAGGTACGGAAGCCAATTCTCACCGCTGTACTCGCCCGACAGGACGACAGACCGATCGTTGTTGCACCGTTTTCGGATCTCGTTGGCCATTTCGCCGAATCCTTGGATCCAGTAGTTGCCGCCGCCAACGGGATGACCATGGTTTGGGTCGAAGCAGGGCACGTTAACGCACGCCACGTCGAGATAGATACCGTCCACCCCGAGACTTTTGAAGATCTCTTGTGCGATACCGCCAAACTTGTTTTGCCAGAATGGAGTCGAGTTGCACATGCGATACATACGAGTGGGAATGAACTTGTTGATCATTCCGGAAATGGGTTCGCCGTTCTCCATCTTGGCTGTGTACGGTTCAGGCTTCTCGTCTTGCCAGCTTTGCGTGCCGGCGCTCCATGCCCGACACGCGGTGTAGACCATCGAGTGAATTCCTGCCCGGTGGGATTGGGCGACTGCTTCCTGGAAAGCTTGCGTCCCTTCGCGAGGCGGCAGATACTCGGGATATCCCTGGTCATAGGCGCAGCCGTGCCACCAGTGCCAGAAAACGCTGACCGGTAGCCCCAGCCTCTTCTGCAGTTCCTCGGCGGGTCCGAGGACTCCCGGCGAACGTCCGCGGTTCCACACCCACAAGCCCGTATCGAGCACCCAGGGCTCCACTCGCCCAAGGTGCAACCGACTCTCGCGAGCCCACGGCTGTTCGAGGGCCCAGGTGCGGTAGCGTTCGGCGGCAGTGATCCAATCCCCTTGAAAGGTCTCTAAACGCACACCATAGGGAAGCGTGTGTTGCGACTGGCCGGCTGCACGATTTTCGGGATGATGGACGAATTCCATGTTCGCTTGGTCGTCATCACTTCCCCAGGCGGCCAGCGATTTGCGCATCCCCGAGCTATCATCACAGGCCAAATAGAGGCCCAGACCATCCTGGCTGTACCAGGCGGCAAACTGCATAGAGAGATGCCCGGGATAATTCTCGCTCCATCACACTGGTTTACCCTCCTTGCCATAACACAGATACGATCGCGGATCGTCCAGCTCCTCCCCCAGACCGATGGGCATGACCAATCTCTCTTGCTCGCGTCTTGCCACACCGAGTATCCGCGGATAGCGAACCTCGTTGACCAGCACGTCGGCCGGTTTGCACAGCGCAATCGTCCATCGGCTCCTAGGCTCGCCGGGTGGCAGCTCCACGTCCGCCTCAACCCGCACTCCCTTCGCCCAGCCTTCCGGAAAATCTTCCCATGCCAGCCGCAGCCCCTTCCTTGGCGCGGGGAGCGTCTCGCCGGAGAATCGTTTCGCGTCGTCGGCGGCGAGCGAATGCATCTTGCCCGCGACAAGCACCTTCATCTGCCACAGACTGCCGGGCGTCGTTGCCGGGTCGATGTGATCGTAGCCGGTCTTCATGTCGACGAACTCCGTCAACTGTCCGCACTGCGAATCCACGGCGACTTGCAGGACGCCGTTGTCGATGCGAATCGCGGGCCTTGCGGACGGGTGCTCGCTCCATGCCGTGCCGTGACCCGCAAGAGCGGCGACGACGGCCAGTATGGGCAGCAGCAGGGAACGCCGGACGGCCGACTCTCTCGGCGCAGTCGGTTGATTCATCATTGAGTCTCCCCTTGGGGTTGCGGCTTCCGCGTCAACTTCGCGATCGTTGCGGCCACGGGCGAAGGGGTTTCTTCACCCGGCTTGACCAGGTGGGCCAGTTCTTCCATGGTCTCGTGCAGGGCGAAGCAGGCGGTCTCGTAGTCCACGCCCGCTTGTTCCGCGATCAGGCGAGTGCCTCGATCCACGAGCTTCTTGTTGCTGGGATGGAGGTGCGCCATGCTGTTCCCCACCAGCCGGCCCAAGCGCGCAGCGGTGAGCGTGGAGACCGTATTCAATGCCAGTTTGGCGGCCAGCCGGTCGCCCAGACGCAGGGCCGACTGCGGCAACCGCACCGGCAAGTGCCAGACCGTCGGGGCCAGGTCGGCGGGCGATGCCGTGGGGCCCATTGCCAGCACCGCGCGATTCGGAAAGGGCGCGGCGACGGCGCAGAATGCCTGCCGAAGCGGATCGTCCGCGGCATGCAAACGCCCGGCCTCCTCGCCCAGGACAATCAACATGGCCGCATCGTGTTTCGCACCGCATCGCGACGGATCGTGTTCGTTGCCGACGAGGAACTTGAACAGCTCGCCGGCGCCCAGCCGAGGCGGGTCTTTCTGGAGCGAAACGGGAGCGCCCAGTTCGAGGTACGTACGGCTGTCCCACGTCAAGCATCGCGGCGGGCGCCGCAGTACCTGCCGCCACGCCTCGGGGGTCGGCCGTCGCGGGTTCTTCACAAAAGCCCAAGACGGCGGCGAAACCGGGTCGTCGCACGCCCGAAAACGCGGAAGCATGAACGTGGGCGATCGTTCCGTGGTGTCGGTGAAGATGTCCAACAGACACTCATCGGCCAGATAGGTCACCAATCCCTTGCGCCGATAGACCTGCTCCTCGTAACGAATCCACGCCGCCATGGCCGTTACCGCCTGCGGCCGGCCCAGATCGTCCATCAACTCCGCAAACTGGCGACGATAGTGTTCCGTCGATTTCGGCACGATGCAGAGCCGCTTCAACTCCGCCGCATCGAGCCGCGCGCCAAGCCACTCGTCGAGTGCCATCTCTAACGCCGCACCGACGACGAGCAGTTGCGTGCTCGTGGACTGCATGCGCGTGGAGCCCGTGACGGCCATGGGACCGTTGTCGAGGCACAGCTTGCCAATTCGCGGATCGTCGATCACCTGCCTTGCTCGCTCGATATGCCGGGCAGCCACGTCGGCGGGAGTGTTGAACACGAGGAACGTCCCGGCCCCATCGTCGACCGCTTGCCACAACGTACCGATAACCGAGCTCGTTTCGGCAGTGCCCGTTAGGGCCACCAGGATATCCCCCTGTCCCAGATGCGCCTCCTGCACCTGCCGCCGGCCGAACACACCATAGTCCTCAAAGTTCTCCACCGACCGCACGAGCGCATAGTCGCCGCCGGTCATGATGCTGACGATACGGTCTTCGAGGTCGGGCAGCCGTGCGGCGATTGCCGGGTGTCCAACGCGCAACTCCTGCCAGAACCGGCGCCAGCTTGCCTCCAGGAGAATGCTCAACCGTCCGGTGGCGCCGCACCCGGAGAAGCAGATCCGGCCGCCGCCGTCGATGGTCCGTCGCATCGCGACGAGCAACGCCCCGAACTCCCGGCCGGCAAAGCCCCGATCGGCCACCGGCACGATATCCCAGTCGACCGCTTGCAGCATGCGAACCGCCGCCTCGAGATCCGCCTGGGCGGTTTCCGCAAGCCGCGAGGTCTTGGGATTGGCCTGCTCGATGGGAAGCACTCCCAAGCGATACTGTTGCTGGTGATCGAGGAAGAACCGCGCCTTGCGGCGCGCTTCCTCGAGCATCGTCTCGCGGTGCCCTTGCGGAGGAAGATCGCTCTTGCCGTTTGCTTCCATAGGGACGTCTCGCGTGTTTCCCTTTCCAGCCGGTCCGGACCAAACTCGCTTGCCGGCTCTCCTCGAGTGTACCGGCCTCGGCATGAGCCGCAATGACACTTTCGATCATATCTACTGTCACTTTCGCCTACCCCAGCCTGGCAGGCCGGGTAGGGCGACGGCATAATGGATGCGTTGCCCGGACCTTGCCCTGAGCCGTCGTATGCTGGACCGAGGGACGTCCCCCATGCCCGAACCGCCGAGAGTCGGACTGCTGATTCTGTCCAGTTTGGATTATGGGCGAGGGCTGCTGCGCGGGATTGCGTCTTATGTCCAGACTCACGGCCCCTGGACGATCTTCCATCGTGTGGGGTTGCCGCCGGATCGGCTCTCGCCCCTGTTGCGAAGGTGGCGGCCGCACGGCGTGATCGGGCAGTTCCGAACCCGCGTGATCCTCCGCCAGGTGGAACGCCTGGGGATTCCCGCCGTCGATCTGCTCGGCAGGTTCCATTCGCGCAGTATTCCGCGGTTTCAGATCGATCATTCCGCGGTTGCCGTCATGGTGGCCGACCACTTCCTCGAATTGGGCTACCGGTCCTTCGCCTTCTGCGGCTTCAAGGGTATCCATTACTCCGACCGGCGGCGGAAGGCGTTTGTCGACTACGCTCAAACCAAGAGATGCCCGGTCGACGTCCTTCTCAGCACCTTGCCCAGCGAACCCCTCGGCCCTTTCGACATCGAATCGGCCGGCCAGTTCGACGTCGAGTCGATCGGCACCTGGCTCCGCTCGCTGCCCAAGCCCTTGGCCCTCATGGCGGCCACCGACGTCCGGGCGGTACAGGTCCTCGCGGCCTGCCGCCTGGCCGGCCTGAACGTGCCTGAGGAGATCGCCGTAGTGGGCGTGGGCAACGACGAAGTGCTCTGCAATCTGGCCGATCCTCCGCTGACTAGTGTTGCTCTGCGGGCGGATCAACTCGGCTATCGGGGTGCGGCCATGCTCGATGAGATGATGCATGGCCGAAAGCCGGCAAGGTACGAGTCCTTGATCGGACCGCTGGGTGTCATCTCCAGAAAGTCGACCCAGGTTGCGGCCGCGGCCGACCCGAAGGTGAACGAAGTCCTCCGCTATCTCCGCGACCACTTCCGCCAGGGCGTATCGATCGCCGCAGCCGCACGCCACGCGGGCCTTTCCTCCAGCACGCTCCGGCGGCGATTCAGTGAGGCCATGAAACGCTCACCACGTGAGGAGTTGATTCGCATCCAGTTGCAGTGTGTCGAGGAGTTGCTGCGCGACACGGATCTTCCTATGGGCCGCATCGCCGAACTGGCTGGCTTCAGGTATCCTGAATGTATGATGAAGCTCTTCCGGCGAAAAACGGGCATGACCCCCGGTCAATTGCGCAGCCGGTTTCGAACTTCCCGGATCGAATGACCGACGAAGCCCGGGACGAGTTGGGGGGGTTCTCAGACTCTCACGGTTGCCGAACGTCAGCTTCGTGCAGGATCGCCTCCACCTGGCGGCGCTGCTCGGCTCCCAGGCGTTCAAACGGCTCGACCATGGTGTCCTCGGCAATTCCACGCAGCGACAGGGCGCACTTGATGCCTGCCACCGCGGCCAGCGTGCCGTCCCCGACGCTGTAGATGCGTCGCAGGACAGCCAGCGTCTGTTGAATCTGGTCGACTCGCTCGCGGCAGTCCGTGGTCACGGCCTGATAGAGCTCGACGAACAGCCGCGGCGAAAGGTTCGCGCCGGCCAGCACGCCGCCGTCGCCGCCGGCGTGAAGAGTGTCGACCAGCATGTGCTCGTAGCCGACCAGCAGCGACCAATCCGGCCGTTGGCGGGTCAGACGGCGAACCGCCACGAAGTAGTCCATCTCGCGCGAGCTGTCCTTGAGGCCCACGATTCGCGGCTCGTCGAGCAGTTGCCGCACGGTCTCCGGCTCGAAACTCACTTTGGTCATCTTGGGAATGTTGTAGAGCATCAGCGGCAGGGGAAGCTCGGCGACCACCCGACGGACATACCGGATCAGTTCCGCCTGGCTGACGGGGAAGTAATACGGCGGGGCCAGCACGACCCCGTGGGCTCCGGCCTCCGCGGCGCAACCGGCCAGATCCAGCGTCTCCTTGACCGAGGTGTCGGTCACGCCCACCAGCACCGTCAGCCGATCGCCGGCTTGCCGGCAGACGCGGGCGATCAGCTCGCGCCGCAGACGATAGCTGAGACTGGGCGTCTCGCCGCTGGTACCGAGAATGAACAGCCCGTGCACTCCGCCGCCGATGAGATGCTCGACAAGCCGCTCCAGCCCTGCAAGGTCCAGCGTGTCACGATCCTTCAGCGGCGTGACCATCGGCGGCACGATGCCGCACAAGGCTCTCGGCAAAGAAGAGCCGGTTGCAGATTCCATATCTATTCTGCCTCGATGCAGCGATCCCGGTGAAATGTGAACAGCAGCGCCAGAAGGACCGCCAGGCCGCCCAGGACGTAGACGCCGGCGAAGGCCGCAAACCCGTAGGAGAGACCTGGAACGTCGCCGAATGCGTCTCGAAACCGGCCCAGCAACCAGGGGGAGACGGAGCCGATCAGGAAAGCAATCATGATTTCGACTCCCAGTGCGGAAGACCGGTAGCGGGGCTCGATCACATCGAACAAGGAGGCCGGCGTGTTCGATTGGTAGATCCCCTGGCACAGTCCCAAGGCGGCGATTCCGCAACAGGTGAGCGTCAGGTTTCCGGCCAGTCCCATGAGGAGGATGGCCGGCGCACAGAGAAACATGAACGTGCTCTGCAATTGCAGGCGGAACTTCGGGCGCGTGCGGACCATACGGTCGGAGAGCATCCCGCCGAGCAGCACTCCCAGCATCGAGGTCAGGTACTGGCAGAACATGGCCAGACCGCCAGCCAGGGCCATCGTCAGGCCGTACTTCTCTCGCAGGAAGGTGGGAGCCCAGATCACCGAGCCGTTGTACACCAGGACGACGGCCGTGTAGCTGACGGTGATCAACACCGCGGTGGGCGTGCGCAGCAGGATCGCGAAGGCGACGCGAGGCGAAACGCGCTGCGCCGGCCCTTCGGTGTCTTTGCCGTTCTCAGGAGCGCCGTGCAGGCGGAATACAAACACGCCGGCCAAGAGGATCCCGGCGCCTCCGTAGAGGAAGAAGGCGGCCCGCCATCCCCAGTGGTCGCCGATGTAGCCTGCGAGCACGCCGCTGATCATCAGGGAGATGTAGAGAGACGTCTGATGGATCGACATGGCGATCGTGCGCGTGGCCTTGTGAAAGGCGGCCAACAAGGGATAGGCGGCCGGTGCATAGAACGACTCGCCCAAGGCCGTGGCGAAGCTCCGCAAGAAGAGCAGGCCGATCACGCCGTTGGTCAGGCCGGTACAGAAGGTGGCGGCGCTCCAGAACGTCAGGCTGCAGGTGACGATCCACTTGCGGTTGAAAACGTCGCCGACGTAGCCGGCCAGGGGCATCATCAAGGCCATTGCCACGAACAGTGCGGTTCCCAGCAGTCCGACCTGGCTATTGGTGAGATGGAGGTCGGCCTTGATCGACGAGAGCACCACGCCGAAGATCGCCCGGTCGGCCTGATGCAAGAAGAAGGCGCAGCACAGCAGGCCGAGCAACTCCCACTTGTAGTGCTTGTGAAGTGTGCGGACGGTCATGGGTTGCTCTCAGCGGGAGAACCATTCCCGGGCGTCGGCCGGGCGGATGGCGGTCAGGTCGCCGCGGTAGTGCCGTAACCGGTGCGGCTTGGGTGGGTGCTTTTCGAGTTCGGCTTCATTCAGTTCGATGCCCAATCCAGGGCGTGTGGGAATCAGCATCTGGCCGTCCTCCACGCGGATTTCCTCGTCGCTGATGTCGCGGCGCCAGGGGACGTCGTTGGCCATGGTCTCCAGGAGGAAGAAGTTCGGCGTGCTGGCGGCAATGTGCAGGGTGGCAATGTTGGTGATCGGGCCCATCGGGTTGTGTGGGCAGAAGCCCACGCCGGCGGCGTCGGCCCAGCCGGCGATCAACCGCATCTCGCGGATCCCGATGCGGCTGATGTCGGGCTGGATGAAGTCGGCGCAAGAGCGATCGAGGAACTCCCGGGCCTGGTAGCGGTTGTAGATCCTCTCACCGGCAGCCAGCGGCACGGGCACGCGGCGGCGCAGGTGGGCCAGGCCCTCGAACAACTCGGGAAACAGCGGCTCTTCAAACCAGAGGACGTCCAGGGGGCGGAGGGCCTCGGCAATCCGCACGGCACTCTCCACGTTGAATCGGCCGTGACCTTCGATCATCAAGTCGACCGAATCGCCCACAGCCTCGCGCACCGCCTCCACGCACCGGATCGAGGCGACCAACTCGCTGCGCGTGATGTCGCGGTAGAGGCTGCCGAAGGGGTCCCATTTCAGGGCTTTCCAGCCCAGGGCCACGGCCTGGCGAGCTTTTTCGGCGAACTCCTCCGGGGTCTTGGCCGGCACGAACCAGGCGTTGGCGTAGCAGCGCGCGCGGTCGCGGCACTGCCCGCCGAGCAGTTGCCAGACCGGCTGGCCGAGCATCTTGCCCTTGATATCCCAACAGGCCATTTCCAGGCCGGCCAGGGCGCTGGTGAGCACCGGCCCGCTCCGCCAGTAGGAGTCGCGGTACAGGTCGTGGCATAGGGCTTCGATATCGAGCGGGTTGCGGTCGAGAAGCGAGGGCGTGAGGTCTTCGACGATGCCCATCACGGCGTTCTCGTGCAGGCCGATCGAGGCTTCGCCGTAGCCGTGCAAGCCTTCGTCGGTCTCGATCTTCACGAAGGCCAGGTTCGTTCGATAGGCGTCGACAAGCCATTTCTTGACGGCGGTGATCTTCATAACGATCTTCTTGCTCTTCACTCTGCGGGAATTGCCTCGAATGCCAGGGCCTCGAACGGAGCGAGATCAAACGTGTGCGGCTGCCCGGCTGTGAGCGTGGCGGTCTGTTCGGGTTGCTGCGGTTCCCAGAGGTGATGTACGGTGTAACGCGACGTCGCTCCCTTGGGCAGTTCGAAGGCCTCAGCCACGTCAATCGTATAGGATGCCGGCCTGGCCGACGGATTGCGCACCGAGACGATCCCCTTGCGGGGCGACCACGAGGCGAAGCCGTAGACCTGGAGTTGCTCCGGGTCGCCCCCCACCCAGTGCGTGTCGACAAGCACGTCGGTATTCTCGCGGCACCAGCGCGCCGTTTCCGCCAGGGCGTCCCAGGTTTTGGGTGTCATCAGCTCCGGGTCGATGAAGAACTCCAGCAGGCTCTTTCCTGTGCCGAACGAGAAACGGATGTCGTCGATCACATCCTGCTCTTCATTGGAGATCTTCTGGTCCTCATATCCTGGTTGCTTTTCCGTATGGGCCACCCACACGGAATGGTATTTCAGACAGTTCATCGGCAAGAGCGGCGTCTGGGCGGTCTTCTTGTAGGCAGCCACGTCGGTGCCGGTGATCCACTGCTGCCGCGTGCTCCCCTCGCCGTGATAGAGGATGTCCGCGCCGGCACGCCAGATCGAGTCGACCTGCCACAGCCAGTAGGGCGACGCCCAATCGCCGTTCATCTGGTACAGGTACAGGTCCGGCCTGATGCGGCGGAGGTCGCCGAGAAGCCTGAGCTGGGCGGCGCTCTCCCGGGCGTGCATCTCGGAGCCGGTCCACTTGTGATCCCCCAGGCCGTCGAACTTGATGTGGTTGACGCCCTGCTTCTCGACCATATCCACGCACACCTGGTGAAACCGTGCGTAGTAGTTGGGCCCGGCCAGCGAGAATATCCCGCGTCCATTCGTCTTCGTGATCATCTCCATGCCCTGCTGGAAACCGGCCCGCTGGCGAGGCACCCGCGCAACGGCGTTGTAGCCGCCGGAGGGACCGATCCAGATGCCCACGCCGCCGCCGTACTTCGCAGTCAGCGTCGCCAGCGGCGCGAGGCCGTCGGGATAGGCCTCCTTGTGGATCTCCCACACCGTGTCGAAATCGTCCCAGCAGCCGTCGGAGAGAAACGTATCGACCGGCACGCCGCGTTTTTCCGCCAGTTCATGTCCCACGGCCTTGATCAGGTCGACAAACTCGCCCCTCGCCTTGACCGGTTCGAGCCAGTGGACGACGGTCCAGCCGTTGCATTGGAGAACCGGCTTGTACGGCTGGGCACGCTCACGTTCGACGTAGTACAGGAACCCTCGACGCAGTTGGCCTTCGGGCACGACACCGACCACCGCCGACACGGTCCACGGCTCGTTTAGACGCAGACGATCATAGTGCTTCAGCGAACAGGTCACGAGATGATCGCTGTCACGAACGGAGTTCTCCGACAGGGGACTCTCGCAAGCGAGAAAGAGGTTCTTGGCCACGACCGGCGAGCCCGGCACTTCGCCCACCACGCCTGCCCCCGGAGCGTTGATCCTGAGGATGTCGACGTCCAGCGGTGGGAACTCGGATCGAATGGTCGCCTCCTGGCGAACGTAATTCGCGCCGTCCCGAATCGTGAGATGCCACACAATGGCGACGTCCTCTTCATCGCCGCAGATTGTCGGCACGGTCGCTTTCCATCCGGCGAACCTTCGCGACGCGGGCAAGGCGTCGGGCTCCGCTTCGAGCCGTTCGAGGGTCGGCTTCCCAGCCAAACGAACCTGCCCCAAGGTGAACCTCTTGCCGCAGAACAATTGAATGAACCGTGCCTTCTCAAGATAATCGCGCGCCTGAAGCGTGCCCCGCGACATCTTGTCGACGACCTCCAGGAGCCTGAAAGGTCCGTCGCCCACGTTCCACACGGCCTTGATCGCCGAATTCTCGAGCACGAGTCGGCCGTCTTCCAGACGAGCAGTTGCTTCGCCGGGCGCCGGACCGGGGAATTCCATGGCCCGGGCGGGCGGCGCGGCGCCTAGCAAGACGCACAGTGCGACGAGAGTGGGAACAGTCCGCTTGGGATTCCGTCGAGAAGTCATACCGTGGTCTCCTTTCGAGTGACTTATCCGGGTTGCGAGCTTGCCCCGCTTTGGGATCGTTGTCACGGCAGCACAAACCGCCCCCCGTTCACGTGGACGGTCTCGCCCGTGATGAACCCGGCCTGGACCAGAAACAACACGGCGTCGGCCACCTCGTCGGGGCGGCCGGCGCGGCCGAGGGGTACGCTTGCGGCCAGCTCGCCCAGTTTCTCTTGCCCCCAGCGGGCCTGCATGACCTCCGTCTCGATGTAGTCGGGGGCCACGGCATTGACCGTGATGCCCAAATGCATGCCGCGCCGGGCCAGCGAGCGGGTCAGGCCGAGCATCCCCGCCTTGGCACAGGAGTAGGCGATCCAATCGTCGTCGGGCTTGCCCAGGAAGGCCTGGACCGAAGAAATGTTGATGATGCGTCCAGACTGCTGACGCTGCATCGGCTCCCAGGCAGCCATCGCACAGAGATAGGCGCCTTTCAGATCGACGGCCAGGACGCGATCCCACCACTCGTCGTCCGAAAGGCCCTGCGGACGCGGAGGCTCGACCCGGGCGCAGTTGACCAGGACGTCCAGCCGGCCGAACTGCCCAACGATTTCCTCGACCATCGCCCAAACCGCATCTCGGCAGGAGACGTCGGCTACGGCGGGCACGGCTCGTCCACCCGCCGCGGTGATCTCGGACGCCGTCCGCTCGGCCTTGCCGCAATCCACGTCGTTGACCGCCACGGTTGCCCCGCGATCGGCCAATGCCCGCGCGATGGCCCGGCCAATCCCCTGACCGGCCCCTGTTACCAGGGCCACTTCTTCATTGAATGTCGAATTCACGTTCGTTCGCATCCGTCTTTCTGAAAGCGCAGTCCTGTGTTCATCGAAAGCAGGTTCAGTCACGCAAGGGCACGACACTGCGGTCGGTGAGCAGTAAGGGATAATCGAACAACGGCAGGTCGGTGACGGTGAGTTCGCCGCCGACCGGTTTCCCCGGCAGTCGGTAGATCCGTTGTGAAAGCGGATCGATCAGCACGGGATTGTCGATCGTGGATTCCGCCGGCGCGGGCAGACGTAGCGTGACACTGCCGGGTGTGAACTCGTCGAACAGTTCCACGGGCGACCACCAGGCATAAAGTGCCCGGCCGTTGCGTGTGAAGCCGGCCGCTCTGAATGGCCGATCCGCAATGCCCTCGCCAGCAACTTTCAGTTCTGCGGAGAGTTCTGTCTGGCCGTCCATCAGCGTGCAGAGCGTCTGGTAGGCGTAGTAGGACAATCTGGGGGAGCAGTCCTCGCCACGGAGCAGGCCGATACGGGCGTTGAGCGTGGGCCCGCCGTGGCTGTAGCTCATGAGGTCGACCGCGTGAAAGTACGAGGTCAATTCTACGTCATGTCGTAGATCGTTCAGGGCGCGGCGCAGGACCCACTTGGCTTGCCGCTGTTCGTTCCAAGGCAGCTTTGGACGTCGCGGGTCGATGTCGGCCCAGCGACCACACTCGCCCTGCCACAGCCCCAGTCGTGCCTGATGCGTGTCGATCAGTCGCCGCAACTCGGCCACCACAGCGTCGTCACCGTCCGGATCGTTGGAATAGGGGTGGTACGAGATCCGATCGATGTGCTGGGCTATCCCGGCGTCAAGGCTCTCGGCAACGTACTGGGCCCTTCGGACGTCCACGCCGCTCGCCAGCGCGAAACCCACGAGCGTTGCCTCAGGCACGCGGCGGCGCAAGATCGGCGCCGTGAGCTCAACCAGCTTCACGTAGTCGGCGGAGTCTGGCTCTTGCTGCCGCCAGAAGGGGTGGATGTTCGGCTCGTTCCAGATTTCCCAATGGGTCACACGGTCGGCAAAATGCGTTGCCACGGCGTCGACAAAGGCCGTCCAGCCGGCGCGGGCCTCTTCAGTAAACACCGGAGCATACCCCACGGCGAAAGGAGTGTGAGACTCGGGCGTGTAGAGCTTGTTGCCGAACCCCAGATTGAACCAGGGTTGGATCCCTTCCGCGAGAAGCGAGTCGATCACTTCGTCGAGCCAGGCGAAGTCGTAGCGTCCCTTGACGGTCTCACAGCGGCACCAGCCGGTCTGCACACGGGCCCACTTGATGCCCAGCCTGCCCAACGGCTTATAGGTTGGCTTGGGATCGAACCCCTTTCGGTCCAGTGTCTCAAAACCGACCGAGAAGGGCGAACTCTTGATCTGCTTTGAGTGCAGTGGGGCTAGACGCCCCAATTCAGGCAGATCGATGGTTGCAGTAACGTCGGATGCGTGCAGCAACCGGGATGGTGCAGCCAAGGCCGCGGCGGTGCAGGCGGCTGACCGCAAGAATGTTCGCCGGCTCAACATCATGTGGGTTCCTTCTTCGGCTCCTAGTATCTCGGATGAACGGTCCGCAAGACGGAAATGGGCAAGAGCCGCATCGCTGGCGTGCGGCTCTCATTTTGCCGCTCTTCCGCATTGGGAAAGCGGCCAGCAGATCTTCAGTACACTACGACGCTCTTGTCGGTGATCAGTGCAGGGGCGTCGTAGACGGGAATATCCTTGAGCACCGTCTTGTCCCCCTCGGCGACGACGCGGTCGGCCGGCAACTCGTAGATCGCGCCGGTGACCATGTCGACCCAAACCGGTTCCTCGAAGGCCACGCCCGTGAACGTGATCTGGGCCGGCGTCGTGGGGTTCTCGTTTTCGGGATGGCTCGACGAGTCCCAGAAGGCCAGCACGTGCCGGCCGCCGGGTTTCTTTGCGAACAGGTAGGTCGCCGTCTGCTTCGCACATTGGACGTCGCAGGTGAACCCCATAACCGGCTCGAGCGAACTGTCGAACACTGAGGCCACGTTCTGCACGGTGTAGTAGGCCGGCTTGACCTTCAGCATCCGCCCGTCCTCGTTGCACTTGACCAGTCCCATCCGTTTCATGAAGCGGTCGGTGCGGGTGCGGATCCAGAGGGGATCGACGAACTTGGTATAGCGTTCCGGATGGTCGTAGGCCGGATCGTAGAAGGTGAAGACCAGCGAATCGATGCCGTGGCCCAGGTCGCCGATCATGTGCCGGGCGTTCCACTTGCACTGCGTCAGCTCGCTGTTCCACTCGGCCGAGGAGATCTTGGCCGAGTAGTGGCGGTCCGAGGTTGCCCCCGCCTCGCCCTGCCAGATCTTCACCTCGGGGGCGTAGCGGTGAACCATCTTCGCGAACTCTTCGACTTTGGGATAGACGGCGTCGGGGTTGAGTGAATAGTCGTGATAGATGATCCAATGGAACAGGCCTGCCTTGCCTTTCTCGCTGAGGATCTTCATGTAGGGCTCGGCAAAGCGGACGTTCGGCGAGCTGAGCACCAGGCCGGCGATCCGCGCGTCGGGAATGTGCCGCTTGATGATCTCGGCGGTGCGGATGTTGTTGTCGGCCAGGATCTCCGGCGAGTTCCCCTTGGCGTTGCTGGGTTCGTTCCAGGTGGACCAGTCTTTCACCCTGTCCTTGTAGTGGCCGGCCAGGGCGTCGATCCAGGCGTCCCATGCCGTCAGGCCCACCTCACCGGTCGGAAGTCCGTCGCTCAGGGCCGCCCCGCCGCCCCCCGGATAGATCGGGTTGCCATAGGACGTTTCCATCAGGACGTCAAGCCCCTGGGCGACCAGGTAGTCTACGATCCGGTCGAGCCAGGCGAAATCGTAGACGCCCTGGACCTTCTCGGTCTTGGCCCAGCCGGCTTGAAGGCGCACCCGCTTGATTCCCAGCGGCTCGATGTAGGCCTTGAACTGCTCGAAGTCCCCGTAATCGCGATCCAGCATTTCGCATCCGATGGCCAGGCCGGAGCGGCCCACCTCGCGTGCGCCGCGGGGCTTGATCGTTCCGATCCGCTTCAAGCCGGGCGCTAGCGTCGTCTGCACCCGATCGTGCGTGTAGTCGATCATCGGTTCTGCGGCAATGTCGGCCGCAGGCAGCAATGCCGGCAACAAAAACACACTCAGAACGGCGAAACAAGGACTGATCCTCGCCAGCTTCCCGGTCCGCGAAGGTCTCCGCTGGAGCAGGAGGAAGTGTCGCTGAAACATGATTCACTCTCCGATACTAGGGCTAATTTTCCAACGTCAGAGCCGATTGCCTCACCCTGTTTATCGTGTCCTGCCAGCTCGAAGGAGACCGTCGGCACCGCATCTGCGAGCCAGCTCGGCGGCGGCCGTTGCGCCCGCATCGACCTGGCCTGCTCGTAGCAGCGACAACACTTTCTGCAAGTCGGCGGAAAGGGCGGCGTCGGGCGGGCCTCCGCGTTTGACACCGGCACGCCACAGCGCCCGGCGAGAGTTGGCCACGTTCTCCGCCGCAGTCAGCGACTTGTCCGAATACAAGGCTACGACCGTATAGCACTCGATCCTGGGAACCACCACGGTCGCCCAACCGTCGGCCACCTCGACGGGCAACGGCTGTGAGCGGCTTGGCTCGTCGGGAGTGATCGCCAATGCCTCGGTCACCGCCAGTCCGGCCGGCAATCGCAGACGCCAGCGATTCCCTTCGACCGGGCGGAAACAGTCGCCTTCCAGGTCGATGTCTCCATTGACCAGGTGCAAGGCGAGTACCTGCCGGGTGTCGTCGAGCCAAAGATCGGCCCAGACGAGGGGAGAGGCTTCGGTTTGAAGGATCTGGTCGGGCCCGAGGGCGCGATGTACGAGAGCCGGCAGATCTTGAGCCGGCGTCTTGGCGGCCGAAGAAGGGTTCTTCCACGCCTGGGCGTATTGCATTAGATCTTCCGGCCGGATTTCGAACAAGCCGTCGCCCGGCGTCGCCAGTGTTTCGCCGGCGGGGCGAGCCACGGCGTCGGCATCGTAGAGGGCCGGACAGACCACGCTGAGGACGCGTCCGCCCCGGGCCTGAAATGCCCGGACCGCTTCACGCTGGGCGTCGGAAAAACAGTCGACGCCGGGCAAGACCAGCACCTGGTATCGCGAGAGACGTTCCATGGCGACCCGTTCATCGCCCAGCAGCGGGTGCCACCAGCAGTTGACTTCGTAAGGCACGCGAGACTCTTCCAGGAGTTGAGCGCAGGCAATAAACCAGGCGGTGTAACGTGTTTCCGTCAGGCCGAAGGCCTTGAACCGCCGCCAGGCGTGAGTCGGCAGCGAATAGACCAGGCCCACATTGGCCACCCGCTCTCGCCGGGCGAACAGGGCGCGATGTTGCTGAACGAAGCGGCACGATTGGGCTTCCGTGTCGTAGAACCAGCCGGTGGCGCCGGGGGCGGTAGACCAGGGCATGGGCAATCCGCCGGTGGCCCAGCCTTGTCCGAGGATCATCCGCAACCGGCTTTGAGCGGCCTGGGGGGCCTGCATCAGCGACGACATGCAGAGCCAGACCGGGCGCTGATAGTCGCCTGCGGCCTGGCCGACCTTTGCCGCCAGGTTGTCCTTGGCCCGCTTCTGCGGCGTGAGCGATCCGCCGCCGGTCTCGGTGAAGGTCGCATCGCCGATCTGCGAGAGCGCCACGGAGTTGGCCCAGGTTCCGTCGGCACCCCACTGGTTGCCGCAGACGGCCAAGGGATGGCCGGCCTTCTGTCTCGCGGTTGCCACTGCGTCGCGCCAGCGATCGATCGAGGCGGCATAGTGGTATTGGATATAGGCTCGAAGCAGCGGGTCCGCCAACACGGCGTCGCGCCCCTTGTCGATCGTCGGCTGTGCCTTCCGGACGTACTCCACAATATCCAGAGCGGCCGGGTCGTCGACGCGGGCCTGGCGGAATTGCTCGGCAGACCATCGATTGCTCAGCCAGTCGCGAAAGCCGTCCCGGCAGCGGTCGCAGAAACAGCCCTTGCCCCACTTCATGAACGAGGGGACGCAGATATTGTCCTGGGTGAGCAGGTCCACTTCCGGCGCGATCCGCGTGAACTGTTCCTTGTAGTAGGTGTGCCAGGCGGGCGAGTTGTGGCACATGTGATAGCCGGGCCACAGGCGTCCACCGAGGATCTCCGATCCGTCCAGCTCCCGGGCCACTCCATCTTTGCGGAGTTGATCGGCCATGGGATCGTCGATCGACAAGTGGTTGTACTCCTGCTCCCAGTGCCCGCCGCCCACGGCGATGCCCCGCTGGGTGAAGTAGCCGTCCCAATTGAGATACACGCCGTTGTGGCCGGCCACCACGTCGGGATCGAGCGTCTCAATCAATCGCTGGCGGTCGTCTCGCAGACGGACGGCCGTGCGCGAGGCGTTGAACAGATTCTGCGGATTCCACCACGCCCGATCCTTGCGGGTGAGGCGGAAACCCTCGACCGAATAGAAACAGGGCAGGCGATTTGGCGCCCTGGCATGAACGATGCAACGAACCTCCCGGCACGAGCCGCTGGAAAACGACACCTGGCAACTCGCCCAGTCGCCGGCCACCAGTTCGACCTGGCTCTCGCTGAGGACCCGATCGTCGGCATCCACCACGGTGGCCCAAATCGCGAGCATCGGATCCTTGGAGCTCTCGAGTGCCGAATTGACCGAAACCTCGAACAGGTAGTCGGCGTTGGGATCGACGACCGCCGACAACTGGGCGCCGCCGTCCGCCGCCTCCTGCCGCACCAGGGCGGCCCCGTTGCCGCGCACGCTCCGGCTGGTGTACCAGCGGACGATGGCCCGACGCCATGGCCGGATGCCGTTCTCCGCCGGCGTGTACACTCCCGCCTGGCAGCCGCCCACGGCGGCGGCCGGCATCGCGATGACCAGCGCGTCGCGGACCCAATCGGGCGAGGACTGGGTATCGGGTATCGGCTGGTCTGCCGCCAATACCGGATTGCTGGAAAGACATCCCAAGAGAAGCAGGAAGATCGCTAACGCACCACACTTCCTCATATTCTCACCAACGAAACACCATGGATTCTGCTTCTTGATCGTTTCGCTTCGATTCTCGGCCTCCCCATGGCTGGCGTCAATGCACGATCGCGCAAATAATGTAAGAATACTGGCCACAGGTCCGGAGCTTGTTCCCTAGCACCACACTGCCTGGAGAATCGCCGATGCACTCGTCCAAGTATCCGCAAGTCGCCCTGCTCATCGACACCGCGACCGATTGGGGACGCCGCATGATTCGGGGGATCGCGCGCTACGCGCAGCAACAAGGAGGCTGGGACCTGTGGTTGGAGCAACGCTGCCAGTACGCCCCGGGACGCTTGCCGCCGGGATGGCGCGGCGACGGCGTGATCGCCCGAGTCGCCGACCGAGCCATGGCCCGGCACCTGGCCCAGGCATCGGGCGTCGTCGTCAATGTCTCCACAGCCCGCATTCCGGGGGCAACCTTTCCCACGGTGACCGCCGATCTTCAGGCCGCGGCGAAACTGGCCATCGAGCACCTGCTGGATCAGGGATTCCAGCACTTCGCCTACTATGCGCCGATGTCGCTGTCGTTCGTCGAAGACCATCATCACAGTTTCGTTGAAACGCTTGCCGGACTGGGTTATTCGTGCTCGCTGCTGCACGCGCCTTCCGGCAAGCGACCCGGCGAAGGGTGGCAGAGGCACCAGAAGAGGCTGGAACGCTGGATCAACGACCTGCCCAAACCGGTTGCCATGCTCACTTGGACGGGGCGGCGAGGACGCGACGTGATCTACGCCTGCCGCACGCTGGGGCTCTCCGTGCCCGAGCAGGTCGCCGTCCTGGCGGCCGACGACGACACACTCCTGTGCGAGACGTGCAACCCGCCGTTGTCGGGTGTAGCCCTGACCTCGGAGCGAATCGGTTTTGAGGCAGCCGCCTTGCTGGATCGCATGCTGCGTGGAGGGAAGGCGCCGGCCAAACCCCTGCTCATCGAGCCGACGCGAATCATCGTGCGACAATCGACCGACACGCTGGCGATCGACGACGCGGATCTGGCACGTGCGATCGCCTTCATCCGCACCCATGCCTCCTCGCCGATCCAGGTCGGCGATATCCTCCGGGCAGTTCCCATCTCGCGGCGGTCGCTCGACCGGCGGTTCCAGCAAACGCTGGGCCGCACGCCGGCCGAGGAAATCCGCCGCGTGCGTCTGGAGCGAGCCAGCCGGCTTCTGGCCGACACCGACATGCCGATCCCCAACGTCGCCGCCAGTTCGGGCTTCGGCTCCCGCGAGTACTTCGCCCGTGCGTTCAGAATGCAGACAGGGCTCAGCCCTCGCCAGTATCGCAACCGCGTTCAGGCCCGGGCGTGAGCGGTGTCCCGACATGGCAAGGGTTGTCTCAATTTCTTACATTTCTTACGCAATTGCTCATTGACCCGCATGCGTCGTCGATACGAGAATCGGTGCGGGGCCGAATACGCGACGACAACATGGCCTCGACCAAGAACGCTTTTTGAATGTCGACTGCACGGTCGGCGGCGAAGGGAATGGGAGATGTGGAAGACCTTGTTGGCGCTCTTATTGCTGTGCAGCGCACCATTCTGCACTTCAAGACTCGATGAGAAAACAGAAAAGGATACTGGAGGGCCCTACGATGGGTGACGAAAGACGAATTCTTCCGAACAAGAAGCAGTGGTCCCCGAAAACCGCAATGTCGCGGCGGCGCTTTCTGGCCCGATTGGGCCAGGCTGCCGGCGCGGTCGCGGCACCCCTGTTCGTGCCGGGGGCCGTCTTGGGCTTCAGCGGCAAAACAGCACCCAGCAACCGCATCGGCATCGGTTTCATCGGGCTGGGCCGGCAGGCCATCCACGCAAACATGTCGGTCTTCATGCGATCCGGCTACTGCCAGACGGTAGCCTTGTGCGATGTCGATCGCTGGCGGCTGCACGTGGAAGATATTCCCAACATCGCCGCGGTGGCAAGAAAGAACCAATGGGATGTGGCGCTCTTGAAGGATACGCTTCGCACCACCGATTTCCGGGAATTGCTTGCCCACAAGGACGTTGACGCCGTGATGATCAGTACGCCCGATCATTGGCACGTGCCGATGGCTTTGGCCGCGATCAAAGCCGGCAAGGACGTCGCCCTCGAAAAGCCGATCGGACTGGCGATCGCCCACGGCCGAGTGTTGGCCGACGCCGCGGCCCGGTCGAAGATCGTGTTTCGCACCGACAGCAATTGGCGATCCGAACCGGAGTTGTTCCGAGTGGCGGGCCTGGTTCGGACGGGCAAGATCGGCCAGATCAAGAGGATCCGTTTCGCCGTGCCCATTTACCCGGTTCCGAAACCGAACGAAGCAACGGCGCCCGTCCCGGAAGCTTTGGACTACGAGATGTGGCAGGGCCCGGCCCAGCGGCGTCCCTATGTGGAAGACCTCGTTCATCCCTGCGGGAAGATCGGGCGTCCCGGCTGGTACAACAATCGCCTCTACTGCGACGGAGCCATAAGCAATTGGGGGCACCATCCTGCCGACCTTGCCCAATGGGCCAATGACACCGAACGGTCCGGGCCGGTGGAAGTGGAAGGTCGCGGCGAGTTTCCGCCGATTGACCAGCTTTACAACACCCTTGAGGAGTTCCACGTCCGTTACCGCTATGCCAGCGGGGTTGAGGTGGATTATATCGGCCGCAAGGAATACCCCGACGGCGAAGGATACGTGCGGTTCGAGGGAACCGAAGGATGGATTTGCGGTTGGCGCGCCCCCAATCGGATCGAGGCGGAGCCGAAGTCAATTCTGGACGCCGAAGTCAAGTACGAGGATTTCCCGTTTGTGTTAAGAAACGAAAAGACCGACTTCATCGAATGCGTCCGCTCGCGCGCCCAGACGCTCGAAGACGCCGAAGTGGGCCATCGGGCCAGCACCGTGGTGCAATTGGGCTACATCGCGTGCCAATTGGGGAGGAAACTCACCTGGGATCCCGACAAGGAAGAATTCCCCGGCGATGACGAAGCGAATCGATTGGTTCGCGGCCAACCGGGACTGCCTCCTTGGTCGATCGCCTAGCGGGCCAGTGCCCGTGCCGCCCGAAAAGCGATCTCTTATCCAATCGTTGATCATTTCGTCAGTGAGGAAAGCAAATGGAGAAAATGAGAACCCTATTGGCTGCTGTCTGCTTGGTTTCATGTTTGTCCGGCCTTGCGATCGCCCAGCAGAACTGGCCGCCGTCGCCTGTGGCAACGTTCAAAGACGGCGTCTACTCCGTGCCCGACGAAAAAGGAAACGTCGTCGCCGCTTATGATCAGGCGGCGACGCGGGATCTGTGCCTGGATTCGGAGTCCGGAAACTGGACGGACGCTCAAGGGAATCTCAATCCGGACTGGGAAATCAAAGACGGCGTCATCCGACGTCTGGGCGGCACCAAAGACTTGTTTCTCAAAGGCGAGTTCACCGACTTCATTCTCGAATTTGAGTTCAAGGTTTCGTTTGCCGGCAATTCGGGCGTCTTCTTCCATAGCTGGAACGAAGGCGACAGGGCCCGGGGGCACGAATACCAGATTATCGACGATGCGAACCGCCCCATCCATCCGCAACTCCCCCGCTACTTCACCGGCAGCTTCTACACGCTCTTCCATCGTTACGATGCCGCCGGCCCGATGATTCATCTGGGATACAACAAGGGGAAGATCCTGGTCATGGGAAACCATGTCGAGCTGTGGCTTAACGACAAACTGGCCGTCAACGTCGAAGCGGAATCGCCGCTCTGGAATTGTCTGGTCAGCAACAGCCGCTATCACGAAGACAAACGGTTCGGCCATCTCAACGGTGGACGAATCGCCCTGCAGAATCACGACCATGAGGCCTGGTTCAAAAACGTCAAGCTGACCGTTCTGTCCAAGAAGGAAGTCTAGTGTCTTTGTGCTGGACTTGTGCGCACGGTGAGCGCATGTTTGTGAAGATTGGGTTGCGGGCTTGCCCCGCTTTGGAGCGTCATCTTGAAGCCCCGTGCGCCGGCGGGTGTTCCGTGGGGACCTTGTCGGCAAAGGGTCCCTCCCGCAGCGCGGCGATCAAGGGATCGGTCAGCATCAGCATGGGGTGGTCGTCGGTGTTGTCCAAGGCGTAGAAAGCGACGCCCCGGGCGCCCGCCTCCTGGCACATGCGATATTGGGTGAGGATCAGTTCCACGTCGCGGTTAGCGTAGAGAGCCTCGGTGCCGGTTTTCACGCTGAGGCACAGGCCCGGCACGATTCGCTCCAGACGCGGGTCGACCGTCTTCCAGTCGTCAAGCTGTTTGGCCAGAGACGCGTTCTCGGCCGTGTAGGCCATGGGGATCACGTAGTCGATGATCCCTTCGCGGAGCCAGCCGGGCCAGTCCTGATAGGCTTGCTCGGCCGACTTCACGGGGGTGAACACGGCGGCCGTGACCTGCACGCGAGGCTTGACCTGCTTGGCCCGGGCATACACGTCGCGCACCAACGCAGTGACCCCCGCCTTGCGATAGTCGGCCCACTTCTCCAACTTCGCGATTTCGGGCTTCAGGTCGACCTTCGTGCCGTCCGAGGGCACCAGTTCACTGGAGCCGACAGGCTGCACGAACTCCATCCGTCCGTTGATGTAGGCGGCCGTGCGATTCATCCCCAACAGCCGTTGAATCGAGGCGTTGCGGATGGCATGCACCGGCCCGTCGACAACCACCAGCCGGCCCCCTTCACGGACGAAATGTTCCAGGCTTTGGGCCACGTTGTCGGGGATCACATAGACGTCGTTGAGAACGACCAATGAGCCGGGCGGCAGCGTGTCCAGGTCTTCTTCACCGATCGTTTTCACTTCGCAGCCCAGCTCGTGCAAGGCGGCCTCGGCTTGCCCGACGCTCTTGGTGCCGTAGCGCTGGCGGTTGGCCGCCGTGTTCATGAGAAACACGCGATCGGCTGTTGCGTTCCACTGGCGAAGGGCCCGATTCCACGTTTCGGCCACGGGCGGCAGGATGCGGCGCAGGGCGTGCCAATTCAGCAGCAGCACGTTCCCCTTGTCCAGGTCGTTGACGGCGATCGCCGGCGTGCCGTCGGAGAACTGGGCCAGCACTCGGGCGGTGGTCGGACCGGCCACCGGGTTGCCGGCCAGCCTGGCGGTGAAAGGATACACGTTGCGAGTCGACTTCTCGATGGTGCCACAACCATACTGTGCGGCGAACTCCGCCTGGCAATGCTTGCAGTAGCAAATCGCCGAACCGTCATAGCGGATATAGTCGAAATGGATGCCGTCCAGATCGTATCGGGTAAGTGCCTCGATCATCAGATCGCTCTGGAACTTGCGCACTGCGGGCTTGCCGAAGTCGTACCAGAGCCGCCCGCCGGCTTCCTCCCCCTCCACCAGCCAGTCGGGATGCCGGTCGAGCACGTGCAGCGGGGTGGGGCTGCCATAGGAGCCGTTGACGAACCATGCATGGACCTCGATGCCTTGCCGATGGCACTTCTCGATCATGTAGCCCGTCGGATCGTAGCCCGCCTGAACGCCGTCGAGCATCGGGCAGAACTGGCTCTGGAACGCGGCCTGCCCGCCCCAGTACCAGACCAGAAGATAGACCGCATTGAGGTGAGCCCGATCGATCAGTTCGACACACCGATCGGCCTGGGCAGGCGTCTTGATGTAGCTGGCGTGCATCCAGATGCCCCGGTGCTGAGGCTGAGCCGCCAGGCTGACGGAACAGATGCCGACGGAAAGGGCGACAGCCAACGCAACAGACAGCCGACGATTGACGCAGAAAGTCGCAGCGAATCTCATGGCAGATACTCCTCGTTTGGTTGTTTGTGCAAAGGTTGGTTTTCACCTCGGACCATGCCCCTGCCGTATTCGGGAATCCCCGCCAGGCGGAACACCAGGCTGATAAGTTCCACCCGTGGATCGACCCGGACGACGATCGATCGCTCCTCCGCTTGCTCCCCGCCCAACGCCGGAACCGCCGCGCTGCCGACAAAAGAAACGACAACAAACAAGAGCCCACTCAGCAATACACGTACACCCATCGCTCACCGCCTCCGGATCGAGTGCCGCTTGATCGGAAACTTACCAAGAGCATTCTGCCCGCATTTCTCGTCCGAGTAAAGCGTCTGTCAGGGCAGACTGCGTCCGGGATCCGGAATCGACAGCAGCAGGCTCCGGGAAGCCGGGATTGGTTGCGGCACGGTCACGGTGCCGTCCACGCCGACAGGCTGCACGAGCAGTTCAGGTTCCGACGCAGCGGCAAACGCTGAAAGCAACGCCGCCATATCGTTCGGCGAATAGGCCGACGGCTGTCGGGAACCGCCCGCCGGCGTCCCCGTCGACACCTGACTCACGGTTACCGGCGGTTGTGCCGGGGGAGTGTCAGGTCGATCCGCGGGGGCGGCGCCGGCCGGTTCGGAAGGGGGCGAAGGGGCCGACGGCTCTACCTTGTCCGACGGCTGGTTGTGCCCCGCCGGGACAACGGTTGCCGATTTGCCGTCCGCCACTTGCGCCTTCGGCGATTCCTTCTGCGGGTCGGAAGCCGCCACGGCCGTCTCCACCTTCTCTTCAGGTGGAACTTCCACTGGGGGCTCGGCGAAATGAGCTTCGTCCGCAACCGAAACACGCCCGTCGGCCGCTTGAGGAAGATCGATCAATGGAAGGGATAGCCTGTCGCCCGCGAACTCCGTTCCGTTGTATATCGTTCCCCGCTGGAACGGCCCGGCGCCCAGTACCCATACCGCCTTGGCTTTGCTCTCCTCCGGCACGGCTCCCGACTGCCAGATCGGACGTCCCGTCTTCTGGTTGTAGGCAAACAGCGACAACTTCACCACAGCTCGCTGGTCGGTCTTCTTGATGATGGGCATTTCCGGGATCTGCGACGGAACTCCGGTCACAGGGACCGCCGTGGGGATGTTGACGGCGGGGATGCCGTACAGCACGTCGTTCCGATCGGTCCCAATCGCACCGGCACGAACTTCTACGATGTAGTCTGCGGCGGCCTTGTCGTCCTTGAGTACGCATCCGCTGGCCAGCATGTGCTGGCGCAGGCAACTGATGAGATACTCCGAGTCGGTGAGCTTCTTCACTGCCGACGATTCCACGTAGGCCGTCTTTCCCGCCAACGCCCGAAAATCCAGACTGCTCACCGCCCGATCCATGGCGTCGGTGATCAGCAACTGCTCGGTCGCCGAACGTCCCGTGTCGGTCCACTTCGACGTGCCGCAACCGGCCGCGGTGAACAGGAGAACGAAGATTGCCGGCCAGCAGAGTTTCATGCTCGGTGGGAAGGTCGGGGAGCGCAGATCGATCGGGGAGGCCGCCGCGGGCTCCCTCAGGAATGGGGCGGAAGTATAGCGGAATGCTTGGAGTGACCGAAAGGTCACTTCCTGTCCGGCAATCATGCGAAAGACGCCCCAACGCCACGTCGCAGGGACTCTGCCGTGCGGCTATCTGTGCCCTACCGCCGATAGCCGTTGGCCCTGTCAATTCTGCAGCCACGACGTAACTGATTTGGCGATAACTGGTTACAAGAAAAACCGAGCAGACCTCGTGACGAAGATGTTCGGTGGCAGAACCCACGCGGCCGTTCAGCAATTGCTTGATCCTGCGACCGTAAGCGACGACGAACTGCACGCGTTGCGGCAGATACTCGACGAGTTGGAGGCTCGCCGGTCCGAGGGCCGGTAAGTGATCGTGTGGACTCACACTGTCCGAATAGCGCGAGGTGAACGATGATCGAGTTTCCTTCCGAACCTCTGGCCACGTGGTGCAACATGCTGGCGGCTGTGCTGGTGCACTCGTGAACAAAGAGAAAAGCCGTCCGGCACAGAGGGAGGACCGGACGGCGTCGGGGGAGCAGAAGTAGTGCCTCTTCGTCTACTGGGCGAGCATGGCCTTTAACTGGGACACGTTGGCCAAGCCCGCATGTTGCGCCGTGATGCGGCCGCCGTTGAATACCATCAGGGCGGGGATGGCGTTGATCCGATAACGGACCGCCAATTCCTGGTTGTCGTCGACGTTGACCTTGACCACCTTGGCGTCGGGAACCTCTTTGGCGAGCTCCTTCAGGGCGGGTGCCAGGGCACGGCAGGGACCGCACCAGTCGGCGTAGAAATCGACGAGCACGGGGACGTCGGATTGCAGAACGACCTGATTGAATTGGGTTTGGTCGACGTGCAGCACGTGGCCGTTGGTTTGAGCGGTTGCCATCGTGAATACTCCTTTTCGCGTTCCTTGAGTTGAGCGGTTGGTTTCGTGATCCGTTCTTTGTGGCGGCCTGTTTTTCAGCCCGCGTATTTTGTTGGATGCACCAGGCAGAAATCGGTTACAGAGGTTCGTCGGACGTCATCCAGCCCCTCTATCGAGGTATCGTTGGGGCCTGCCCCAAAGAAAGACTCATCTGCGGCCGGAATGCCGCACGATGAGTGGGGGAGCGGGCAACGGGCCCCAAGTCGGGTTATGGCAAGAAAAGTAGCAGGCACGCTCCGCCGTGCCGTCCGCAGAACTGCCGGAAATCCCGATTTTCCGAGAACGGCACTCGGAGATTGACTGCTGCTCTGCGCTTCCCCTGGCCAAGCTACGGCCCCGCCCTTGTGGTGCCGGGCCGGCGGGGATAAAATTGCGGGTTTCACCGAGAAAAGAACAGGCCGTCGTGGGCGGCTTTGGATCGGGTTGCCCCGCACAGCCCCCCCGTATAGCGGGGAAGCTAAGCGGACGCCGGGTCGGTTGATAGGGCGAGGATAGACTGATGAAAGAGGGAATCCATCCCAACTACGTGGAGACGACGGTCAAGTGTGGTTGCGGCAATACATTTGTCACGCGAAGCACCCGTCCCGAGATGAAGATCGACATCTGTAACGAATGCCACCCGTTCTATACGGGCAAGCTCAAGTACGTCGACACGGCCGGTCGGATCGAGAAGTTCAAGAGCAAGTTCACCGCCGGCTACAAGAGCCTGACTCGCCGCAAGAAGCAGGCCGCCGAAGCCGACGCCGCCGAGTAGCTGAACCACCATCGCCAACCGCCTGACGCGTTTCCGTTAGGCGGTTGTGTGTGCGCACTCGGTTCGTTTTCGCATTGGTTCTGTTTCCCGCGTCAGGTTCGTATCCATGCGCAAGTTGCTTGAAGAGACTTTGCGTCGCTACGAAGAACTGGAGAAGCTCCTCGTCGATCCGGAGGTGCTCGCCGACAGCCTGCGCCTCTCCGCGGTGGCTCGCGAGCACGGTTCCCTGGCACGGATGGCCAAGAAGTATCGGCGATTCAAGCAACTCAACGCCCAGATCACCGAAGCCATGGACCTGATCGAGGGCGACGATTACGAAATGCGGGAGTTGGCCGAGAGCGAGCTGCCCGAACTGAAAGCCAACCGCGAAAAGCTCTGGGAAGACCTGCTCGACATGACCATCGGGGGCGAGGATGCCAACCGGTCGCGCTGCATCGTCGAGATCCGGGCGGGTACGGGCGGCGAAGAGGCGGCCCTGTTCGCTCGCGATCTCTACGAGATGTACTCCCATTACGCAGAGAACCAGCGTTGGAAGCGGGAGATTCTCAATGCCAGCCCGACCGAACTGGGCGGCTTCAAGGAGATCTCCTTCGGACTGGAGGGAGAAGGCGTGTTTCGCCTGCTCCAGTTCGAGAGCGGCGGGCACCGCGTGCAACGCGTGCCGGAAACGGAGGCCATGGGCCGAATCCACACGTCGGCCGCCACGGTCGCCGTCATGGCCGAGCCCGAAGATATCGAAGTCAACCTCGCGTCCGACGACTACCGGGAAGATATCTTCCACGCCAGCGGGCCCGGCGGGCAGCACGTCAACAAGACGGCCTCGGCCATCCGGCTGACCCATTTCGAGACGGGGATCGTCGTCCAGTGCCAGGACGAAAAGAGCCAGCACAAGAACCGCGCCAAGGCGATCCGCGAATTGAAGGCGAGAATCTTCGACCGCAAGCGGGAAGAAGAAACCAAGAAGCGAGCCGACGAACGCAAGAGCAAAATCGGCTCGGGCGATCGCAGCCAGCGGATCCGGACTTACAACTTCCCGCAGAACCGCGTCACCGATCACCGCATCAACCTGACGCTCTACAAGCTCGATTCAATCCTCGCAGGCAACCTGGAACCGGTCATCGAAGGCTTGATGGAACACGAACGCCAGGAACTCCGTAACCAGTTCGGAAAGATGGAGTAGGCAGACGATCGCTCAATCGCTGAGGTGAGCCGTGCAGGATGAGGTTTGGACCGTCGGGCGACTGCTCTCCTGGACCGCGGACTATCTGAAGAAGCACGGCTCGGACAGCCCCCGTCTCGACGCCGAGGTGCTGCTGGCCCATTCGCTCGGCTGCGAACGGATCGAACTCTACACGCGTTTCGACGAACAACCGGCAGACGAGCAGCGATCCGCCTTTCGCGACTTCGTCCGGCGCCGGGCGGAAGGCATGCCGGTCGCCTACCTCGTCGGGCACCGCGAGTTCTTCTCGCTTTCCTTTCGGGTAACCGAAGACGTGCTGATTCCTCGACCCGAAACCGAGCATCTCGTTGTGGCCGCCATCGATCTGGCCCGGCAGGTGAAAGGCCCCGCGAGCGTTTGCGACGTGGGGACGGGCAGCGGGATCATCGCCGTGTGCCTTGCTCATCAGGTCCCCCAGTGCCGGGTGACGGCCGTCGATATCAGTCCCGCCGCCGTCGAAATCGCCCGGCAGAACGCCGCCGCACACGAGGTTGCCCAGCGCATCGAATTCGTACAAGGCGACCTGCTCGAGAACCTGCCGACGGAACCCGCCTTTGACCTGATCCTCAGCAATCCGCCTTACGTGGCCGACGGTGAGACGGATCAGATGGCGGCCGAGACACGCCGCTTCGAGCCGCGCCAGGCCCTGTTTGCCGGCCCCAAGGGCACGGAAGTCATCGAGCGGCTGGTTCCCCAGGCGTCGGAACGGCTCAAGCCGAACGGCCACCTGCTTCTGGAAATCAGCCCGATGATCCACCAGCCGGTCCGCGACATCCTCGCCGGCGACGAGCGGCTAGACGACGTCCAGACCGTCAAGGATCTGGCCGGGCACGAGCGTGTGGTCGTTGCTCGCCGCCGCTAATCACTCTTGAAACAGCAGCGGCGCAATTTCGACAAGATAACTGCGCCAGACGGGCCAGGAATGGCTACCGTCCGTCAGGTGCCAGTGATGATGGATTCCACTGCTGGAAAGTGCTCCGACGATCGCCTCGTTGCCGTTGAGAAAGCGGTCGTTGCGGCCGCAGGCAAGCCACAACAGTTTCAGTTTCTCGTTCGACTTCTGCGGCGCATCGAGCACCGGTTGGACGGCCTCCACGTCGGCGCTGCTACTGAACGCGCCCACCCAGGCAAACCGGTCAAGAGCGTTCAAGCCGATCGTCAGCGACTGCCATCCGCCCATGCTCAACCCGACGATCGCGCGATGTTCCCGTCCCTCGGCCAGACGATAGTTCTTTTCGAGCAGTGGGAGCGCGTCCTCAAACAACTCGCGGCGAAACGCCTCGGCCCCCCTGGCCCGCCGCGCCTTGTCGCCGGGCGGAGCCAATTCGCCGGAATGGCCGTTCATCATAAGCACAATCATCGGCCTGGCCTTTCCGGCGTCAATGAGATGATCGAGGATCCAGTGGGCCTTGCCGCGTTCGATCCACGAGAGTTGGTTGCCGCCGGCGCCATGCTGAAGCACCAGGAGCGGAAAACGCTTCGCCGAATCCGCCTCATAACCGGGCGGCGTATAGACCGCCAGTTCGCGACGTGTGTCGAGGGCTTTCGACTGGTATTCATGCCCATGCAGAGTGCCGTGCGGGATATCCTGCCAATCCCACGGAGCCGGGGGGGCGGACGGGATCTGCAGAACGCTCTTGCGGAACTCGGGTTGCGGTCTGATCGCCAGACTGCTCGGATCCAACACCTTCACCCCGTCCACCGAGAACGAATACTGCCAAATGCCCGCCGGAACCGATTCCAGCGAGACGGACCACGTCCCGTCGTCGCCGCGATTCATCGGAATGTTTTGCTTCGCCCATTCGCCGCAAAGCTCAACCTTGTTTGCATGCGGCGCCTTGAGCGAAAACACCACCGGCGCATCGGTCTCTTGTTCACCAACAGCAACAGAGACGCAGACAAACAACCAAACGGCAAGCAGCTTGATTTCTGCGCAAATTCTACAGGTCATGGTAGATACTTCTTGTTTGAGTGTGATCGCATTTGGATTGGATCTATTGAGCCCCTCTGCCTTCTACTCGCACGCCCGGTGCCACCATCGCACGCCCCCATCCCGATCCGTCCGCATTGCTCCATATCTCGGCTCAGGTGACACAAGATGTCGATGCTGATGGGGTCAGGACTTGGCTCCTGACAAATCCGCCAAGTACCAAGAGGTGGCCTCACACCACGCAGTTGCGTGGTACGCTACATTTGTCGGTTCGACGACTCTACTCCTTCAGCCCAAAGGGAGATGCGATTTCCTTCGCGTCATAAACTTCCATGTAGATCACCCAGTGAACCGGTTGCTGTTGGGGCGTACCATCCGAATCGGGGTTCCAAAGCTTTGTCTTGATCCTGCCTTTGACCATGACGCGGTCGCCAGGCTTGAACTTCGCGACCGGCTCACCCGACAGATCCATTCTCCCCGTCATTCCGTCCAACTCGAGGAAATACCTGAACTCCGATTTGACTCCCGCTTTCACAATTCCGGACAAGGACTGCAAATCCGCGCAGGCTTTCGGAGCGTGAACCGTAGCGTCTTCGGCGCAGCCGTCAGGGGCCTGCGGTAGACTCTCTTCGGGCAATCGCCAGGTTCCTTCAGCGATGCTGGTGACATCTGCTTCGACGTAGTTGTTCATAATCTCCGCAAGCTCATCAGCGGGCATCTCTGATTTGTGCTCGTAAAGATCGCGAAGGGCAAAAGCAGTTGTCCATCCAAAGTTGTCATAATGACTCCAGCCCCGCGGCCACCCATCAGACCAGGTGTGCTCGGTGCCGCACAGCGCCCCCCAGGAATGGTCTGTGTGGCTGGGGTCGAACGAGCGATACCATTCAGACAGTTCGGTCTCACGGGAAGTTGACCAGAGTGGGACGTGGCCGACTCTCCATTGCGTGCGCATCGCCCCGCACTTGATGCACTCCTCCACATGGATACCATAGGAACCCAGGAACGCAAATCCGATTGCGAATAGCAGGATTCCAGCGACCGCTACGGCAGTACGTCTCTTCATCAGGCTATCCAGGCTTCCTACGCGACACACGCCTTCCTCCCCCGAAGGCTCGAGCCCAGGGTATGAGGTCAACTCCTGGCTCCTGACAAATCCGCCAAGTACCAAGAGGATCGCGATCACCGACAAGAACGTCGAGCGACGCCTAGTCAATCACTTTCCTCAAGCATCCCTATAATACCCCCCGCCACATCGTCCAAACAAGTAGGCCATTCTCACGTGAAGCCCAGAAACAAAGACAGCCCGCCAGACACGAAACCCGGCGGGCCGTTCGCAGGTTGGTAGGACAGGATTGCATCCTGTCCCGACAGGTTGAAAACCTGTCCTACGTGTCGGTTATTGCGACGTCTAGCTCTTCAAACCTTCCAGCTTCGGATCGAGCTTCTCGTCGCACTTGAGCAGATCGTCCCATCGGACAACCTCGCCCTTATAGGCCGCCGTGCGGCCAAGAATCGTGACCAGGTTGCTCCGCACACTCGGGGCCACCGTCGGGTTCTTCGTGTCGCCTTCCTGGATGCTCTTGTGGAACGTGGCAATGTTCGTCACGGCCCCTTCCTTATAGATCGCGGGCGACTTCCCGCCCCGATAGAAGTTCGTCCCACGGATCAGCGTGTCGCCGCCGTAGGCCGTCTCCAGCACGCCGTCCACGCCGAACATCCGGTTGCGAATGCCGTCGGGCTGGCTGCCGTGACCGTTGAACTGGCGGGAACTGAAGGCGATGCCCACGTTGTCCGGATACACGAACGTGATGCTGAACGTGTCCCAGCAATTGCCGTAATCCCGGACCATCCGCCCGCCCGTGCCGTAGGCGCAGACCGGCGCAGCGTTCATGATCCAACTGGCCACGTCGATGGTGTGGATGTTCTGCTCGGTGATGATGTCGCCGGATAGGACCTGGTCGACTCCCCAGGCGGCAAGCTTCGCCTCCGGGTTGGTGGCCGCCTCCAGCGCCGCTTCCTTCTGCCGCTCCCAGGGGATGCCGGCATGGTAGGTCGATTCGCCGAAGGCGAACTTGCCGATCGCGCCTTCGTGAACGCGGCGGATCGCTTCCATGTAATACTGATCGGCCCGCGTCTGGAAATCGACCAGGAAACAGAGCCCCGCCTTGCTCGCATCGACGCCGCTCTGCTCAATCGACTTGCAGCCCGGCACATCGACGGCAACCGGCTTGGCCACGTAGACGTGCTTGCCGGCCGCCACACCGGCGGCCGCCTGCTCCGGATGGAAATACGGCGGCGATTCGATCACGATCGCATCGACCTTCTTCTCCAGCATCCGCTCGTAACCCTTCAGCCCGCTGAACCGGTTGGCCCCATCGACACCGAACTTGTCGCCGCAGGCCTTCACCCGATCCTCGAAGTAGTCGGCCACCGCGGCCAGCTCGTAGCCGCCGTGTTCCTTGAACAGGTTGGCAATCCACGTGCCTCGCCCGCCGCAGCCGATCAGTCCGATGCTCACCTTCGAGTTGGCCTGGTACCCGAAAACCGTCTTCGCCTGCAGCACGGTCGCCGCCGTGGCAACCGACGCGCCGGCGATGAAGCTGCGGCGCGATACGCTCGAATCGCTCGTCTCCCGTCGAATCGTCATCACGACTTCTCCTTGTTTTTCACTTGGCTGCTCTGCCGAACACTTCGACTTCGATGTAATGGTTCAGACCGTCGGCCGTGCTGCCGTTGCTGTACAGCCGGACGTAACGCCCCTTAACGCCCTTGGCGTCGAACAGCTTGCCGCGGAAGGTTTCGATATACGGGCGGCTCTTGCCGATGCCCTGCTTGAGCGAGTTGTCCTGGTCGTTGCTGTAGACGGCCTTCACGTCCTTCTTGAACTCCGGATCGTCGCACACCGCGATCACCACGTCGTGATAACTCCGGGCCTCGCGGAAGTAGTGCCAAACGTAGATCGCGTAGATCTCAGCCTGCTCGCCGAGATCGATCTGCACCCATTGCGGCTCGGGCGAAAGCTCGACAAAGGCGTCCTCATCGCCCGACTTCCGACCGTCGGTGATGAATTCGAGCTCGCCGATCAACGGCCGCGAATCGCTGGCCGTCACCTTCTTCTTGAGCGCCAGGTTCTTCGTCCCGTTGGGCACCATGAAGTCCGGCTGGTCGCCCTCGGGCAACTCCTCCAAGCCGGGGTACAGCAGGGCCAGCACGTCCGGCGGCGTTCCAGCCAGCACTTCTTCAGGGATTTCGGTCTTCAGCGGAACCTTCGCCTCGTCGGCTTGAAGCAACGAAGCCACGGAAAAAATCAGGATGAATCCACAAACGGTACAACGCATTCAGTGTCCTCCTCTCAGAAAAATCATTAACCTGTGTTTCAAGCACGCAATCCGAATCCAGGAAGTTCAAATGTCCCAAACACTCCAACTATTCGAGGGTGTCCGGGAATTGACCGTAGCCGAATTCGCCAGAATTTGGCCTTCTCGGCAATTCGCCAGAATTTGGCCTTCTCGGCAGCTCGCCAGAATTTGGCCTTCTCGGCAGCTCGCCAGAATTTGGCCTTCTCGGCAGCTCGCCAAAGTCTGGCGACTTCGGCTACGACCGGAAAACCGCCTATTCACGGCCTCAATTCCCAGACAGCCTCAACTATTTCTGTCGTTCACCCTTCCCGGATTTCGTGCTTCCGATTTCGGATTTGTTAAGCCTGCTTTCCTCAACCTCCTCAACCGCCGAAACGCTCCGATCATCTTTCCTATCTCGCGGGCGAGGCTCATGCGGCTGCCCGGCTGGTCGGCCCAGTTGATAGGGACCTCCATTACACGGTACCCACAACGGTCGGCGAGAATCAACAGTTCCAGGTCAAAGTAGTAGCCTTCTTCCCGCAACTGGGGGAAGAGGTGTGCCGCAGCCTCGCGTCGGAACATCTTGAAGCCGCATTGAGTGTCGCGTATCGACAGGCCGAGCATCCGCCTGGCCAACCCCGCAAAAGACCGGCCCACCAGCCTCCGCAGGGGAGTCCGATTGCGCCGCACACCCGCGCCGGCAACCTGCCGCGACCCGATCGCGATATCCGCGTCGCTCTGCAAGCGTGCTCGGAGGCGGGCTTCCTCTTCGATGGGCGCCGCGCCGTCGGCGTCGGCAAACAGCACGAACCGGCCCCGGGCCTCCAGCACGCCGGTTCGCACGGCCGCCCCTTTGCCACGGTTCTGCGGATGGCGGATCACTCGCAACTGTGGAAACTCGCTGGCATTCTCGGTGAGTTTATCCGCCAGCCAGTCGCTGCTGCCGTCGTCGACGACGATCACCTCGTAGCTACCGGCCAGCTCGTGATCAAAATGCTCTCGGATGGATTCGAGATAGGGCGGCAGGCGCAGTGCTTCATTGTACGCGGGAATCACGACGGAGACGGCAACCGACGTGGCTGCCTCCGCACCGGTCGCCCGCGAGCCGCCTGGGCTGATTTCCTCGACAGGGCGTTCGCGCTTGTGCTGGGGAACGGACGTCACGTTTGAAGCATTCGGATTTCAGGTTTCAGATTTGTTTCGGATTTCGGATTTCGCATTTCGGATTTGGCTGCGCCCGCATCCCGCGTCAGGCGGCCATCGTCCCGATGTGGCGATCCCGAGTCAGAACGACACCAGCACCTGGTAAATGAACATGTTCCCCAAACCATCGATCTCGCTCCAAATGCGTTCGACCAGGTCTTCATGGGCCTGGACGGGCGGCAGTTCCTTCTGCTTCTCGCTCCAGGGGATGCACACGCCCGGGTGGCGTTTCGTCTGCCAGGCGCTAATATCAGTGGCTGTGAAACCCGGTTCGGGGGCGGCGCCTTGCGGAAACTCGTCGCAAGGCTCCGTGCCGTAGCCGCCGTACTCGCGGGTGAATTCGATCATCGCCCGGACGTTTTCTTCCTTGGCGTCTTCCTGAACGATCGCGCTGGCGTCCATGATATAGCCGCCGTCGACTGCCACCTCGTCGAGTATCCTCTTGCAGCACTCGCGCACTCGATCGGGAGTGCCGAGCGTGAGGATAGTGTTAGGCACGCCGCCCGAAATGCAGAACTTCTTGCCGAGCTTCCGGTGGACCTCGAAGACGTCGTCGCGATCGGCATGGTAAATGATGCTTCGGTCGGGCAGTTCCTGGAACGCTTCCAGGTGGTGCCCCCATTTGCCCTCCGCATAGAACAACGTCTGGTGCCCGGCCGCCCAGATGTTCTCGATAATCGGCTTGAGCGTCGGCCAGTTGATCTCGTCAAACTGCTTGGGATTGATGAACGGGGCGCAACTGCGGTGCATCCAGAACCCGATCGGCAACAGCTTCTGCGGATCGGCGCCGGAAAGGGCCGTGTGAAGCATGTGCGGCGCAAGCGCTTCACAGGCCGCCTTAACCTTCTCGGGACGTTCCCGAAGATCGGTCACCAGCCCGAGATAGCCGCGGAGCTTGTCGGCCAGGATATCCATCGGCGCCTTGAGAATCCCGCTCAGAGCACCGGGCATGCCGGCCTCGGTTCGCATCAGTTGGGCCTGCCTGCCGAAGCCCTGAAAGTAGTGGAGCATGGCCAGGCTGCCCTTGACGAGCGCCAGTTGATTGCGATAGGTGCAGGTCGCACCGGGCGCAACAATCTCCGTGGAAATCCGGGGCAGCCAGACCTCGTAGAGATAACCCGTCGGGTCGTCGATCAGGTGGTCGTACTCCTCGGGGCGCATCCAGGCCTTTTCCTCGGGTGGCTCCCGGTACTGGAAGCCGTGGTCCGGCAGGCAGTCGAAGCCGGGCACACCGTAGTACTTGAGCCCAAGGGCCTGGGTCAGGCCGGTCCAGACGTAGACCATGTTGCCGACCAGGGCATCGACGTCGAGGATCTTGGCCGTCTCGCGAACGGCGGCGAAGGCGTGTTCGAAGTCGTGCGTCACTTCCATGACGGCGTGCCCCGTCAGCTTTCCGCAAAACTCGGCCAGGAAGGGGCGAATGGGAACCCGATCCGGCTTGTCGTTCCGCATGGCGGTGACGAAGCGGTGGAGACGCTGGCGGTACAACCGGTCGAGTTCCTCGGCCGAACGGCATTCCGATGCGATGGTCGTGCTGCTCACGTGACGCTTCCTTGGGGTCAGAATTGTGGAATATCCGAATAATCGCCTATCGGGCTGGCCGATTCCAGTACTGCCAAGCCCGAAATCGGGCCATGATCCCAACCCGACGCCTAAGCGAGGCGGCATTATGCCCCGACGCCTAAGCGATGCGACATAGTAACCCGACGCGTAAGCGAGGCCCGACAACACACACCCCACGCCTAAGCGAGGCGGCATGTAACCCGACGCGTAAGCGAGGCCCGACAACACACACCCCACGCCTAAGCGAGGCGGCATGTAACCCGACGCGTAAGCGAGGCCCGACAACATACATCCGACGCGTAAGCGAGGCGGCATGTAACCCGACGCGTAAGCGAGGCCCGACAACATACATCCGACGCGTAAGCGAGGCGGCATGTAACCCGACGCGTAAGCGAGGCCCGACAACATACATCCGACGCCTAAGCGAGGCGGCATTATAACCCGACGCGTAAGCGAGGCGAAACAACATCGTCCCTCTCTCGCGACTCCGGTAGCGAGGGGCCAAGACCCGCCCTCGCTCATGCGTCGGGTTACAGCGCCGTGACAGCCGCTCGCAAGCTTGCGATCAAGGCCCAGAAAACAACAGGCTCTCAGGATAGAGCCCCCTGGGAGATGGGTCTTGTAAAAAATGCGCAGATATTGGTACTATTTGCGCATCATGGACACCCAGGCCTTTCAACGCTCGTTCCTCGCCCGGCTCGACGGGCCCCTCGACATGACCCGGCTTCTCGACTACCTGCCGGAAGTCTATTTCTATTGTAAAGACACACAAAGCCGCTTCGTCACCGTCAATCGGACCTTTTTCCGGAACGTGACCGTCGATCGCGAAGAAGACGTGATCGGCAAGACCGACTATGACTTTTTCCCCACGGATTTGGCCGAACAATACATCGCCGAAGATCGTCGCGTCATGCGGGAAAGGGTCCCCATCCCGAACCAGGCCTGGCTGGTCCCCGATCGCCAAGGCTCGCTCCGCTGGTACCTGTCGAGCAAGACGCCCCTTTTCGATGCCTCGGGCGAGGTAATCGGCATCGCCGGAGTGATGCGCGATTACGCCGAGGCCAGCGCCGTCCTCCAACCCTACCAGGAGATGCAACAGGTGGTCGACCGGGTGTTCCAGGCCTACGACCAACGGCTCGAAGTGCCCCAACTCGCCCGCATGGCCCATCTATCGATCAGCCAGTTCGACCGCCGCTTCAAGCAACTCTTCGGACTGACCCCCCAGCAGTTCATCCTCCGCGTCCGCATCCACGCGGCCTGCCGCGCCGTCACCTCCACCAGAAGAAGCATTTCCCACATCGCCCAGCAGACCGGCTTCTGCGACCAGAGCTACTTCACCAAACAGTTCCACAAGTTGATGGGAAAGACGCCTTCGGAGTATCGTAGGGTGTACGCTCAGTTCGCACACGCCAGCAAACGAACCATGAAAGACGCGGATGAACACAAATAGAAGAACCGCGCCCCCGTCCGTCATTCCCGCGAGGGCGGGAATCCAGGCACCCCGGAAAAAACCACCCAGTACCCGCCGAATTCCTGTTCAGGTGTTCAATTTCCCCCTTGACAAAGTAGTGTATATGTGTATACTAAATACGAGTGCCTTCGACCAATTCATGTCCCGATTGGTTGTTTTGAAGTTGCTTCATTTCAGATCTTCTTTGGCCGAACTGCGCAACTTCATGAATCGAATGCCCCCCTCCTTCGAGCCAAAAGTACCCAAGAACGAATATTTCGCGCCAACAATGCAAACAATGAAATCTATGAAGCAGAAAACTTGGATAATGTCACCCCCTCCATCGACCTGCCCTCAGTCCGAGATACTGGCAGAATTCGCTTCCCGTTGACCAACTCCCAATCCCACAGGGTTTCTACTGTCTTCCACGTTGTTTTTCCTAATCCTCACCTCGAACCGCCGCTGAGATTAACACAACTCCTTCCAGCACTTGAACTTAAATGAGATTCTGTCAAAAACGACACCCCCCTCTTTTGCATGGTAGTCAAAGTGATTCTCCACGCCCGACGACGCCGTAACCACTTATGCCGCAACACCATAACAACGGTCGTTCGATGGAGCAATCGATCGATAAGTGCACCCACCGCCAGCCACGCCCGCAACCATTTTCCACCGCAATCTGATCCAGCCCCGTGAACTCCAGATACACCCTCCTCATCCTGCTCATCCTCACCGCCGCCATCGCAGCCGGCTTCCGACTCCCCTGTCTAGGCCGCCGCCCCATGCACGCCGACGAGTCCGTCCAGGCCGCCATCTTCCGCCGCCTGTGGCTGAAGGGTGAATATGCCTACAATCCTCACGAGTTCCACGGGCCCACCTTGCCCTACACGACGCTGCCGTCGGCATGGCTGAGCGGAGCGAAGTCCTTTGCAGAAACCACCGAAGCCACCTACCGCATCGTGCCCGCCTGCTTCGGCATCGGCGCTGTTCTCCTCATCTGGTGCCTCACCGACGCCCTCGGACGACCGGCCGCCGTCTGTGCCAGCCTGTTGGCGGCACTCTCGCCCGCCATGGTCTATTACAGCCGCTACTACATCCACGAAACACTGCTCGTGTTCTTCACCCTGTGTGCCATCCTCTCCGCCTGGCGCTACCTCCGCTCCCGCAAACTCGCCTGGTGCCTCGCCGCCGGCGCAAGCATCGGCCTGATGCAGGCCACCAAAGAAACCGCCCCCCTCAGCTTCGTCGCCGCCCTCGTGGCGTTGGGACCCACATGGCTCTGCGCCGTCTATACCAACCCGACGCATAAGCGAGCACAGCCACCACCCCCTTCCAACCCGACGCGTAAGCGAGGACAGCAATCCTGCCACCAGGATGTCCCACCGAAGAACGAACCCGTGAAAGAGATGGCAGATCCTCCGTCCTCGCTCGCGCTTCGGGTTGGTATGGGGCACCTCGCCCTCGCAGCCGCCGCCGCATTGCTGGTTGCCGCCATCCTCTATTCCTCGTTCTTCACCAACCCCCGCGGCCTCGTCGATGCCGTGCTCACCTACGAGCCCTGGCTCAAACGGGCGGGCGGCCAGTCGCCCCACGGCAATCCCTGGTACTTCTTCCTCCAACGACTCGCCTGGTGGCGGCTACAGGACGGGCCCGTCTATTCGGAACTACTCGTCCTCCTCCTGGCGGCAATCGGATTCCTGGCGGCTCTCCTTCCCAAGGGCCGCTGGCTCCGGGATGCAAACGTCCACTTTCTCCGCTGGCTCGGCTTCTACACAATCTTCCTCACGGCCGGCTACAGCATCATCCCCTACAAGACGCCCTGGTGTGCCCTGCAATTCCTGTTGGGAATAATCCTCCTCGCCGGGGTCGGCGCCGTCGTGATCGTCCGCGCGATCCCGACCGTTCCACTGAAGACGATCATCGCCCTGGTCCTGATCGCCGCAGCCGGCCAGTTGAGCTGGCAATCGTATCGGGCCGGTTTCGTCCAACCGGCCGATCCGGAGAACCCCTGGGTCTTCGGTCACACCTCGCAGGGCCTGCTCGATCTGGCAGCCATCGTCGAACAGTTCGCGAAGGCCCATCCCGACGGGCATGCTCTGCCAGTCAAGTTCATTTGGCACGACTATTACTATTGGCCGTTGCCCTGGTACCTGCGGCGCTTCGAGCACGTCGAACCGTGGACGAGCATGCCGCCCGACCCTAGCGCCGCGATCGTCATTGCATCCCCCAAGTTCGACAAGCAACTGACCGCCGCCCTCGAACAAACCCACCTGATGACCGGCTACTACGAACTCCGCCCGCAGGTGCTGGCGCAGATCTGGGTGCGGGAGGACGTGTGGATGGCCCACTTGCGGGCATTGGGGCGAATCTAGGAATGTGTCCGACCGTGAGCGTGGTCAAGATCCGAGAGGGGTTCGGGGCGGATTTTGCGCGAGTTGGCCGAGGTTTTCAAGAAAAGTCCCCTCGAAGAGCCTGATCGCTTGATCGAGGTCTCCGAGGGGTGTACTCCGTAAGGTTTACAACAACCGCGGAGTACTCCACGATGTACCATGTTTTGCTTCGCGATGCCCGCTTTTGGGACTTTCTTTTTACCGTTGACAAAGACCGGGACGGTTGCCGCAAGCGGACGACCCCGCTGTCGGTGCGGTTTCTCGGCCGGAAGGTCTACCTCGGCGCCGTGGTGGTTCTGGTGGCCGCCATGCGGCAAGGGCCTTCGCCGAGTTGCCCCGCGCATTGCTCGAGGCGTTCAGTGTTTCCTCACTTGATTGCCTGGCACCTGTCGGCATTGGCGGCGGCGTTCGTTCTCTTGGCGGCGGCGTTCGTTCCTGCAGGACACTATCCGATTCATCTTCCCGAGGACGTCTTGATTGCAGTTCTTGTTGGCTCTGGGATGGGATGGACCGTCTTCTTTGTCGTGGACGGCACTTGCCGTTTCGTGAACTGGGCGGACAACTTCATGGGAAAGAAGACCACGAAAAGAGAATGAAGGAAGTCCAACCGAGCGAAGCCCGAAACTGGGAGAGGAACCGCACTGCATGCCCGGCGGACGGCACGGCGGAGCGTGCCTGCTACTTTGGCGGACGGCACGGCGGAGCGTGCCTGCTACTTTGGCGGACGGCACGGCGGAGAGTGCCTGCTACCTTGGCGGACGAGACTCGGTGTTTGCTATCAGGGCTACACTACCGCCCGCCAGGGGCGAGCCCGCTTGAGATCGGCGCCGAGGACGTCGAGGGCGATGTTGCAGTCTTCGACGACCTGGAAGTCGTACATGCCGACGCAGACGAAATCGGCGCCGTTTTCGAAGGCGTAGCGGAACCCGTCGCGGGGATGAAGGGCGCCGGCCGCCAGGACCTTGAAGGCAATCCAGGGCTGGGGAAGCGATTCCATGAAGGCGATCGTCTCTTCCGGCTTCTCGCACCAGACGTTGTCTTTCTGGTTCTCCGTGTTGGAGGACCAGTAGTTGTGGTGATGAAGGGTCTTCATCCAGAAGTCGGGCTCGAAACCCTCGTCGACGCAGCCTTGGATCGTCTTCAAGTAGTGGCCCCCGATGCCCGCGGGCAGACCGGCGTCGCGCACCTTCTGCAGGCCCTCGGCGATCCAATCGAAGTGGCCTTGGGCGACGTAATCGTCGCCCGACATGCCCTGCAGATAGGCGGCGCAAGCGCCGTGGTCGATCGAGAACTGGATGTTGTCGAGATAATCCTGGCGGTTCTTGCCCTTGCACTGGGCGATGAACTTGATCTTTCCGCCGTGTTTTTCCCAGTACTCGACAATCTGCGGGGCCAGGATCGTATTGGTGATGATGGCGTTGATGCCGCAGGACTCTCCCAGGCCGAGCGTTTCGAAGACCCGTTGATCGGTGTGATAGGCCTTGACCAGATTCGACACGTAGATCAAGTCGCGGGCGTGGGCGAAGCCGTTCATCAGGTTGCCGCCCATGATCACGCGGCTCAGTTCGAGGTCCTTGATCTTGGCTTTCGGCACCTTGCCCTTGAGATCTTCGAGCGACGCGAAGTTGAGGTTGGTCATCGACGGCGACGTGACGCCGTCGACCCGCGGGGCGTGCGACGCCAGTTGCTGCTCCTCGCGGCTGACGTAGCCGCGTTTCTTCAGCACGGCCAGGACGAAGCCGCCGAGGATCGGCAGCCCGATTAGGGCGGCCAGCATCCGGCGGCGGGGCACGGCGGAACCGCTTTCCGCCCCGGACTCGCTCGGCACCCGGACGCGGCGTCGGAAGATACCGCCAAGAAACCCGTCGATTCCCCATCGCGGCGACGGCATCACCAGGACGACCAGAAGCGCGAGCAACTCGACCAGGTTCTTGTTGACGATCAGGTAGTTGCCCTCGACCGGTCCGGCGGGATCGGTAAACAGGGCCGGATTGGCGACGTAATAGAGGGCCAACAAAGCCACGCCGCCGAGGGCCGCAAGACGAGTCATGCAGCCCACCATGAGGCCGAGGCCGACCAGCAGGAGCCCCCAGGCGTTCAGCAGTTCGACAATTCTAAGGACAGACTCGTGAGAAGCCATCCAGTGAAAGACGTCGGCGCCAATCCAATTGGCACCTTCCAAGTATCCTCTCGCCCAGCCCGCCGGTTTGAACAACAGTTTGACCACACCCTCGTAGGCGAAGTGCCAGCCGATGGCGATCCGCATCAGGGCGAGGAACACGGATTGGATCGGATTGAGTCTCGACGGTTTCTTCACGTTACGGTCGGCCATGGGCTTTTACTCACCGGGCTCGGAGATCGGTTGGCTGCAAGCCTCCATTATGGGGTGCGTGACGCGGAAAAGAAACGTCAACCTTCGCGGACGTGTTGTGCCAGCCAGGCGATCGCCGGCCCGGCCAGCCCCTCGTGCCCGCCCTCGAAGATGGTGACGCGTGCCGGGCCCGCGTGACGCCGCAGGTGGATCTCGCGGCCGTAGGGCGGGTCGGGTTCGACGTCCGACGTTTTTGGGCTTTCCAATCGGCCGTCGGGGCGGCTGAGCCGGTCGATTTCGTCTTCGCCGATTGCTTCGTAGCCGCCGGCACGAGCCACGGCGTTGAAGGCGTCGAGCGTCTGGCGGACCGGAACCGATCCGGTATGCCCGTCGTGGATCCCGGCGGCCATGTCGAGGGGCAGACCAACGGTACGGTGAAGCCACGTCAGAGGTGAGCGAATCCGGTACTGCTCGTCGACCTCGACACTGTCGCCCGGTGCACCGCCACAGGAGGCCCTCAGCATCGCCCCGTAGTTGTCTTCGGCGTGGCGAGCATGCCAGGCGGCCAGGTCGCTGATACCGACCCAGGCACTGACGGCCGTCCAACGATCGGGGTAACGACCGGCCATGAGCATGGCCATGTGCCCGCCGCCCGAGCACCCGACGAGGTAGACACGCCGGCAATCGATCGGGTAGGTGGCGATCGCCCAATCGACGGCGTCCAGTATGTCCTGCTGGGCCAGCAGAGAACCGCAGGCCTCCGGGGTCTTGTTGGGCCCGCGAAAGTGAGGGAACAAGTAGATCCAGCCTGCCTTGTCGGCTTCCGCCTCGAACTCCTTCTGCCGCTGCTCCCCGTCGCCGCTGAAGGTGTGCAGCGAGACGACGAGCGGCCGGGGATCGCCGTCCGGCTGGCAACCGTCGGGCAGGATGACGTAGCACGGTTGGTCCGTACCGTCGGCCGTACTGGGTATCTGGACCTTCATTCTCTCTCCCGCCCGGCCCAAGGCCGGTGGCATCGACAGAGCGATCGTCGCCACCAGCGGAAGGAGAATCTGCGGTATGGCGAGCCTGCCGATCGAGGGTACAGGTCTCTTGTTCCCGAGCATGAGATTCTGCCTCCAAACGGGCCTGTACCGAATTCTGTGCTCGTGATCGTGCCGGAAGGGGACAGTCCCATTTTTGTGGCGTCCTGCCACAAAAATCGGGACAGTCCCCTCCAAACAGAAGAAAAGCCGGGTGACCCGCTCGCCCGGCTTTCCTTCAGGAGAGTCCTGCAATTTGAGATTGCAGAAGAGTAAGTTGGAGCCGCACTAGTCAAGGAACCCGACCAGTTCCTGGCTGCGTCCCGGTTGTTGCAGCTTGCGAACCGCCTTGGCCTCGATTTGCCGGATACGTTCTCTCGTCACCTTGAAGATGTGTCCGACTTCTTCCAGGGTGTAGCTGTAGCCGTCGCCCAGGCCGTAGCGGAGCTTGATGATCTCGCGTTCGCGGTAGCTGAGCGTTTTGAGCACCTTGTTGATTCGCCGCCGCAGCATCTCCTGGGTGGCCCCGATCGAGGGGCTTTCGGCGGCGCCGTCGGGTAGCAAGTCGCCGAAATGGCTGTCTTCGCTGTTTCCCACGGGGCGATCGAGGCTGATCGGGTAGCGGCTCATGGCCAGCACGCGGCGGGTCTCGTCGACACAGGTTTCGCTCGCCCGGGCCGTCTCTTCGATCGTCGGTTCCCGGCCGAGTTCCTGGAGCAGCTTGCGGGAGACGTTTCGCACTCGCGACATGGTCTCGACCATGTGGACCGGAATGCGAATGGTCCGGCTTTGATCGGCCACGGCACGGGTGATGGCCTGCCGAATCCACCAGGTGGCGTAGGTGCAGAACTTGAATCCGCGGCGATATTCGAACTTGTCGACGGCACGCATCAGGCCGGCGTTGCCCTCCTGGATCAGGTCCAGGAAGCTCAGCCCCCGGTTGCGATACTTCTTGGCGATCGAGACGACCAGCCGCAGATTGCCTTCGGAGAGGCCTCGTTTGGCTTCCTGATACTGAGCGTACACGGACTTCAGGAAGCGGATCCGGTTCCGCAGGCTGGTCGGAGTCTCCTGAGTGGCTCGCAGAATGTTGCGGAATTCGATCGTCCAGGCTTCGCGCTCTTCCAGCAGGCCGCCCATCTTGCGGTGCTGATCGATCCGATCCCGCAATTCGTCGACGCGGCGGCTGAACTCTTCCAAAGTGCCGATCAGGGGCTCGATCCGCTGGGTTCGCAGGCCGAGTTCTTCAATCAAACGCACCGCCCGCTTGCGGCAACGTCCCAATCGGCGCCAGGCCTCGTGGCGATCCCGCAGGGGTCGCGACTTGCTCGTGGCAACCCGGTAGTCGCGACGATTCCGCCGCAGCAGAATCTTCAGCGTTCGGAGATTGTGGGGCAACCGGCCAAGGATCTGTTCCTTCTCGAGGCGGTCGGTGACAGAGACCTGAACCGTGCGATCGAAGGGCAAGTCGCCATCGTGAACGCGGCCCAGAACCCGCACCGCCTGCTGCATCACGTAGTCGCACTCCAACAATCTGCGACGAAATTTTGCCCGGGTGATCTCGATCTGCTTCGCCAGGGCAATCTCCTGTTGACGTGTCAGCAACGGGATCTCGCCCATCTGGGTGAGGTACATCCGCACTGGGTCGTCGGACCACGATTCGGTATCTTCGGCGCTGAGCAGAGACTCATCGTCTTCAGGGCTCTCCAGGTCGTCCTCCACTGCGAGATCGTCTTCCAAATCGTCAACCAGATCGAGCGCGTCGTCATCCTCGTCCAACTCGAGCCGGCCTCCGGCTCGTGGCGTCTCATCGTCGTGCAGTTCGTCCAAAAGGGTGTCTGCGTCGTACAATGCAGGTCTCCTAAAAGATTCTTGATATCGACCGATCATCAACTCGCCGGGTCCTCGGGGCGCAGATCGCTGCAGCCGCGATCGGTGAAGTTGATGCCGGGAGGTCGTTCTTCGACTGCCCTGAGCAGGTCCTACCAGTACCTTCCAGTCCGCACGGCGTCGGCCCGAGCGAACCACGAAATTCTACCACCAGGATCTATGTGGCGCCGGGACCACACGGCATTTGGTAAGGGTTTCGGTTTGGGCGTTCGAGACACGCAAATCCCAAACCGCCCAAATACCCCAACCTCACATCAATGAAACGAAGTGCACCGTCCACGACGATGGTTCACTCTCAATGTACACCAAAAGAGCCAAGGTCTCACAAGACGCCTACCAAACACGGCACGCAAAACCGGCTGTAGACCACACGCCTGACTGCCGACAGACGGCGTTCCCCTCGGTGTATCTTGATGGCGGGGTAGCAGATGCTTTCTCAACCCGCGAGCCTAAGTCCAAGGCTGGGTATAACGGGGGCCGGGCCATTTAATTGTAATCAGCCGCGGAGTCTCGTCCAGAGTTTCTTTCGGAAAGAAGAAAAAAGTCGTTGCCCTATCTCCCAATAGGACGCTTCCGATGGATCGAGGTTCCGACTAATCTAGTGGAGATGGGCACAATTTCCGACCACGGGAATGAAACGAAGTTGACTTGCATGCCTCAGGGGAGAATGGCCGTACCTCCTCAGGGTTATTTCCAGACGGTTCCATTGCATTTCGGCGATCGGGAGTCCAGCGGGCGTCGTACTTCCCTACGTGGCCGATCCAATCGATGTTCTGTCCAAGGCGACCGTGCCGGAGGATGAGAATCGCCCTGCAAGCGTCTCCAGCCAGCCACGATACGAACCGTCGCTCAGTCGACTTGCCCCAAATACGCCGACACACCTCGGAGCCAGAATCGTGAGAGATAAGTACCTTCTGCCGTGCTCCTGCGGAAAGAAAATCCCCGTCGAGACCACGATGGCGGGACAGAGCATTCAGTGCTCATGCGGCCGGACGTTGGATGTCCCCAAGTTGCAGGGGATCCGCCGTCTTGAGCGGTTTGTTGAGACCTCCGACACTCCGCGAAAGACCTCTTCGCGAGCGGGACGCGCCCTGGGAATTGTGCTGATCGGTCTCATCATCCTGGCGGCCGGCGCGACCCACGTCTGGTGGACCCACAGTTGGCGACCGGTCCTTCCGGAACTGAACCTCGCGCCGTGGGAGATGTGGCTTATCTGGCAGCGAGACCTCCGCCAAGGCGTACGTTTCCCGGAGTATGTCGAGTCTCCGTACATGCAGGATATGAAAGTCTACAGGATGTACTTGACCTTTGGCTACGTGATCATGGGCTTGGGAATTGTCACCATCGCCTCCGGCGCCGTGGTGGCCCTCACCGGTCGGCGACCCGATCGCCGACCGGCACCCCGCGGGACTCCCTGACGATTCGCTGAGAAAAAGTCTGCCTCTTCAGCGGGTTGCGTCCGCGTCGATCTCGGAGACATTGATCGCCGAGAATCCGCCAGGGAAACGCTGACCCTGGGCGGCATAGCGCACCTCCCTGCTCTCCTTGTCGACCACCAGGAGCAATCGTTTCCACCATCCCGCGGCCAGCAGAATGAAAACCTCGGCCGTTTCCGAGAGCGCCCAGTTTGCCCAGCCCTGGAGGCCTTTGTGCGTCTCAAGCAGCGGCGCCAACAGCGGTTCATCCTTGGCAATCGGCCGGGTCGAACGGCAGGCCAGGCATCTTCCCTTTACGATGGTCTTGGGACTGACACGCTGACGGCACATCGAACAGGTTGCCAAGGCCCGTTCAAGGACCGGCCGGTTCGACACCGGGCAAATCCGCGTCTGGTCGGCCAAAACCGTCAGCCCCGTGGCATCGCATGTCACCAGTTCGTCGGCCAGCACGCGGCGTCCGGTTTCCTCGCAGGTGCCAATACTCTCGAAAGCGACGATCCGTCCGTCGTCGGTCGCAGCGACATGAAACGACGGCTTGCCCGAATGAGGGCAGATGAAGGGTGGCGGCTGGAGCGTCCGCGTCCACCCGCAAAAGGGGAGATCCGCCGACTGGTCGCGGATCGTGAACCGCAGTTTTCCCTCGGCGTGCTTGCACCAGATGAAGACGGCGTCGAGCGTACCGGCGACACCCCATCGGTGCCGTGCGGCCTCCGTCGTGTGCCGTACCGTCTCTGCAAGCTGACTGGGCGACATTTCGGGAGGGGGCTGCCAGGGCACGGTCTCGTCCATTCCCAACAGTCGGGCGAATCCGTCCTCCACGGCACGGCCCGACTCGTCCGTGATGAGCGCCCCGGCCCGGGCCTGGCTGCTGTCTCCCATTCGAAGGAACGGGCGATCCTCCAGCCGACAGCCTGCCAGGTGGACGGCCCCATCTTCCACCGTGTAGGCGGAGAACAACCGGTCGGTGAGTTCATGGACGCTCCTCGGTTGACCGGCCGGCGCGAGATGGATCGGCGTTTCTGTGTCCGACAAGAGCATCTCCCCACAACTAGATACCCGTGCTATACCCCGGAAATTGTAGCACACGACCGAGGCAAGCGGCACCCGAAAACCGGCCTGCGGGGACTGTCCCGATTTTTGTGGCAGGACGCCATAAAAATGGGACTGTCCCCTTCCCGCAGCATCACGAGCACAGAATTCGGTACAGGCCCGCCGACGAGAAGGGGCTGTGCGTGGAACGCCTGGCTGGGCGAGCCTGCTCAGCCCTTCTTTCCCGCCGGCTCTTGCGGCAGCGCCGAGTCGTCGCATTTCAGATCGCCGGCAGCGTACTGGACCCCGTCAAGGATGAACTGCAGCATGGTGCTGCTTTCGTAGCTCTCGGGAAAGTGGCTGGGCGAACAGTAGAACACTCGGCCCTCTCCAAACGGTTTGATCCAGGCGACGTAGCGCTTCAATTCGCCCACGCGTCCTTTCGGATCGTTCAGCCCCTCGACATCCATCGACAGCAACGGCCGAAAAGCCATTTTCTCATAGGCACCGTTGAAACAGTACGGCTCGTCGCGATGGATAAACGGTCCTTTTCCTTTGAACGCCGCCACCAGGGGATGATCCTCGTCGACCGTCTGAACCGTCACTTCCTGATTGGGCGGATGGTAGTCGAAGGCCCCGCCGACCATCTCGGTGTATTTGGGCGAGTTGTTCAGCAACGTCGGGGCGCCGTGCACGACGACGAGTCCCTTTCCGCCGGCTACGAAGTCGAGCATCGACTGTTCCAACGTGTCCGACTTGGCTTGCCGCTGTTCCGCAGTCATGTCGGCATACTTGGGATTCCTTTCGAGTTCGTCCAGAAACAAGTTTCGCCGCGGACCGACCGAACAGTTGTTGTTGAGTACGAGCACGTCGTACTTGGCAAGGTTCTCGGGCATGAGTTGCTCGATGTCGACGGTGACCGTCGTCTCGAAAGCGCCCGTCTTCTTTCCGAGAATCTCGAACACCCGGTCGACGTGGGGCATGACCTTGTGATCGAACCCCGTACGGAGCGAGAAGACGAGTAACTTGCGAGTGTCGGCCGCAACCGTGGCCTTTTCGGGGGCAGCCTTTTCGATCTTGGCGCACCACTCGGCCGTCGGCGGGACGATCTCGGTCTGCGCGTAGGGGATCTTCTCGGCAGAGGCGACGACGAGCATCGCCGCAACAGCGAGGATACAGCCGACCAGATGAACAGGTTTCAGGGACATGGGAGTACCTCTTGGAGACAATCACCGCGGGTCCGAAAGTCCGGTCCCAGCAAATCACGGTTGCCCATTCTAACACACTCCAGGGCCAGATTGCCAACAGGGACCATACTCGGCTATGCAGCCCCCTCCATCGTGGGCAAGGGGGCTCGTCCACGCGACCTCCGGCCCCCTTCGAGAAGCTGATCTTGGCCAGAACGGGGCGGCTGCCTAGAATGGCGGACAAGTGGGGTAAACATTGGGTCTCTCACGGAGGGGTTTGCGATGTGGCGACATGGAATCCGGCGTGCTGGCGCCGGCGTGCAACGGTCGGCTTTCGGGACGCCAACAGCAGTCCAGGCGTTCGTGGTAATTCTGACGGTCTTCTGTACGTCCGTACAAGCGGAAGCGGCGGGAGGAAACCGGGAACGAAAGAAAGCCCGGCAGAACGCAAATGAGGCAATCGCGTCCAATCCGCAGACTGCGGAGAAAGCGGGCTTCGACGAAGCGGATCTTCGGTACCTGCCGGACGACTGCCGCGTGGCCGGCCGGATCGACGTCAAGACGCTGCTGGAGAGGCCGCTTGGCCGGAAGCTGGCCACATCATCGGTGGAGTGCGCCACACTCACCCCGCTCAACGTCAAGTTGGAACAAATCGACCAGATCATTGTCGGCGCTGAGAGTTTCGGCTCCAATAACCGTTCCCGCTATGTCGTTATCGTGCACAGCAAGCAGCCGGTGGTGACTTCCGAGAGTCATCCCTCGTGGTCGATTGAGAAACTGGGATCGCGGACGATTTGGGTGAGCAATACGGGAGATCCGACTGCCCTCTGCGTTGTCGAGAAGGATGTCTTTCTTGCGGGCCATCCCGACACGGTGCGTGAGGTGTTGCAGCGCGACGGTCCCGCCGAGTTGCCCGCCGCGATCGACCGCGCGCAACGGCAAGTCGATCCCACGGCCCATGTGGTGTTTTCGATTCTGCCCAGCCAGGATCTCGTGCAGTTTGACATGTCCGGCATCCCGGCTGCCCGCGAACTGCTGGATGGAATCGATGCGGTGAATGTGGAACTCCGGTGCGACCGCGATGCGGTGATGAAGGTCGTTGCTCTCTGTCGCGACGAAGCCACGGCCCTGCAACTCAAGGGGATTGGCTTGGCGCTGCTTGCAGTCGTTCAGGCCCAGGACATGGCCCCCGAGCAACTCGCCCTTCGTATGATGGCGGATTCCGTTGACCTGAGTGTCGACAAGTCGGTGCTTACGGTCGGCGTGGCGATACCGGGAGAGCTTATCCAGGTGACGGAAAGCAGCGGGAACGACAAGAGCCTTGCCTCGGGATCTTCCGTGACGCTTGCACCAGTTTCAAACAATGGTTCGCCCGCTCAACTATTTCAGAGTGGTGCCAAAGCGCCGGTTTACTCGGCCGGCAACTCCTATTCCCCCGGCGCCGCTCCCGCGCCGGTACCGCCCCCGGGGCAGCATCTGCCTCCGATCGTACAGCCGTACTCGCCGCCCGTCTCAACGCCCTACGATCCGTACGCTGCACCCCCGTTCTCTTTTTTTTGCAGCACCTTTCCCATACCGCCCGCACCGCCCGCACCAACGCTCCCGCTTGCTGACGTGATTCGGCTGTCGAAAGCCGGTGTGGACGAGCAGGTGATCATTCAATATGTCGGCCGGCACCAACTGGAGACAGCCTTGACGGCCGACGATCTAATCGTCTTGACGGAAAACAAGGTTACCGTGGGGATCATCAGCGTATTGCAGGGCCTGCCGTGTGCCAACACGTCAGGCGGGAATGCGGTGAAGACGTACAAGCCGTAAGGTGCGACGTCACGGCTTCTGTCTGCCACTGTCGCGCCGAGTGGGAACGATGGTCAGGCGCTATCAGCGATTTCCGCCGGCCAGGGCCTTGGCCGTGGCATTGACAATGGCCCGGGAGGTGACAGTCGCACCGGTGACGGCGTCGACGCCTTCGATGGATTGGTTGGCAATGATTTGCCGTGGAATGTCGGTGATCGCCGCGTAGAATTGTTTCTCTTTGTGCTTGGTAACCTGAAGCATCGATCCCGTTCGGTCCATTTTGCTCATGGCTGAGGCGAATCTTCAGCTTCCTCCGGCCCCGGAGCATCGTCGATGGCGATCTCGACGGTGTAGGACCACTCTCTTCCTTCCGCGACCTTTCCGGCGATCGGATAGAAGGCGAGAAGATATCCCGGTCCGTTATAGTAGCGATCGTCGATGAGCTGTCCGGCTTGAGGCAGGCGGACCGTGATCGATTTTCCGTCAGCGAACGGAAAGGTTGCCGAATTGACTGCGTTTGCCAAATTGGGATTCTCCGGTGTGGCCTGCGGCAGAAGAACCTGCTCGGCGCCCGTGCCCCCGGTTTTTCCACCGAAGACTCGAGGGGAGAATCGCACACACTGGCGGAAGGCGCGCAGTTCGAGCGGGGTCCGGGCGCGCAGGTGGTAATCCAACACCAAACGGCCGGTGGCCAGACGCATCGTTTGCGTGAATTCCAGGCTCTGCTTCTCAAAGCTGCGCAGGCCGGTCAGCGTCAAGGAACCGTCGGGGCCGATCTTGCGTTGCAGACGTGTGGTGTCGAAGTTTCGCCAGCGATCGTCGGCCACAATCACCGTGGCGACGGCATCGATCAGTTCCTGCCCCCCCGAGCAAAGACTTTCGATAGTCCCGTCCGAGCCGATCAGGATGGCCGTGCCGTGCCCGTCGCGAAGAACCAGATTGCCGTCACGTTCGACCATACCGGCGGGACCGGCGGTGGTGAGTTGCGGCTCGGGCGCGGGTAACGTGCCCGGTTTGGACGGTCCGTCGCAGGGCAGGTAGATCCGACCGTCCAGGCGGGGGATCACGAAGCGTCGATCGACCTGACTGCTGCTGATATCGCGATGAACCCGGCCCAGATCGATGGAGGCGTCCCAAACCGTCGGATTCACGATCACGATTCCACCATCGAACTTCCGCTGCCATGTCCGGTCCGTTTGTCTTTCACACGGCCCCTCGGGGTAACCCAAAGGTGCGTCGAATTCCGGGTACCACCAGTACTGTCCGCGCCAACGCGTGTGCAGGTCGAAGCTGTAGTAACCGTCTCCCATCAGGGTCGTGGCCAGGCCGAATCGCATCCGATCGACCAGCACCTTGCCGCGATCGAGATAGGCGGCTCGCTCCTTTTCTGTGAGCTTGTAGGCCTCGAAAGGTGGTTCGATTCCGCTGGCGCAGCCTAACACGGTGACGTTCGGGCGCCGTGGCGTCTCGGTCCAGCGGAGGTACTTTTCGAGGACGCTGTCCCACGACATGCCGCGATCGAGAATCGCGTCCGCATAGTCCTCCAGGTAGATCCCGTTGAGCTGGTCAAACGTATCCAAACCGGGCTGGTTGGCCATGAAGACGGCCTTGTCACCGACCAGTTCGCGTGTGCGGCGAGCCAGGGCCGTCTTGGCGTCGGTCCAGACTTTCGCCAACTCCTTGCGGTCGTCATCTTTGCCGTCGGCGTTGTAGTCGACCGTATAGGGCTTGCCGGTGGCGATTTCGCAGGCCCAACTGTCGAAATAAGGGCCCAGGCAGTCGATAAAGACGCCGTCGTAGCCGATCTGCTGCACGGCAGGTACCGTCTGCTGCGCGAGCCAGTCAATGACGCCGGGGGCCGCCAGGTTCAACATGTAGGTCCCGGGCCAACCGGCAATCGGTTTCCCGTCGCTCTGCAAAAGCCAAGGGATGACATGCCCGGGTCGACGTGCGGCGAGGACTTCTGCCGGCGGCGCAACGTGGGTGTACGGTGCACTGCACGCAAACTGCAAGGCCATGATATGGGGGTTGACCTTCTTGAGTTTCTCCAGGTGCTCGCGAAACGCTTTGCCTTCCGGGTCGTCTCCCAGCCGCCGTTGGACGCCGACCAACAGGTCGTAGCGTGCGGCTTCCTCCAGCGTCCGTTCGTCACCGTGGAAACTCGCTCCATTCCCGGTGAAGGCCGTGCCGTAAACGTTTGCGATTCGCGGGAACGGCGGCCCCCGGTCCGGCTCCAGAGAACCTGACATACCCTTGCGGGATTTTGTCGTGGTCATTCCCCGATGGGGCGGGGCTTGATTTGGAAACGGAGTTCGTAGTCCGTTTCGGGGAGATGCGGGCGGCGGGCGTTGAGCTGCTG
>Ga0209723_1000594_pt1 | contig 65943 bp, 57 predicted proteins | sample BiotimSIPDNA_2_FD_185750 | JGI IMG/M metagenome (GOLD analysis project Ga0209723, IMG submission 185750) | Anaerobic biogas reactor microbial communites from Washington, USA - Biogas_R2 time_0 SIP DNA (SPAdes) (version 2) | ecosystem: Engineered > Bioreactor > Anaerobic > Unclassified | place... | reverse complement strand
GCCGGTTAGCACCTGGTCAAGCACCTTGGAGGAGATAAAAACACATACCACCGCGTACATCGCGTGCTGAACGCTCAGGAAAATCCATGCCAGCACAATCACCGCCAGGTCGAAGATCAGCAAAAAGAAACCTACCGTGATCGCGGGCACATGGTGATGCACGATGCGCGCCAACAGGTCTGTGCCGCCGGTAGTGGCATTGCCGCGCATAATCAATGCCAGCCCGATACCAAGCAGCACGCCGCCGCCCAGCGCGGCCAGCATGGGATCCTCCACCAGCGGCTTTACATCGATCAGGTCGATACCCACAGAGAACAGCGCGGTTGCGATGATGGTGCGCAGGATAAACTTGGCTCCAATCATACGCCAGCCCAGGATCAGCAGCGGGATGTTGAGCACCAGGCTGGTCAGTCCGATGGGCAGCCCGAAGTAGTAGTTCAGAATGGTGGTCAGCCCTGTCAACCCGCCCGGAGCGATATGGTTTGGCTCCAAAAACAGGGGATAGGCCGCTGCGCTGATGATGCAACCGGTCAAAATCAACAGGTATTGCTGCAGCGTTTTGGAACGGAACAATCGAACCATGATTCAGCATCTGCCTTTCTTGTCAGGGAGGATCATTTCACAGTTCCGCTTCCAGGCGCACGCATTTGCCAATGATGCGCACATCCGCCATCGCGGCCACTTCGGTTTCGCTTTGCTTGTCGAAGCTTTGGAGCAGCAGCTGGTACCGCGGCAACAGCTTGATGACATAGAGCTGCTTGCCCAAGGGGGTGTCCAGCAGCATCATCTTGCCGTCTTCAGCGCTTTGTGTGGGGATGACCAGCACCAGGTCGCCCTTTTGGACCCGGTAACCGCGCATACGGTTGTCCGGCGCCATGAAATAAAAAACCTTTTCTGCTGGCGCGCCTTCGATTTTGCCCTGGCTGACCGGCAGCAGCCGGCTGCCAACTTCCTTCATGACAGCGTTGTACACCGGCACATGCTGCAATACGCCCTTGAGCGCGTCCAGCCAGATGGACCCGTCAGCCTTCTCGGCCTTTTCCTGGCGAATCTCCCTGGTTTTGTCCAGGCGCTGTGGGCTGACCGCGGTTTGCAGGTCTACCGTGACCGCGATATCCTCCAGGGTAAACATGGCGTCGGTCTGCTGCTCCATGCCCATTTTTTGCAGGATGCGCCTTGCCTGGTCATCCTGAATAATGCGCGTGCCGCTTTCCACTTCAAGGATATATTTTTCACTGACACCGGCCATCTTGGCAACAGCTTTGGCTGTCAGTTTCCGGCGTGTGCGCTCAAGGTGCAACAGGTCGCCCAATCTGCTCATGGTTCATTCCTCCCAATGCCATTAGAATAGCCTGCCGGCTCACGCGCGTCAATCCATAGCCATGCGCCCGCAGGACAATCCAGAGCGTCTTTGAACGCGAAACCTGAAAAGACGAACAGGCAAATGCAAGCACATACAAGAAAATACATTCAGGAAACAAAAAAATACATTCAGGAAACAGCGAGGGTATTCTTGACAAATGAAATATCTGAATTATATACTGGTCACGAAAACGATTAATAATGCGCTTTGGGAGGGCAGCTATGATCACTTTAAAGGACATCGCCAGGGAATGCGGCGTTTCTGTTGTTTCAGTTTCCAAAGCGCTCAATCATATGCCGGGCGTGGGCGCCAAGACCGCGCTGCGCATTCGCGAATGCGCTTCCCGCCTGGGCTATCTGCCCAACGCCGCTGCCAAGGCGCTCAAGACCAACCGCAGTTTCATCATCGGCGTCCTGCTGAAGGATGATGACAACCACAGCCTGCTTCATGACTTTTTTGTCAGCGTGCTGGAGCATTTCAAGGATACCATGGAGGAGCAGGGCTATGACCTGATGTTGCTCAATCGCACCATTGGCCAGCGCACCATCAGCTATCTTGAGCACTGCCGCCACAGCAACCTGGATGGCGTCTTTGTGGCCTGCATAGATTTCTCTGATCCGGAGATTATGGAACTGGCTGGTGCAGGCATCAGCCTGGTCAGCGTCGACCATACTTATCCAGGCCACCCCTCGGTGTATTCGGACAATGAGGATGGCATCCGCCAGGCCGTGCTGTACGCCTATGAGATGGGCCATCGCCGCATTGCTTTTGTCAGCGGTGCGGCTTCCAGCGTCACCGACAAGCGTCATAAAGCTTACATCCAGGCCATGCGTTCCCTTGGCCTGCCGGTTGAACCGAAATATCACCGCTTTAGCCGTTATCGGGATATTCACCGCACACGGTCGGAAACAACCGCGCTGCTGTCTTTGCCAACACCGCCCACCTGTATCCTGATGCCGGATGACTACGCGGCCCTGGGGGGTCAGATGGCGATCCGGGAAGCCGGCTTGCGCATACCGGAGGACATGTCGGTCATTGGCTTTGACGGGCTGGATTTTGTTTCATATATCCATCCGCGCCTTACCACAGTGCAGCAGAATGTTGAGCTCATCGGCCGGGAAGCGGCGCGGTTGCTGCTATCCCATATTGACAATAAAGATACCGGCGGTGAAGCGGCTGCTGTCACGGTACCGGTCTCCCTGATCCGCGGCGAGACGGTTGTCCCCATTTCCTGACCAGATTCCTGGACGGTCATCATCGTCCCGGGATGGTAATTATTATTAAGGAGGCCCTCTATGAAGAAACTGGTAGCCCTGTTTATGGCGCTGGTGATGATGCTGTCCATTGCAGCTGTCGCCTTTGCCGAAACTCCCAAAATCACCCTGATTGTCTGGTCTTTTACCGACGAACTGCGCGGTATGATCGACAAGTACTACGTCCCTTCCCACCCTGATGTGGAAATCAAGTACACGCTCTATCCCACTGACGGCAGCGAATACCGCAACAAGCTGGACACTGTCATCGCCACGGCCCCGACCGGCGATGAAGCACCTGATGTCTTCGCGCTGGAAGCGGCCTTTGTCAAGTACTACGTCAACTCCGACACCACTGTGCCCCTGGCCGAGCTGGGCTTTACTGATGAGGACTTTGACAACAGCATTCCTGCCATGGTGCAAATCGGCACCGACAGCCGCAATGGCATGCAAAAAGCCTCCGCCTGGCAGTCCACCCCCGGTGCGATGTTCTACCGCGCCTCCCTGGCTGAGAAGTATCTGGGCGTTACCAGCCCCGAGGAGTTCCAGGAGCTGGTTGCTGACTGGGATACCTTCATGGAGACCGCTGAGGAGATCAATGAGAAGTCCCAGGGTGCTGTCAAGATGTTCAACTCCATTGGCGACATCTGGAATGCTTACCAGTACAACCGCGCCGCCGGCTGGGTGGTGGACGGCAAGCTCAACATTGACCCCGTGCTGTATGATTACCTTGACCTGGCCAAGCAGGCTGAGGAAGACGGCCTGTACAACCTGGGTTCCGCCTGGAGCGAGACCTGGTTCCTGGGCATGAAATCCGACACCACCCTGACCTACCTCTTGCCGACCTGGGGACTGCACTATGTGCTCAAGCCCAATTGCGGCAACTACGATGCCGAGACCGACAGCATCGTCGAAGGCGCCGAAGGCACCTACTCCGGAAGCAGTCTTTCCAGGCTTTGAGTGCCAATAATCATCGCGGTTGGAAAATGTCATCCAAAAGGAGGCCGAACAATGAACACATTTGGGAAAGCCCGCGCGTTTATTTACCGCAACGCCCGCCCGCTTGACCTGGCGCGGTGGCAGTACCACTTCGAGAAGGGCTCAAGGGAAGCAGTGCTGACCGCCCTTGCCGCCTATCAGAATGAGGACGGCGGCTTTGGCCACGCCCTGGAGCCGGATGCCTGGAATCCGAATTCTACGCCTATCCAAACCTGGGCAGCAACAGAGATCCTCCGGGAGATCGGTTTAGCCGACAGTGCGCATTTGATGATTCAGGGAATTCTGCGCTATCTGGCAAGCGGCATGGATTTCGATGGAACAGTCTGGCGCAATGCTGTGCCAAGTAATCATGATTATCCTCACGCGTCCTGGTGGAGTGTCACATCGGAAAGTACTTGTCATCATGACTACAATCCAAGCGCTTGCCTTGCCGGATTTATCATCCGCTTCGCCGGTCAGGACAGTGATCTGTACCAGCTTGGACGCTGCGTTGCTAGGGAAGCGTTAGACAAATATTTCGCGGGGGACTTGCTTGGGGACATGCATACCGTGGGCTGCTATGTCCGGCTCTGGCAATACTGTGAGGAGGCGGGCGCGGCGGATATCATTGACATGACCGCCCTGAAAGAACGGCTACGGGAACAGGTCAGGCACAGCATCACCCATGAGCTTGACAAATGGGAATGCGGCTATGTCTGCAAGCCTTCGCAGTTCTTCAACAGCGTTGACAGCGTGTTTTATGCGGACAACAAGGATATCGCCGGTTACGAATGCGGGCATATCATGAAGTCACAGCTTGAGGACGGCTCCTGGCCCATCCCGTGGAGCTGGGGCGCTTATCCTGAGGAATGGGCCATCGCAAAGAACTGGTGGAAGGGAGGCGCCGCAGTGTTGAACATGCTGTATCTGAAGGGAATGAGGATGCTTGTCTGATGCTGCATCAAGGTACGGTCACAATTGAAACTGAACGCCTGGTGCTGCGGCGGTTTGAGGCGTCGGACGCGGAGGCCATGTTCAACAATTGGGCGAGCGATGATGAGGTCACGAAATTTCTGACATGGCCTGCGCATTCGGATGTGTCTGTTTCCAGGCGGGTGATTGACAGCTGGCTGCCCTTGTATCAAAACCCGGACCATTACAGCTGGGCGATCGTCCTCAAAGAACTTGGCGAGCCGATTGGGAGTATAGCCGCTGTCGCGTGGCGGGATGACATCAGGATGGTCCACATCGGATATTGCATCGGCAGGAAATGGTGGCGGCAAGGCTATGCTTCGGAAGCGCTGGCGGCCTTGGTCAGGTTTTTCTTTGAGGAGGTTGGCGTCAACCGCATAGAATCCAGGCATGATCCGCGCAACCCCAATTCTGGCAAGGTTATGATGAAATGCGGCCTGAAATATGAGGGAACGCTGCACCAGAGCGACATCAATAACCAGACAGGGTTCTGCGATGCTGCGTACTATGCCATTCTATCAGAGGAATATTTCAGCGCAAAATAACAGCGCGTTCGTTTCCTGTCTGCGCGGAGAGCAATTACTTCTTGTTGGAATCTTTCACATAGTAATGCCGCCTCAGCCAGGTCGCCAGCCCGCCAAGGCCAGGGAACAGGATGCGCTCAGTGATGTTGGAGTGGTCCAGCTTGTCGCGGATCTCCCACTTGAGTTCCCTGGGGATAATATAGCAGGTCGCCCTGATCTCAGGCCTGGACAGACAGTTTTCCAGCTGGGTCTGGCACCTGGGGATCACGGAAAAGAGCGCAAACTGGTTGACGATCCGGGCGTCAATGGAGGGGGGCTCCAAAAAGACAAAGGTGCTGTTCTCCATGTCGCTGTCGTACTTTTTCAGGTTGGGCGTGATGTCGTTGAGCATGTCCACGGTAAACACATGCGCTGTCTCCTCGCTCAGCTTGCGCCTGTATTCCTCGGGCAGCTGGCCGTGGACATCATCCACATGTACCTTCCAGACCGCCGCGTCGTTGTTCGCCAGGCAGTCCAGGTCAGCATCATTGGTCGCGAAATGCAGCGCGATCAGGGGGGAGTAGGTCCAGTCGAGCAGGCGCGTGGGCAGGCCGTAGTGTTGCCCCAGGATCATCTGCTTCCAGACGGACTGCACCATGAAAGGGGCTTCCATTTCCGCGTATTTGGAGAAATTCCTCAGGATGTTGTGCTCCAGGTCCCACTGGTCGGAGCAGTTCCGGGAAAAGCTGGAGACCAGGGAATACTCCGCGCTGTGCACGCCCCTGAAAGCGTAATCCGACCTGTACCTGTCGATCGTATGGTTGTACCAGCCGTCAAAGAACAGGTCCACAGCCTGGGAGAGCGAAGAAACAACGACGGTTTGAAACATCGATCTACCTCCTGAAGATGGCGGCCCCTGCTGCCATTTTAATGGGATGATACCTGCTTGTCCAATGCTTCTTTCATGGCGGTTTGCGATCGCTGTGAATATTGCTCTTTCATGGCGTGAAACCTCACAAAAAACCATGCGCGGCCGGCGAAAAAGCCCGAGCCCCCGCCGCGAAAAAGCCCGAGCCCCCGCCGTTTTCTTTACGCTTTCACCCGGCTATGCTATAATGTTCGGGCGATCAAGCTCAGGAGGATGTTAAGGCGCATGCCTGATTATAAACTTGTCATTGAAGGCGGACGGGAACTGCGGGGGGAAACCTATGTGTCAGGCGGCAAGAACACCTCCCTTGCCGTGATCCCCGCGACCCTGCTGGCTGAACATCCCTGCCAGCTGGACAACCTGCCCGACATCGAGGACGTGCGCGCGCTGGTCCAGATCCTGCGCCATCTTGGCGCCGGGGTGGAATGGCGGCCCGACCAAAAGCAGATGCAGGTGGACCCGGCCAAGCTCCGCACCAATACCGTGCCCTTCCGCCTCAGCCAGAAGATGCGCGCCAGCTACTATCTCATGGGCGCGCTGCTGGGGCGCTACGGCTATGCCAGGGTCGGCTACCCCGGCGGCTGCAACCTGGGCAGCCGGCCGATTGACCAGCACCTCAAGGGCTTTCGCGCGCTGGGCGCGCAGATCCGCGAGGAAAACGGCATGGTCGTGCTGGAGGGCAAGCTCAGGGGCGCCAAGATCAACTTTGACATGGTTACCGTGGGCGGCACCATCAATGTGATGCTGGCGGCCTGCCGCGCCGAGGGCGACACCGTGCTGACCAACTGCGCGCGGGAGCCGCATATTGTTGATACCGCCAACTTCCTCAACCGCATCGGCGCGCGCATCCGCGGCGCGGGCACGGACACCATCCGCATCCGCGGGATGGGCAAGCTGAACGGGGGCGGCTATACGGTCATTCCCGACCAGATTGAGACCGGCACCCTGATGATCGCGGCCGCGGCCACCCGCGGGGATGTGACCCTGCATGGCTGCATTCCCACGCACATGGAAGCGCTGACGGCCAAGCTGCTGGAGATGGGCGTCCTGGTGACCAGCCGCGATGACATCATTACTGTCCAGCTGCGCCAGGGCCACCGCGCCATCAGGCTGAGCACCCAGGAATATCCCGGCTTTCCGACAGATTTGCAGCAGCCCATGTCGGCCCTGCTGACCCGGGCGCTGGGGACCAGCGAGGTTATAGAGAATATTTTTGATTCACGCTTCAAGCACCTGGATGAGATGCGTAAAATGGGCGCCAAGTCGGTTATCAACGGGCGGGTCGCCTACATTGAGGGCGTGCCCGAGCTGCACGGCGCGCCCGTGACCGCGCCCGACCTGCGTGGCGGCGCCGCGCTGGTCATCGCCGGGCTCATGGCCCGGGGCATTACCGAAATCTACAACCCGGAAACCATCGCCAGGGGGTATGAGCACCTGGAGAACAAGCTCAACGCGCTGGGGGGCAGCATCCGCCGGGAGCCTGTCGCGAGCGATGTCTACGGATATGCCAACAGCCTTTGAGATTCTGGGCGTCTCCCCTGATGCCGACGCGGTGGAGATCCGCTCCGCCTACCACCAGCTGGCCAAGGCCTGCCATCCGGACAGATTTCTGGACCCCCGGGAGCAGGCCGTGGGACAGGAGCGGCTGATTGTCATCAACCTGGCCTATGAGCAGGCCATGGACATCGCCACCAAGCGCCAGACGCCCAGCGCCAGCCTGCCGCTGGAGCAGGCCCTGGTCTGGGCTGAGAAGCTGCTCAGCCGCAAGCAGTATGAGCTGGCCCTGCTGCAGCTGAGCAAGGCCGAGGACAAGGACGCGCGCTGGTACGCGATGCAGGCCTGCACGCTGGGCGGTCTGAAGCAGCACCTGAGCGCGCACCAGGCCTGGCGCACCGCCGTGCGCCTGGATCCGGAGAACCTGTCCTACCGGCGCGCCGCGTTGGATGCCGAGATCCGCATGAAGAAAGCTGACAGTTTGCCTGTCAGGGCGATCAATGGCGTCAGGAAGCTCTTTCGGCGCAAGGACTGAGAAAGGCGGGCCGGACCATGGGGGAAGAGCTGCCCATCCGCCTGGTGCGCAGCCGGCGCAAAACGCTGGCCATCGAGGTCTATCCCGGGCGGGAGGTGGTGGTGCGCGCGCCGGCGCGGATGCCTGAACGCGAGATCCGGAACTTTGTCGCCCGACGGGAAGCCTGGATCCGGACGCACTGGGACAAGCCCCGCGCAGACGGGCCGGCGGAATACACCAAGCAGCAGGAGATGGCGCTGCGCGCCGCCGCCCGGGACAGGCTGCCGGACCTGGTGGCGCGCTATGCGGGCTTGCTGGGCGTCAGGCCCGCGCGGCTGAGCATCACCGGCGCGCGCACGCGCTTTGGCAGCTGCAGTTCAAAAGGCGGGATCGCCTTCTCTTTCCGGTTGATGGCCTATCCCCTGCCGGCGATCGAGTATGTGGTGCTGCACGAGCTGACGCATCTGAAGCAGCTGAACCATTCCGCCGCGTTTTACGCCATCCTTCAACAGCACATGCCTGATTACAGGCAGCGGGCCGCCTTGCTCAAGCGACGGCCCGCGTCCCCATGACAAGGAGTGTAAGCATGTATACCATCGTCGCCAAGACCCCACTGTCCCACAATGTAAGCAGGATGGAAATCCTCGCTCCGCCGGTTGCCCGGAAGGCGCTGCCCGGGCAGTTCATCATCCTGCGCGCCAGGGAGCATTCCGAGCGCATCCCGCTGACTGTTCACGACGTCAACACCCAATCGGGCACCGTCAGCATGGTGTACCAGGTGATGGGCGCGGGCACCCGGGAGCTGGACTCCCTCAAGGCCGGCGACAGCCTGCACGATTTTGTGGGCCCCCTGGGCATGCCCACCAGGACCGAGGGCCTTCAGAAGGTTTGCGTGATAGGCGGCGGCGTGGGCTGCGCCAGCGCCTACCCGGTCGCCCGCAGCCTGCACGAGCAGGGCTGTGAGGTGCATGCCATCGCCGGTTTCCGCAGCCGTGAGTTTGTTATCCTGGAGAAGGAGTTCTCCCGCGTGTCCGATCTTCTCAAGGTAATGACGGATGACGGCTCCTATGGCGAACACGGCATGGTGACCGACGCGCTGCGCGCGCTGATTGAGGCCGGACACCGCTATGACCAGGTCATCGCCATCGGCCCCCTGGTCATGATGAAGTTTGTCAGCCTGCTCACCAAAGAGCACGGCATCAAAACTGTGGTGTCCATGAACCCCATCATGGTCGACGGCACCGGCATGTGCGGCGGCTGCCGGCTGACGGTGGGCGGCCAGATCAAGTTCGCCTGCGTGGACGGGCCGGATTTTGACGGTCACCAGGTGGATTTTGACGAGGTCATCAGCCGCAGCCGGATGTATGAGGAGTTTGAAAAACGCGAACGTGAAGAAAACTGCCGTCTGTTCCGTCAGGAGGTGCAGTGATGGAACGTAACATGTCTTTGCACAAGGTGCCGATGCCCAGCCAGGATCCGCAGGAGCGCATCGGCAATTTTCAGGAGGTCGCCCTGGGCTATACGCAGGAAATGGCCATGCAGGAGGCTGCCCGCTGTCTGTCCTGCCGTCACAGGCCCTGCGTGGAGGGCTGCCCGGTGCGCATCGACATCCCGGGCTTTATCAGCCAGATCGCGCGGGGGAATATGGAGGAGGCTTATCTCATCCTCAACCGTGACAGCGCGCTGCCGGCGGTGTGCGGGCGTGTCTGTCCGCAGGAGAGCCAGTGCGAGCAAAAGTGCGTGCGCGCCGTCAAGGGCGAAGCCGTGGCCATCGGCCGCCTGGAGCGCTATGCCGCGGACTGGTGCCGCCACAGCGCCTGTGAGGTGCCTCCGCGGCCGCAGCCCAACGGGCACAAAGTGGCGGTGGTGGGCGCGGGCCCGGGCGGGCTGACCGCCGCGGGCGAGCTGGCGCGCATGGGCTATGCCGTGACCGTGTATGAGGCCCTGCACCTGCCCGGCGGCGTGCTCAGCTATGGCATCCCGGAGTTCCGCCTGCCCAAGGACATCGTCATGGACGAGGTGGAGGCCCTGAAGCGCCTGGGCGTGGAGATCAGGCTGAACACCGTCATCGGGAAGACCCTGACCGTTGATGAATTGCTGCAGCGCTTTGAGGCGGTCTTTATCGCCTCCGGCGCCGGGCTGCCGCGCTTCATGGGCATCCCGGGCGAGACGCTCAAGGGCGTGTACTCGGCCAACGAGTACCTCACGCGCATCAACCTGATGAAGGCCTACCAGGAGGACGCGTCCACCCCGGTCATGCGCGGCCATCATGTGGCCGTGGTGGGCGGGGGCAACGTAGCCATGGACGCCGCGCGCTGCGCCCGGCGCCTGGGCGCGCAGGAGGTCAGCATCGTCTACCGCCGCAGCATGAAGGAGCTGCCCGCCCGGCAGGAGGAGGTCCACCATGCCCAGGAGGAGGGCATCATCTTCCGCATGCTCACCAACCCGGTCCGCGTGCTGGGCGATGACAAGGGCTGGGTGCGCGGGCTGGAATGCGTCCGCATGACCCTGGGCGAGCCGGACGCCTCCGGGCGCCGGCGCCCGGTGGAGCAGCCCGGCAGCAACCATGAGCTGTCCGCGGATGTGGTGATCATCGCCATCGGCACCTCCAGCAATCCCCTGATCCGCCTGACCACCCCGGGGCTTGAGACCGACCGCCGGGGCGGCATCGTGGTGAGCGGGCCGGAGGGCCTGACCAGCCGCAACAGGGTCTACGCCGGGGGCGACGTGGTGACCGGCTCAGCCACCGTCATCCAGGCCATGGGCGCGGGCAAGGACGCCGCGCGCGCCATCGACCGGATGATCCGCGCCGGCCAGACGCCGGATGAAACAATGATGTGATTCAATGCTGATACGCAGGCACAAGCGAAAAATGGCAATAATGCTTCTTGTCCTGCTGCTGGCGGCGCCGAACGCGCTGGCGGACGCTGGCGCGTTTGGGGGATTGCCGGAAAGGAAGACCAGCAGCCTGCCTGATACCCGGGCGCTGCTTGAGCTGCTGCCCATTGAGGATTACACCCTGCTGTCCCCCGGGGAGGGGGAGGAGAGTGAATTGATGCGCTGGTATTGCGCGGCCTATGCCGCGGGAAAGGTGCCGCTCATCATTGCGGTGGACGAGAACCTCACGTTTACCGTCCGGGAGAACCTGCACGCCGCCTCCCTGCCGGACACGCTCAAGGCCGCGGAAGCGCTGTACGCACAGAACGCCGGAGGGATGGATGTCCCGCCGCCCGCCGCTGTTCGCCTGCCGCGAGATATGGCGTATCCAAGTGTTCCGTTCGCGCAGGAGTGGCTGCTTGTCACCCTCAGGGCGGACGTGCCCTGGCAGGTGCCCGCCCTGGTGCCCTTTGGCGGCTGGAACGATTGTCCCCCGCCCGCGGAGCAGGCCGCAGCGCTGCGCGACTGGCAAAACCGATTTGGCGCCGTGCCCTGTCTGATGACCAGCGATTCGCTGAGCCTGCTGGTGGACCGACCGCCGCAAAGCCCGCAGGAGGCCCTGCCCCTGGCGCAGGAGATGCTGGCGTTTTGCGAGGACCTTTATCTCGGCTTTGAATCGGCCGGGGACCTGGCGCAAGCGCTGTCAGGCGCCGGGCTGTGGTATTTTTGGTGGGATTGATGCTGATTCGAATCTTGATTGCGTCGTCGCGCCAGGTTAGCAGCTATGCATATTGTCCTGTAGTATAGAGTCCAGCCCGGGCAGGCCCCGGGTTTTTTCTTTGAATGCAAACAAGCTTTACATCAGTATCAGCGGACCGGGCAGATCCCGTTGGCGCATTCCTGGTCCAGCTCGCGGTTGTCATCGCCGGATTCGAACTGCTTGAGCAGGGAGGACACAAAGGGCTTCATCTGCGACACGCGCTCCTCGTATTCCTCCTTGGTGATGGCTTCATAGGGCAGCAGCTCGTAGAAGCTGTCGTCATAGGGCAGGAAGGAAAGGGCGATGCAGTCGTCCCAGTTGTTCCACAGCCAGTCCTCCACCAGGTCCCACTCATGGTCGCGCACATGCACGGTGATGGAGCAGTTGTGGTCCACATAGTTGTGCATGAACATCTTGTAGATTTCCAGCTGCTCAATCGCCGACACATCGGACTTGGTTTTGCCCTCCGGCGCCCGGATGGGGAACTCCACCACATAGGTCTTGGCGTTTTCCCAGGTCTGGTTGACCTCAGGGTGCACGGGCCAGCCGAGTTTGAGCACCACCTTGCTCAGGGGATCGTCTGCCGAGATGCGCACGCGGCGCACATAGTAGGGCGCGTGGGAGAAGTGGACGCCGGAGCTGACCCCCGGCAGCTGGGAGAGCGTGCCTTCGGGCTTGACCGTGGTCATCAGCAGGGGGCTGTTGATCCCCAGCTCCTTGGCGTAGCCCGTGCCGGCAGCGTGCACCGCCTCGCGCAGGGTGCGCAGCAGCCGCGCCTGGTCGGCCATGCCGTAGCCGACAGCGTTCATGGCGTCCTGCCAGCCGGTCAGGGAGCAGCCCAGCAGCCGGTCGCGCTTTTGTATGGTGTCCCAGCGGTTGAACTCCAGCTCCAGGCAGGTCATGCGCAGCCCCGCCCTGGCGGACAGCCACATTGCACGCAGCAGGCCGTTCATGTCCAGGCTGCCATCATCCTTGACAAAGCTCAGCACGTTGACGGTGGTCAGGTTGCACAGGCCGTTCGCGTCAAGCAGGATCTCGCCGCAGGGGTTGACCACATTGAAGTTGGGGCGCCGCTTGGCCGCGGCCTCCTGGTTGACAAAGCCCGGCTCCCCCGAGTTGCGCATGGCCAGCAGCATGCCCCTGAGCTCCTCGCGGCCGGGCTTTTTGGTAAAGTAGATGGAGTTGTTGCTGACCTGGCGGTGGGCGATCTCAGGGTCGATCACCCAGCTGCCGTCCTCCGTGCGGATGTAGAGATCGCTTTTCGCGGCGATGGCGTCCTGATCCCTGGCGTCGATCATGACCATTTCCGCCGTGCGGCGCACGCCGCCGGAGACTACGTTCTCGCCGATGATGTTGGCGATGTCCAGGCAGTCGATGGGCTTGAGCCTGTAGGAGCCCGGGCCCTCGCCGCCGCGGTTGAAGACGTTTTTGATTTTAATGAACATGTTCTTCAGGCTGTCATGCCCGCTGGCGGTGCCGCCGAACACCCTGAGCTTCTCCCCCTTGGGGCGCACGTTGTTGTAGTTGATGTAAATGGTGTCGGTATCGCGGTAACGCTTGGCGTAATGCAGCTTGAAAAAATAGTTCAGCGCGTCCTGCCAGCCCTCCTTGCTGTCGCCCACCACGATCTCCACCACGTTCTTCTTGCCGGTGAAGTCAAGCGTGGTCATGTCCTTGCGCTCATCGCGGGGCACGGGCTCATAGGCCTGATGGAACACCTGGATGTCCGTGCGGATGGGGGGGAGCTTGGCGACGTCGTCCATGGTCACCCGCACGCCGACGCCCGCGCCGACCATCAGCAGGTAGAACAGTTCGTCAAAGGCCGTAAAATCGTCTATCACCTGGCCGGCGCAGTTGAAGTTGCTCATGGGGTAGCGCAGGCTGGCCTCCGTGCCGCCCGACCAGAAGGTCCGGCCGGAGAGGAACTGCCTCATGTTGTACACATTGTCAAACAGCTCCTCGGCCTCCGCGCGCGGGGTGCCGGGCACGATGTTGCAGTTGTACTCCACCGCACGGCGCACGGTTTCCCACCAGTACTCGCGCCGCATCTCCTCGCTCAGCCAGCGGGAATAGGTGCGGTAGTACACAAAGCTGCCCAGGGGGCCCATGGGGTTGGGCAGGTGCTTGTAGCGGGAGATGAACTCGTCCCGCAGCGCGGGCAGGCTGGTCTCCTGCTCCGTTTCGGCTGCCTGCAGGGCTTCCTTCCGGCGCTCCTTGTCGCGCTCATAGCGGTAGATGATGTATTCCTTGGCGGCGTCCCTGCGATGCTGCATCAGCAGGTCTTCCACAAGGTTCTGAATCTCGTCCACCGCGACGATTTCCGCGCCTTTTTTGGTCAGGATCTCGGTCACGCGGGCGGCCAGCTCGTATGAAAGCGCCTCGTCCACCCCGGCCAGCGTCTCCGACATGGCCTTGCGGATGGCCTTGGCGATGGTGGCCTCCTTGTAGTCCACAATCATGTAGTTGCGTTTCTGTACCCTCATATCATTCTCCTGCGAGTATTTGAGAGCCTCCCGGCTCTCTTGTGAAGCCTGAACACTGTACCACAAAATATAGTAATAAAACAAGGGGAAAAAGAAAATAAATACAATATGTAGATTTTATGTGGTTTTGAATCAGCGCTGAACGAAGCCCCCGCCGCTTGCCGTGGCGGGGGCCTTGTGATTGCTGTCTGTTTTTTATGCTGCCCGGGGGCGGGCGGTCATTGCCGGTATCCGGCTTACTCGACCTCGTACGGCCATCTGATGATGCCGCCCAGGTCGTACAGGTTGGTATAGCCCAGCTTGATCAGCTGCAGGGCGCCGGTGCGGCTGCGCGCGCCGGAACGGCAATACAGGTAGATCAGCACGTCCTTGTCAGGCAGTTGCTCCTGCGCCAGGCTGGCCAGGCTGCCCAGGGGCAGGTTGACGGCGCCGGGGATGCGGCCGGCGGCGAACTCGTAGGGCTCGCGCACGTCCACCAATATGGGCGCTGCCCCCGCATCCATGGCCTCCCTGGCCTGCGCGGGGCTGATGGCGCGGTACTCGGCCTTGCGCGGCGCGGGCTGCTTACCGGTGGCCCGGGCGCGGTCAAAATCGTCCTGCGCCAGGTGGCAGTATCCTCCGGGGTTTTTGATCAGGTAGTCCTGGTGGTAGTCCTCGGCCTGCCAGAAGCTGGTCAGCGGCTCGATCTCCACATAAAAGGCCGGGTGCCTGGCCCGCTCGGCCTGCGCCAGGCGGCGGATGAGCTGTCCGTCCTCCTGCGACCGGTAGTAGATGCCAGTCTGGTACTGGCTGCCAACGTCGTTTCCCTGGCGGTTCTCCACCGTCGGGTCAATGGAGGAGAAGAACAGCGCCACCAGCTCCTCCAGGCTGACCAGGTCCGGGTTGTAGGTGACCTCCACCGTCTCCCTGTGGCCGGTGGCACCGGTCTTGACCGCCTCGTAAGCGGGGTTCTCCAGCGTGCCGTTGGCATAGCCGCTGCGCGCGCTGAGGACGCCGGGCACCAGCGACATCATGTGCTCTACCCCCCAGAAGCAGCCGCCGGCAAAATAGACGGTTCCGGTCTGCGCCGGGGCCTCTTCCACGGGTGCCGCGGACTGCCTCATGTTTTTCAGCACGAAAAACGCGCCCAGGGCAATCACCATGACCAGAACAAACGCAAGAAACATTTTCATGGGCTCCTCCTTCAGTGGCTTGGATGCTGCATGAGCCTGCCAGGATTGTACCCGTTCCGGGCGCGTTTTATCCGGGCTTGCAAACCTGAAGCGGCGCTTTATAATGGCTGTATGATACATTTTCTCGCGTTCGTGGCGCTGGGCACGGCCGTGTGCGACCTGGCGCTCAAGCTGGTTCCCCTGGGCGGGCCGCGCGCGCTGCTGCCCGGTGTGCTGGGGCTGGCCTACACGCAAAACCGCGGCGTGGCCTTCGGCCTGCTGGACAGCCGGCCTGAGGTCAGCCTGCTGGTTTCTGTAGCGCTGGTGCTGCTGGGCGGCGTTTATGCGCGCGGGCTGCGCCTCACGCGCCCGGAGGCGCTGGGCGCGGGCCTGATGCTGGGCGGCGCGCTGGGCAACCTGATGGACCGTATTCTGCATGGCGCGGTCAGCGATTACCTGCAGCTGCAGCTGTTCCGCTTCCCGCTGTTCAACCTGGCCGACGCCTGCCTGACCCTGGGGGCCCTGCTGCTGGCGTTTTGCGCGCTGCTGCCGGGCGGGAAGGCGCGCCATGGCTGAGATTCACGCCAGGGGCAACGGGGAGCGCCTGGATGTGCTGCTGGCCGCGCAGGGCGTCAGCCGTTCCCAGGCGGCCCGGCTGATCCGCGAGGGCCGCGCGCGCGTCAAGGGGATTGTGGTGACCAAGCCCTCTTTTGTCCCGAATATTGGGGATGAAGTGGTGTTGGATCAGCCGGAAGCCCTGCCGTCCGAGGCGCAGGCGGAGGATATCCCCATTTGTGTGCTGTATGAGGACGAGGCGCTGGCGGTCATTGACAAGCCGGCCGGGCTGGTGGTGCATCCCGCGGCGGGCAATCCTGACGGCACCCTGGTCAACGCGCTGCTGTTCCGCCTGGACAGCCTGTCGGGCATCGGCGGGCAAAAGCGCCCGGGCATCGTTCACAGGCTGGACAAGGACACCTCGGGGCTGATGCTCATCGCCAAGAACGACCGCGCCCACCTGGCGCTGTCCCGCGCGCTGGCGCAGCGGGAGATCAAAAAGCACTACCTGGCGGTGGTCGCCGGGCAAATGAAGGAAATCTCAGGGCGCTATGACGGCCCGATCGCCAGAAGCCCCCGGGACCGCAAAAAAATGGCCGTGGCGCCCGGCGGGCGGGACGCGCTGACCTGCTGGCGGCTGGTGCGCCAGGATGAAAAAAGCGCGCTGGTGCTCATCCGCCTGGTCACCGGGCGCACCCACCAGATCCGCGTGCATTTCTCAAGCGCCCGCCACCCGGTGCTGGGCGATCCCATCTACGGCCACAAGGGCCTGCCGGCCGCGCCGCGGCTGATGCTGCACGCTTATGCCCTGGAGTTCATGCACCCGGTCACGCACAAGCCCATGGCTTTTACCGCGATGCCGGAGGCTGCCTTCGGCGCGGTGGACGAGAAGCGTTTGCAGGAGCTCATGGAGGATTAGCGATGCGTTTGCTGTATGATATCTCAGTAGAGGATGACGCTCAGGAAGGCCGGCTGCGGGTATCGGGCGCCTGCCGCGCCACAGGCGGCGAGGGGCCTGTCCTGGCCGCGGATGAGCGCTTTGTTTTTACAGAAGGACGGGACCGATGCACCTTTCAGGGCATGGTGCCCTATGGGAAACTGGCCTTTATGCCCGAGGGGCTGTTTGTTGTGCGGGATTTTTATCCCGCGCCGGCCCGTCAGGACCTCCCCTGTGATGTTCAGGTGCGCCTGTCCTCGCCCCGTGCAACGGCCCTGGCGACCGGCAGGCTGCGCGAAGGCGTCTTCCGGGAAGACACGGTGGACAGCTTCGCGCTGGTCCTGTCGGACGCCTTTCCCTACCTGACCGACCGCTTTGAAGAGATCGACCTGTTTTGCCTTCACTATCCGCAAAACCCCGCCCTGGCGCGCACGGTGCTCGGGCATGCCAAAGAGGACCTGGCGGCCTGCGTGCGCCTGCTTGGTTTTTTCCCGTATCAAAGCCTGACCTTTGTCCCCGGGAGCGATGTCTGGCATGGCGGGGCCCCGCTGGCAAGCGGCGTGCTGGCCCTGCACCAGCGCCCGGATGATGCCGTGCTCATGGGCAACAACTGGATCATTGCCCACGAGATCTGCCATGAATACTGGGGCGAGTATGTCAGGGACCGCGAGATGACCGGCTGGCTGTCCATCGGCCTGGGGCTGGCCACCGACGCCGAGCTGACCCCGGACCCTGCGCTTCATCAGGAAGATTTGCGCATGTATCTGGAAGCCTGCGAAAAGGGGCAACGCACGGCGATCGATGTTCCGGAGGCCGAGTTTAGTCGCCTGATGGAGTACCCGGACGGCTATGACTACAATTCCGCCGTCATCCACGGCAAATCCGGCCTGATCATGGACAAGATCAAGCAGGACATCGGAAAGGACGCCTTTTTTGCGGCGCTGAAGGCCCTGCTGGGCCAGTTTGCCGGGCGCAGCATCGACCGGACGGACTTCCTGGCGGCCATCCAAAGGGCCAGCGGGCGTGACTATACCAGCCAGTTGAATCACTGGCTGGCCACGGACCGCTGCATTCTCTGATCCGGTTAACCCAGCATCATCCGGTCATTGACAAGCTCCTCGCCTGAACGCAGGGAGAACATCTGCACGAGCTGTTCGACCGTCAGGTTCTTTTTCTGTTCGCCTTCCACATCCAGGATAATCCTGCCCTGGCTCATCATGATCAGGCGGTTGCCATGCTGAATGGCATCGCGCATGTTGTGGGTGACCATGAGGCAGGTCAGCTTCATGCTGGAGATAAAGTGGTCCGACAGCTCCAGCACCTTGCGCGCGGTCTTGGGGTCCAGGGCCGCGGTGTGCTCATCCAGCAGCAGCAGCTTGGGCGTCTTGAGGATGGCCATCAGCAAGGTCAGCGCCTGGCGCTGGCCGCCGGAGAGCATGCGCACCTTGGTGGCCATGCGGTCCTGAAGGTCCAGGTCCAGCTCGGCCAGGCGCTGGTGGAACAGGGCCTTGTCCTGGGCGCTCACGCCCCAGGCCAGGCCCCGGGGCTTGCCCCGCAGGGCGGCCAGCGCCAGGTTTTCCTGGATTTCCATATCCGCGGCGGTGCCCATGAGGGGATCCTGAAACACCCGGCCCAGGTCGGCTGCCCGGCGGTGCTCCGGCAGGTGGTCGATGCGCTTGCCGTCCAGGTAGATGCTCCCGCTGTCCTGGCGGTGCACCCCGGAGATCACATTGAGCAGGGTGGACTTGCCGGCGCCGTTCCCGCCGATGAGGGTGACATAGTCCCCCGGCAGCAGGTGCAGGTTGATGTCCTCCAGGGCCAGCCGCTCGTTGACGGTGCCCGGGCTGAATACTTTGTTCAAGCCGGTGATCTGAAGCATGGCCTATTTCCCTCCCCTGGCGCCGGCGCCGTTCTTCGCCCAAAGGGTTTGCAAGCGTGGCAGGGACAGGGCCAGGGCCACGGTGATGGCGGTGAACAGCTTCAGGTCGTCGGCGGGCATGCCCATGCGCAGCACCATGGCGATGATCAGCCGGTAGAGGATGGCGCCTATGATGAGGGAGATGAGCCGCGCCATGAAGTGCCGCTGGCCCAGGACGACCTCGCCGATGATCAGGGAGGCCAGGCCGATCACAATGGCGCCAATGCCCATTTGCACATCGGCAAAGCCCTGGTCCTGGGCGATGAGACCGCCTGAGAATGCCACCAGGGCATTGGACAGCATGAGCCCCAGGATCAGGGTGGTGTCGGTATTCACGCCCTGGGCCCTGACCATATGGGGATTGTTGCCGGTGGCCCGGATGGCGCTGCCGATCTGGGTGCCGAAGAACCAATAGAGCGCAAAGGCCAGGCCCAGGGCCAGGACGCCGCTCAAAAGGATGGTGGCCAGCGCCTTGCTCAGGCCCAGCAGCCCGCCCACCATGGAAAAGACGGTCGGGATGCGCAAAAGGGGCAGGTTGGCCACGCCCATGATCTTCAGGTTGACGGAATACAGGGCAATCATGGTGAGGATGCCGGAAAGCAGGGCCGGGATGCGCAGCTTGGTGTGCAGAAGGCCGGTGACCAGCCCTGCCAGGGCGCCTGCCGCCAGGCATAAGAGCAGCGACAGGTAGGGATTCAGGCCCAGGTCCATGAGGCGGGCGCAGACCGCGGCCCCCAGGGTGATGGTGCCCTCCACGGACAGGTCGGCCACATCCAGCACCCGGTAGGTGATATAAACCCCCATGGTCATGATGGACCAGATCAGGCCCAGTGACAGGGCGTTCAGCAGTACATATTCCATGGTCTTCCTTTGCTGCCCCGCCCCAGGCGGGGCGGGGCGATGGTCGGCGGGGTGATGCGTCAGAAGGACTGGGCGAAGGGCAGCAGGTCCTCCGGAATCTCAAGGCCGATGGCCTCGCAGTAGGTTTTGTTGATCAGGTACTCAAACTCCGTCTGGCTCTGGATGGGCATGGCGGCCACCTTGGCCTCGCCCCGGAGCAGCTTGGCCGCCATGTGGCCGGTCTGCTCTCCCAGGCGGAAGTAGTTGATGCCCAGGGTGAAGGTGCCGCCGGAGTGCACCTGGCCCTCCTCGCCGCAGGCTACCGGGACGCCCTTGTCCAGGGCGGCCTGGGCCACCAGGGGCATGGCGGAGGCGATGATGTTGTCCGTGGGCACATAGATGACGTCCACCTGGTCAAGAAGGCTTACGACAGTCTGCTGGACCTCGTTGGAGCTGGTGACGGTCAGCTCCACCACGGCAAGGCCCAGCTCCTCCAGGGCTTCCTTGGCCAGCCTGGCCTGGATCTGGGAGTTGATCTCGCTGCCGGTGTACAGCAGGCCTACCCGCCGGGCATCGGGCACCATGCGATGCAGCAGGGCGATCTGCTCCACCACCGGGTTCATGTCCGTGGTGCCCGACACATTGAGCCCCGGGGCCTCGTTGCTGTTGATGAGCTTGGCCACCACATAGTCCGTGACCGCGGTGCCCAGGATGGGGATGCTGTCCGTCCTGCCGGCCAGGGCCAGGACAGCCGGGGTGGCGATGCCCAGGGCCAGGTCGACCTTGTCAGCCACGAACATGTCCGCGATGCTGGCGCAGGTATCCTGGCTGGCCTGGCCGTTCTGATAGGAGATGCGGATGTTTTTGCCGTCCTCATAGCCCTCCTCGGTCAGGGCCTTGATAAAGCCCTCCCGGGCCGCGTCCAGGGCCGGATGCTGCACAAACTGCAAAATGCCCACAGACAGCTGCTTTTTGGGCTGGAACACCAGGTAGGCGCCCACCGCCAGCACGAGAACCAGCGCCAGAACGATCAGTCCCTTGGTCTTCTTCTTCATTTTTTTCATGTGTGTCTTCCTCCGTTTCGCGTAATGCTTGATGTCCGCTTACAAAAACGCCCCCTGCGCTTGCAGAGGGCGGATCAACCGCGGTACCACCTCAATTTTCTGTCATCAGACAGCTCTATGGCAACTGACATTGCCTGCCCGGGTAACGGCGGGCGTCCGGCTCGGCTTACTGTGGTTCAGCTTGCGGCTCGCGGGATGTACTCACCATCCTGTCCCCCTGCTGCCTTGCACCGTCCGGCAGTTCTCTTGCGGGGCGCTGGGAGGGCTACCTGTTCCCGGTCATCGCCATTGCGACAATACTAAGCCTGTATACAGAACCGCTCAATGTCAAATCTGGTAAAATCCGGGGACGAAACAGGAGAAAACACTTCAAAAACAAAAGCGGCGCGCCATGCAGGCTCTATTGACCATGGCGCGTTTGATGGGTATGATGACGACATCCGGAGGTTTCTATGAGGAAGCGGTTGGCTCTTTTCCTGTGCATGCTGGCGCTGTCCGGCCTGGCTGTGCCCGCCTGTGCCCAGGAATACACGGCGCTCGTCAGGGGCGGCGCGCTGCACCTGCGCGCGCAGGCGGACCAGGACGCGAAATCCCTGGGTCGCTACAGGACCGGCACCAAGGTCTCCGTGCTGGCTGACGGCGAGATATTTTGCCGGGTCAGGACGCCCGATGGCAGGGAAGGCTACATGATGAAGGAATATCTGGAATTCGAAAACGGCTTGCCGCCCCGCGAGGTCATTACGCCCAGCCCGGCGCCCACGCCCGATTTGACCCGGCAAAACGCGCTTGCCCGCGGCATTGATCCCAACAAGCCCATGCTTGCCCTGACCTTTGATGACGGCCCCCATCCCGATTCGCTGCTGGTGGTGGAAGCCCTGGAGGCCCATGGCGCGCGGGGCACCTTTTTCGTGCTGGGCAAGAACATCCAGGGCAATGAGGAGGTGCTCAGGCGCATCGCCCAGGGCGGCCACCAGATCGGCGCGCATACCTGGTCCCATCCCAACCTGAGGGAAATTTCCCAGTCCGCCGTGCGGTCGCAAATCACGCGCACCATGGACAAGATCCAGGAGGTCACCGGCCAGACTGTCACCATGTTGCGCCCGCCCTATGGCGCATTGAACCGTCTCTCCCGCAGGACGGTCACCGAGCTGGGGCTGCCGGTGATTCTGTGGTCGGTGGATTCCCTGGACTGGAAGACCCGCAGCGCCAGCAAAACCATCGACACCATCCTCTCCCAGGCCCAAAACGGGGCGATCATCCTCTGCCATGATGTGTGGGATTCCACCGGCCGGGCGATGCAGACCTTGGTGCCCGCCCTGATCGAGAAGGGCTACCAGCTGGTCACGGTGGCCGAGATGATGTCTTTTCGCAATGAGCCTCTGAAGCCCGGCTGGGAATACAGCTTTTTGGATACCGCGAAAATTGAGCCCGGGCTGACGCCCATGCCGCAGCACACACCGGCGCCCTGACACAGAGGAAAACCGCAATAAAAACAGGCTGGCCGGCAGCCTGTGATCATTTTGTATTCTTCAGGGGGCAGGGGTGGCCAGCATCTCCGCCTCGTAGGGCTTGAGGTCCTCGGGAATCACGATGCCCATGGCCTCGTTGGCGGTCTTGTTGATGTAATAATTATACTGGCTCTGGCTCTGGATGGGCATGGCGGAGACATCCGCCCTGTCCCGCAGCACGGCCACGGCCATCTTGCCGGTCTGGTAGCCCAGCATTTCATAGTCGATGGCCAGGGTGAAGTTGCCGCCGGCCATCACCATGTTGCCGTCCCCTGCCACCACGGGCACCTTTTTTGTCAGGGCCGCTTCATACACCAGGGGCATGGCCGAGGCCAGGGTGTTGTCCGTGGGGATGTAGATGGCGTCCACGTCCAGCACCAGGGAACTGACGGCCTGCTGCACCTCGTTGGAGCTGTTGACGGTGACCTCCTTCCACTGGAGGCCCAGGCGCTCGATTTCCTCCTTGGCCAGGCGCGCCTGCATCTGGGAGTTGACCTCGCTGGCGGTGTAGATCAGGCCGATGGTCCGGGCTTCGGGCACCAGGCGCTGGATCATGCCCACCTGGGCTTCCACCGGATTCATGTCCGTGGTGCCGGAGATGTTATAGCCCGGCGCTTCATTGGACTTGGCCAGCTTGGCCTCCACATAGTCGGTGATGGCCGTGCCCAGGATGGGGATGGTGTCGGTTTTGGCGGCCACCGCCTGGGCCGAGGGCGTGGCAATGGCCAGGATCAGGTCCACGCCTTCCCCCACAAAGTAGGAGGCGATGCTGGAGAGGGTGTCCTGGTTGCCCTGGGCGTTGCGGTAATCCACCTTGATGTTCTTGCCGTCCTCATAGCCCTCCTCGGCCAGGGCCCTCAAAAAGCCTTCCCTGGCCGCGTCCAGGGCCTTGTGGTTGACGATCTGAACGATGCCGATCACCGTTTTCTTGTCCTTTTTCATCAGTAACACGCCTGCCACTATCACAGCCGCCACCAGCACCAGGGCAATCAATGCCTTTGTCATGCGTTTCATGCCTGTTCCTCCTTGCTGAAAATAAAACGCCCTCTGCTCTTGCAGAGGGCGGATATACCGCGGTACCACCTCAATTTCCTGTCGCACGACAGCTCAGGGCAACCAACATTGCCTCCCCTGTTAACGGCAGGGCGCCGGCACAGCCTACTTCATGTTCAGCCTGCGGCTCACGGGAGGAACTCGCCTGTCCTGATCCCTGCGCCCCTCTCACCATCGGGCGCTCGCTTTGAGGGATGTCCGACCGCTACACGTTCCCGGTCATCGCCATTGCAGGCATCATAGGACGGCCGCGCGCCGGCTTCAATGTGGAAAATGGTTGAAATATAAAGTAAACAACAGAAATGCAGGAGAAAAACATCCGGGGCCACCATCAGCGGCTGCGCAGGATGGTGCCGGCCCGGCCCTGCGCGCCCTCCCAGGCCTTTTCCAGGCTGGCGATGACGGCCGTGCGGCCGGCGCCGCCCTCCACAAAGCGCAGCGCGGCTTCCACCTTGGGGCCCATGGAGCCGGCGGCGAAATGGCCCTCCTTGAAGTAAGCCCGCATGTCCGCGGGGGAGACCTCGCCCAGCGCCCTTTGCCGCGGCGTGCCATAATGCAGAAAGGCATGCTCGACCTCGGTCAGGATCAGCAGGGTCCTGGCCTGCAGGCCCTCGGCCAGGCGCCAGGCGGCCAGGTCCTTGTCGATCACTGCCGCGACGCCCGCCAGGCCGTCCGCCCGGCGCGCCACCGGGATGCCGCCGCCCCCCGCGGCGATGGGCACGAAGCCCTTGTCCAGCAGGGCCTTGATCTGCGCCAGCTCCACGATCTGAAGCGGCAGCGGGGAGGGCACCACGCGCCGCCAGCCCCGGCCCGAATCCTCGCGGAACACGTAGCCCTTCTCCACCGCGATGGCCTGCGCCTGCTCCCGGGTATAAAAGGGGCCGATGGGTTTGGCGGGATGGTCAAAGGCCGGGTCATCTTTATCCACGAGCACCTGGCTGACCAGCGTGACCGGCGCGCCGGGGATGCCCTGCGCCTGCATCTGCTGCCCCAGCGCCTGCTGGATGTGATAGCCGATCAGGCCCTGGCTCATCGCGCCGCACACGTCAAAGGGCATGGCCGGGGTGATGCCTTGGGCCGCCTCGTTTTGCAGCACGATGCGCCCCACCTGCGGCCCGTTGCCGTGCACGATGGCCAGGCGCCATCCGGTTTTGAGGATGCGGGCCAGCTGCGCCGAGGTCTCCCGGACAACCGCCAGCTGGCTGTCCGCGTCATAAGGCCCCTGACCCCGCTGCAGGGCGTTGCCCCCCAGGGCGACGACCAGGAGATCATTCATGGATAAGGTTTCCTTCCGTATCAATACAGGATTTGGCCACGTAGGCGCTGGTGTAGGCCCTGAGCATCGCGCTGTATCCCGGATAAAAGCCCAGCACGTCCCCGACCTGGCAGCCTGGGGCCTGGGTCAGGTCCACCAGCAGGTGGTCGGAGCTGCCGCCCAGCACCCTGACCCGTTCATCCCTTGGCGTCAGGGCGCCCTGGTCGGTGTCCTGCCGGCCGATGGCCAGGATGCCCCGCGCCATGGGACCGCGGTCCTCAAAGGACACTGATTCCCCAAAGGCGTTGGGGCCGGTTTTGCCCTCAGGCCTGGAGGGCTTATGATACACCTCCACCAGGCGGGCATACTGGGTGAACGCGCGCTGGCTCAACTGCGCCATCGGCTTGCCCACCGAGGTGTCCATGCCCAGCAGCAGCCCCTCGCCCACCCTGAGGTGGTTGATGCCCCGGGGCAGCCTGCCATTCAGCAGCAGGTGCAGGCTGGAGGAATTGCCGCCGGACACCAGGGGCAGCGGGATGTGAAAGCGCTCGCGGATCCGCCGCGCCCAGCCCAGCAGGATGCCCATGTTGTGCTCGTCCGGAAGGATGCCCCCGTAGCAGGTGAGGTTGGCGCCAAGGCCTGCCAGGCTCAGCCCTTCCTGGGACAGCGCCAGGGCGGCCGTGTCCAGGATCCGGTCCCCGTCCTGGTAGAAGATGCCCTCGCGCAGGTCCCCCAGGTCGATCATCAGGATGACCTGGTGGCGCTTGCCCAGCTTGCGGGCCGCCCTGCCCAGGGCGGCCAGCGCCTGGGGCGTGGACTGCAGGCTGTATTCGCAGCTGCTGACCACGGCCTCCGCCTCCTGCGGGTCGGCAATGCGCAGCAGCATCCTGGGCTTGTCCGGCGGCAACCTTCTCAGGTTCGGGATCCGGGCGTCCGCCAGCATGTCCGCCCCGGCGTCCAGCAAGGCCCGGGCGATACAGGGCTCCGCGCAAACGCCCTTGGTGACCGCGGCCAGCTGCACGCCCTGCTTTCGGCAGGCATCCAGGATGACCCGGGCGTTTTCCTGCAAAATTCCGATGTTGGCCTGGATCATGGGCATGTTCATGAAAGCGTCTCCTCAGCAAGGCTGTCCAGCAGCATATGAAGCGCGGCCTGCGGATGCTCGCGGCTCAGGACACCCAGCGCCGCCATCAGGTAGCGCCTGTCGCTGAGCACCCGTAGCGCGCCCGGCTTGGGATAGAGCATCCTCCCGCTTGTGTTCAGGTCGCGCAGGGCGGCCAGGACGCCCCGCCGGCCCTCCAGCCTGGTCAGCGCGCCGCCGGTGGCGATGAGCGTCCCGGCCTCGGTCAGGTCCTTTCCCTGGGCGTAGCGCCTGCGTCCCTCGGGCGGGAAGACCTCGCGCAGGCTGCCCGCGTGGCGGCGGACGGCCAGGCTGCCCGCTTCCCGGGCCAGGCGCGCGGCCAAGGCCTGCTGACTGTCCGTGTGCGGGATGGGCGGCCAGTCCGCGAGCAGCGGGGCCGGGTCAACGCCCAGCTCGCGCTCAAGAACGCCATGCCCGATCAAACGCGCCAGCGGCCCGGCGTTGAGGTAGGTGCCCAGGTCGCCCTCCACGGTGCGCTTGAAGAAGGGCTCGGGCTGGGTCTGGATGCGCGCGATCTCCTCGCTGCCCTGGGCGGCGGAATGCACGTCGGTCGTCGCGCCGCCGATGTCCACCGCCAGCAGATCCCCCAGCACCGGATGCAGCGCGCGCACCGCTTCCATCACCGCGCCTGGCGTGGGCAGGATGGCGCCGCCCACCATCTGGCGGATGCGCGCCATGCCGGGCGCCCTGACGATATGCGTTTCAAACAGGTCCTGGATGGCCCGGCGCGCCGGCTCGATGTTGAGCTCGTCCAGGCGGGGATAGACGTTGTCCACCACGCTAAGCGGCTGGCCCTCCGCCTCAAAGATGCCGCGCACCTCGTCAGCCGCCGCGATATTGCCCGCGTACAGCACCGGGATGGACAGCTTGAGGCCCGCGATCTGGCGCGCGTTGAACACCGCGGTCTCCCGGTCGCCAAAGTCGGTGCCGCCCGCCAACAGGATCAGGTTGGGGGAGAGCTGCCTTAGGGCTTTCAGCTCATAGGGCCCCAGCTTGCCCGCCGTCACCTGGCGCACCACCGCGCCCGCCCCCAGGGCTGCCAGCTGCGCCGCGCGCGCGGTCATGTCATACACCAGGCCGTGCACGCTCATTGAAAGCCCCCCGGCCGCGCTGGAGGCTGCGAGCATCCTGCCCCAGGACAGCGCGCTTACGCCAAGGTTTTGCTGTAAATCCTCCACCGCGGCCTTCAGCCCCAGGGTGACATCGCCCAGGTGGGCTGTGGTGGGCGCCATGCCCTGGCCCGCGAACACCGGCGCCCCGGCCAGCCCGGCAAAGCCGCTGACCAGGGTGGTGGTGGAGCCGATCTCGGCGACAAGGAAGTCAAGCTTCATGCGGATTTCTTAGAGTTTCTTTCTCATTTTGATCAGCGCGGTGGCCACGTGCACGCCCTTGGAGCCCCGGCCAAAGCCCTCGTCCGCGCCGGCTTCGCGCGCCATTTCGGAGCTTACCTGGGTGCCGCCGGCCAGGAAGACCAGCCTGTCGCGCACGCCCATCTCCCGCGCCAGGCGGTCCACCAGCGCGATGTTCTTGTAATGGATGTTGTCATGGCTGATGATGGCCGAGGCCAGGATGGCGTCCGCGCCCAGCTCAATGGCGGCGTTGACCAGCTTCTCCGGCGGCACGCTGGTGCCCAGGTAGTGCACCTTGATGCCGTATTTTTCAATGCCGCCGTGCTTGATGTCGATGATCTCGCGCAGGCCCACGGAGTGCTCGTCCTCGCCCACCGTGCCTGCGACCACGCTCATGGGGCGCTCCTGGATGGCTTGGCGGATCTGCTCCTCGTCCAGCACCTCGGGCTCCCTGGGGATCACCAGCTCGTCCGCCTTCAGGGCAAAGGGCAATTTCCCCTTGAGCTCGATGCGGGTGCCCTCCGCCGGGTGCATGATCTCCACCGAGATGACCTCAGGCTCCTCAAGGTTCATCCTGCGCGCGGCTTCCAGCGCCGCGGCCTGGGCCAGCTTGGCCTCCACGGGGAAAAAGAGGGTCAGCATCACCGTGCCGTCGCCCAGCCACTCCATCTCGGGTTTGACCAGGCTGCTGCCGGGCCGGCGCAGGTGCTCGGTTTGCTCCATGCGGCGGTGGACATTGTCCTCCTCGTCCAGCTCGTCGATATAGCTGATCAGGTCAGGGTTCTGGAAGGTGCACCCGCCGATCAGTTCTGACGGATCCCGGCCTTCCTTCAGGCCGTACTGCGCGGTGTTGTTGTAGCCATAGTGCGCAGTGACCGGGGCCAGGTAATCGGCCTCGCGGCGCACCAGGGTGCCCGCGCCGATGCCGCCGTCCGCCTGGCGGGCGATGCCGTCGCCGTTGCGCTCCGGGTAAAAGCCCGAATCCACGAACTGGCCGCTCTCAACCGCCTTGAAATAGCCGCCCTGGCTGAGCATTTCCTCCATGTACAGGACGGCGCGCTCCTTGAGCTCGCGCGCCTGCTTACGCAGGGGGCCGTCCTCCCTGAGCTGCACCATCTGCATCAGCCCGTCCAGGCCGATCAGGGTCTGCTTGGCGGTGTCGCAGGCCTCGATGTTGTAGATGTGCCAGGGGACGTTGCGCCCCTCGTCCGGGGTGATGGTGGACTGGATGTCCGCCGAGGTCAGTTTGGAGATCAGCATGTTGAGCACATGGGTGACGGTGGCCTCGCGGGTGGAGGACTGGATGTACTTGGTGTTCATCTGCGCGCGCATGCGGAAGCCCGCAAACAGCTCGCGCAGCGCCACGGCGTAGGGCAGGTCCATATAAACACAGGGCGCGGGGGTGGCGGTGGGCGGCACGGTGGACAGGCAGATCAGGTCGGGCCGCATGCCGCAGCCCACGGAGAACTGGCAGTTGATGGCGTGCTGCACCATCAGCTCGGGCATGACCTTCCAGGCGTCCCGGGAGGTGGCGTTGGCGTTGTGCGCGCCGTCGATCTGCGCCATGCCGCCCCAGGCCATGACGGTCTTGGACTCGCAGGCGTCCACAAAGGAGCGCAGCATGTTGATGTTGCGGTAGAGCACGTTGTACTGGGGGTCCTGATGCGCGCCGTTGACGCCCTCCTCCGCGAACATCACGGCGATCTCGGGCCCGGCGACGCCGGAGACATAGGAATGGTAGTTGATGGGCCGGCCCACCTCGTCCTCGATCAGATCCAGGGCCTTGCGCTGGGCGCGCACCTGCTTGCGGGTGATGGGCACGCCGCCCACGCCCTGGGGCGTGCCCTCGATCAGGCTGTCAAAATGGCTCTGGCCCGCGGTGCGGATGACCATGATATGGTCTGCCCCGTGGTGGGCGGCCATGCGCATGCGGCGGATGTCATCCTCAAAGCGGCCGGAGGCGATCTCCGTCGTGATGACGGGCGCGGGCTGCGGGTCGATGCCGCCGAAGTGATGGGCGGGCGGCAGGGGTACGGAGCGCTTGAGCGGCTCGGAGGCGTCATGGTAGACGAAATCGCCCATTTTGAGGCCCGGCGCGGGCTTGCGCCAGGTCCAGCCGCGGCGGCGCGGGCGGTAGCGCTCCAGATCCTTGAGGATCTCGCGCACATCTATCGCGCTGTCCGGGTCCAAACGGTACTCAGCCATGATGCGCTCCTTTCCGGAACATCGCGCGGATGTCCTGCCAGTCCTCCAGGGCGATCAGCCTGCGCCCGGCCTCGCGGACGCCCAGGTCCCAGGCGCCGGCCGCCTTGAACACCACATGCCCGGCGCCGTGGCCCAGCAGCCCATGCTCCAGGCATTTGTTCACCAGCGCCACGGCCTCCAGGGAGGAAAAGCCCATGCGCAGCAGCACGCTGCGCTCAATGGAGGGGGAGGTGTACTCGCGGCCCATCTGAAGCAGCGGGTCGGTCAGCGCCTTGGCCAACTCCCAGAAGCGCGCGTGGAGCGCCTCGTCGCTCAGCCCCTGCAGGCGGGCGGCGCGCGCCGCGTAATCATCATTTCGTTTCATTATCGTCCTCCAGCAGCTGTGTGATCACCTGCCTGACAAAGGCGGGGCTTGTGCGCGTCTCCGCGGCCAGGAAGGCCAGGTCGGCCTCCCCGGGCATGTCCTTGCTGTCCGTAAGCGCCCTGTGGATCAGCGAGCGGCGCAGGCGGTTGAGATCGACCTCCGCGGCCCGCAGCTGGCCCGGGTGCTCGGGCAGCACGATGCTCTGCCCCGGGACCTGCTCGGCCGGGTCGCCCACGCGCAGCGCGATGCCGTGCTCCCGCGCGAAGGCCAGCTGCGCGTTCTGGTGCTTGCCGGCCCCGGTGTACTCGGTCTCCTGCACCACCAGCAGCGCGTCCTGCGGCAGCTCGCGCGCCAGGCAGAAGGCCGCGGCCAGGCTGGTGTTGCCGGCGGGCCCCCGCTCCATGCCCTCCAGGAGGGACAGCATCTCGGTCATGTAGAACACCTCGCCCTGGGTCAGGGTGACATAGCGCTCCATATAGCGCAGCGGTCGCGCTGCGGAGCGCGGCACGTCGGAGCGGTCCGGCCAGGTGGAAAAGGGCATGCCGAAGCCGGTATGCCCGGTGGTGAAGGATTTGCGGTTGAACTGGGTGTCGCTGGCCATGTGCAGGCCTTTGAGGTCCACGCTGGCCGCCACCACAGGCGCCCCGCAGCCGGCCTTCTGCATGCCGCGCGCGGTGCCCGTCAGGTTGCCGCCCCCGGCGTTGGTAGCCACCACCATGTCCGGTGCCCGGCCAAACTTCTGCCGGCACTGCTCAGTCAGTTCATACCCCAGGGATTCCACGCCCTGGATGCCATAGGGGGTGTACAGGGAGGCGTTGAAGTAACCGGTGTCCTCCAGCAGGCGCAAAAAGACGTAAAACAGTTCCGGCCCCACGCTCAGCTGGACGACCTCGGCGCCCAGGGCCTCGCACTTGCGCGCCTTCTCAACGATCTCGGGCTGGCCGACGCCCCGGGAATCATAGCATTCCTGCACCACGATGCACTGAAGCCCGGCCTTGGCGCAGCAGGAGGCCACGGCTGCGCCGTAGTTGCCGCTGGTGGCGGTGATGACGCCCCTGTAGCCCATTTCCCCAGCCATGTGCACCGACAGCGCCGCGCGGCGCGCCTTGAAGGAGCCCGAGGGGTTGCAGGCCTCGTCCTTGACCAGGATGCGCGCGCCAAAACCCTCCGGCGCGTACCTGCGCGCCAGGGCCGTGATGTTGCGCAGTTCTATTAGCGGGGTGTCCCCGACGTTGAAGGAGCGCATGACTTCCGTCACCTGCGGCATGGACAGCCCGGTGGCTGCCATCATGCCCTCATAGTCAAAGCCGATGCCGCCGGACTCAAACTGGCTGTAATCCAGCCCCACGGCCGATTTCATGATCTGGTTCCTGCGCGCCATGACGGCGCTGTAGCTGCTGTCCCTCATGGCCTGTCCTCCCCGCCCCACATGGCTCGGCGGATGCCCTCCTGCACCTTGAGCAATTCAGGGATGAAGCTGCCGAAGCTGTGGCGGTAGGCCGGCGCCTCCTCCACCAGGGCGCCCGACACCAGGCGCCCGGTGCGCGTGATGACCTGCGCGGGCTGCCCGATGTCCGCGTCCGCCGTCAGCCAGCCCTTGACCCACTGAAGCAGGGGGACCCCGGCGGTATCCCCGGGCACCTGCGGCGCGCGCTGGTCCGGCTGCAAAATGGTGCTCTTGATCAGCACCCAGTCGCCTTGTTTAGCCATTGTTTTCCTCCCTGAAAGCGATCTCGCGGTAGTCGCCCATCACGCAGCGGGGCACCGGGATGTCCAGCATGGTCAGCAGGCCTGGACGCGCGGCCACCACAAAGGGCAGCGCGTTGCAGGCCATGGCGATGGTGCCCAGCCCGCCATTGACCTCGGGTTTGACCGCCATGGACACGGGCGGCTCGCCGCGAAGATCGATGTAGTCCCCGGTGTCCATGCCCGCCAGTTCAGGCTCGATCTGCTGGGGATGGATCAGCGCGATGCGCTCCTCATCCCCGTCCATGGCCCGGGCGGTCATATTGACGCCGGCCACATGCCCTCTGGGCGCGAAGCCGTGGGGGCTTTTGCGGTCAATCTCCGTAATGATGGGACGCATCCGCTGCTCCAGGCGGTCATACGGAAGGTCCAGGGCCCTGGCGATCATCGCGGCCGACTCGTGGAAGCCCACGTGCCCGGCCAGGCTGCCATCGCTTACGCCCCGGTCAAACTGCTCCGCCGTGATGCCGATGCCCTGCTCCTTCATGACAGTCTCGCCAAAGGGGCTCAGCGAGTTGACGCGCTCGCAGCGCACATGGTCCACCCGGGTCATGGCGCCGGAGAGGCAGACAGCCAGCAGGTCCATCATCAGCCCGGGGTTGATGCCGGTGCCCAGGATGCTGACGCCGTTATCCTTCGCCAGGGCGTCCATCTCCCGGGCTAGTTCCGGGTACTGGGCAGCCGGATAGCTCATCTCCTCGGCGATGGTGACCACGTTGATGCCGCGGGTGACCACCTCGCGGATCTTGGGAAAGACATCCCTGACGAAGGAATCGGTCGCAATCACGCAGCAGTCGATGGGCGTAGCGGCCAGGGCCCGGGCGATGTCGCCGCTGATGGTGATCGGCGCGCGGTCAAAAGAGGGCAGGTTCAGCAGCTCATACGCATTTTTTCCCGCATAGCCCTCATAGCGGTCACAGACGCCCACGATCTCGACGCCCTTGCGCTCCAGCAGCACCCTGGCGATGCCCTTGCCCATGGCGCCGAAGCCCCACAGGGCAACCCGAACGTTTCTCATGTTGATGCTCCTCCTTGATGTGAATGGGTGCGCTGCTATTGGCGGCCGATGGTCGCGACCATGACGGCCTTGATGGTGTGCAGACGGTTTTCCGCCTGGTCGAATACCCGGGACCGGGACGAGCGGAACACCTCGTCAGTGACCTCCATCGCGTCCAGGCCGAATTCCTCCTTAACCATGCGCCCGGTCTCGGTCTCCAGGTCGTGGAAGGAAGGCAGGCAGTGCAGGAAGATGCACTCGGGGTTGCCGGTCTTTTCCATGGCTGCGGCGTTGACCCGGTAATCCTTCAGCAAGGCGATGCGCTCGGCGAACTTGTCCTCCTCGCCCATGGATACCCACACGTCCGTATAGACGGCGTCCGCGCCTTCAAGCGACTCAAAGGTATTGGTCAGCTGGATCTGAGCGTCGGTTTCCTTTGCCAGCTCGCGCATTTGTTTGGTGAGCTCCCGCTCGGGCATCAGCTCTCTGGGAGAGACCGCAGCAAAACGCATGCCCAGCTTGGTGGAGATGATCATCAGGCTGTTGGCCACGTTGTTGCGCGCGTCGCCCATATAGACCAGCCTGCACTCGCGCAGCGGCTTTTGGGTGTTTTCCATCAGCGTCATGACATCCGCCAGCGCCTGGGTGGGGTGGAAAAGGTCCGTCAGACCGTTCCAGACCGGCACGCCTGACCAGCGTGCCAAATCCTCTGCCGTTTTTTGGGAGAAGCCGCGAAACTCGATGCCGTCATAAAAGCGACCCAGCACCCGGGCGGTGTCCTCCAGGGATTCCTTCTTGCCCATTTGCGAATTGGACAGGAAGGTGGCGTGGCCGCCCTCGTCCCAGCAGGCTGTCTCAAAGGCACAGCGGGTGCGGGTACTGGTTTTCTCAAACAGCAGCGCGATGTTGCGCCCGGCCAGCAGATCCCCCTGGATGCCGGCGCGCTTCTTGCGTTTTAAGTCAAAGGAAAGGTCCAGCAGGTAGCGGATTTCAGCCGGAGTGAAGTCCAGCAGGGTCAGGAAGCTGCGTCCTTTGAGGTTGACGGGCATGGGAATCTCCTCCTATATGATGATGTGGGTGATTTACAGATTTTCGCGCAGCAGCGGCATGGACATGCACCGCGGGCCGCCGCGGCCGCGGCCCAGTTCGCTGCCCGGGATTTCGATGGTGCGGATGCCGTGGTCCTCCAGGATGCGGTTGGTGACGGTGTTGCGGTCATAGACGATGACGGTGCCCGGCCGGATGCACAGCGTGTTGCTGCCGTCGTTCCACTGCTCGCGCTCGGCCGCGATGGAGTCGGACCCGCCGCAATGGATCAGGGTGACGCGGTCCAGGCCCAGCTCGCGCCGCAGGATGTCCTCCAGGCTGCCGGGCAGCTCCTTTGCGCTGAGCGTGCCGCCTTCCATGCGCAGCTTAAAGCAGCGCAGGACCGGCAGGATGCCCGGGTGGATGGTGAAGGTGCCCGCGTCCACCTGGGTAAACACGGTATCCAGGTGCATGAAGGCGCGGACGTTGGGGATGTCAAAGACCAGGATGCTTTGAATGCCGCTGTCTGCGTCCGCGGAGAGGTTGCGGCACAACTGCTCGATGGCTTCCGGGGCCGTGCGCTGGGACAGGCCCACGCCCAGCACGCCCTTGCCCAGGTTGAGGATGTCCCCGCCCTCCAGGGAGAAGGGCAGCTCGGCCTGGTACCAGCTTTTGACCTGCCCGGCATAATCGGGATGGTATTTGAAGATGTAGTTGCCATAGATGGATTCACGGCGCCTGGCGGGCGCGAACATGCTGGAGGTAGCCACGCCGTGGCCGATGGCGGAGAAGGGATCGCGCGTAAAATACAGGTTGGGGATGGGGTCCAGCAGGTAGTTGGCATTCCGGCGCACCAGGCGGGTCAGCGGGTAGCGCGGGTAGAGCCCGGCCTCCTCATAGGTGACGCCGGCCATGGTCTTTTCCACCAGGGCCGTGTTGTCCCGGATGCCCGCGAACAGCTCGCGCAGGGCCGCGCGCTCGCTGACGGCTGCCCGGCCGCTGAGGGAGATGAATCCCTCAATGAACTCATCGCGCGCGCCTGGCGACTCAAGGCTTTGGGCCACCATGTCCTTCAGGTAGCAGACCTGAACGCCCTCCGACCGCAGGGCGCCGGCGAACCTGTCATGCTCACGCTGCGCGCCCTGCAAAAATGGGATGTCGTCAAACAGCATCCGGGACAGGTGCGGCGGCGTCAGCTGCTCAAGCTCTGGTCCGGGGCGGTGGATCAGCACCTTGCGAAGGGCGCCGATCTCACTGAATACGGCGATGCGCATACCATGTCCTCGCTTCAAATTGTTCTGCTTTATACATCTTATCATAATTATGCAGGCTTGTATAGATATTGCACGCCGTTGACATTAATTTCGCAGGGAATTCCACCAATCTTGACACCGCGCCCGCGCATCCGACATACTGTCAGAAAATACAGGTCGCTGGAGGGGTTTATGGAAGACATCTGGAAGAGCTTGCTGGACTTTTTTGCCAAGGCGTCCGCGGATTTTGCGCTGAAGATCTTGGTCGCGGCCCTGCTGTTTTTTGTGGGCAGCCGGCTCATCCGGCTGCTGGGGCGCCTGTTTGCCAGGTTCATGGCCAAAAGCAAGCTGGACGACAGCGTCAAGGGCTTTTTGGAAAGCCTGCTCTCCATCAGCTTGCGCGTGATGCTGGTCATCAGCCTGCTGGTGTTCCTGGGCGTGCCGGCGACCTCCTTCATTGCCATTCTGACCTCAGCCGGGCTGGCTGTCGGCTTGGCGCTGCAGGGCAGCCTGAGCAATTTTGCCGGCGGGCTGATGATCCTGCTTTTCAAGCCCTTCAGGATGGGCGACTTTATCAAAACCGTCAGCGCCGAGGGCACCGTGCAGAATATCTCCATCATGTATACGACGCTGAAGACCCTGGACGGCAAGAAGGTGGCCATCCCCAACGCCATGCTGTCAAACGGCGTGATCACCGACTTCTCCTGGTATGAGACGCGGCGCATCGATGTCAGCGTCACCCTGGGCTTTTCCCATCCGGTGGAGGAGGTCATTGCGCTGATGGAGGGCGCGGCGCGCGCTGAAAGCCGCGTCTTGGCCGACCCGCCGCCGGCTGCCTCGCTGGACAGGATCGAGGACGGCGCCCAGGTGTTCACCCTGCGCTGCTGGGTCAAAACCCGCGAATGGTGGGCCACCAACCTGGCCGTGACCCGGGCGGTCAAGGAGGGGCTTCTCTCCAGCGGTATCCGGGCCGCCGCGCCGCTTCGCGAAGTGCGCCAGCAGAATTTTTAAAGCAAAAGCCGGGCCCTGCTGCGACCCGGCTTTGTTTGTTTTGCTGATGGTTCAGCGCACGATCTCCCCGTAAACCTCGCCGGAGGCGGACGCGGCGTTGGACTCGTCGGTGTCAATGTGCATGGCCAGGGCATAGGTGGGGCTGACGCGCACAACGGTGTCGCCAAAGACCAGGGAACGGCCCTGGGTATCCACCCTGACGCTGACGACATCCTTGTCCTTCACGCCCGCTTTTTCCGCCTGCTCAGGCAGCATGTGGATGTGGCGCTTGGCGGCGATGACGCCTTCCTTGAGCTCCAGCTCGCCCGCGGGGCCTACCAGCTTGCAGCCTGCCGAGCCCGCGGTGTCGCCGCTCTCGCGCACGGGCACGGCCAGCCCGAGGGCGCGCGCATCGGTCAGGGAAATCTCCACCTGGGTGCTTTTGCGGGTGGGGCCCAGGATGCTCACGTTCATCTGGCCGCGCGGGCCCACTACGGTGATTTTCTGATCGCTGGCGAACTGGCCGGGCTGGGACAGTTCCTTCTTCACGCTCAGCTTGCTGCCCGGGCCGAAAAGGGTCTCCAGGTCCTGCTGGGACACGTGCGCGTGGCGCGCGGAGGTTTCAACTAAAATCTTCATAGGCGGTCTCCTCTCTTTTTCTTCTTTGATTATAGGAAAATCCCGCGCGGCTTTCAAGGTGTTTGCTCCAACCGGAGCAGGGCCTGCTTGCGCGCCAGGCCGCCGGCGTAGCCGGTCAGCCGGCCCCGCGCGCCCACCACGCGGTGGCAGGGAACGACGATCGCCACCGGGTTGAGGTGGATGGCCCGGCCCACGGCGCGGGCGGCCCCGGGCCGGCCGATCTCCCGCGCGATCCGGCCATAGGTGGACAGCTGGCCATAGGGGATGGCTGTCAGACGCGCCCAGACCGCGCGCTGGAACGCAGTGCCCTCAAGCCTCAGGGGCAGGTCAAAAACCCTGAGCCTGCCTTCGAAATAGGCGGCCAGCTGGCGCCGGGCCTCCCTCAGCAGGGGGGTATCCTCTGACGGGATGGCCGCGTCGCCGGGCTGCGCAAAGGCCAGCCCGCAGAGCAGGCCTTCCTCCTCACGCGCCAGCATGGGCTCAAGCGGCGTTTGCAGCAGGCATACCGGCATCCGGGGCACCTCCTGTGCTGTTTTTTCACCCTTACTGTACTGTAAAACCCGGGCGCAGGGCAACAGCCGCCATGTATATTTCCGCGCGGATCTTCGTCTATACATGAATTTTTAACAAAAGGCTATGCAAAAATGAAAATCTGTGATAGGATGCAAATGGACCAAGCCCAGGGATTCAGGAGTTCCTCCGGTGTACATCAGGCAACTGATGCGCTCAGCCACGGAACCATAAATCGCATCGGTTTGGCAAACATCAAGGAGGGACATGTATACATGTACACCGACAAAACCCTGACCTGCCGCGAGTGCGGCGCCGAATTCCCCTTCACCGCTTCCGAGCAGGCGTTCTACGCCGAGAAGGGCTTCCAGAACGAACCGGGCCGCTGCCCCACCTGCCGTGCCAACCGCCGCGCCCAGAGCCGTGGCGAGCGCCAGATGTTCTCCGTGATCTGCGACGAGTGCGGCGCCACCACCCAGGTGCCCTTCCAGCCCCGCGGCGACCGTCCGGTCTACTGCCACGACTGCTACGCCAAGCACAACCAGAACCGTTATTAATCAATAACGCCAGCCGCCCGCCAGGGCGGTTTTTTGTTCCCGGCAAAGCTTCCCCGGTTTTATCACGGGATGCTTTGGCTTTTGATGTTCATATTGTATGCAAGGCCCCCGGAGGACAGGCTCCGGGGGTTTTGCTGAGTCACGGTTGATTCACTCGCCCCAGCGGATCCCGGACAATACCGGGGCGCACAGGCCGTCCGCCCGGGGGGCATAGCTGGTCAGCAGGCTGTCCCCGCGCTGGTACAGGGTCCGGCTCGCGTCCATCGTGCCTTTATTTGCTGCGCAGCCCTCCAGCACCAGCCAGGCGGCCCCGGGCAGGGTTTCAATGGATTCGGGCATTTCCCCGGGGGCGTAGGTCTCGCGGGAGAGGACGGCGTTGTCCGCGTCAAACTGTATGATGGCATAGGTTTCAGGCTGCTGCAGCGAGCGGAAATGCACTTCGACCGTGGTCGTATACATGCCGGCTGTTTCTTCCTGCGAGGCAAGGCTATCTTGCAGCCTGACAGAGCCTTTGGACTGCCAGGTATGGTTTTGTTTTATTGCGAAAGAGCTGTCGATGGGTGAGCCTTCCATGCCTGAAAAACCAACGCTGTCCCCGGCCAGGGCGTAGACCTCGCCGGACGCTGTCTGGTACACCGGGTTGAGCACCAGGAACTCCGGGCCGCCTTTTGCGAGCCACAGGGTGCCCTCCAGGGAAAGATCGGTGCCGCCTTTTTTATCATGGTAGCCCAGCTTCACATCGCCATAACCCGGGCTTACGCGGCTGGTATGGCGGGCTTCTCCCCGGACCTCCACGGTGGGGGCGTACAGCTCCAAGCCTTCCACGCCCTCAAAGGCATAGGTCGGCATCATCACGGTGCCGCCGTCTGCGGAGGGATGCTCCTCCTGTATCAGCGTAGCCGGCAGGCGGCTTCTATACATCCCGTCCGGACCCGCCGTCTGCCCCGGCGTCAGCTCCAGATCCATTTCGTCCAGATAATCCAGGGTGACCAGCACACCGATCAGGCGGTCCTCCTGCGCAGCCTGCGCGCCCGCCGGGTCGCCGTCCAGGGACACCAGGCCCGACGCGGCCAGCAGAAAACCGATGGCCAGAACGCCTGTTGCCAGTAAAAATCCTGTTTTATTCCTCATCATCTTCCGCCTCCAGATTTCCGTCAAATTTGAGCAGGTCCCCGACATCGCATTCCAGGTAGAAACAGATCCGGTTGATGGTACTGAAGCGCACGCCCCTGGCCTTGCCTGAGCGTAGAATGGACAGGTTGGCTTCCGTGATGCCCACCAGCGCGCACAGCTCCTTGCCGGTCATGCCCTTTCGCTTGAGCATTTCCTCCAGGTATACCTTGATGGCCATGTGATCCTCCGCTACACAAACAGTTCGTTCTCAGCCTCCAGGCGGCGGCTTTCCGTGTAGATGCGGGCAAACAGCAGGGCTGCCAGGGACAGGACCAGCCCGGTCAGGGGGATCTCCGCCGCCAGCGACACATCGCTCAGCCAACGCAACAGCAGCAGTTGCGACAGGTTGACGGCCACCGTGGCCATTGCCATCACCTTCAGGGCCATCAGGCATGCTGCCGCCAGGCTGTCCACGGCGGAGGCCGCCGCCTCGCTGCGCGAAAACATGGCCGCCAGCGCCTGAAGCGCGCGCAGCACCACCATCAGGAGCAGACCGTCTGACAGGACGGAGGCCGCTGCGCGCAGCGCAGCCATAATAATGTCCGTCGCCTGCCGGTCCTGCCCGCCGGTGAAGCTTTTCACCGCAGCAAGCAGCCTGACGCCGATGCCCGCGGCGATCGCCGCGCCCAGCAGCGCCACCAGGTAAAAGAGAAAGGCCATCAGCCGCGGGGCGCCGGATGTCCCGATGGACCTTGTCAGGCGGACAACCAGGTACAGGATGACGCACGACCAGATTGCCGCCACCGGGAGGGCTGACAGGAGGGGCAGGGCGCGGCCGTCCGCCATGGGGATGTGCGCCGTCAGGGCCAGCGGGTTGGCCATCAGGTACAGGGCTGCCGGAATCACCAGGGCCAGCAGCCAGAGCGCCGCCACCTCCGCGCGCCGCGGCCGATCCTTCATCAGGCGCAGGGCCCGCGCCGCCAGCAGGGCGCTGGGCAGCAGCCACAGCATGCCTGCCAGGCCGCGCCCCGCCAGGCCCGTCCGGCTGACAGCCCGCAGCAACAGCGCCAGCTGCGCGAAGGGAAAGGTGAGCGCCGCCACTGTTGGCGTCACCTGGAGGCCCGGCAGCAGCGCCGCAAAGGTGAGCGCTGTGACAGCCGCGTATCCAAAGGGAAGAAACTTGAGCCAGGCAGCCGGAATGGGGTGTTCCTTCATGGTATGGCCCTCCTTAAATTATCGAATAACGATATTATCAACAGCAATCTACACCCGATATTATTGTTTGTCAATAATTTTTTGTAAAATAAAAACGCCGCGTCCGGGACGTCTGCGGCAGGCTGAAATCCCGTTTGGCTATTCTCTGTACAGCTTGCTGGCCCGGATATAGCCGGCGACTGCTTCGGGTATCAGGGCGTCCGCCGGCTGCCCGGCGCATAGCAGCTCACGAACCCGCGAGGAGGAGATGTCGGGGCCGGGTTCGGACAGCAAAAGGGTTTCCAGGCCATAATCAGCGAACAGCTTGCGCTGAAGCCACCGGGTTTCCTCCGGGCTGTCGCCCGGGCGCGGCGCAACGATCATCCGGCACAGCGCCGCGACCTTCCAGGCGGTCTTCCAGGTCGGAAACAGCCTCAGGGTATCGGAACCCACGATGTACAGCAGCTCCGTGCCGGGCGCCAGGGCGCTCAGCTGCTCCAAGGTGTCCACGGTGTAGGTGGTGCCCTGCCGGCGCAGCTCCATGTCGGAGGCTTCAAAGCCCTGCTGACCGGCAATGGCCAGGCGCACCATGGCCAGGCGATGCGCGCCCGGGGTGCCCGGCAGCTTGTGGGGCGGGTCGCCGTCCGGCAAAAACAGCACGCGGTCCAGGCGGGCCTCCCGCATCGCGCTGCGTGCGATCAGAAGGTGTCCCTTGTGGATGGGGTCAAAGGTGCCGCCCATGATGCCCAGTCGCATGGCTGTCCTCCTTTTGAGGCTGATACCCGCAGTATAATGAAAACGCGGCGCTTTTGCCACCGCGGCTTGTGCGGGGCCGCTCCTTGGCGTATCATAGCGTTGTACAGCATATACTGCGCGGACGGCGAAAGGCGGGAGGGGGATGACAGACAGCCTGCGGGTCATGGCCTGCGACCTGCCCTTTGGCGCGCCGGGGGATGCCCCTGCCAACGCCCGGGCCGTCCTGGCGCGTGTGGAGCAGGCCCGGGACCGGGGCGTGAAGGCGCTGCTGATGCCGGAATTGTGCCTGTCCGGCGAGTGCGGCGACATGTTCCGCCAACAGGTCTTGCTGAATGCCTGCCGGGAGGGCGCGGAGGAGATCGCCCGCGCCAGCGGGGGCCTGCTGGTGGTCTTCGGCATGCCGCTGCCGCAAGCCGCGTCCGGCGGCAGGCTGTACAACGCCCTGGCGGTGGCCTGCGATGGCCGGATGCTGGGCTTTGTGATCAAAACGGATCTGCCCAAAGCGCAAAAGGCGGTATTTGACGCGGGCTGCCCGGAGGAGGCCTGCTGGCAGGGCCGGGCGCTGCCCGTGTTCAGGGACGGCCTGGTCCCGCTGAGCGCGCCCGGCTTGCCCGGCAGGGCGCTGGTCGGCTTCGGGGACGAGCGCTGGCCCCTGAGCCCGCGGGACGGCCTGTGCGGACAGGATCTGGTGCTGCTGGCCTTCGCGCGCCCGGCGGCAGCCAGGCGGATCTATCCGATTTTCCCGCTGGAAGAAGCATGGTTCAAGCGGATCGGCTGCCTGGCCTATGCCAACGCCGGCGCTGCGCAGTCCACCACGGACCAGGTCTTTCCCGGGGACGCGGCGGTCTTTGTCAGGGGGCGTCTGCGTGAGTATGTCCCGGCGTTTTCTTCCGGCGTCGCGTGCAGCCATCCCGGGATAAAATATACAGCGCACCCCTACAGATTCGCTGACAGCGCGCCCGATCCCCGGATGCCCTACGCGCCGCTGCAGGCGGACGGGCGCGCCGCCTGGTGCCGGGACTGCCTGGAGATCGCTGCCCGGGGCCTGGCCACCCGCGTGCGCCGCGTCGGCAGCAAGGCCCTGACCCTGGGCGTCTCCGGCGGGCTGGACAGCGCCATGGCGCTGCTGACCGCCATGCGCGCCGCTGACATCCTGGGCCTGCCGCGGGAGGCGGTCCATGCCTATTCCCTGCCCGCGCTGGGCAGCTCGCAGCGTACCCGCGACAACGCGATGCGCCTGATGGCGGCGCTGGGCCTGCCCCCGCGGGAGATCGACCTGTGCGCCAGCGTCCGGCAGCATTTTAGGGATATCGGCCAGGATGAGCGCGTCCACGATGCCGCCTATGAGAACGCCCAGGCCCGGGAGCGCACCCAGGTGCTGATGGACCTGGCCAACAGGCTGGGCGGGCTGATGGTGGGCAGCGGGGATCTGAGCGAGCTGGCGCTGGGCTTCACCACCTTTGGCGGCGACCACATGAGCATGTACGGCGTCAACGCCGGCCTGTACAAGACCGCCATCCGGCTGATCCTGCGCCGGTACGCGCAGGACACGGACGACCCCCTGCTGCGGGCTGTCCTCAGGGACATCCTGAACACCCCGGTATCCCCGGAGCTGGTGCCCGCCAGGGAGGGGCGCATCACCCAGAGAACCGAGGACATCCTGGGCCCCTACGAGCTGAACGATTTTTTCCTGCACGCCCTGCTGGGCCTGGACAGGAGCCCCGGGCAAATACTGGAGGAGGCCCTGGCCGCCTTCGCAGGCGGGTACAGCAAAGAAGACTTGCTTGGGCGCCTGCGCGCCTTTTACCGGCGTTTTTTCCGCAATCAGTTCAAGCGCAACTGCCTGCCCGACGGCCCGTCGGTGCTGGGCGTTTCCCTCTCCCCCCGGGGCGGCTTCGCGCTGCCGTCCGATTTCGCCGCCGGCCTGTGGCTGGCGGAGCTTGACCGACTGGGCCTTGGAGGATAAATCATGCAAAACCTGATTATGCTCACCGATCTGTACCAGCTGACCATGATGTACGGCTACCACAGGCACGGAACAGATGGCCGCCGGGCTGTGTTCACGATGTTCTTCCGGGACGCGCCCGGGCTGAACTACGCGGTCATGGCCGGCAACGAGCAGCTCCGGGAGTACATTGTGAACCTGCGTTTCGGGGAGGCGGACATCGCCTACCTGGACGGCCTGAAGCAGTTTGACCGGGAGTTTCTGGACAGCCTCAGGGACTTCCGCTTTACCGGAGACATCGACATCATCCCCGAGGGCACCATCGTCTTCCCCGGCGAGCCCCTCGTGCGCGTGGACGCGCCCCTGGCCCAAGCCCAGCTGGTCGAAACCGCCCTGCTCAACCTGATCGGCCACCAAAGCCTGATCGCCACCAAGGCCAACCGCGTCGCCCGCGCGGCCGCGCCCGGCCAGGTGATGGAGTTCGGCCTGCGGCGCGCGCAGGGGCCGGACGCCGGCGTGCTGGGCGCGCGCGCGGCCTTTGTGGGCGGCTGTACCTCCTCCTCAAACGTGCTGGCAGGGCAGCGCTTCGGCATCCCGGTCTCCGGGACCCACGCGCACAGCTGGGTGATGAGCTTTGGCAGCGAGCTGGAGGCCTTCCGCGCCTACGCGGACTGCTTCCCGGACAAGGCGCTGCTGCTGGTGGACACCTATGACACCCTGGCCTCCGGCGTGCCCCATGCCATCAAGGTGTTCAATGAGCTGCGCGCCCGGGGGCATAAACCCCTGGGCATCCGCCTGGACTCGGGCGACCTGGCCTACCTGAGCATCAGGGCGCGCGAGATGCTGGATGAAGCCGGCTTCCCCGAGGCCCTCATCTGCGCCAGCAACGACCTGGATGAGTACCTCATCCGCGATTTGAAACAGCAGGGCGCGCGGATCGACCTGTGGGGCGTGGGCACCAAGCTGATCACCAGCGCGGACCGCTCGGCCTTTGGCGGGGTCTACAAGATGAACGCGCTGCAGACGCAGGGGCAGCTGGCGCCCAAAATCAAGCTGTCGGACAACCCGGTCAAGGTGACCCTGCCCGGGCGGCAGGAGCTGTACCGGCTGTATGACGCGCAAGGCATGGCGGTGGCCGACCTGATCGCCCTGGACGATGAGGTCATTGACCCGAATCGGCCGCTGACCATCTTTGACCCGCAGGACACCTGGAAACGCATGACGCTGAGCGGTTTTACCGCCAAAAAGCTGCTCGCGCCCTTCATCCGGGGCGGGCAGCCCGTGGGCGCGCTGCCCACGCTCAGGCAGATCCAGGAATACCGCGCGCGGGATGAGCAGACCATCTGGGAGCAGCACCTGCGCCTGGTCAACCCCGCCGCCTTCAAGGTGGACTGGTCCGACAAGCTGTGGCAGCTGCGCCACCGCATGCTGCATGAGGGCAAAGAAGAGAGCGCAAGATAATAACACACCATGCCGTTTTAACAGCATGGTGTCAGCCTGGCATAGCGAAACAGACGCTATGGTGGTTCCTTTTGAGAATCAGCGGACGATCCTCATGATTGATAATTTTTCACGCTTTTTTATGGGGTGTCTGATGACTGTTTTCCATTTTTCCGGAGCGACTTTTCTTGCGTCAGACATATAAATCTCGTGATGCAGTCTGTTTGCGTTCATATCAGTTCTATATCCGTTCCGCTCCAGATAATCATTCATCAAGGCTACTGTGGCGGGTTCATCATCATAAGGACCTATGTGCATCATCTGGACGCACAAACCTTCATCGATCGTCATATATTCCGCTGACGAGCAATCAAGATTTTTCTTCTTTGACGCTGTTTCTACTGCCCAGTCAAAGTGTTCTTTTGTAACGAAATCAGGCAAGCGGATGACGGAAATCCAGTTGAAAGTTGATTTATCGGAATAATCCACACCCTCAACGCCGTCCTGCCGCCAAAAACCTTCAAGCGGCGGAACAACGTATTCATAGAACCCTTCGATTTTGTAATCTGTCTTGCCACTCATTTTTATTGTGTATGCGACAGCATACAAGACACTTATCGCCTGCTGATAGGCCCCGCCTTCTTCATTTGGATCGCCTTTTCCTCGGACAGCGATATAGTTAGCCTTTGGAACATTGACAATCTCCGGTTTGTTCTTTGGCATGTAAAATTCTTTATATTCTTTTTTAAAATCAAAAGCCATAATCCCTCCATATAAAATTTCAGCACGCCAAACAGAAACCACCCCTGGACAAGGAATATAGATTGGAATCCGTATTACATCAGCATCACGCTACCTGTCCGCCTGTTCTCCGTCCTGTGCCTCCCCGTCCGCGGCATCCCCGCCTTCCCGGACATCGGCCTCCGGCCGGGGTGTCTGCTCCGGGCCGTCTTTGTCCTTGAGATCCTGCACCATAGCGTCCACCACCTCGCGCTGCTCGTCGCTCAGCCCGTGCAGCTGCGCGGCCAGCGACTTCAGGCGCTGGGTCTCCCGGCGCACGCGCTCCTTCAGGTCGGCTTCACTGATGGCCCCCTTTACCTTTTCAAAGGCCTTCTCGCCCGCGTCCACCACGGACTGGACAGCCTTCTCTCCCTTGTCGGCCAGGTTCCTGGCCTGCTCGCTGCCGGCAAATTTCACGATGGCGTCCCGGGATTTCTCCACGGTGCCGGCGATGGCGCCGATGCCGGCCATCACGATCCTCCTGACCCTGTCTTCCCATTGCTCCATGGCGCTGCCTCCTTGCATACAATCGGTCCATATGGAATATACCCATTAGCGCGCCCGCGGCATGATATTTGATCGGATTTTTACAATCGGAATCCCCTGGACGGCGGCATCCCGCCGGGCATACACGAAGCGCCGGGCGGCTGCCCGGCGGGATGCTGCGTCAGTGAGATTAATTACCGCCCGTCCCGCAGCAGCGCGTCATAGATCATCAGCCCGGCAGCCACCGCGGCGTTGAGCGATTCCGCGCCGCCGGGCTGGGGCAGCCTGAGGCGGAAATCCGCCCGGGTGAGCAGGCTCCGGTCCAGCCCGGCGCCCTCATTGCCCACCAGCAGGCAGACCTTGTCCCCGAAGGGCGGGTGCTCAAAATAGGGAGCGCCGTTCAAATCCCCGGCCACCACGCGGTGGCCCGGCAGCGCGTCCAGGGCCTGCCCCAGGTCCGCCACGGTGAAGACCGGCACGCGGAACACCGCGCCCATGGAGGCGCGCACCGCCTTGGGCGAGAAGGGATCGGCGCAGCCCGGGTCCACCAAAAGGCCCTCAAAGCCCGCGGCGTCCAGGGTACGCAGGATGGTGCCCACGTTGCCCGGGTCCTGCAAGCGGTTGAGCGCCATCAGCCGCGGCCCGGCCTCGGACAGCGCGGGCGCGGCCGGCAGGGAGCAGACCGCGATGCAGCCCTGGGGCGTCTTGCTGTCGGCCAGAGCGGCGATCACCTGGGCGCTGACAATGATCACCTGCGCGCCCCTGTCCTGCCAGGCGGTGAAACGGTCGAGCCGGTCCCTGTCCAGCAGCAGCGTGCGCACCCGCCCGGCCTTGACGGCCTCGGCGCACAGATGCTCGCCCTCGGCCAGGAAGAGGCCGTGCGCGCGCCGCCCGGACGGGTTTTTGAGCTGCTGCCACTGCTTGATGAGCGGGTTGGCGGTGCTGGTGATCATGGTCACAGCGACAGGAATTCCTCGCTGAGGCTCTTGTCGAAGCCCTGGGCCTGCTCATAGGGGCGGGCGCAGGACAGCACCAGGAAATTAAACAGGCCCGCCTGCAGCTCCGCGGGCAGCAGGCTGCCCAGCAACAGGCCCCGCGCCAGGAAGAAACGCACCGCCAGGGGCAGCGTCCTGCCGTAGTCTCTGCAATACTCCAACAGCGCGTCCAGCCGCGCCCGCCGGGGGATGTTCTCGCCGGACATCACGCCCCCGCAGGCCTCGCGCAGGGCCGGCAGATCGATTTTTTGGCCCCCTGCCCTGGCGAAGGGCAGCCCCTCGCCGCTTTCCAGGCGGATGACCGGCCAGGGGGCGGCCAGGTAGCGCTTGCGGCGCCGCTCGCCCATCGCGCGGACTTGCCCGTGCTTCAGGCGCAGGGCGTTTTTTTCTTCGTTGCCCTTGATCTGATCGCCCAGCACCCGGGCAGCGAAAGCCGAATCCGCGGGAGTATCCCCCTCCAGCTGCACGCGGTCACACAACAGCAGCAGGACCAGCAGGTGCGCGGCCTGCCGCAATTCCAGCGCGAAGCCGGCGGCCGCCAGGGCGTCATGGATGCTGCGCGCGGCCTGCAAAAGCAAGGCGGGCGCGTCCTCCGGCGGCGCGGCGATGGCCAGGGGAGGCGCGGCATCCTTCTCGTCGGTCCCTTGGGATGCCTGCGGCCAATAAAACATCCGGCTGCTGCCATCGGGCAGCTCCACCAGGAAAAGCCGCTCACAATCGGGCATCAGGACCTGGGGCGCCGGGCAGGCCAGACTGCCGTCCGGGCAATACGGCCCGGAAATGCGGCCGCCGGCGCGCAGATAGTGCTGCTGCGTGAGCGTGTCCGCCCTGTGCTCCTCGGATACCACCTCGTACACCATGCCCGGCGGCAGCTCCTGGACGGCATCGGAATAAACAATGAAGCGGTTGTCCTCGCCGCGCCCGGGCGCGTAGTTTTTGTTGGGGCGCACCTTGCCCATGGCGGGCTGCGCCTGTGACAGGTTGATCAGGCACAGGGTGCCCAGGGAGCGCATGCGCTCCTTAAAGCTGTGTTGTTCCTGGCGGTCGGGCGCCACGCGCAAAAAGCCGTCCAGCTCCAGCTCATCCAGGTCCTCCTGGGTGAAAGCGCCCCGGGCGCTCAGCAGGGGCCGCGCGCGGAACAGGACGCGCCGGACGTCATCCTCCTCCAGGTAGGCCAGGATCATCTGGCCGGTTAAATCCATAAAATCCCCCCCAGGTGTTATGATGCGTGATTAACCTTATCTTAGGGCCCGCAGGGCTTCACGTCAAGCAAAAGCAGCCTTCCCGGGCGTTTCATCGCCCTTGATATGACGGCATGTCAATAAAGAATCTGGTGTTGAGGTTGAGCTGGCTGATCCTCATATGGTACAATCAGAACAAAAATACGAGAGGAGACTTCATATGTTCAGAAAACCGCTCGCACTGTGTATTGTTCTGCTGATATGTATCAGCGCGCTCTCCCTGGCCCATGCCCAGGGCGGTATTGTCCAGGGAACGCCCCGTACGCCGGGAGACGCCGAGATCCCCGAGATCCCCGAGATGACGGACCTGCTGGAGCCAAGAGTGCCTGAAAACATTCAAAAGGTTGTGATCAGGGATGACAACCGCACCAGCGTCAACCCCAGGGAGCATCCCTATATGGCCATCGCCCTGCTGTCGGTCTCCGCTCCGTGCGGCTGCAGCTGGGAGACCACCGGCTTCATGGTCAGCCCCCGCGGCATGCTGACCAGCGCCAACAGCATTTATTGTGATACGCATAAGAAATTCTTTGATGCCATGACCGCATGCTTTGGCGTGACCCCTTCCGGAGAATATTATTACAAATACAATGTCAACGGAACATATTGGTATTTTGACAAGTTCCTGAACCCGGAGGATGAGGCCGATTGGGATGTCGCTTACCTTCTGCTGGATGAGGCTGTCGGTGATATTGTGGGCAATTTTGGCCTGTGCATCCTGAGTGACTACGATTTGGGCATGGAGTGGGTGGAGGTGGCCGGCTATGGCGCGGGTGGTTTGAAAAGCGACCTTGGCATCACCGAGGTGCTGTCAGAGTATCTGGTTGGCTATGACGCGGACACGGCGGACGGCTACCTCGGCGGCCCGGTTTTTGACAAGGATGGGTATGTATATGCTGTCAACACGGCCTTTTCCGGCACCAACAGAGATTTCAACGTTGGGCGGCGCATCACCGATGATCTGGCCAACGTCATGTTTGAGGACGGCCTTTTCAGGTAGTTTGCGATACTGATGCGGGATCAGTATGTATTTTCCCCATCGGCGGCTTGCCCTAATTCATAGGCAAGCCGTTCTCTTTGCCTGGTCAGGTCATTGCGGACAAACCCGGTCAGGCTGTCCATGACGGGCAGCAGGTCTTCATCGGACTCGTCAGAATACCCTGTTGTCAGCGTGTCAAAGGACACAAAGGCACGGCAGCCGGCGGGCAGCAGCATGCCCTTCAGGCGATCGTTGCCTCTGATTTCCACGCCGTTGATATACCAATCCTGGGCGGGCAGCAGCAGGTCCTCCCGGCTGTGGTTGGTGACCCGCATCAAGATCTGCGGTTTGTCCGGGTCATTGGTCTGCTTGGCCAGCAGATCATAGCCCAGCCCCTGCCAGTTGGCCCGGGCGAGCAGGGCGCTGTCCCGCGGGCTGCCGGACAAGGCCTGCACATTGAGGTTCAACGCCAGGCTTGCCCGCTGTGAAAACACTGAGGATTCGTCCTCAGACTTCGCGCTGATATCGATTGACAAAACATCCACTTGCTCCAGAAAGGCGTTCTGGAAAACCTTGGCCATGATGTTCAGGGTAAAACTGCCGCTCTTGCCCGCCGGGCACCTGGCCTGCGCCGTGGTTTGCAGGATCTGGTTCGGATTGAGCAGGGTCTGCCCGGAGCTGAGCTGGCTGATGTACAGGTCAAGGTTGGGCTGTCCCCTGTTGAAAAAAGAAAATTCAAGCTGCAGCCTGGCATCCGGGCCTGTGATGATCATGCAGTTGGTGAGATCCAGGCGGAACCCTTCCTGATTGATCAGGGTCTGCCTTTGAAACTCCACATCTATTCGGTGGGGGCTGGGCAGGCGGACAGGCGCGGCGCAAAAGACATTGGCTTGCAGGTCATACACCTCCAGAAAGGCGTAGCGCGCATCGCTGTCATACAATTTAAGCAGGGCAGGCGCAAAGGGGCCTTTCTTCATGCTGAGATTGCTGATGAACGGAAAGCCCTTCATGACATCCCAGGCGTTGAAGGGCAGCAGCTGACCGTCTTCGTCCAGCATGGGGCTGCGCGAAAAGTCCACGAAGGTAATGTCCTGGTAATCCGACAGGCTGATGTTGGACTTGCCAAACACCGTTTCCTCCCCGCTTTTGTCCAGTATCTGGGCCAGCGCGAACACGCCGGGCTCCGTTTCTTTGTACACCAGGAAAACCGGGCGCATTTCCCACGGGACCGATGTGATGTCATCACTTGCTCTGTTCAGCAGCGCGGGAATGGTGACGCCTTCCTCCAAGGGCAGATAGCCCAGGCTGCCGGTCAGCGGGGTTCCGCTGCTGTCCACCATGTACAGCGCCTCTCCGGAATAGGTGAAATGGATGACGCCGTCCTTGGAGATCTTCTTTTGCGTGATGGCATGCGTAAAAATATACTGGTCGTTTTCCATCTGCTCAAGCACCGTGAGCCTGGCATGGGAGAATTGGGCGGCCTGCTGCGGGCTGAGCTGAAAACTCAGCCGGGTGCGCTGGCCGTCGGACGCAGGCGTGAGCGCCCCGGCCCCGTGCCAGTCGGTCAGGGGATCGCCCAGCCAGAAGCCCGAGACGCTGCGGACAAAGTCGCTGTACTCCGGCACAAAATCCAGCCCCTGGTAATGGGTGGCCCAGGGAGAGATATATTTATCCTTGTTGTAAAAGGGGTAATAGATGCTCAGCCCGGTGAGGCGCGATTCGTTGGCCCTGTTGTACACGATGGCCTTTTCCAGGCCGGCTTCCAGCGCCTCTGCCCCGGTGATGCCCGCGTCCTTGTACAGCCTGACCAGGTCGCCCAGGTCGATGAGGTCATAATCAAAGGGCACCATGCTGCCGATGGCCTTTGCCTGGCTGCGGGACCTGGCCAGCTGCGTGTAGCTGTTTGCGCTCACCTGGCCGGACAAAAGCCCGAAGACGCTGGCCAGCTCGCGCTTGAGCGGTTCCAGCGCGTCCAGATCGATGCATGACAGGCTGACAGGGGAGAGCGTGTCGACATTGTCGGCCAGGTAGGCGTCGATGATGTGCTTCGCGGCCTCCCTGCCTGACAGCCCTGGGGACAGCCTGCTGATAAAGCCATAGTCCCAGCCGCTGCCCGGTTCGGTTTCCTGGGAGGCGATCATATAATGGGCATAGGGCGCGACGGCGCTGGCCACCTCCATGCTGGCCATCAGGCAGGCGTCAAAGCCGATCCAGGAAAGCTTCCGGGCTGCAAAGGGGCTGTTGCGCAGCGCCTGGCCCAACTCGTTCAGGCTGAGGCTGTCCATCTGCTGACCGGAGGCAAAGCGGCTGTCAAAGCACACGCCCATCATGGGCCCTGCGCCATGGTCCCATAAAATCAGCGCGTAATCCTCTGCCGGACAGGCTCGATAGGCATAGGTCAGAAAGCCCGAGAGCGTCTCCGGTTGCCCCATGCTTTCATAGGGACCGGAGCGCAGCTTTTGAAGCCTGCCCTGACGGACCTCGTACACGGCGTTCTCTTCCGGGTCGATGCCAAGCTGCCAGCTTCTGGCGCCGGACGCCAGAACCAGCAGGGCAACCGAGCCGTCCGCCGGCAGGGCGGAGCACATCTCATGCAGGTCGATGCTGGCTGCGCCCGCATCCTCCTCCAGGTCGCTGCCGCACAGGTACACCATCAGGGTCAGCCGGCGGTCGGCCTGCGCGCGGGCTGAATGGCGCGTCAGCGACAGGCTCAGGCACATCAGGAGGGCCAAGCCCAGGGCGGACAGGCGGAGGAACGCCGGGCGCAGGCAGGGCTGGCCGCCTCGGCCTTTGGAGCCGGAATATTGCGTTTGTGACTTCATGATACCCCCTGAATGACTTGATGCCTATGCATGGCCGGCGCAGGTGATGAGGCTGAATTTTTAATTATTGTAGCCGCTGCGCACACAGGATGCAAGCGCAGCCGGACATTGCAGGCCGCAGGTTGCCCGGGCGCGTCTGGCTGCGCCTGTGACAGGCGCCCGGATGCGCGCCGCGGCGCTTGCGAAGAACCCGGTGCTGATATATAATTCCCCTGTATCATATGCAATCGGTTACAGACAAGACACAGACAACAGACATATTCGGCAACAGGCACGGAAAGCTGCGGGAATCCTCTGAAGAAGGAGAAAAAGTGTTGTTATGAAAGAGCATGATTCAATACCGATGCCTGTGAGAACAAGCACTTTGCTGAGAAGAATGTTCAAAGCTGCCAACCCGCAGCGCTTTTTGAATGAAAATGAACAGCTGTTCGTTACGCCTTCATTTACTGAGTATCTTGATGCCCTATGCCTGGAACGCAAGGCGGTCCGCGAGCAGATCATTCACCGTGCCGGTATTGAACGAAGCTTTGGACACCAGCTCTTCAGAGGTTCCAGGAAACCCTCAAGGGACAATGTGCTTCGATTGGCTTTCGGCTTTGGGATAGACGTGGATGAAACGCAAATCATGCTGCGCGCTGCGCGCAAAGCGCCGCTGTACCCGCGCATCAAAAGGGACGCCGCCATCATTTGCGGGCTGTCCCGTCATTATACGATGATTGAGATGCAAACCCTGCTCAGTGATATGGGGCTGACAGAATTGGGAGGTGAACGATACGATCACTCTGAGAGATGAACCCAGGGTAAAATCCGATGACACAGGCTTCCCTGAAGACTTCCTTGAGCATTATGAACTGCTGGAATGTCTGTCGTTCAAGCGGGAAAGCGAGACTTATTATGTAAAAGACAAGTTGACCGGCGAATATGGTGTAGCAAAGTGCTATGTTGACAAATCAATTCTGTCTCGGAATTCGGAGGGCTGCATACTAAGGTCGCTGCGACATAAAGGCTTGCCGCGTTTTCTGGGAGAATATGAAAACGATGAGATGCTGTGCGTTGTGAGAGAGTATGTACAAGGCCGCACACTGATGGAGCGCCTGGAAGAATCTCCAATGACGGAAGCAGAAGCTTTTCCCGTTCTTTTCCAGCTTTGCGATATATTGACCTATCTGCATAGCCAGTCGCCTCCCGTGATCCACAGGGATTTGAAACCGCAGAATATCATTTTGTCTGATGCCGGCGCGGTGAAGCTGATTGACTTTGGCATTGCCCGTGTCTATGACGCGAGCGCGAAAAGAGATACGGTGTTTTATGGAACGCAGGAATTTGCGCCGCCGGAGCAGTATGGCTTTTCGCAGACAGATTGCCGCGCCGATCTGTTTTCCCTTGGTATTGTGATGGGATACATGCTGACACAGCAGACGAATGTTGAAGCGGCTGCCAAAGAAATACGCAACAGGAGGCTGTCGCATATTTACCGCAAATGCACGGACTTCTCCCCGCAAAAGCGCTATGCATCGGCTATGGAGCTTAAAGCCGCGCTTCGGCGTTCGGATAGCAACCTGCATAAAGCCAGGGTGCGTCTGATGGTGTCAGTTGCTGTCTGTTTGTTGTGCCTGTGCGCAGGGTTTGGAATCGGAAGATATACCGGTGTATTGACTTTCCCTCCGGCAGGCGTTGTTTTTTCCGAACAGCTGATTGAACAGGGCGTCCGCTTCCAGCTTGGCAAGCGCAATGATGAAACGATCACATCAAACGAGCTGCTTGGCATCACCGAGTTATACATATTTGGCGATAAAATCATAGCAAAAACTGAAGAAGAAATGAACCGCATGGCTGATGAGCTCATCGCCACTCATCAGATCAAGACAGGGCCCATTCGATCGCTTGCTGATCTCGTCTGCATGCCAAATTTGCAGAAGGTGTCCATTGCCATGCAGCAGGTGAGCGATCTTGAGCCGCTGTCCCATCTGCCGCAGCTTGAAACGATCATTATTAAAAATAATCCGATTGAGGATATCTCGCCCCTGGGCTGTCTGAAGCAGCTGAGAACGCTCTCAGTTTTTGACAGCCTCGTCAGCGATTATTCGTCTCTTGCTAATTGTCTGCGCCTTTCGTCTTTGGATGCAGGCCGGACCTTGGCCCGGTCGCCCGCCGCCTTCCGAGGGTTGGAAAGCCTAACTCATCTTTATTTGAACAGGCTGACGCTTGATACGCTCGACGGCATCGATCAGTTAACGCATTTACAGCATATCGAGCTGGGAGGTCTCAGCAGCGGCGATTTGTCGCCCCTGCTTTCTTTGCCAAATCTGGAATCAGTTTTGCTTGACAGCGGTCTGAGAAACAAGGCGGAACGCATGAAAGGCGCTGCGGGTTTCGAAATTCAATACAAATAAATGCTCACTTTCCTCATTGTAAGGACATGCGCTGCTTCTGGGATACTTGCGCTTTCTGATCAGGCTGAAAGTGAGCATTTTGCACACCTGCACAACGCGATCTTTTGTTACATTTATATAAAAAGTTGATGCAACAACATTCAGCATCAGCACAAGGCCTTTCGATGCAGGGAGGAATCAGACATGAGAAAAATGTTGCGCTTTTTTCTGGTAATTGTTGTTTTGTCTTTATTCTGCATGGTGCCGCCTGTTTTATGCATCGCGCAGGGCGGTGAGGACGAGGTAATCCAGTTCAATGACGCCGTGCTGGAAGACATCATCCGAAAGCATCTTGACAGGCCGGAAGGCCCGGTCACCGTAAAGGATGCCAGAGGATTCGACTGGCTGGACGCCGGCATGCCGGGCGACTTGCCGGATGAAGAAAAAATCAGGGATGTGTCCGTCCTGCGTTTTTTCAGCAACCTGTCCGGTCTCCGGCTGGACAACAACCTGATTTCGGACATTACCCCTCTGGCTGAACTAAAACAGCTAAAGGAACTGTCGGTGCTGGACAACCCGGTGAAGGATATCCAGCCCGTAAGCGGGCTGACGGGTTTGCATTTTCTGGGGATCAGAAGCGACTTCCAGGATGTTTCTTTCATTGGGAGCATGACCGAACTGGAAGGGCTGCGGATTGACGGCTTGGAACAATTGCCGGAAGCCCTGCTGCAGTTGAAAGGATTGAAGCTGTTTTGCTCTTTGGGCGGCAAGCTGAGCGATATCAGCCTGCTGGCGCAGATCCCGGCGCTGGAGGTAGTGGACCTGAGCTGGAACCGGATCACGGATTTAAGGCCGCTTTCCGGCCTGCCGCTGCGGGAGTTGTACCTGGAGGGAAACCCCATTGTTGATTATTCTCCCATCAAGGAGCTGTATCCGAACCTTCAGGGCAAAAACTTTGATTATATCGAGTTTCAGCAGCCGGATAACCCCGGCCTGATCATCCGCTTCCCGGACCCGATCATGGAAATGAAGGTGCGCCAGGCGCTGGACATCCCCCAGGGCGATATCACGGCGGGGGACGCGGCCCGGGTTTCCATCCTGATGCTGGCCAATGAATGGGAACCCGAGATTCCGGCAGAAATGCAGATTACGGATTTAACGGGGATCGAGCACTTCATCAACCTGCAGGAGCTGAATTGTAACTTCAACGCAGTTGAGGACATCAGCGGCCTTGCGGGGCTGACGCAGCTGAAACGGCTCAGCCTGGGCGGCAACAGGCTTTCGGACATCAGTGTATTGGCGGGCCTTACAGAATTGGAAGGGCTGGAAATCTTCGGGAACAGCATCCAAGACATCTGCCCGGTTTCCGGCCTGACGTCCCTGAGACTGCTGCATATCGCCGGCCTTTCGGTTTCTGATATTGAGCCGCTGAGGAATTTGACCTGTATTGAAATATTGTTCGCGGACAACTGCGGCATACAGGACATCGGCCCGCTTGCGGGGATGGTCAATATGCAGCTGCTGGAACTGACCGGCAACTATATCACAGACCTGTCGCCCCTTGCCGGCATGAGCGCTTTAAAGACGCTGAATCTGGCAGACAACCCGATACAGGACTACACCCCGATTCAGACCCTGTACGAGAAGCTGGAAGAAAAAAACTTTGAGTACGGGCAGGCGTTTGATGTCCGGGTGCCGCTGAAGCCGGAAAATCCTGATGAGTCCGTTTCAATACCTGACGCCGGGCTGGAAGCCATCCTGCGGCAGGTAACAGGCGTATATGACAGACCGATCAACCAGGGGGATCTGAGCAAGATCCGGCGTATCTCCTGGGATACAAAGGGCATGTGGCAGGAGGTAAAGGATATGAGCCCCTTGAAATACTGCCTGAACATCGAGGAGCTGGTCATCATATCCTCCAAAGTCAGCGACCTTACGCCCCTGTCAGGCCTTACAGCCCTTCGCTCTTTAACCCTTGCTGAATCTGCCGTTTCGGCTTTGACGCCCCTTGAGGGCTTGAGTCAGCTGCTTGAGCTGAACCTTTGGGGGAATCAAATCACGGATATCACCCCCGTCAAGGCGCTGAAAAACCTTGAGCGGCTGGATCTGTCAAACAATCAGATCGCGGACATCTCCGCACTGACCGAATTGAAACAACTGAAGGCGCTGCTGGTAATGGGCAACCCGGTTGGGGATTTCTCGCCCCTGGCTGAACTGAAACAGCTCCAGGAACTGTGGGTGCTGGACAACTTGGTGAAGAGTGTGGATGTGCAGCCCCTGGGCGCACTCACGGGTTTGCAGAAGCTGGGGGTTGACTGCAATTTCCAGGATGTCTCATTCGTGGGCAATATGCCCGATCTGGAAGAGCTGAGGATAGACAACTGCCGGGAATTGCCCGAGACCCTGGTCAAGCTGAAAAAATTGAAGGTGTTTTGTTCTTTGTTCGGCGAACTGGCCGATATCAGCCTGCTGGCGCAGATCCCGACGTTGGAGGTGGTGGACCTCACCTGGAACCGGATAAGCGATCTGATGCCGCTGTCCAATTTGCCGCTGACCGAGCTTTATTTAGGGGACAATCCCATCGTCGATTATTCTCCCATCAGGGAACTCTATCCAAACCTCAAGGGCAGGAACTTTGAGTATATCGAACTTAAACAGCCAGAAAACCCTGATCTGGTCATCACCTTCCCGGATCCGGTCATGGAAAAAAAGGTGCGCCAGGCGCTGGGTATCCCGCAGGGCGACATCACCGCGGGGGCCGTGGCGAAGGTCATCAACCTGAGCCTGAACAATGAGTGGCAGCCCCAGATCCCGGCAGAAACGCAGATTACTGATTTGTCGGGGATCGAATACTTTATTAATCTGCAGGATTTATCGGCGGAGCTTAACGCCATCCCGGATATCAGTTGCCTGTCGGGGCTGACAGGGCTGAAATGGGTCGGCCTGGGCGGCAACAGGATCACGGACATCAAAGTGCTGGCAGGTTTGAAGAACCTGGAGGGCTTAACTCTGTTTGGAAACGGCATCCGGGACATCAGCCCGGTTTCCGGCCTGACCTCTCTCAGCTTTCTCCACCTGGGCAATGTGAGTGTGCGGGACCTTGAGCCGCTTCAGAACCTGACCCGATTGGACAGCCTGTATCTGGGAAACTGCGGCATCTGGGATATCAGCCCGCTGTCAGGGATGGTCAATATGTGTCGGCTTGAGATAAAAAACAATTATATCACTGACCTCTCGCCCCTTGCCGGCATGACCGGCCTGAAGACACTGCAGCTGGCCAACAACCCGATACAGGACTATACTCCGATTCAGACGCTGTATGAGAAGCTGGAGGAAAAGGACTTTGAGTACGGGCAGGTGTTTGACGTTGAAATACCGCTTATGCCGGAACGCCCGGAAGAACCCGTTGCCATCGCTGACGCCGGGCTGGAAGCTATCCTGCGGCAGGTGACCGGCGTGTTTGACAGGCCGCTCAACCAGGGGGATCTCGCCGACATTTGGAAAATCGCCGGGGAGACGGACAGCATGTGGCTGGAGGTCAGCGATCTGACCCCGATGAGATACTGCCTGAACATCGATGGGTTGTTCATCGTATCCTCCAAAGTCAGCGACCTGACGCCCCTTGCCGGCCTTACACGACTTCACATGTTGAGCGTGACTGATTCCGCCGTTTCGGACCTGGCTGCCTTAAGCGGCCTTCATCAACTGCTTAATCTGGAGCTTCGGGGGAATCAAATTACGGATGTTGCCCCCATCCAAACGCTGGCAAACCTCGAGCGGCTGGATTTGTCAGACAACCGAATCGCGGATTTCAGCCCCCTGTTCGGCCTTCAAAACCTTGGAGCCCTGTTCATCGACAACAACCCGGCTACGGATACGAGCGGGTTTGAGGGCATCTTCCAACAGCTGATGGAGAAGGACTTTGAACCCGGCAGGCCGCTGCCGCCTGCGCTCCCGATGCTTATGCCCCAAAACCCCGACAAGGTCATCCGGTTTGCAGACAAGGTATTGGAAAAGCGCATCCGGGAGGCGATGGGCAAGCCGGAGGGCAGCATAACCGCGGGGGAAGCGGCGAAGGCGGAGGAGCTGTACCTGGGCAACGAATATCAGGAAAAGTTCCCCAAGGGAACGCAGATTGCCAACCTCAGCGGATTGGAATACTTCATCAATCTCAAACGCCTGGATATCAGCTGGAACAAGATCAATGATATCAGGCTGCTGGCCAATCTCACCAGGCTGGAGTATCTGAGGGCCTATGGCAACCAGATTGTCAGCGTGGCCCCTCTGGCCAAGCTTGAATACCTGAGCAGCCTCAACCTTGGCTGTAACAAACTGACAAAAATCGATGCGCTCAAGAATCTGACCAGTTTGACGAGCCTGTATCTGAATGACAACAACCTGACCAAGATTGACGCGCTCAAAGACCTGGTCAAACTGACCGAATTGTTCCTGAATGGCAACAAAATCAAAGATTTCTCTCCTGTAGAAGCTTATTACACACAATTGACAGAAAAGGATTTCACATTGGAATAATTGTGTTGGAAAACTGATCAAGGCTATAAGCCAAATGCCGGGTCAAGCAAGGACATGGCATTTGGCTTATAGCTTCCATATATAGATTCTGCGCGTCCTTGACGCTGCAAAAGGGCTTTTGATAGAATGGAACGGGTTTTATGGCAACAGGCCAGAACCTTCTGCGCTGACCGCCCCGCCTGCGGGCAGGCGGTCAGCCGGCAAGCATTCAGAAAGCGGTATTGATATGACAGAGAGAGCCCGTGCGGCGGATGGCACCCGCAACCTGGAACACCAGCGCCGGGAGAAGGACGGCGTCGTCTATTTTGACCGCGGCGTGATGGAAGGCGCGCAGGGCCGGCGCTATCAGCGCCTGGCCATCCAGACCCATTTTGTCAAGCCCCATGAGGACGCGGCGGAATTGATCACGCGCTATGTGCGCCCGCTGTACCAGCCGGGGGACGTGCTGTCCTTTGGCGCCAAGGTGCTGGGCATGTGCGAGGGCAGCGTCCGAACGCGCGAACAGGTCAAGCCCGGCTTCTGGGCGCGCACGCTGTATCGCTTCGCCGGGCATAACAGCACCGGCATCGGCATGCACGAGCCCTACAAGCTGCAGATGACCATCGACATCGCCGGGCTGCCGCGCGTGCTGCTGGCCACTGTGCTGTCAGCCCTCACCAAGCCCTTTGGCGTGAAGGGCGTGTTTTACAAGGTCTGCGGCCATGACATCGCGGGCATCGACGGCTTTTACCCGGACTCGGATTTCAAGGAGTATCATGAGCTGGCGGTCATTAACCCGCCGGACGCCGCCAAGGTCTGCACGCGCCTGGCGCGGCAGACCGGCATCCCGGTGGTCGCCATGGACGCCAATGACTTCCACCGCAACCAGCTGGGCAAAAGCGAGGGCTTTCCGCTGAGCGATGAACAAATCCAGGAGGCCATGCGCGACAACCCCTCCGGGCAGGGCAGGGAGCTGACCCCCTTCATCCTGCTGCGGGCGCTTGACCCGGGCCGGGAGGAATAACATAACCTTACAATAAACACCCTGCCGCAAACAGCAGGGCTTTTTTTATTATTGCGCCTGTTCCGGAAAATGGTCCATCAGATCCTGGCTGACAAACAGCTTTTCGCCGTCTGAATGGACGGTGATGACGCCGCGGGTGGCGAACATATAGGGAATGTCCCAGCGGTCCAGCAGGCATTGGCTTTTCTTTGAGTCGCCCGAGCCGTGGGTGATGATGGTGAATTCCGGGCTGACCGCTTTGAAGAAGCCGGAGTCCAGGTCGCCCGTGCCGTGGTGGGGATACTTGAGCACCTGCGCCCTGAGGGCGTCCGGATAGGCCCTGTAGATCCTGTTTTGGGCAAACACATCCACATCGGCTGCCAGCAGCAGCGCTGTTTCGCCATAGCTGATGTGCAGCAGCGCGCTGCGCGCGTTCATGTCGCCGATCGCGTTCTGCATGACCAGGCATTGCGCCCCGCCCAGCGCGAAGCGGTCGCCATCGGACACCCGTTCAACCGGAACGCCCAGCGCTTCCAGGCGGGTCAGGGTCCTTTTCTGAAACACGGAGGGGCCGGCGACATCCGCCGGAAAGGCTGTCAAAAAACGCCCCACCTTAAACTCCTCCGCCAGCTGCGGCATGGCGCCGACATGGTCGGAATGCGGGTGGGTGTTGAACGCCAGGTCGATCGTATGGATGCCCAGGCGGCGCAGGTGATCGCGGATGACCGGATAATCCATGTCCTTGCCCATGTCCACCAGCAGGGTCTGCCCGTCCGCCACCACCAGCATGCAGTCGGCGCCCAGCAGGGGCATCACGTACAGGCTCAGGCCCCGGGGCTCCGGCGGGCGCAGGGGCGCATGACACTGCAGCTCCAGCGCCTGCGCCGCAAATGCGGACAGGCACAGCAGGGCGGCCAGCGCCAGGGCCAGGCCGCCCCTGGCGCCCAGGCCCCTTTTATGGCTATTCAAATTCGTAGGCCGTGACGATGGGTTCCCGGCCGCTGGTCTGATCCCGGTAATACTCATACCATGACAGCGCCATGAAGGAGCCGGCGACGTTATAAACCTGCTCCCATCCGCGCTGCTTGAGCGCGCGCACCGCGTTGTAGCTGCGCTGGCCGGTGCGGCAGAGCATATAGACCGGGCGGTCCCTGGGGATCTCCTCCAGGCGCTCGCGCAGGTGGCTCAGGGGGATGTTGACCGAGCCCTTGATATGCGCGCGGGCAAACTCGCCCGCAGTGCGCACGTCCACGAAATACGCGCCCTGCTCCACCAGCCCGCGCACCTGGGTGAACATCACCTGATCATACAGGCCGTCGCTGACGCTGCAGGCGACCAGCGCCCCCTGGCTGACCACGTCGCGCGCGGTGGAGAAGGCCGGGGCATAGGCCAGCTCCAGGTCCTTCAAATCCATGATGGTGCCTCTGTAGCGCAGCAGGGTGGCGATGACATCAATCCGCTTGTCCGCCGCGCCCTGGCCTATGGCCTGGGCGCCCAGCACCTGGCCGCTGCCCTTATGGTAGAGCAGCTTGAAAAACATCGGGCTGGCTCCGGGCATGATGCTTACACGGTCCGAGGGGATGACAAAGGAAACGCTGTAATCAATGCCTTCCTGGACGCACTGGCGCTCGTTGAGGCCGACTGCGGCCGCGTTGAGGGAGAAGACGCGCAGCACGCTTGCGCCCACCACGCCGGGGATGACATCCACCAGCCCGGCCGCAGTATTGGCCGCCACACGGGCCTGCCGGAGCGCCGGGCCGGCCAGCGCCAGACGGGTCTGCTTGCCGGTCAGCAGGTGGCGCACCTCCACCGCGTCGCCTGCCGCGAAGATGTCCGGGTCACTGGTGCGCATCTGCCGGTCCACCAGGATGGCGCCGGTTTTTCCGATGTCCAGCCCGGCCTCCACAGCCAGCGCGGTCTCCGGGCGCACGCCGATGGCCATGATGACCGCCTGGGCCGGTACCCTGCGCCCGGAGGACAGGGTGATGCCGTCCTCCTCGATGCTTGAAAGGCCGTCGCCCAGGATCAGCGATACGCCGTGGATGATGATCTCCCTGTGCAGGATTTGCGCCATATCCTCGTCAAAGGGCAGCATCACCTGGGGCGCCATGTCGACCACGCTGACCGAATACCCGGCCTGCGTCAGGTTCTCCATGACCTCTATGCCGATGAAGCCGCCGCCGACTACGGCCACCTGCCGGACATCCCGGGCCTTGAGAAAGGCGTCGATGCGCTCCACATCCTCCACGCTGCGCACCGAGAACACCTGGGGCAGGCCAATGCCGGGAATGGCGGAAGGCATGATGGGCGAGGCGCCCGGCGCCAAAAACAGCTTGTCATAGGGCAGGGCCTGCTCGACATCGCTTTCCAGGTCCCGCACCAGCACGGTCCTGGCCTCACGGTTGATGAGCGTGACCTCGTGGCGGGTCAGCGCCGTGATGCGGTAGAGCCTGTGGAAGGTTTTGGGGCTGATGAGCTTGAGGGCCTCCGCGTCCTCAATTTCCCCGCCCAGAAAGTAGGGCAGGGAGCAGTTGGAGAAGGATACGTCCCGCCCGCGCTCGATCATGGTGATCTGCGCGAACTCATCCAGCCGGCGCAGCCGCGCGGCAATGGACGCGCCGCCCGCCACACCCCCGACGATTACATACTTTTTTGACTGATTCTGATCCATTATGCTTGTTTCTCCTTGGTGATTTCAACGGTGATGGTTTTGCCGCGCGCCTGTTCCAGCATCGCGGGGCCAAGCTTGACCTCGGCCATTTCTCCCGGGGTAAAGATCATGCGCCGCTGGCTGAGCAGCACCTCCTCCGGCGTGCGGACGGTCACATGGTGGTTTTGGTACACCCGGTCCGGGCGGAACATCAATTCCACCGTTTCCGGCGTCTGCTCACAGGGGATGTCCAGCAGCTGGGGCACAGTGCCGCGCACGCCCTGGCCGTCACAGACCCGGGAGCGCAGGAAGCATGGCCGGGCGCCCAGCAGGTAGTCCGCGGCCGCCTGCCCGGCCTGCGCGCTCTCCCGGCTGACATAATCCACCAGGTCGTGCACGTGCAGCACATTGCCGCAGGCGAAGACGCCCTTGATATTGGTTTCGAAGAGGTTATTGACCACAGGACCCTGGGTGGCGGGGGAGAGCTGCACGCCAGCGGACAGGGACAGCTCGTTTTCGGGGATCAGGCCAACGGACAGCAGCAGGGTATCGCAGGCCAGGTATTTCTCGGTGCCCGGCAGCGGCTGCCTGTCCTCGCCCACCGCGGCCACGGTGACGCCGCTCAGGCGCTCCCGACCGTGGATGTCCACCACCGTGTGGGAGAGCAGCAGCGGGATGTCATAATCCTGCAGGCACTGGACGATGTTGCGGTTGAGCCCGCTGGAATAGGGCATCAGTTCCACACAGGCCAGCACCTGCGCGCCCTGCAGCGCCATGCGCCGGGCCATGATCAGCCCGATGTCGCCGCTGCCCAGGATGACCACGCGCTTTCCGGGCATGTAGCCGGCCATGTTGACCAGCTTTTGCGCGGTGCCGGCGGAGAACACGCCGGCCGGGCGCGAGCCCGGAATGGCTAGCGCGCCGCGGGGGCGTTCCCTGCAGCCCATGGCCAGAATGACGGCCTTCGCTTCAAACACCTGGATGCCGCGCTCGCGGCTGACCGCGGTGACCAGCTTGTCCGGGGTGATGTCCAGCACCGTGGTGCCGGTGCGGATATCCAATTCAAGCGCCTGCGCCTCATCAATGTCGCGCTGGGCGTATTCAGGGCCGGTTAGTTCCTCGCGGAAACGGTGCAGGCCAAAGCCGTTGTGGATGCACTGGTTGAGGATGCCGCCCTGCTCGTCCTCACGCTCAAGCACCACCAGGCTGGTCACACCGGCCTTTCTGGCGGCGATGGCGGCCGCCAGGCCCGCGGGGCCGGCGCCAACCACCAGCAGGTCTACCGGGATGCGGTCATCGCGCATTTTGATCCGCCTTTCCGATGCCGCCGCTGAGCATCCAGCTTTTGCCGCCGGACTTGGTGATGCCGGGCAGCTCGCATCCCAGCTCCTCGGCAAGGATCTCCATGACGCGCGTGGAGCAAAAACCGCTCTGGCAGCGGCCCATGCCGGCGCGCGTACGGAACTTGACGCCGTCCAGGCTGGTCGCGCCCACCGGGCGCCGGATGGCCCGGCGCACCTCGGCCTCGGTCACCTGCTCACAGCGGCAGACGATGCGGCCATAGTCCGGGTCTTTTTGGTAGGCGGCCCTGCGCTCGTCCTCGTCCATGGCGGAGAATGCCTTGGGCAGGGGCGTGGGCGCGATATAATCCGCCTTTTTAGGCAAGTTCAGGAAAAGGGCCGCCAGGTCGCCCAGTTCATCGCCGATCGCGGGCGCGGCGGACAGCCCGGGGCTCTCGATGCCGATGGCTTCAAAGGCGCCTTCGGGGGCGCCCTCCACGGCGCCGATGATGAAGTCGCCTCCCGCCTCATGCGCGCGGTTGCCCGAGAAGGTGGTGATCACCCGGCGCAGGCTGACGCCCGGGAAGGTCAGCCGGGCCTTCTCCAGCACGTTCTTCAGCCCGTCGCGCGTGGTGATGGTGTCCGCGCAGTCGTCAATGTCCTCCGCCGTGGGCCCCAGCAACAGGTTGCCGTGCGTGGTCGGGGTGACCAGCACGCCCTTGCCCATCTTTGTGGGCGCCTGGAAGATGGTGCGCGTGAACAGCGCCGGCTTGTTGTGGTCCAGCAGGTAATACTGCCCGCGCCGGGCGATGATGTGCACCTGGCGGGTGGAGATCTGGTTGTGCAGCCGCCCCGCGTCCCCGCCCGCGCAGTTGATGACCGCGCGCGCCGTGAGGACGCCCCCGGGCGTTGTCAGCTGCCAGGCGCCCTGCTGATACGCCAGCTGTGTGACCCGGGTGCCCAGCAGAAACTGCACGCCGTTTTCCGCGGCGCTGTCCGCCAGGGCCAGGGTCAGTTCATACGGGCTGACCAGGGCGGAGGCCGGCACGTCCAGCGCCAGCAGCACCTGCGGGTTCAGGCGGGGTTCCATGCTCAGGACCTCTTCCCTCCCGATCAGCCTGCAGCCCTTGACGCCATTGGCCAGCCCGTTGTGATACAGCGCCTCCAGCGTGGCGCGGTCCTCCTCATGAAAGCCCAGCACCATCGCGCCCGAACGGACATAAGGCACGCCCAGGGGGCGGCAGTATTCCTCCATCATCAGCGCGCCCTTGACATTGAGCCGGGCTTTCTGGGTGCCGGCCTTGGCGTCATAGCCCGCGTGGACGATGCCGCTGTTGGCCTTGCTGGCGCCTGCGGACACGTCGTGCGCCTGGTCTATCACGGCGACGCGCCCCGCATACTGCCCCAGGCGGTAGGCGACCGCGCAGCCGGTGACCCCCGCGCCGATGATCACAATGTCGTACATGCTTCCCTCTTTCCTTCCGCGTTCGCGCCCTGCGCTGCGCCGGCCTCAAAGCAGTCAGACAACAAAATCCGTACGCTGTATGCATACGAAAACGCGGCTACATTGTACCATGCAAAACAAAGCGCGTCCATGCTCCTGCTGCGTTGGCCGCCATATTTGGGAAGAATCCGGCGCCGGCGCGGCCCAGCCCTGTGCTGCGCAAAACAAATTAACAAATTGTCACAATTTATGCTTGACAATGTAATAAAATTGTAATATATTAAAGGCGCTCACAAGCGTCCGACATGTTCAGGAGGAAACAATGTCAAAGCTGATGACCCGCGCTACCGCGATGATCGCCCTGGTTGTGCTGCTAAGCGCCCTGGTCCCCATGGCGCTGGCCGCGGAGACCTATACCGGCACCGTCAACAAGGACAAGGTGTTTTTCCGCTCCCGTGCGGATACCGACAGCGTTTACTACGCCGTCCTGAGCAAGGGCACCAAGGTGACCGTCACCGGTGTGCGCGGTGATTTTTACAAGGTCGAGTACAAGAAGCAAAGCGGCTATATCATGCGCAGCCTGGTCAACCTGTCTTCTGCGGCCAGGCGCGCCTTGGAAAAAACCAATGAAACCGTTGTTGCCAGCCGCTACGCCCAGGCAAAGACCATCTCCGAGCTGGGCAGCCGGCCCGGCGCCTGCGCCAAGGGCTCCTATGGCAGGGACGTTGAGAAGCTGCAGCGCGCGCTGCAAATCAAGGGTTATTTAAGCGGCGCGCTGGACGGCCGCTATGGCGACCAGACCGCGGGAGCGGTGGAGAAATTCCAGAAGGCGGCCGGGCTCAAGGTGACCGGGCGCGCGGACAGCGCCACCATCCGCAAGCTGTTCAGCCAGGAAAAGGAAGAGGTCTCCGCCAAGGATGACCCGGGCATGAAGGGCATCACCTCCATCAGCGACATCTCGGTGCCCAACACCACCCGCCCGGGCAGCTCCGGGCGGCATGTCAGGGCGTTGCAGCAGGCCCTGAAGCTCAAGGGATATTACCGGGAGCGCATCGACTCCTCCTATGACAAAGCCACCACCGAAGCGGTCAAGCGTTTTCAGCGTTCCCGCGGCCTCAAGCAGGACGGCATCGCGGGCTTCAGCACCATCAAGGCCCTGTTTGGCAAAGACGCCGCCAACTATACCATCCCCACCGAGCAGCTCAAGTGGTTTGACGAGGGCAGCGGCGCCATCCCCAAGGGCGCCACCTTCCAGGTCAAGGATGTGTCCACCGGGCTGACCTTCACCGCCAGGCGCTGGAGCGGCTACAACCACCTGGACGCCGAGCCGCTCTCCAGCGGCGACGCAGCGACGCTGAAAGAGATCGGCGGGGATTCCTACTCCTGGCGGCGGCGCGCCATCCTGGTCAAGTACAACGGCCATGTCTACGCGGCGTCCATGAACACCATGCCCCACGGCGAAGACAGCATCCCCGGCAACGATTTTGACGGGCATTTCTGCATCCACTTTTACAAATCCAAAACCCATGAGACCAACCGGGTGGATGGCGACCACCAGCGCGCGGTCACCCGCGCGATGAACGCAAGCTGGTAAGCGTCCAACATCCAACAATAGAAAAAACGCGCTGAAAACAAACGGCAACCGGACAAGCGATATTGGTAGTACCTCCGTTAAGTCGACCGAACTGCTGGCTGGCCGTGTGGATGTCATGATTGACGCCGTTGGTGGCGTGAAGGCTTATGTGGAGTCT
>Ga0209723_1000593_pt1 | contig 66002 bp, 51 predicted proteins | sample BiotimSIPDNA_2_FD_185750 | JGI IMG/M metagenome (GOLD analysis project Ga0209723, IMG submission 185750) | Anaerobic biogas reactor microbial communites from Washington, USA - Biogas_R2 time_0 SIP DNA (SPAdes) (version 2) | ecosystem: Engineered > Bioreactor > Anaerobic > Unclassified | place... | reverse complement strand
AACGTCATTATGAAGAAATGCTGAAATGGGAACAATATACTCAGGATGTGGAAGTTTATTTACAAAATAAGATATGAATATCTCCATTCACAAATATGAGAAACAATACAGGGTTCATGTTTATGAAACAGGTCCTGACGGGAAGGCCGTTTTTTATTCATTATTTGACTACATGCAGGATATAGCTGCTGAACATGCTATCAGGCTCGGTTATGGAAGAGATGATATGATGAAAAACAATAATTTATGGGTTCTATCCAGAATGTATGCTTCAATAAACTCTTTCCCTTCTCCCGGAGATACCATAGGTCTGACAACATGGCCGGCCGGTACAGACAAACTCTTTGCAATGAGAAACTATGATATCCGCTTCCCCAACGGTGAAATTATTGCAATGGCCTCATCATCATGGCTAATCATTGACCATACAACAAAGAAGATAAGAAGGCCTTACAATATTTCTGAAGGCTATCATTTCACCAATCAATTTGATAATAAATTTATAAGAAGCGCTGACAAACTGCCTGATCTCCCCCACGACGGTCGTATATCCCCTCCTTTTAAAGTAGCAATAGGGGATCTTGATGTCAATCTGCATACCAATAATGTCAATTACCTCAAATGGGTATACAATACCTATGATCTGAATTTCGTTATCAGGCATCTTCCAACTTCCGTAGAAATAAATTATCTTGCAGAATCTGTTTTTGGAGACGAAATAGTAATAAAGACATCTGAGGAAAACAATGGCAAAACAGCTATCTTTAACCATTCATTAATCAGAGCCAACGATAACAAAGATCTGTGCAGGGTAAGAATTGAATGGGAAAAAAATGACAGAAGGGATAAATAAGATATAAATGGCAGTCAATAAAGACTATAAGAGCATGGACCTCCGAACCGGTTTTTTACCAGGGATGATTATCATCTTTCTGTTTTTTGTATCCTGTTCAACCTCACGTGTCACCTTTGATCCTAAGGACTTATCATATCTTTATAATCCGACAAAGAATCTCTTTAATCCGCAGTACAATATCTCCAACCGGTCTGATGATGTAACGGATCTGTCTGTCATGTTTCCTTCCGACCAGCTATTCTTTTCTGAAGCGAATCCTCAGGGAAAACCGCTGGCAGAGATGCTCATCACAGTAAAACTGTATAATATTACCGGAAGAAGGATTCTGGCAGATACTGCCTTTTATAACCTCAGTATACCAAAAGAAGGAGACAGAGCAGAATATGTCTATAACATAGCACTAAAAGTAAGTCCTGGAATGGAATACACAGCTGAGGTAAAGATTGTTGACAGGTTGCGGAATGACGTAGTCCAGACATTTATACCTTTCAACACTTTTTCTTATGATAACCGTTATAATTTCAGGGTATTGGATTATTTTTCCGGCAAACAGGTTTTTAATACTGTATTAAAACCTGATGAATTTGTTAATCTCATACATCTGACGCATCCTCCTGATTCAATTTACGTGTCATATTACAGAAGGTTTACCGAAATCCCTGATCCTCCGTCAATGATTGTTCCGGAACGGACTATTGATTATGGGCCGGATACGATAGTACCTCTTCCCTACTCTGATACTCTTCCCCTGAATTTCCCGAATGAAGGTATTTACCAGATAAGTACAGGGAGAGAAACAACGGAAGGATACACTCTCTTAAATCTGGGGCCTGTATTTCCGGAAATGAATACACCTGAAATAATGATTGAGCCTCTTGCATATCTTACTGATCCTGCCGAACTTGATTCACTCTTTAATGCACCAAAGCATAAACTGGCTCTTGATGAATTCTGGATCGGATGTGGAGGTAATATTGAAAGATCACGTGAACTGATAAGGATATATTATACAAGAGTATTATATGCAAATCGTTATTTCACATCCTACAAAGATGGCTGGCGTACTGAAAGGGGTATGATTTACATTATTTACGGCCCTCCCGACAAGGTCTATAAGACCACTGACGGAGAAGACTGGGGTTACCGTAAACCAGTCATCAAGTCAAGGTGGGGCAACAGATACACTGTAAGCGACGAGTATTTATATTTCACTTTCAGAAAGAAAGACAGTGTTTTTTCAGATAATGATTATTATCTGAGCAGAAATGAAAGCCTGATCACCTACTGGGCACAGGCTATAGCCAGCTGGAAAAGAGGAATTGTCTTCCGGCTTGATAACCCTGCAGATATATAAACCTGATGCAAAAAGAATCCGATTGTATTTTTGGTCTGAGGCCGGTGATCGAAGCTATTAAAGCTGGCAAACAGCTTGACCGTCTGCTTATCAGACAAGGTTTGCAGGGATCACTATACCGTGAGCTTATGGCTCTGGTACGAACACATAATATTGTATATCAGATCGTACCTGTAGAAAGGATAGAGCTGGTCACTAGAAAGAACCACCAGGGAGTACTTGCCTGGCTGTCATCTATTGAATATCAGAATCTTTCGAATCTGCTTCCAATGATTTATGAGAGAGGTGAAGACCCTCTTATAATTGTTCTTGATGGAATATCCGATGTAAGAAATTTCGGGGCTATTTCCCGTACTGCCGAATCGCTGGGAGTTCATGCTCTGGTGATACCTGAAAAAGGATCAGCTAGGATAACGGCTGATGCAATAAAAACATCTGCCGGAGCCCTGCATACTCTCCCTGTTTGCAGGGAAAGGTCTGTTGTCAGAACAGTTGAATATCTAAGAAAATCAGGATTAAAAGTTATCTGTTCAGCAGAAAATAGCGGACAGGAAATATCAGCCACTGACATGACAGGCCCTTTAGCACTTATTCTCGGATCTGAAGATAAAGGAATCAGCCGCGAATTGACCAGCATTGCAGATCATCTTGTAAATATCCCTACGGTAGGAACTATCAGCTCTCTTAATGTATCCGTAGCTGCCGGAATACTCATATATGAAATTGCAAGGCAGAGAAAATCTGCTAAATAGATATCAGGCTCCTTATCCTTTCATCCAGCATAGCCTGATCTATGGCAAAAGACTCCAGACCTGCCAGCGTAAGGAGGCTGTCGGCTGCCGTTTTTCCTTCTTTTATACTGTTCTCCCATCTTGAATACACAGGTATTTTACCATCTGTTCTGAGATAATTTTTTTCTTCTTTGCTTAATAAGGGAAACATATCTCCACAGCCTTCCTCATGAGCAATATGAATTAGTTCAATACCTGTTGAAGGTATCTTTGAAGCAAGTCTTTCTGCCAGATTGAGAACACAATCATCCACTTTCCAGAACTTTTCGATATGCGCGGCTTTTGCCGATTCATAGAGACTCACTTCATAGTTTTCATGCATTCTCGAAACGAATTCTCCTGATAAGGACTTCTTTGCTGCTGCTGCTATAGTAGGAGGTATTGTCAAAACATCTGTACCTGCCAGCAGGTTAATCTGCTCTTCATGCCTCAGGCTGGCACCTATCAGCTTTGTCTGCCAGGGATTTTTTGAAGAAAATGCAGTAACCCAGTTCTGGGATGCAATAACCGCCATTTCTCCGGCTCCTGTGCCGGCACCCAGCTTATTGTCCCTGATAAATGCTCCAATCCTTCCCAGAAAAACATTCAGGTAATCAGGTCTTGAAACAAGTGTAACCAGAATATTCTGTCTGGCACTGAAATCAAGAGTGAAATTAACTCTGATACCTGATTCTTTGAGGCGTCTTGCTCCTATTAACCCTTCAGCAGTAAATGGCACTTTAATAATGAACTGATCAGGACAGATCTCATGTAAACGTTTTCCATAATATTCAATACCCATAATATCACGGGCAGTTGAAGTATGCAGATCGACACTTACCATTCCTCCGAATTTTAAAGCCAGCCGGAGACCATGCCGGGCATTGACAATGAAAGCCAGTTCTCTCACACGTTCTTCCGGTGACAGGTCCCTGACGAGACTCCTGGCTTCAGAAATAAAAACATCATAGATCCCTTTCTGTATCTCATTGTTAAGCAGAGTATTATTTGTAGTCAGAGCACTCATCTCTGCCGTCCAGTTAGCCTCAGCTTCCTCTATATCACCTGTATCAAGCCATATCTCTGTCCCGGCATCATGCAATGATTCCCAAAAAACATCCTTTCGGGCCGTGACCTGCTTTTCATTAAGATTTTTCCAGACAAAGTCACTGATTCTTGTATTCCTGTCAGCCATGGTAATTTATTTTTTTTTGGCAAATTTAGGTAAATTATTAATCTGCAAATCACCTATTATTTTTAGCTTTACTAATATAATAATACTTTGCATCATGAGAATAGTGTATATCATCCTTCTGTTGCTCCTTTGCAACGGAGCACATGCCCGGATAGATTATGATAATTATTTTACTGATAAGGTTCTCCGTTTTGATTTTATGCTTGCGGGAGACTACGGTAAAACTGTTGTCTATCCTCTTGAAATGAAAGAAGAACCTTTTTTTGCAGGATCCAGAACCCAGCTTATTCCACCTTTTGATTACGGGAACTTCAAATATGATGTATATGATGCTTCTGATAACACTCTGATATATTCCCGTGGCTTTTGCACTCTTTTTCAGGAGTGGCAATCAACTCCCGAGGCCAGGAAAACAGAAAAGAGTTTCTATGAAGTTGCTACTATGCCTTTCCCAAAGAACAAAATAAAATTTGTACTGTCCATAAGAGAGAGGAACGGATCATTTACCGTTTTGTATGAAACATATATTGATCCTGAAAACTATTTCATAAGAAAGGAAAAAACTGTTGACGCAAAAGTCACTGACATAGTTATTTCAGGCGATCCTGCTGTCTGTGTCGATCTGGTTGTAATAGCAGAAGGATATACCTTGGAGGAAATGGGAAAATTCAGAAAAGATGCCGGGAGGCTGGCTGATATATTATTTAAGGAAGCCCCTTATAATGAGTATAAGGATAAATTTAATATACGGGCGGTGGAAGCTGTTTCAGAAGAATCAGGGACTGATGTTCCCGGGGAGAACATATATGTAAATACAGCTCTTAACTCATCCTTTTACACCTTCGATGTGGACCGGTATCTTACGACTAATGATATCAAAGCAGTGAATGATTATGCTGCCACAGTTCCACATGATAATATTATAATACTTATCAACAGTCCGCGATACGGAGGTGGTGGTGTATATAATTATTACAGCGGAACAACTTCCGACAACAGGCTGGCTGAATATCTCTTTTTACATGAATTAGGCCATGCTTTTGCCGGGCTGGCTGATGAATACTACTCCAAAGATGTTGCTTATGAAGATTATTACCCGCTTGATGTAGAACCATGGGAACCAAATATCACAACTCTTGTCAGTTTTGAGAGTAAATGGAAGATGATGATACCGGAAGACACACCTCTGCCAACACCTTCTGAAGAAACATACATACACACAACAGGGTTATTTGAAGGTGGAGGATATTCTGCAAAGGGTATTTATCGTCCGGCTATTGAGTGTACCATGAACATGAACACACCTGAAGGATTTTGTCAGGTATGCCGGCAGGCAATAAGGGATATGATCGGGTATTATATCAGATGACAACTAATGAATTCAGACCACGGGCATTTAGCGACCTGCTCATAGCTGCCAGTATTTCAGATGTGCCTGATTTAATCTCATAACTTCCTCTGTAATGGACAATCAGGGCACATTGTTCTGCCTGTATGTAATCATGTCCGCAAACCTCAACAAGAGCTTTGATGACATGATCAAATGTATTGAAGTTATCATTGTAAAGAACCAGTAAACTGACCTTATCACCGGTCTTTATATTTTTCTTTCTGCGTATTGCCTTTTCTTTCACACGTATATTTAATTATTATTTTATTGGCCGCATGGAACTTACATGGATTAAATAATCATTTCCTTTTGTGAGTTTCTGCTCATGTAAGTTTCATTCCAGTCTCTCAAATAATTGTCTGGCTGTTTCTAAGGGCACTTCCTTTTTCCCCAGCCATGCACCCACCTTAGCATCTTCATATCCGTTTCTGGACAGAAGACTTGCATATTCTTCAGCGCTTTCAAAAGTAATGAAATTACCGATTAAATAAACAACTGTCCCGTCATTTAGTTGCCAAATATCAAGTCCCCTTCCTGTCGATATCTTCTCAAATCCTTCCTTCATTTCTTCATCGACAGGCTTAGGTGACCTCATTATCTCTACTCTGAACGACAAAGTCGGAGGCAAAGTATCCAGTGATGTTCCTTCAATCGGGACATCATTGATGGAAAAGGGTTTTTTACCCCAATCGTCCTCCAAAACAGCTGCTCTGTCAGCTGAGATGACTTTACCATCTGAGAAAGCGACAATGAAAGCATCTCTGAATCCTTTCTGCCTGACCTGAAGGAGTGCTTTTCCGGCATCATTTTTTCGTCTGAAAACACCTGCATAATAACCCGTCAGGTCTGCTCCTTCCTGTTTAAAACCATATACAGGGGTTATCCCTTTGAAAAAGGGAGGGGTCACCTCATTACGAAAGACACCCAACTGAATCCTGTATATCAGACCATCAGGTATGTCCGGATTGATAACTATCTTTTCATTAAGATCGTACACGGGATTTTCAATAAGTTTGAAGCTTTGATAGAGCTCTGTCTTTTCATTTTTCAACTGTTCTCCCTTTTCAGTCAGCTCCACATCCTTTATAAGCTTTTCTGAGGGTTCAGGTTCTGTGATTTTCAGAGTTACATCGTTCCCGTTTTCTTTCTGTATATTATTAAGTTCTTCAATTGCCAAATGAGCTTTGCCATATCTGATATCGGCCTGTTTCTGCAAGCTGTCAGCTACAGCCTCATTCTTTGTCAGCTTTTCAGTCAGTTCAGTCTCAGATAAGATCTGTGTTGAATCCGGATTATTTCTGATTTCATCTGCAAGCCTCAGTACTGAATCTGCTTTAGCCTGATAAATAAGGGCTTCAGTAAGAATACTGTCACACTCTCCGGGAAGACATTCTCTTTCTCTGACAAGCAGGTCAGAATTGCCTTCCGCAGTGCTGTTTTCTGGTATCCTCTCAGGTAGGTATCTGCTTTCATGATCATAATTCTGTGCCGGCAATTCCTTTGTTTCTCCTGCATGAGTTGTCTTACCAATACCTTCTTTACTCTCTTTAATATATTTTTGAACTCCCAGTTTCCTTGCCGTTTTCCTTCCTGCTGTCTCTGAGAATTTATCGTAAGACGAAACAGCATCCGTATAACGGCCGGATAATTGTTGTGCCCTGCCCAGCCAGAATAATGCATCGGAAGGTATTTCTCTGATGGCATAAGTGCTCCGGAGGGCTTCATCAAGGAGCATTACAGCCCTTTCAGTATCTCTTTCAAGTCTGACAAGAGAAACTGCAGCATAGTATTTATACAGCGGGTCACCGGGATATAAAACAAGTAATTCATTGAAACCCTCCAGTGCCTGAGCATAATCACCCTTCGAAAATGCTTCCAGTGACATTTGCCTCACAGGTTTCGGCCGGACCTCCTGCGAAAAAACATTATTCTCATAAATACAGAGATTCACGAGGAACAAAAAACATATTAAATATAACCTGATCATCAGACCCGAGCCAGCACATTCTCTCACTATTATCCGGATTACATTTTTTAATAACACATTATTACTTAATTTCAAGCGTATAAACTGTTAAAAAGAAAAAAAACTTTTTGTTCAGAATACTGCTCAAACTTCGTAAATTTACCCTTTATTACAAAATTATACAATCTATGAATCAATTAAAAGAAGGGATGAAAGCTCCTCCATTTGAAGGCAGAGATCAAAACGGACAGCTTATCAGACTTAGTGATTATAAAGGGAAAAAGCTTGTTCTTTTTTTCTATCCTAAGGACAACACTCCGGGGTGTACCAGTGAAGCCTGTAACCTTCGTGATAATCATGATACTTTATTAAAAGAGGGCTTTGCCGTAGTAGGTGTCAGTATGGATACGGAAAAATCACATAAAAGCTTTGCTGAAAAACATTCCCTGCCTTTTCCCCTTATTGCTGATACCTCAAAAAAAATACTTGATGATTATGGAGTCTGGAGACAGAAGAGCCTTTACGGTAAAACATTTATGGGCACAGTCCGGACTACATTCATTATTGATGAAGAAGGGACTATAGAAAAAATCATTTCCAAAGTAGAAACAAAGAACCATTCCGACCAGATATTCAGATTATACAAATAACACCAATAATATGAGCAAAGAAAAAGCGACTATCAACCAGGAGAAACTAAAAGCTCTTGAAGTAACCCTTGGTAAAATTGAAAAAGATTTTGGGAAGGGTACTATTATGAAACTTGGCGATCATGCAATCGAAAACATACAGGTAATATCTACAGGATCTCTTAGTCTTGATGCGGCACTGGGTATAGGCGGGCTGCCCCGGGGACGTGTTATAGAAATATATGGCCCGGAGGCTTCAGGCAAGACAACCCTGGCCATACATGCCATAGCTGAAGCCCAGAAAACTGGTGGTATTGCCGCCATAATAGATGCCGAGCACACCTTTGACAGACATTATGCCCAGAAACTGGGCGTTGATGTTGAGAACCTTCTTATTTCACAACCGGATAACGGAGAACAGGCTCTTGAGATAACAGACAACCTTATACGGTCAGGAGCTCTCGACATCATTGTAATTGATTCAGTTGCAGCACTGACACCAAAAGCAGAGATTGAAGGTGAAATGGGTGATTCAAAGATGGGACTCCAGGCAAGATTAATGTCACAGGCCCTAAGAAAACTGACTGCAAACATCAGCAGAACAAATACTTCATGCGTTTTTATCAATCAGCTGAGAGAAAAGATCGGCATTATGTTCGGTAATCCGGAAACAACAACAGGAGGAAATGCTCTGAAATTTTATTCTTCTGTCAGACTTGATATCAGGAGAACAAACCAGATAAAAGAAGGAGATGAAGTCATAGGAAACCGTACACGGGTGAAGATTGTAAAGAATAAACTGGCTCCACCTTTCAAAAAAGCCGACTTTGACATCCTCTACGGTGAAGGGATCTCTCAACTCGGAGAGATAATTGATCTTGGCACTGATTTTAATATAATAAAAAAGAGCGGATCGTGGTTCAGTTATGGTGAAACAAAAATAGGACAAGGTCGCGATGCAGTGAAACAAATACTGAAAGACAATCCTGAATTATACGAAGAACTTAAAATCAAAGTGCAGGAAGCTCTTAAAAATCAATAATCCTGGAAATCATGAAACTATTTACTGTTCAGGCAATTATGATTCTTGCCGTGCTGGTTGTATCATGTAATGAAAATAAATCAACACAAGAAATAACAGTACCACATTCTTTGAACCAGCTCACTGAAAAGGAAAAAGCTGATGGTCTTATGACTCCGGAAGTATTATGGAAATTTGACAGATTAGGAAGCATAACTCTTTCTCCGGATGGTTCTACTCTTCTTTATACCGTTACTTCAACAAACCTTGATACGGAAACCTCTACAACAAATATTTTCAGTATCGCCCTTTCAGGAGGTGAACCCGTACAACTGACAAGTGCGGGAGGCAGTTCTCCTCAATGGATAAATAATGGCAAAGCAATAGCTTTTGTCGACAATGAAGGGAAACTGGTTCTGATGAATCCTGATGGATCAGTCATCAACTGGGTGGAAGGTCTGGATGACTTCGAAAGCTACAAAATAGCTCCTTCCGGAGATAAGATCTGTTTCACACGGAGAGTTAAGCTTGAACAAACTGCCAATGAAAAACATAAGCTTCCAAATGCCCGGGTAAGGATAATAAACGATTTAATGTACAGACACTGGGATTCCTGGAGCGATTATTCCTACAGTCATATTTTTACCGGCAATTTCAATGGGGAAAGTGTAACCAATATAAAGGATATAATGGAAGGTCAAAGGTTCGAATCACCTCTTGCTCCTTTCTTTGATGAAGGAGAAATAACATGGAGCCCTGATGGCAGACATATTGCCTACACAACAAAGAGATTGAGCGGGAGGGACTATGCCAGGAGTACCAATTCTGACATATTTCTTTTCGATGTAAGCACTGGCAACGAAGTAAATATAAGTGAAGGGAACAAAGGATATGACCGAAGTCCCGTTTTCTCCCCCGATGGCACAAAGATTGCGTACCAGAGTATGGAAAGAGACGGTTATGAATCAGACCTTAACAGACTTTTCGTTTACGACATTAAAACCGGCAAACGTAACTGGATAACCAGAGGATGGCAGTTTGATACAGGTAATATTAAGTGGTTTGATAATGAGAATCTCTATTTCACCTGTGCATATCTGGGCACATCACAGATCTTTAAAACGAGTATCAACGGGAAAGGAGTAGATAAGGTAACTGAGGGGAATCATGAGATTAACTCCTTTGAACTGGAATCAGGAAAAATGGCTGTCAACATTATGTCATTCGCCATGGCTCCGGAAATTGCCTCTGTAGATATCAGTACCGGAGAGATAAAGCAGATAAGCGGGATTAATGAAAATATCTATGAATCAATCAGGATGGGCCAATTTGAAGAAAAATATATAAAGACAAGAGATGGACAGGATCTTCAGATGTGGGTCGTCTATCCTCCTGATTTTGACCCGTCAAAAAAATATCCGGCACTTCTGTTTTGTAACGGAGGTCCACAGAGCACCCTGGGGCCATTCTGGTCTTACCGCTGGAATTTTCAGATGATGGCAGCAAAAGGATATATTGTCTATGCTCCGAACAGAAGGGGTGTAGCAGGATTCGGGCAGGAATGGAAAGAACAGATATCCAGGGATTATGGAGGGAAAAATATGCAGGATTATCTGGATGCCACAGATGTTATGATGAAAGAACCTTATGTTGATACAGAAAAAGTAGGAGCTGTTGGCGCAAGTTACGGAGGTTATTCAGTGTTTTATCTTGCAGGTATTCATGGCGGAAGGTTTCAGGCTTTCATCTCTCACTGCGGTGTATTCAACTTCATCAGTGAATATGGTGCTACAGAAGAACTGTTCTTTCCCGACTGGGATTATGGAGGACCGTACTGGGATCTTCCGGAAAGCTACAGGTTCTCACCTCATCTTAATGTTGGTAGTTGGGATACTCCAATACTTATTATAACGGGAGCCAATGATTTCAGAATCCCATACACGCAAAGTCTGGAAGCATTCACTGCGGCACAGCTTAATAATGTTCCAAGCAGGTTATTGTTTTTTGAAGATGAGTCTCACTGGGTATTAAAACCTCAGAATTCAGTAATATGGCAAAGAGAGTTTTTTGAATGGCTCGAAACATATATGACAGGAACATGATTTTTCAGAAATTGTACAAACAATAATAAAGATATGTAAGAGCTAAACGTTTACAGACGTGCAGGAAATTGTTAACTCTAAGGGATGTCTATATAAAATCATAGCTTTTAAACGGACATGGAGCCGGACAGGAGAACCTGTCCTTGTATCCGTTCTTTCCTGAATAATATCATTGTGCCAGTAATTCAATAACTGTTTTTACTTTTTGTTCCTTAGGGATTTTTTCTTCTATCCAATGAATAACAATCCCTTTTTTTCCCATACCCCTGAACCATGTCATCTGTCTCTTTGCAAACTGATGTATTGCAATCTCAAGAGATCTTTTCATTTCATTATATTCCATTTTGCCGGTGAGATACAGTGTTATATATTTATATTCAAGTCCATAGTAAAGAAGAATTTCTTCCGGTACACCCTTATCCAGTAATCCTTTTACCTCATCTATCATTCCCGACGCCAGCCTTCTTTTGAGTCGTTCACTGATCCTTCTCCTCCTCTCTTCACGGTCTGTCATGATACCTACAACAAGAGGTTTAAGTACAGGCATCCTCGACATTTTTCGTGTTTTTAACCGTCTGGACTGTTCTATTTCAATGGCTCTGATAACCCGTTTTTTTGTATCAATATCAGTTGAATTATGCAAATTTTTATATGTCTTCAATATTTTTATCAACTCTTCCATGGATTTCTTTTCAAGCTGTGCTCTCAATCCAATGTCTGGCTGCACTTCCATAATCTCATAAGCTCTTACCACACTGTCAAGATACATACCTGAGCCACCGCACACAACAGGAAATATATTTGCCTTTTTCAGCATTTTGAAGGTTGCAATGAAATCTCTCTGATATTCAAACAGATTATATTTATAACCCGGATCAACTATATCTATCAGATGATACCTGATATGCCTTTCAGGTGTGATATATTCATGGAAATCTTTCCCTGTTCCAATATCCATGCCTCTGTACACCTGACGTGAATCGGCACTGATTATCTCTCCATTGAGCCGGCCTGCAAGAGCAACAGCAAGAGATGTCTTCCCTGATGCCGTAGGTCCCGTCACTACAAGCATATCATATTTGATATCATCCTCCGTTAACATATAATAAGGTAATGAGATTACAGGCTAATTAGCGTAAATTTACCTATTTTTGCCACTAATATTTATGATTTTTGCCAAACTTTTGAAAAGCAAGACTGGAAATATAGTAATAAAGAATAAAAAGGCCTCTTATGATTACGAGTTCCTTGATAAGTATATTGCAGGTATTCAGCTGACTGGCACCGAAATAAAATCAATACGCCTTGGAAAGGCTGCTCTTGCTGATTCCTATTGTTTTTTCAGGGAAGGAGAGCTATTCTTAAAGGGTATGCACATTGCTGAATACTGGTGGGGGAACCTTAATAATCATGATCCTTTGCGGGAACGCAAGATGCTACTAACAAAGCGGGAACTGAGAAAAATTGAAAGAAAAATTAAAGAATCAGGCCTGACAATAATTGTTACAAAAGTATTTCTCAATGATCGTGGCCTTGCCAAGGCTGAGATAGCTGTATCAAAGGGCAAAAAAGAATATGACAAGCGTCAGTCAATAAAGAAAAAGGACTCCGAAAGGGAGCTGGACCGTCTAAGAAAAAAATAGCAGGGTAATCAGAAATTCGGACTCAGCAGATATCTTGAGTAGAATTTGACGATCACATCAACAGCCTCATCTGAAGTATCAACTAAAGTAAAAAGATTCATATCTTCCGGAGATATATTTCGTCCGGAGGCCAACATCTCTTCCCTGATCCAATCAACAAGTCCCTTCCAATATTTCACTCCGACAAGTACAATAGGGAATTTTCCTATTTTCTTGGTCTGGATCAGGGTAATAGCTTCAAAGAGTTCATCAAATGTTCCAAATCCGCCTGGTAATACAATGAATCCCTGTGCATATTTCATAAACATTACCTTTCTGACGAAGAAATGATCGAAGGTTATCAGTTTATCTGCATCAATATAACCATTGTGGCTTTGTTCAAAAGGGAGATCAATATTTATGCCTACTGATTTTCCTTTTCCTTTTTTTGCACCTTTATTTGCAGCTTCCATTATTCCGGGTCCTCCTCCTGTGATAACCCCATAACCTTTTTGTGTAAGCTTTAAAGCTATATCCTCTGCCAGGCGATAATATTTATTATTATGATGTGTTCTTGCCGAACCGAATATTGAGACACAGGGACCTATACGTGCCAGTTTTTCAAAACCTTCCACAAGTTCTGAAATGATTTTGAATACTCTCCAGGATTCGGTTGTATGAATTTCATGCCATGTTTTCTCCTTAAATGCATCTTTTATTAGATCCGCTGGTTTATCGTGTTTACCCATGTTATAAAAAATTAAAAATCAAATATACTTATTTTCCAATGCCGGCAATTCTGATCTTAGAAATAATCCGGTATAGCTATTGTTGCAAAGAGCCAGTTCTTCGGGTGTACCTGAAAAAATAACTTCACCACCCTTCATGCCTCCCTCTTTTCCAAGGTCAACAACATAATCGGCCATTTTAATGACATCCATGTTATGTTCAATCACTATCACTGTGTTTCCTCTGTCTACCAGTTTATTCAACACTTCAAGCAATACCCTGACATCTTCAAAATGAAGGCCTGTAGTCGGTTCATCGAGTATATAGAGTGTCTTTCCGGTATCCCGTCTGGCGAGTTCTGTCGCCAGTTTCACTCTCTGAGCCTCTCCACCGGAAAGTGTGGTTGATTGCTGACCCAGTCTGATATACCCTAAACCCACATCTTTCATTGTTTTTATTTTATGATATATAGAAGGGATATTCTCAAAGAAATCAACAGCCATATTCACCGTCATATCCAATACATCACTGACAGACTGTCCTTTAAATTTCACCTCAAGTGTTTCGCGGTTATATCTTTTCCCGTTACATTCAGTGCATGTGACAAATACATCGGGAAGAAAATTCATCTCAATAGTTTTAACACCGGCTCCCTGACACCCTTCACAACGACCTCCTTTTACATTGAAAGAGAACCTGCCTGCGCTGAAACCCCGGATCTTTGCCTCAGTCGTCTGTTCAAAAAGTTTCCTGATATCTGTAAAAACACCTGTATAAGTTGCGGGATTTGACCTAGGGGTACGACCTATGGGAGACTGATCAATTTCTATTACCTTATCTACATTCTCAATTCCGCTTATCTCTCTGAAAGGAAGATACTGTTTTCCGGAATTATGAAAACGCCTGGCTAAAACAGGATGAAGAGTCTGGTTAATGAGAGATGATTTTCCACTACCCGAAACACCTGTAACACAGATTAAGGTTCCAAGAGGTATGATCAGATCTGCATTTTTCAGATTGTGTCCTGTTGCTCCGTAAAGACCCAAAAATTTACCATTACCTGTTCTTCGGGTTTCAGGGATATTGAATTTTTTTGTCTTATTAAGGTAGGCCGAAGTAAGAGTATTTGCTTCCAAGATATCTTGGGGGCTTCCCTGAGCTACTAGCAATCCGCCATGAATACCTGCACCGGGCCCCATGTCAATGATATGATCAGCCGACAGCATCATCTCTTTGTCGTGCTCAACAACAATAATTGAATTACCTGAATCCCTTAGTTTTTTTAGTGCTTCAATAAGGCGTCTGTTATCTCTCTGATGAAGGCCGATGCTGGGTTCATCCAGTATATAAAGTACATTTACCAGTTTAGACCCTATCTGTGTAGCCAGCCGTATCCTCTGGCTTTCTCCTCCGGAAAGAGTCCGGGCACCTCTGTTTAGTGAGAGGTAATCAAGACCTACATCAAGAAGGAAACCCAGTCTTGATCTGATCTCTTTTAATATCTCTGAAGCAATTTTTTGTTGTCTCGGACTCATCCTTTCTTCTATACCCTGAAGGAAATTATGCAATTCTCTCACATCCATTTGTGACAATTCGCCAATATTCCTGCCATCGATTCTGTACCAGAGAGCTTCTTTTTTCAACCTTTTACCCTTACACTCGGGACAAACAGAATACTGAATATACTGATCCCTGAGTTTTGTTCCGTTCCTTTTTCCATTAACTATCTCCATATTCCCGACATAGTTAACCACTCCCTCAAATGTGAGGGAATAATTTGAAGTCATTCCCAACGGAGTATTTGATAACTTAAGTATCTCATCGGAGCCATACAGTACTTTTTTAAAAGTATCAGGAGGTATCTCTTTTATGGGAGTATCAAGAGTAAAACCGTTTTTTTCTGCAATAGCTTCTATCTGCCAGAAGATCCATGTGTTTTTGTATTTTCCCAGTGGCTCTATGCCTCCTTTTCTTATGCTAAGATCCGTGTCGGGTATCAGTTTTTTCTCATCTATTGAAGACACTTCTCCCAGTCCGTTACAATGGGGGCATGCTCCCTGGGGTGAGTTAAAGGAAAATGTATGAGGGGCAGGTTCACTATAAGACAGACCCGTCACAGGACACATCAGATTACGACTAAAGTATCTGGGTTCATTTGACTCGAGATCAAGAACAATCATTATACTATCTCCCTGATCAAGAGCTGTTTTCACAGAATCAGACATTCTTTTATCGCTTACATCTCCGGTAATGAATTTATCTATTACAAGTTCTATATAATGATTTTTATACCGGTCAAGTTTCAAACCGGGTATGATCTGCCTTATCTCTCCGTCAATTCTCACTGACAGATAACCTTTTCTTCTGAGTTGCTCAAAAAGTTCCTTATAATGCCCTTTACGTCCTTTTACCAGAGGAGCGAGAAAAAATACCTTTTTCCCGGCAAAACGGGTCTTTACCAACTCAATAATCTGGTCATCGGTGTATTTAACCATTTTTTCACCGGAGGCATAAGACCAGGCCTCTCCTGCCCTGGCATACAGTAACCTGAGAAAATCATATATCTCAGTTATGGTTCCGACTGTTGACCGGGGGTTTTTGTTCGTGCTCTTTTGCTCTATTGAAATCACCGGGCTCAGCCCTGTTATCTTATCGACATCGGGGCGTTCCATACTACCGAGAAATTGACGGGCATACGACGACAAGGTTTCCATATACCTGCGTTGTCCTTCAGCATATATTGTGTCGAAAGCCAGTGATGATTTCCCGCTTCCGCTAAGGCCGGTAATAACGACAAGTCTGTTACGTGGGATAATGACATCAATATCCTTCAGATTATGGACCCTGGCTCCCAGAACCTGGATTTCTTCACTCATCTTATCTATACTGTCAGTCAATCAGTATGTTAGTTGCTTACCGATGTTGTTCCTCATCCCGTGAGCCGGGATCTTGATAACGTATTTCCTGTTCTGACGGTTCGTCAGATAAGGTTTTCTGAGCCAGGGGTTAAGTAATTTCAATAATTTGTAATTAGTACCGAAATAATCAGCAAAATGAGCAAAATTACTCACTGTAGTATCAACTTCTACTTCGAAATACTCCAGTTCAGGATACAGCTCATCCCTGCTAATGGTAAAGCCATACTCTGAAGGATCAGATATTACAAGTTTGTAAGCCACTACCCTGAAGATATAACGGGCAGTTTCTTCATTCAGAAGAAGATCATAATAATTGTTCTGATTCTGTATTCTCATCTGTTCTTCAATACCGTTTCTTCCGCCGTTATAGGATGCAGCTGCGAGAGTCCAGCTACCATATTTTTCATATGACTTCTTCAGATAATCGCAAGCGAACTGAGTTGATTTTTCAAGATGATATCTCTCATCCACCTCCTCATTAATCTCCATTCCGGCTTCTCTCCCTGTGGCTTTCATTATCTGCCAGAAACCTGTAGCACCAGCCGGAGAAATAACATTAGAAAATTCACTCTCGGCAGCTACCATATATTTTAAGTCATCAGGGATATTATTTTCTGCAAGAATCTCTTCTATAACAGGAAAATATCTATTAGCCTTCTTGACTATCAGGATTGTCGAGGAATGACGGAATGCACTGGTTAATAATTCACGGTCAAGACTCTCCCAGGTATCAAAATTATGCAAGGGGACTTCTTCTCCGGCGAATGTCATTTTCCCGGGCAGCTTGTATGGCATATTTGAGCTGACAGTATCACTTAAATTATGTTCCGGTCCGGCAGCACTGAATCCTTTGTTCCCAATCAGTATGGAAAACATGAAAATCACGGCGCTTATCAGGATAACTGATGCAAGCAGTGTCCTCCTGTAAGGTTTAGTCATAATAAAGCATAGTTAAAAACAAAGTGCAAAGGTAATATTTTTAACCCTTATAAGTAAATTTGTCAGAGTCAAAATGAGGAATAATTACAAAAGGGAAAAGGTACTATCAGAATTTATATGTAATCCCTGAAAAGACACCAAATGAATAGGGGTGTATTTTTATGCCTTCCACAGAACTGACTGGATTAATGTAATATCTGAAAGTAGGTTCGAGATTAAAGGACAGGTTATTTGAAAGATTATACTCCATACCCATTCCGAAAGAACTGCTGAATGAAATTAAATTAAGACCTTCTGTTTCTCCAATTTCATATCTGCGTCCCTCATAGGATGTGTAGACAGAATTGTTAACCAGGAAATTAGAAGATACTCCTCCTATCAGATTAAAATCCAATGTTTTATCAACAAGTTTGTATCTAAGGACAAAAGGTAGTTCAAGATAAGCAAAGCTCTGATGGAGAGAATTATTGAGATATGTGAGATTGGCTTTTGCAGGATCGAATACATCGTTGGTATATCTTGTAAGAATTCTGTTAGCTGCAATATTATCAACAAGAAATACATCCGAATTATGTGTCTTTACCACGCCATTAGCAGTTCTTACTGAAAAATTAGGGTCACCTTTGGTATAATCATACTGCTGAAAACCTCCATAGGTTGAGATTCCTGAAAGATCCTGGCCCACAGAGGAGTAATAGAGACCGGACTGTACGCTTAATCTTTTGTTTATTTTATAGGATACTGCTACACCACCGGAATAAGAAAAAGCTGGTTGTTGCCCTGTTGTCATGGCTGAAGCGATACCCTCATTGCCGGAGATGAACCTGGAATAATAAGCCGGAGAAGCCAGTGCTGCAATGGTCCATTTGCGTGTTTTAGGTCCGGGATCACCTACCGGTCCTGAAATATTTGAATTCTCAAATTGATTCAGTAAAAAATCTGTATTATTTTCGGGTGATGGCACTTCTTTTTTCGCCGGACCTGAAATATTTACAGGAGGCCTGATTTCAGATAATCCCTGAAAAATGATCCTTTCTGTCCTTTTTACACCATCATTAACAGCAGGTATTGGCTGCTTCGTATTGTCTTGAAAAGATGCATCTGCAATCAAATCTGCATCGGAGGATTTTCTGGTGGAAGAAAAATACTGGTAATCAGCTGTATTAATAACAGGATTATCTGATTCCTGAAGTGTATTGGTCATATTATCTCCGTAACTGACCGGTAATTGCCTGCTGTATCTCATGATAAGCAATCCAAGAGAAACAAGTACAGCTATCATGGCAGCTGATCTTAAAATGATTAAAAGTCTGTCAGGTCTGTTGACAAGTGGCTGCAATGTATTCCAGACATCATTTGGTGGCAGGACTTCATGATCTTTAAGTCCGTTACGAAATAATAAATCTATATTTGCTTCCTGCCTATCCATTGGATACTTTTTTCTTAATCCCTGTATAAGAGCTGACTCTCCTCTGGAGGATTATTCTAGCCCGTGACAGGTTCGATTTGGATGTTCCCTCGGAAATATTGACCATTTTGCTTATCTCCTTATGAGAATATCCTTCAATAGCATAAAGGTTAAAGACCATCCTGTATTTAGGAGGCAATTCCCTTATAATCTCAAGGAGATCCGATGCCTCAAGCCCTGCATAATCCTCACTATCAGGCTCTGCACCAAACTCCTGAAGAGCTTCAATATCATCCACGCGGTATAGGTTATATTTGCCCCTGTATCTCTCAAGAGCGGTATTCACCATTATTCTCCGCATCCATCCTTCAAAAGAACCTTCAAACTTGTAATGATTGAGATTTGCAAAAATTTTGATGAATCCTTCCTGCAGGATATCCCTTGCCTCTTCATCATTACCGGAATATTGCAGGCATACGGCATATAATTTCGCTGAATGCCGTCTGTAAAGGAGTTCCTGGTCTCTCCTGTTACCATTAAGACAACCACTTATTATATTTTTGATATCTGGCAAGGTTAATAACCTTAATGATTGATATAAAAATACAAACAAATTGTCTTAAATCCTACAACACTGACATAAGATTGATGAAAAAAAGTTACGAAAGGTTGCTTACTGAAACAGCGCAAAAGGAGGATTAAACATTAATACCCTCATCATATGCGGCTGCGGCTGCTTCCATGATTGCTTCCGAAAAAGTAGGATGCGGATGGACCGATTTAATTATTTCATGAGCAGTAGTTTCAAGGTTTCTGGCAACAACAATTTCAGATATCATTTCTGTTACATTATCTCCTATCATATGTGCTCCTAAAAGTTCTCCATACCTGGAATCAAAAATGAGTTTTACAAACCCCTCCTTTGATCCGGCGGCATTGGCTTTTCCTGAGGCTGTAAAAGGAAACTTACCTACCCTGATATCATAACCGGCCTCTTTTGCAGCTGCTTCAGTCATACCTGTTGACGCAACTTCCGGACTGGTATATATACAGGAAGGTATATTATTGTAGTCAATAGGCTTAACTGACAAGCCTGCGATCTTTTCAACACATGCTATTCCCTCTGCTGAAGCAACATGAGCAAGTGCAGGACCATGAACTATATCTCCTATTGCATAAACAGAAGGTATTGATGTTTTGTAGAAATCATCCACTTCAACCTTCCCTTTCTCTGTCTTTACTCCCGTCTCCTCAAGTCCCATACCCTCAGTATTCGGAGTCACTCCACTGGCTGATAAGACTATATCGACAGTGAGGGTCTCTGTCTTATCAGGTGTTTTAACTGTTACAAGGCATTTATCTCCGGATGTATCAACCGATTCAACCGAAGACCCCGTCATTATTTTCATCTTCTTTTTCTTAAAAGATCTCTCAAGTTGTTTTGAGATCTCTTCATCTTCATTGGGAATTATCCGGGGAAGTAATTCTATGAGTGTGACCTCAGTACCTATAGTATGAAAGAAATCTGCAAATTCAGTACCGATAGCCCCTGCTCCAACAATTACCATCGAATGTGGCTGATCCTTCAATACCATTGCTTCCCTGTAACTGATAATCTTAATTCCATCCTGCTTAATAGCAGGTATGTCTTTTGCTTTTGCCCCGGTAGCCAGGATTATGTTTTTTGCCGTATATGAACTCTTCTTACCATTATGATCTTCCACCTCAACAGAATTACTGCCGGATAGACGGCCGAAACCCTGAATATGTGTTATGCCATTTTTCCTGAATAAAAACTGAACCCCTTTACTCATTTTTTCGGCTACACTACGACTGCGGGCAATAATAGCCCCAAAATCGGCTTTTATCTCTCCTTCAAGTGAAACTCCGTAATCAGAAGCATGTCTGATATAGCTTAGTACCTGAGCACTTTTCAATAAGGATTTTGTAGGGATACATCCCCAGTTAAGACAAACTCCACCAAGTTCCGATTTCTCTATTACCGCCACTTCCATCTTTAACTGTGAAGCCCTGATTGCAGCTGCATAACCACCGGGACCGCTGCCTATTATAATGAGATCGTAATCCATATTCGTAAATAGTTATTGATCAATAGATATATGTAATTGTGTGACTTATTATATTATAAATTGAATATCTGTATCTTAATCGTGTTGCGGAAAGATTTCTCCTGATGATGACTTCATTATCTCAGGTATCCATCAGCAAAAAATATAAAACAACAGCTCATCCTTCCATGATCTCTTTGTATAATAACAACTTTTGCCCTGATCTGTTCATTTCCTGAAACATTGTTTCAGATATATGCTTAAAACTGATTATCTTAATATGAATAATTTAATTCATCCCTGTTGAGACAATGGTCATCAACATAAACAACGACCTTTTCACGATACCGGACAATCCCTCCTGATAATTACAAATTTAACATTTACCATCACAATTGACTAAACCGTTGCATATAAAATAATATAGTTTATTTTTTGGAAAACAATTCCAAAAATAGAAAATAGTAATTCTTTTATCACATATAACATATCCCACTTATGGGATTGAGATGAGCGATCTGACATTATTTTCTTATAAATGAAAAAATGTGAATTATATTTTTACAGAATATTGATAATAATCAAATAAAGAAAATGGTGTTTCCCCATTCACCAAAATAAATATTTTCAAAACCATGAAATTTATTCTAAAAATCCTGATTTCTGTTCTGGCCGGATACTGTTTATGGAGGAGAGCTGGACTGGTGGCATGGTGCAATGGGTTGTTATGTATGGTCCAACGAGTTATGGAACAATTATCTTATGTTTTATGATGAATCGGATACCGATAGTTATCAATTTGACAAGCTCCTCCTCTTTGAAGACTCTTTCATTCCATGGCAAAAAGTTAATCATCCGGTATACGGAGAAGTGGAAATAGGAGGCTTCAGTAAAAATGCAGGAAGATTACATCCCGGTTTCCTCCTGGAATCAGATGCCCATCGTAATGCTGCCTTTTGTATTTACAATGCTTATCAGTCATCAAAACTTGAGATACAGGATATAAAAGTCAGAAAACTAAGTGGGAGTCTCAATGAAGTTACCGCAACAGTATATAACAGCAAGATGCTTCCAACTCATTATGCTACTAACCAGAAATACAAAATTGATCCTCCTGATTACATTTTTCTGGAAGGCGGAACAGTCATTGCAGGTATGATTGTGGAAGATATCGAACGTAATATATGTGTTGAACAGAAAAAGGATCCTCATCGTATGGAGATACAAAATATAAAAGGATATCAGAAAATAAATCTCAATTGGATAGTCAAAGGTGGAAAAAAATATACTGTCAGTGTTGAAAGTGTAAAAGGGGGCCGTGCCACTGCGGTATCAAAATGAAAACGGAGCCGGAACCCCACGTACCAACCCCGCTTTCAACGTAATAAAAAATCAACCTACTACTATAATATCTAGTTTGCCTGAAGAGATATCCTGAAATATCCGGTAGCTTCGGTCGATTTGATCTCATACCTCCATGCTCCTATTTTATCCTGGTTTTCTGTTTCTGAAATGTTAAATGATTTTCTCCAGTTAAGATTGCCAAATTCGTCAATGATTATGTCAGCATATACTTTTCCGTCGGGCATTACTATTTTTATATTAATCTCTCCATCGCTGCAATCACCAAAAACAGCCATAACAACATTTTTTACTGTGGGATCGACATCTAAAACATAATCCCTGGAGAAAGAATTCTTATTCAATGATTTTGAAAATTCCCAGGAAGTCCGCTGGGCATTAAAATTAAACCCATTAAAATAATCGAAGCCGGGAGTTGAAAAAGGCGCCGGCTGTCCCGGAACCTGTTGCCAGTTTCTGTCCGGCTCGCCACTCCCCCTGAAGAACCTCTTCATCTGATCAGGATCACTGAATTTATCATTAAAATCTTTCATCAGTTCTTCAAAATCTTTCTTATGCTCCTCCTGCAGTTTTTCAATTGCTTCCGAGATTTCTTTCTCGTTCTTTCGCAACTCAGACATGGCTTTCTTATGCTCCATGATAGCCTCCTGCATTTTTAACTCCCTCTCTTTTTCTTCTTTCGATTTCTCCTGAGCGTTTACAACAGGCATAAATAAGAAAAGCGAAATAAGGGTAAAAATCTTTAATATGATATATTTATTTTTCATAACTTTTTCTTTTTATTATCCTGATTCAAAGGTAATGCCGTTTTTATCATTCTTTTGTTAACAAAGGGTTAATGCAGGGTTAATGTTATGATTTTCTGGCCCTCCTTATCCGAAAAAGTTAATACATTTGATGAAAAACAAAACATAAAATGATAAAGAGGAATCCTATCCTGATGCTTGGCATCTTCGCAATAATAGTCCTGATCACAGCTCAGTTCTTTATTATCAGAGAGGTATGGAACCAAAAAGATGAAATGCTTTCACTTAGGTACAGGTCATACTCTCAGGATGCAATCGGCTCCATGCGTATGCGCAGATCTGTTGATGTCTACGACACGGTAAGATTCATCCTTGATAATTATTCGGAAGTAGTAATTAATGAATTAGCTTCCATAACAGACAGTCTGGAACTGGAAAACAAGAAACAGGAGATCTTTGATTTTTTTTCATATACACTTAATACAGAACAGGATCTGTCTGTTTATCTTACAGATTATTTCAGGCGACAAGGCTACGAAGATGATTTTAAGCACAGAATTGAAATAATCAGTCTTGACCTTATAGACATGGACACGGTCCATATTTTTCAGGATGAATTCTTCAGGACTCAACGCCTTACCGAAAGGAGTCAGTCATCATCTCCGCCTGACAACTATTCAAAGTCCAGCATACTGGTATACCGTTATGCCCTGATGGATAACTATTATGTTCTTTTCTTTGAATACTATATCGATTTTTCCGATAAACAGAAAATGATCCTCCGGGAAACATCAGCATCTCTTGCAACAAGTATAATAAGCATTCTTATTGTTATGACCATTTTTCTCTTTACCTACAGAAATCTTATGCAGGAAAAGAGATTATCCAATCTTAAAACGGATTTCATTAATAATATGACTCACGAGCTGAAAACACCGCTGGCAACAATAACTGTGGCAGGGAAAACCCTTGAAATAGAAAAAATAAGGAAAGATGATTCTAAAATAGTTGAAACAGCCAGACTGATAGGTAAACAAAGTGTTCATCTCAACCAATTAATAAATATGATACTTGAAATAAGTATGTGGGAGCGGACACAATTTGAACTCAGCAAAAAACAAGTTGACATTGAGTCTCTTATGCATGACATAGTTGATTGTTTTAAGAATGGATCAGGTGATACGGCTGCTGTGACACAGAATTATGATTTCAAAGGTATTAAACCTGAAATTGACACAGTATATTTCACAACCATGATAAATAATCTGCTTTCGAATTCCGTAAAATACTGTGAAAAGGATCCTGTAATAAAAATTGAAGGTTATGTTGAGGATAATAATATTATTATTCGTCTAACAGATAACGGAATAGGTATCAGCAGAAATGATCAGAAGCGTGTGTTTGACAAGTTTTACCGTGCTTCTTCCGGAAACATTCATAAATACAAAGGGCTGGGACTCGGCTTATATTACGTAAAGAAAATAGCCACAGCTCATGGAGGCGATGTTATTCTGTCAAGTAAACCCGGAAAAGGCAGTATATTTACAGTAATAATACCTTATAAAAACCAGACTGAGTATGAAAGTTCTTCTAGCTGAAGATGACAGGGATTTTGGAAATATCCTGTCTCAATATGTTTCAATTAACGGTTATGATGTAACACTGGCCCGCGATGGTAAAGAAGCATGGGAATGTTACAATAATGAGAAACCCGATATTTGCGTTCTTGATGTCATGATGCCCGAGATGGACGGTTTCACTCTTGGTAAAAAAATCAAAGAGACTGATCCTGACATTCCACTCATATATCTCACAGCCAAAAGTCTTAAGGAAGATATCGTAAAAGGTCTTACTATAGGTGCGGACGATTACATAACAAAACCATTTGATCCTGATGTTCTCATTCTCAGGATAAACAATATTCTGAAACGAGCTTATTCATCATCAAATGATGTTTTCAAGATATCATCCACTGTTCTCAATTTCAATACCCTTGAGCTTAGCTGTGGTAATACCAAAGAAAAACTCACACTTAAAGAAGCACAGCTTCTCAAATATTTTATTATCAACAAGAACAAAGTACTTGCCAGAGAAGATATTTTAACAGAAATATGGGGAGAGGATGATTATTTTCTCGGGAGAAGTATGGATGTATTTATAAGCAGATTAAGGAAATACATATCGGAAGATAAGAATATTGATATTCGTACTGTCAGAGGCACAGGTTTTATAATGGAGGAAACTGTTCAGGAAGGATCCTGAACAGTTTCCGCTTAAGTATTTTTTCAGATCACTCTCCCAGAATTTCACGGACTTTGATCAGGAGGTCGTCTCCTCTCAGGTTCCTGGCAATTATTGTTCCTGTTTCATCAAGAAGAAAATTTGCTGGTATAGCTCTGACCATATATAGTTGTGCAGCTTCATTGTTCCAGTACTGAAGGTCTGAGACCTGGGTCCATGTAATATTATCATCAGCAATAGCACTTGTCCATGTTTCTTTGGACTGATCGAGTGAAACCCCGAAAATATCAAATCCTTTTTTATTGTACTGCCTATATATCTTAACCAGGTTGGGATTTTCCTGACGGCATGGAGCACACCATCCTGCCCAGAAATCAATTAACAGGAGTTTTGAACCTATCATGGAAGACAGGGAGACAGGATTACCGTTAACATCGTTCATAGTGAAATCAGGTGCTTTCTGGCCTACTGATACTATTTTCATAGCATCAGCCAGCTCTTTCAGTTCCTTCACGACGGGTACTTCTGACACTTCGGTATTAAAACCATTTGCCAGTTCAGACAACTCATCAGCTTCCAGATAATATGTGATACTCCTTAAAACTGCAGGAGCTACATAAGACGAAGGATTATTCCTGACAAAATCCTTCTGAAGATTTATAAGTTCTTTCTCAAGTTCCACCAATTCTTTTTCATATTGTGCCATTTTTTCAGTATCATTGACCTGACGGGCAACCTGATATTCCTGATTTATGGCCGAGCCTTTTTCACCTATAGCGTTATTAGCTTCAAGAAAAGCCTGATATTCATCCTGACTCTTTGATCCTGTTATCAGAGCAATATCCAATGAATCAATATTTCCTTTAATTTCTACAGACGCATTTTCGAGGTAAAAATTCACCCTGCTCCCGTTATTCCAGGCTACAAGCTGTACGAGATCGGGATAATCAACAGAACCCTTCATTTTAAATGAACCCTTACTGGAGACAGCAGAATCGATAACAGCTATCTCTCCGTCAACCACTCTGTGAAGGTAAAACAACTCATCATCTGCACCCTCAATATCGGCTTTAATTACATAGTGAGGCTCAGTACTGCAGGCAACGGTAAAAGCTGCCAGGATCAACAGGTAAACTAGTTTTTTCATACGTTTATTTTTTTATTTTTAATTTTCGTGGAACCGCCTTAAAAAAATAATCATTCTTGTTTGTGTAAAAAATGATGTTCTTTCGCAAGTTATTCTAGTGTCAGTTATTATAATTGAACAAGATGAGTAATTTAAAACATTTGTTAAATATAGGAATTATTGTCATCTGATAAAATCTGCCTGTATTTATCTATTATTTCCGTGGCCGCCCTGTATGATGATATTCTGTTCTCTTTTAACTTTTGTTCAACAGCTGGTAAAATGGAGGCTATGTGTTGGTTATTGTAGAAAGAATCCCTGAGGTATTCCATTATGGTATCATGCATTCGTACCACAGCTTGTTGCCGTCTTCGTTCTTCAAAATAACCCGACTGTTTACTTATTGAGACATTACTTTTTACTGTTTCCCATATTACCTTCATTCCTATGTTCTCATGAGCTGAACAAACAAAAACCTCCGGCTTCAGACCTGACTGGCACACACTGAACAAGCTGAAAGAATTTCTGAGTATCTCCGCGGCTTTCTGAGCTGTTTTCACGTTCCGGCCATCAGCTTTAGTTATAGCAACTGAATCTGCCATTTCAAGAATACCTTTTTTTATACCCTGTATTTCATCTCCTGCTCCTGCCATCATAAGAAGGAGAAAGAAATCCACCATTGAATGAACTGCTGCTTCTGATTGTCCCACACCTACTGTTTCAATAAATATTGTATTAAAACCTGCTGCTTCGCACATTATAACGGCTTCTCCAGTCCTTCCCGCAACGCCTCCCGGAAGGCCGGCTGAAGGAGAAGGTCTGATAAAAACATCGGGGTGAATGCTCATCTTTTCCATCCTTATCTTGTCGCCCATTATACTACCCTTTGAAACAGTACTGCTTGGATCAACAGCAAGCACTGCCAGTTTACGGCCTTCATCCGTTACTATTGATCCCAGTGTTTCAATGAAAGTACTTTTTCCTACTCCCGGTATTCCTGAAATACCTACTCTGATGGATTTGCCACTATATGGGATACATCCCTCAATAACTTCCATTATTATTTCCCTGTGCTCCTTCAGTGTGCTCTCAGACAGGGTGATAGCCTGACTGAGGAGGATCCTGTCACCGGACATTATGCCTGAAATCAAATCTCCCGAAGAATAATGAACGGCGGGCTTCCTCTTCCTGCTATTTATTATGAAAGGATTTACACTGAGTGGCAGACCAGACTCTTCTTCTCTTCTGACTGTTTTTTTCTGTGGCTTCTCCTGCATAATATCAGAGTTGATAATGTAAAAGTAACAAAAAGGGCACCAGTTTGTTTGCCGGTACCCTGTCTTAATTAAAAAACTCTTATATAAGATCCTATTTTGATGCTGCCAGCTGCTCAACTTCTGCATTGAGCATCAAAACAACTTCTGAATTTTTTGGATCATTGGTATATACATATATTGCTTTTGTAACCCTGCCCTTGTAAGCTCCGGAGTTGAAAACTGCTTTGATTGAAGCTGACTGACCCGGTTTAATTCCAACACCCTGCAGTCCCTGCTGAATGGCTGTACATCCGCATGTCGAACGCAAATGCCTTATTATCAGATCGGACTTACCTTCATTGGTAAACTTAAATTCAACTTCTTTCTGAGTACTACCCTGCATTTTGCCAAGATTGACCGTTGTAACAGCCGGTTTGAAAACAGGGGCATTCTCCATATCTTCTCTTGTAAGGCTTGAAAAATCCTCAACAAGGTTGGCTGAGACATAATAATAAGAATTCTGCTCAACATTTCCGTTAAGTACAACTCTCACCATGTCACTGACATGTCCCCATGAATTATTCTTTGTTGCATCATAAGTACCTTCAATAATACCTTGCTGCCCGGGCTTAAGGACTTCAGGATTAGCTTTCAGTGTTAAATGGGCGGGGATCCTCTCGAAACCAATTTTAACCGGTTCATCTGATGTATTGACCACTTTCATTACCCTTATCTTCTTCTGGGTTTTCTTTACATTTGTAAAAGCAAGATGATTGCTTTCAAAACGTATTGAACTCACAGGATAAGTAAATAATTCATCAAGAGTCTTTTCTCTTGGGATCACTTCTCCTTTCAGAGTCAGAACAGTAACTTCAGGCTTTCCGTTAGTGTAAACAGCCAGAGTTTTATTGAAAGCACCGGGTCTGTTCCTGGGATCGTAAATAGCTTTAATAGTACCCTTACCTCCAGGGGGAATGGGTTGTCTGGACCATTCAGGGAGAGTGCATCCACACGATGCTACAATGTTCTGAATAATCAAAGGGGTATTGCCCGAATTTGTTACAGTAAAATCAAATGTTTGCCTGCCTGCTTCTTCCTTGAACTTCCCGAAATCATGAGTGGTCTCTGAAAGCTTCAATACCGGCTGTGCAAACAAAGACACACTTAAAAAAATGACCGGAATTATGAATGCTATTTTCTTCATATTAACTTAAATATTTTTGTTAGAAATATACTAAATATATTTATTCTCTTGTTTTTTATTATAACTCTTATGTTGTAAAAAAGGTTGCATAACAAAATTAACGAAAATCAGACCGTAAAAATTAATCTGTTTAACGGAACAAAATTAATAAAGTTTAAATTTTTTCGGTAATTTAAACCATAATATCGTTAGTTTTGCTTCTGAAAGATTAACTGTTGGAACAAAATTTGCCGCCAATAATCTATTGGATCCAATGAGTGATACAAGTATGAAAAAGACCCCGAGGCTGATAATTATCGCTCTGGCCTGCTTATGTTACCTAAATGGCTATGGCCAGTTCTATAATGGCCACCAGATGAAATTTGGCAAGAACAGGGTGCAGTATTATGACTATTACTGGACATTCTACAGATTTGATGATTTTGACATTTACTTCAATGAGTTCGGACGCGATCTGGCAAAGTTTACAGCTGATTATGTAACAGATAAACTGGAAGAAATAGAAGACTTTTTCGACTATTCCCTTGAAAAACGCCTTATTTTTATAATTCATAACAAGAATGCCGAATACAAACAATCAAATATAGGACTGGTAACATTTGATGATGACAATTATAACACAGGGGGCTATAGTAGGCTGATAACAAACAAGATATCGCTTTACTACGAAGAAGATTATATTGCCTTCAAAAAACAGATAGCCACAGCCATCACTGAGGTTCTTGTAAATGAAATGCTTTATAATGCAGAAGTCAAGGAAAGGGTTTCAAGTTCTTCAATGATCAATCTGCCCGACTGGTATCTTAAAGGATTAGCTAACTATGTGGGCTGGGGCTGGGATTTCGATGTCGAGAACAGGGTAAAAGATGGTATTATGTCAGGTAAGTATAAAAACATTACCAGTCTTGAATATGAAGATGCTATTTATGCCGGTCAGTCGTTCTGGAGATATATTGGAAACGAATATGGTGATGCCCTTATTCCAAATATAATTTATCTCACTAAAGTATACAGAAAAATTGACGACGGGATATTATATGTTGTTGGCAAAAAACTTAAAGAATTACTGGCTGAATGGCAAATCTATTACCTGAATGAATATTCAGGAGAAAAAAGTCTTCTTGCAACAGACAAAAATACTATTCACCAGTCACGAAAAGAACAGATTTATCAACAGGTAAAAATTTCTCCCAATGGTAATTATATTGCTTATGTAACCAATGATCTGGGAAGAAAGAAAATATGGCTGTACGACCAGACAACAGAAAAACAAAAGGTAATATTCAGAGCTGAACCCAAATATGATTATGCGAGCGATAAGACATACCCTGTCCTTGCATGGCATCCCACCGGAAGGATACTGACTTTCATAAATGAGGAAAAAGCCGGACTTAATATATACTTCTACAGATTAGAGGAAAAATCAACAGAAGAAAGAAATCTTCTCTATTTTGATAAAATACTCGACTTTTCATATTCCCCTGAAGGAACTAACCTGATATTATCTGCAGTGAAAGACGGGATGACAGATATTTACCTGCATACCATTGCTTCCGGAATAAACGAACAAATAACCAAAGACATTGCCGATGACAAAAATCCTTCATTTCTTAATAATTCAGACAGAATGATCATTTTTTCTTCCAACAGACTGACTGACACTCTTACAAACACAGGTGATCCCTTTGAAAAAACGGCCACTACATACGATCTTTTCACTTATGATCTTTCAGGAAAAAGCAATCTGCTCACACGTCTGACAGAAGGCCAATACAATGACCGGCTTTCTGCATCAGGTTCAGCAGACAAAAAAATATCATATATAGGTAACAAAAACGGAGTTTTTAACCGCTATACAGCAACTTTTGACAGTACAATCAGTTTTATCGACACAACCACTCATTACAGGTATTTCCTTTCCTCTTCTCCCGTGACCAATTACAACAGAAACATACTTGAACATTCACTGGCAGATGGATCGGATTCTTTCAGTGAAATAATCTTCAGCAACGGAAGATACCTGCTCAGAAAAGGCAACCTTAAAGACTCTTCCCCTATTCCTGAAGATGATTTTACCATGAGTAACTTCAGGAAGGAAAAAAATCTCTTCCATCACAAAACCGATAGCATAGAACAGATAAGGCAATGGCTGATCACTGAAGACAAAAAACGCAGAGATACCCTTACCAAGCCTTACTATGAGTATTTTATTACCGAAGAATCCATTGATTTCAACCACTATATCTTTGAAAAAGAGAAGCAGAATTATTATGATCAACTGTGGAGAAAAGATTATATGGATATCGATCTTGACACCGGGACTATCGACATCCCCTTGCTCAGGATCTATCAGACTTCTTTTTACAATAACTATATAGCCAACCAGATAGATTTTACTTTTCTGAATAATGCATACCAGGTATATAGTGACGGTTCTTCATATTATAATCCCGGCATGAATATTCTTTCAATGTTCGGTATAACAGATCTTTTTGAAGACTACAGGATAACAGGTGGTTTCCGGTTTTCAGGAAATTTTAACAGCAATGAGTATCTTTTCAGTGTGGAAAATCTTAAGGGGAAATTTGACAAACAGTTTATCTTACACCGCCAGGCCTATGAAAGTATTTCAGGTGATTCACTTGTCAGATCCCATACACATAATGTCTACCTTACTCTATCAAAGCCCTTTACCCCCGTTTTCTCACTTAGAGGCACCTTAGCCTACAGATACGACAGACATGTTTTTCTGCCCCTTGACCTAATGACACTTAACAGCGAAAACATGTCACGACACTGGGCCACTGTTAAGGGAGAAATCATTTATGACAATACACGAAAGAGATCCATAAACATATATTATGGAACGAGATTTAAGATATTTGGAGAATATTACAAAAGAATATCTTCAGCTAAATCTGATATGATAGTATTGGGTATCGACTTCAGAAAATATACCCGGATACATCGGGAACTCATCTGGGCAAATCGCTTTGCCGCCAGTACTTCCTACGGTCCTACCAAGCTTTTGTACTATCTTGGCGGAGTTGATAACTGGATGGGATATCTGTTCAATAGTTCAGGTATGTTCGACAGGTCTATACCGGTCAGTCACAATGTTGATTACGGGTTCCAGGCAATTGCCACAAATATGAGGGGGTTCATCCAGAATGCACGTAACGGTACCAGCTTCGCCCTTATTAATAGTGAGATCAGATGGCCTTTTGTAAGATATTTTGCCGGACATCCACTCCGGTCAAACTTTCTCAACAGTTTACAAATAGTGGGGTTTGGGGATATAGGCACTGCCTGGACCGGCAAATCACCATGGAACAGTGAGAATGCTTACGATACTGAAATACTTAAAAACGGACCTGTAACAGTTACTCTTGATTCAAACAGAAAACCCTTTATTGCCGGCTTCGGTGCTGGTGTAAGAGCACAACTGGCAGGATATTTCATAAGAGCTGACTGGGCCTGGGGTATTGAAGATCATTATATACTGCCAAGGGTATTCTACCTCTCATTCAGCCTTGATTTCTGAACATATCTTCCTTTATGTCTGATTAATACCCTCCTTCAATTACAGGCATGATTATTGCATGATAATTATTACATTTTTTTATTTATAAAATTTAAATAAATTTGTGCGATTAACGAAAAATTAACTATATTAAAAATAAAAGAAATGGCTTACAAAATTAATGAAGATTGCACGGCTTGCGGAACATGTATTGATGAATGCCCCGTTGGAGCAATATCTGAAGGTGATATCTACAAAATTGATCCGGATACCTGCACCGATTGTGGTGCATGTGCTGATGTTTGCCCTGTAGAGGCTATTCATCCTGAATAATAATTGCAATCACATAAAAATCAAAAAAGGTGTTCCAGGAACACCTTTTTTGATTTCTTTACCCAATAACCCCGATAAGTACACCAAATAATCAAAGATCAAGAAATAAAATCCCTTGTCTGTTTATAGTCCGGATCAAATAACCGGATTATCCTTTATTAACGGGGCATATATTTTGATTTTCCCAAAAGACCCTGAACATCAGTCTCATTCATTAATCCTTCAAGAGTAATTTCAGGATTGTGCTTCATATAACTCTCAATTATCCTGAAACCTATCCAGACCGATGCCCTGCCAGGGGATTCACTGGTAAAATAACTGGTAAAAGGGGCTTCTCCGGTTAGTTTCCTGATAACCATCTGATCAGTACTGAACAAGAGATCATGTTCCACAAGATATTCCCACATCTGAGCTTCATTATTTAAACAGAATCTCATCTGATCACTGGAAAATCCAAGCAGAAGAGAGTCGGCAATCCCGGGCAACATACACCTTTCAAAATATCTAAGCTTACCTTCATGGATCATCTCTGTTAGCACATTATCAACCTGATAATTCATGTCCTCAATATCCCACTGAGTCTTAGCCCAGGCATACATACAATCTGGTAAAATGTTATATGAGTTCATCCTCAACGCCAGATAATTGTAAATATTCAGACGCCTGTAAAAATCACAATTGCTGCCCAGGTACCTGTCAAGGCCAATTGCCAGAACAGAATCCTTAAGAGTTATCATGCTGTTATTAAAGCCTGTAATACAGGTATATACACCTGGCGCATTTCGGCCGGGAAAATACCAGAGATAATGACGGAAAGCCTCTTCCAACCCATCTTCAAGCCATCCGATATCCGTATAGGATTCCATCACTGCAGCATAAACCTCGTTGTTAATCTTATCCGTACAAAAGCTTAACAAATAATCTTTAAAAGTTGTATCTCCTACCTCACCCGCATTAATGACATAACTGAAAAGCTGCAGAAAACTACCGTACTGATCCCTTAGCCGTGGTATGTTATCTCCAATCTTTTCAGGATCAATACTGAACAGATCGGTTTCAAAACGCTTTATTCCGAGATCAATATCAACCGAAGATACATCAATATTGTAAGGATTCCGTTTACATGAAGATATCAGTATAAGAGTCACTACCAATATCATGCATCTGAATTTGAAATTTTCCATCCGGGTCTTTTTTTATGATTCCGAAATTAATCACTTTTCAACAACTATAACAATTCAAACGGGGCAATCACTTCCATTATTATTTGCTATTTTCGCAGAACAAACAGAATTATTTTCATAATTAGCCGTTTCCTGATAAGAAAGCTTGAACTTATTATCAATTCATATATGAAATATTTCAGACAATTTCATTCCATAATATACAAAATTCTCCTGCTGACAGGATTATTAATTATTCCAATGGTGTCTGATGCTCAGCCTGGCGGTTATCCAGGTGGCTATCCAGGTGGCTATCCAGGTGGACACCATGGTGGCGTTTTTGGTTTACCTCCGATAATATCTTTCAGCATTCACCTTGACCCTGTTATCAGTTGGTTTTCCACAGACATCAGTGATGTAAGAAACCAGGGAGCCAGACCGGGTTTTAGATTCGGGGTATCATGCAACAGATACTTCAGCCCCAACTATTCTTTCTCAACAGGTATCGATATTATAAGTTCAGGAGGAAGGCTGGTTAATAATACCCCGGTCCTTTTTGAGCTCGTTAACCATCCCGACATACTAGTGGAAGTCAGTCAGAATGAACCTATTGTGTACAGGCTCCAGTATTTATCTGTCCCGCTGGGATTAAAACTACAAACAAATCAGATTGGTTATTACACCTTTTTCTCAGATATCGGACTTGATCCAAAAGTACTGATAGCCGGGAAAGCTGATATCCCATCCCTGTATTTAAAAAATGAAAAGGCAGTAACTGAACTGAGAAAGATAAATCTTTCCTACCATATTATGGGTGGTATAGAATATTCACTTGGAGGCAGTACAGCCGCGATTATTGGTTTGGGATTTGAGAACAATTTTCTTGATACGACCAAAGACCTTAACGATCAGCCTCAGGATAAGGTATCTCATAAACTTCTCTCATTCAGGTTCGGTGTCATCTTTTAATATACTACAGCTCAATTGAATAAACGAATGAACCGGACATGATTAAAAATGTTAATGTGAGAGCGAAGCGTTTACAGAGTTAAGGAAATTTTTATTTTCTTTATTTACAATAAAATAAAAATTTTTTACGTATGAAAATAACTTTAGCGCAATTAAATTATCATATTGGCAACTTCGAACTGAATAAAACACTTATATGTGATGCCATAAAAATGGCAAAAGAAGAAAAAGCTGACCTCATAATCTTTTCAGAGCTATGCATCTCTGGTTACCCTCCGCTGGATCTTCTTGACCGGCAAGACTTTATCACGAACTGCCAGGATGCTGTCAGGGATATATCAAAAGAATGCAAGGGTATTACAGCCATTGTAGGATCTCCTACCCTAAACAGGGATGCCGGAGGGAAGAAACTTTTTAACTCTGCACTTGTTCTTTCAGAAGGAGAAATAGTATTTTCTGTCAACAAGGCTCTGCTTCCAACATATGATATCTTTGATGAATACAGATATTTTGAACCCGGCAAAGATTTCAGGATCTTCACACTGGGCGGTCTCAGGCTGGCTCTTACCATCTGTGAAGATCTCTGGGATGAACAATCATTTGATAATGAATTTGAAAAGCAGAGGATATACACAATTTCTCCAATGGATCAACTGGCAAAACATAAGCCGGATCTTATTATAAATATCTCAGCATCTCCATTTTCATATTCAAAAATTGAAATGAAAGCTGATATTTTCAGAAAAAAAGCCAGGAAGCATGGTATTCCTTTGGTAACAGTTAACCAGACAGGAGCAAATACAGAACTGATCTTTGATGGTGCTTCAAAAATAATTAACCGGAAGGGTGATCTTATAGCCCAGCTTCCCTTTTTCGAAGAGTCTGTGGAAACGTTTTCTGTTTCAGATATTATGGAAGGAAATACTATCAGGAATCCCGAAAAGAAATCTTCTGTAGAACTTATTCACAAAGCTCTTATAACAGGCATCCGTGATTATTTCAGAAAAACAGGTCTCTCCGGTTGCATTCTGGGCCTCTCAGGAGGGCTTGATTCGGCTCTCGTACTGTGTCTGGCTGCGGAAGCTCTTGGCAATAAGCATGTCCGGGCCCTTTTAATGCCCTCAAGATATTCATCAGAACATTCTGTGACAGATGCTGTGTCCCTGGCAAAAAATATTGATGTTAGTTATGATATTATTAATATTGAACGTCCTTTCACAGCTTTCGAAAAAGATCTGAAACCGTTTTTCAAAGGAATGAAAAGAGATGTTACAGAAGAAAACATACAGGCCAGAATAAGAGCTGTATATCTTATGGCTTTCTCAAATAAGTTCGGTTGTATCCTTTTAAACACTTCTAACAAAAGTGAAGCAGCTGTTGGTTACGGAACCCTTTACGGTGATATGGCCGGAGGATTATCTGTTATCGGTGATGTGTATAAAACAGATGCATATAAACTTGCATATTATATTAACAGAGAAAGAGAGAATATACCGCTAAATATCCTCAATAAACCCCCTTCTGCCGAGTTAAGACCAGATCAACTCGATTCTGACTCTCTTCCTGACTATAAAATACTTGATTCAATCCTTTACCAGTACATTGAACAGCAGAAACCGCCTGAGAAAATTTCAGGAGAAGGTATTGACAGACAGACTGTGGAAAAGGTTATAGGGATGATTAATTGTAATGAATATAAACGATATCAGGCGCCTCCTGTTCTCAGGATCTCTTCCAAATCGTTTGGTGACGGGAGAAGGATGCCTCTTGTTGCAAAATACTGATCATTCGTGATAGAAAATACGCCTTACTCTCCTGGGTATGGAGGTGAGTATCTCATACGGAATAGTCTGACATAAACCAGCTACTTCACCTATATCTATATTTTCTCCGAATATTTCTGCCTCATCACCAGTTACAGCTTCCAGGCCTGTTATATCAACCATACACATATCCATACATATATTACCTGCTATAGGCACCTTTGTATTTCTGATAAAGAGATAGCCTTTCCCGTTTCCCAGCATTCTTTTCAGACCATCTGCATAGCCTACCGGCAGGATGGCTATAGTACGTTCCTCATCAGACACATCTGTACACCCATATCCTACAGGTTCTCCGGCACCGACCTTTTTTATCTGAGATATCCGCGTTTTAAAACGACCGACAGGTTTCAGGTCCAGTCGGCCCAGATGGTCAATACCATATATGCCTATTCCGGGCCTTACCATATCAAAATGATATTGAGGGAAACGTATTATTCCTGATGAATTACACAAATGCCTCAGAAAATTATATCCCAACTCTTTACGTAAACCGGCAACGGCATCCTTAAAAACTTCAGCCTGTTTGTGTGTGAAAGTATCACAACCTTCATCCTCACTCGAAGACAGATGTGAAAAAACCGAAGCTACACTCAGTTGTTCAAGCTTTTTTAGCTTTGTTATAAGTTCAGGTATCTCTTCTGGCATGAATCCCAGTCTGTGCATCCCTGTATCAATTTTTATATGCACAGGATACTGTACCAGGCCATGTTTTGCAGCTACTGCTGAAAATCTCTCCAGAGAAAGAAAACTGTAAATAACCGGTTCAAGATTATATCTTATTATCAGGTCGCAGGAATAAGGATCATGGTTCATTACCATCACAGGCATGGTAACCCCTGCGTTTCTTAGTTCTACTCCCTCATCAGCATATGCAACACCAAGATAACTTATTCTGTGATACTCAAGTAAAGCGGCAATCTCAGCAGGACCGGCACCATAGGCAAAAGCTTTTACCATGGCCATGATACGTGTCCCCGGCTGAAGCACTCTCCTGAATTCATTCAGATTATGTGCAATTGCATCCAGGTTTATCTCCAGAACAGTCTGATGAAGCTGCTGTTCCAGAAGACGGCTTATTTTTTCAAACTCGTATTTTCTTGCCCCTTTCAGGAGAATAGCCTCATCCTTATAATCAGTAGAATTGAAACGAAGAATAAATTCGTCAGTAGAATAATAAAATTCTGAATTCTTTTCGAAGAAAGATTTGCATTCTGTAAGCTCTGGACCTATTCCGATAACTCTCACAATACCCGTTTCCCTTATCATAGCTGCTACTTCAGAATACAGATCCTTCTTATCGCGTCCCGTCTGTATAAAATCAGATATGATAAGGGTTGATTTTCTGCTGTTACGTGTTGTCAGATAATCCAGGGCCATTCGTAATGAACCCGGATCGGAATTATAATAATCCTCTATAAGCTGGCAATTATTAATTCCCGATTTAACTTCCATCCTCATGGCTACTGAGACAAGAGAGGCCAGGCCTTCCCTGATAACTCTCCTGTCAATCTGCAAAGCCAGACAGACCGATGCCACTGTCACAGCATTTTCAACAGAAGCCCGGTCAACGAAGGGAATCATAAAAGAATATTTCTTCCCATTGTAATTCATTTCAATATCTGTTGATCTGTCACGACCGGTAATCAGCGATACTCTTATTTTAGCTTCAGGATCACTGAGAGACCAGTCGACAAGGATCTTTGACTGAAACCCTGGCTCATTTACTATCGCCTCGTGAATGATTTTATAATCACGGCAATAAATAATCATTGAAGCATCCCTGAAAAGTTTCAGTTTCTCTCTTGCTTTTACAGCATTATCAGGAAAATTTTCACTGTGCGCATCACCAATATTGGTAATTACACCAATAGAAGGGTCAATAACTTTCCGGAGATTATCCATCTCCTGCATACGTGAAATGCCGGCCTCAATTATAGCCATCCTGTACTTATTGTCAAGCTTAAGAACAGACAGGGGCACTCCTGTCTGAGAATTATAACTGCGGGGGCTCCGGACAAGGGGGACAGTTAACCCAATAACATCTGCAAGCCACTCTTTGACAATAGTCTTTCCTGTACTTCCCGTCACAGCTAAAACAGGCGAGCTAAAAGATCTTCTCACATAAGTAGCTATAAGCTGGAGAGCAGATACTGTATCCGGGGTAATGATAAATGCTGATGCAGAGAACCTTTCAATCTCATCCGGAAGCTTTTCCACAATAAAAATCCTTACACCTTTATCGTACATGACCGGGATAAAATGATGCCCATCATGATTGACACCTCTTATAGCTAAAAATGCAGGGTCCTCTCCAGGATTCTGGTGACGGCTGTCAATAAGGATATTCGTAGCAATCAGGTCAGGGTCGCCTTTCAACTCCCCTCCTGTTATGGAGGCAATATCGGATGTTTTTAATTTCAATTGCTTTTCGTTTTTTCTCCGGCTAAGTTAAAATAAAAGCTCTTACCTGCTATGGCTACAACCCTGATATAATATCATATCTTTTACACAGGTTGATCTGTAAGTTCTTTTTCACGTCATATTTTGCCTGCCAGTGCACTTACTCTGTTTCTAAAAGGACCCTTTTGTATTTAAACCGGATAATAAGTACCAATTTGTCATAATGTTCCGTTACACTTGCAGAATTATCCTTAATTTTGCAAAATAAGGAAATTGCTTTGTTATATAAATATCAAATAATATGGATTTTAATAGAACAGTCGATTTGATTATAAAAGATCTGTATGAAGCCGGGGAAATAATCGATGATTTAAAAAATTATCCGGGAGTTCCTGCTTTTCAGGTGGAACTGGCAAAATCGAAATGTAAAAGTGCTGCAGAAATAATATCATTTCTCAAAGACAGCTCTGCCTCTTTCTCTGTGCCAGTACAAAAAGAGTCCCAAAAAGCAGAAGATGACACAAAGGCTATTACAGATAACAATTCTGCTGCTCTTTCAGAACCCTTTGCTTCTGTAAGCTCCCCGTCTGATAATAAGATTCCTGAAGATTTTTCTGAAAGAATACAGCCAGAACCACCTGGCATCAGGAAACCGGAATCTTCCAAAATAAACAACATAACAGGAACCGGCTCACCTGGTGAACAAAAAACAACAGTTGAGAAAAAGAAAGTATCGGCACAGACCATTATTGCCGATACATTTTCATCATTACCTGGCAGATTAAATGAGAAAATATCCGGCCAGAAAGGCCCCAATGAACTATCAGACAGCAATAAAGCCAGGCCTGTATCCGATCTGTACGATGCAATAGGTATAAATGACAGGTTTTTATTTATCAGGGAGATATTTGATGGAAACACAGACAGCTACAATAAGGCAATTGAACAGTTAAACAAGTCTGCCTGTCTCTCAGATGCAAAAGAAATAATTATGGGTTATGCCGGAAATATGGCAGAAAGTGAGGCTTCAAAACAATTATTCGAACTCATAAAACGAAAATTCCCCGGGCATGTCTAAGTTATTCCTTGTCCCTACTCCTGTCGGAAATCTCAATGACATAACTTTCAGGGCTCTTGAAATACTTGGGAGTGTTGATCTTATTCTTGCGGAAGACACCCGTCAGGCTCTAAAACTACTTAATCATTTCAATATCAGGGCAGCCCTCAGGTCACATCATATGTTCAACGAACACAAAAGTGTTGATTCGATATGTAAAAAACTGTTGGCAGGAGATAAGATAGCCTTGATATCTGATGCAGGAACACCGGGAATTTCTGATCCTGGCTATCTTCTGGTCAGGACCTGTCTGGAACAGGGTATCGAGATTGAAACGCTTCCGGGAGCAACAGCACTTATTCCTGCCCTTGTCAATTCCGGATTACCATGTGACAGATTCTGTTTTGAAGGTTTTCTGCCTGTTAAAAAAGGACGTAATAAACGACTTGTTTCTCTTGAAGATGAACCACGTACAATGATATTTTATGAATCCCCTTACCGGCTTATAAAAACCCTCAATGATATGGTCTCCCATTTCGGCTCCGGCAGAGAAGCATCTGTATCCAGAGAACTGAGCAAAATATATGAGGAGACTATAAGAGGAACCCTTTCATCACTTATAGATCATTTCAGTAATAACCCTGCCAAAGGAGAAATAGTTATCGTTGTAAAAGGCAGTGACCAAAAAACATAACTGCGCCGGGGCGAACCAGTTTTATGATATGAACCACACCTCACCGGATAAATCAAATAATTGTAATGAAAGCTAAAATTATTCTGGTAATTTTTTTTTCTTATTTGTCGTTTATTGCTGAATCGCAGGTTATCAGGGGCAGGATAAGCAATGAATCCGGTGATCCCGTACCTTATGCCACAGTTTATATTCATGAGCTCAGGCAGGGTACAACAACAAACGGGAAAGGCGATTATGAGATAAGGATTCCTGAAGGCCGGTACCGGATAAGCTACCAGTGTCTGGGCTATTCTCCTCTTACCTATGATATAATAGTGAATGCTAAACCGACCACAAAGGATGTTTCGCTCTCAATGCAATACTACCAGATACCCGAGGTAAAGATATTGGCTACAGGAGAAGATCCGGCTTACGGCATAATGAGAAAATCCATAGGAATGGCCCCTTATTATCTGAATAATACAGAGTATTATAAAGCCGAAGTTTATCTTAAGGGTAATCTGGTTTTCAAGAAAATCCCAAGGTTATTGCGCAAAAGGATATCCATCACAACAAACAGTGAAGAAAAGGACCGGGAGATAACCAGGCGTGTCTTGGAAGGTGATATTTTTATGCTGGAATCTTTTAATGAAGTTGAGTTTACTGCACCCGACAGTTATGTTCAAAAAGTCATTTCGGTCAACAGCACTTTTCCTGAAGAGGGTGAAAATATTTCTCCAATGGATTTTATCCAGGCCAGCTTTTATCAGCCATTACTGGCGGGCGTTGCTATTTCACCGCTTTCACCCCAGGCTTTTTCATATTACAGGTTTAGATATCTCGGCGCCACAACTCAGGGAAATATCACTCTGAACAAGATACAGGTCATTCCCAGAATGAAGAGCCAGCAGCTTTTTGAAGGAACAATTTATATTATTGAAAATCTCTGGTGCCTGCATAGTGTTGACCTTATTAATGATAATATTGCCGGCAGGATAAGCATTCAGCAGTTATATGTACCCGTTCAGGACGATATATGGTTGCCAGTCAGCCATAATTTTGTAATCAACATAGGTGTTTTGGGTGTAAGTGCCGATGCAGAATACCTTAGCTCAGTAAGGTACATTGAAGTCAGACCCAACCTGTTACTGAAAAAACCATCTTCTATAACAACTGATTCTTTCAAAAGGCATGCAGTAAGCAATGAAAAAAATATCTCCGATAAACAACAGAAAATTGAGGAGATACTTAAGGATGACGAAATGACTAACCGTGATATGATCAGACTTGCCCGGTTGATGAATAAAGAATCTGAGAAAGCCCAACCCGACAGCATACGCGAAAGCCTTGAAATTAAAAACAATACAGTGAGAACCATAGCGGAAGATGCCTATAACAGAGACAGTGCATACTGGGCTGAAATAAGACCAATACCTCTGTCAGAACCAGAGATAATAAGTGTTATGAAACGCGACAGCATTCTGATGGAAAAGAGCTCTGGCACGGATGAAACTGTTTTGCAAGACAATGATGATAAAAAGGAGCAGAATAAATTCTTTTCATTTTTAGGCAACCTTGCATTCGGACATACCTGGTCTGATACAACAAACTTCAGTTTTAATTACGGAGGCTTGCTGGATCCTGATAATTTCAGTTTCAGTACCGTTGACGGCTTTGTCCATGGTCTGGATTTCAGAATAAGTAAAAAATGGAAAGATGCATCACAGCTTACTATATCTCCCGAAATGAGTTATGCTTTCAGCAGGAGATCATTTATCTGGAGGGTGAACGGTAATTACCTCTTTGACAGAAAGAAGAACCAGCAATTTTTTTTCAATGCAGGAATGATAAGCAGGGATATAAGTGATGGTGGGAGCGTAAATAAACTGATAAACACATTGAGCTCCCTTTTAGCAGAGAATAATCTTCTTAAACTATATGGAAGTGATTACCTCACACTCGGGTACAGAACTACAGTAAGCAACGGCCTGACTATTGAGATAAACGGAGGATTGGATAACAGAAAGCTTCTTATTAACACCACTGATTTTTCTTTTATCAGCACTGATCAGGGTTATTCAGACAACAAACCTGAAAATCCTTACCTGGAGGAGGGAGCTGATCCTGTATACTCACTAAGAGATATGAAGCATTACCATTTTGGAACAGAAATCACTTATACTCCTCGACAACGTTACAGGATGAACAATGGGGTAAGGATACCACAGGGTTCTGACTGGCCGTCATTCAGGTTTTCATGGAAACACGGTATCAATGAACAGGATCCGTCATCCGGCACATACAGCCATTTCGACAAGATAAAACTCCTGGCATATAAAGAGAGTGACATAGGAGCTTTCAGCACTTTCAGGTGGAGAATAGAGACAGGGTTCTTTTTAAATAAGTCTCAGCTTAGCTATTACGATTTCTTTCATTTTAACACTCAGCCCTTGTTACTAACAATAAATGATTACCAGGATGCCTTCAGGCTTCCTCCTTTTTACTCACTCAGTACTCCCGATTTTTATGTTGAAGCCCACAGCCGGTATACAACACCGTATCTGATGCTCAAATATCTTCCGGGCCTCAGCAAAACTCTGATGAGGGAGAACCTCACTTTCTCCTATCTCGGATCGGATTATCACAGGAATTATATTGAGATAGGATACAGTGTAAGTGAAATATCCCTGATAGGTGAATTTGGTGTATATGCCGGATTAGAGAACCTCAGATACAAAAATATCGGAATAAGATTTATCCTGAAGATAAATTAAGTTATTCATTACATCACATGAAAGGGGGCTCATCATGGATATCGGTATCCTTATCGAAATTTGTCCCCGTATTTATTTTATCGTGATTCATTTTCGATCCGAAAGTAATACTCTGGCCAGGAACTGAATCTGTTATAGCATCAATATCGAACTCATCAATATCCACAAACTGTGCTCTCTCTTCCCTGAATTTAAGTCTGACATCATCCACGGGGCCATTTCTGTTCTTTGCAAGGATTATTTCAGCTATCCCCTTTGTTGACGATCCGTCTTCAAAAGTAATAATCCCGAATTTCTCCTGTCGGTGTATGAAAACGACCATGTCGGCATCCTGTTCAATAGCTCCTGATTCGCGCAGATCAGAAAGCAGTGGTCTTTTCGTCCCGCCTCTCATCTCCACTGATCTGTTCAACTGGGAAAGTGCAATTATCGGAACATTAAGTTCCTTGGCAATACTTTTCAGTGAACGTGAAATATTACTTACTTCCTGTTCCCTGCTTCCTGCATTATCAGGCCCCGACATAAGCTGCAGGTAATCAATAATAACAATGTCGAGCTTATGTTGTGCCATAAGCCGGCGGCATTTTGCCCTAAGCTCAAAGATAGAGATAGCCGGAGTATCATCGATAAATATATCAGCCTGTACCAGTTTCTTTATTCTGGTATCAAGTTGTTTCCACTCTTCTTCAGAAAGTCTTCCGTTTCTTATCTTTTCTCCTGATATATCTGTTTCTGCAATTATCAGACGGTTTACAAGCTGTATGGATGACATTTCACAGGAGAAAAGCACAACTTTCTTTCCATGATCCACTGCCATATTTCTAGCCATAGACAGAGCCAGGGCTGTTTTTCCCATAGAAGGTCTGGCGGCAATGATTATAAGTTCAGATTTCTGCCATCCGGAAGTTAGTCTGTCAAGTCTTGTAAATCCTGAAGGAATCCCTACCAGTGCATCTTCTCTCTTCCCAGCTTCTTCAATTTCCCTTATAGCTTCCTTTATAACCATATTAATGGGAGACACCTCCCTTTTGATATTACCTTCAGCTATCTGAAAGAGTTCATTTTCTGAATAATCAAGTAGATCGGTAACATCATATGAATCATCAAAGGAACGTGTCTGTATTTCTGTAGATACCCTGATCAGTTCACGTTGAATATATTTCTGTGCAACTATCCTCGCATGATATTCAACATTCGCAGCAGAAACAACCTTTGAAGTAAGCTGAGTCAGATATAAAGGGCCTCCCACGCTTTCAAGCTCGTTGTGTGACCGCAACTCCTCCGTTACAGTATAAAGGTCAACCGGATATTCCCGTGCCGACAGATCCAGCACTGCCTTAAATATTTTCCTGTGGGCATCCTTGTAAAAACTTTCGGGTTTTAAAATATCAATTATAGCTATAGCAGCCTCTTTCTCAAGCATTATTGCTCCCAGAACTGCCTCTTCCATATCGATAGCCTGTGGAGGTACCCGCCCCATGTCAGGTAATGCCACTACTGCCGGCCTGCCCGGTTTTAACTGCTTTGCCATTGATGTATATCGCTGATTTACAGGTGATTAATAATGTCGCCCAAGTATTTTGCGACTGCTTTCAAAGGTATAAATTACCCACAAAACCATACAATAAAACACTCTCTTTTATTACAAACAGCAGCATGTTGAAAACTTGTTGAAAAGCTAAAACCTCAATAAAAAACAAATAAATCCAAAGTGAATGATAATTTTGCATAAAAGACCGGAAGATGATAACGTTTCCAAAATCAAAAATTAATATGGGCTTAAGGGTGATCGGGAAGAGGCCTGACGGATACCATGATATTGAGACTATATTCTATCCGGTTGATTTCTGTGATGCTCTTGAATTTGTTGCAGTGAAAGACAGACTGAAGGATGATAGTATTACAGTGACTGGTGACAATCTGAATATCAGGCCGGAGAACAATCTGGTAATAAAAGCTTTCCGTAAGCTTCGGGAACATTTCGATCTGCCATTCTTTAAAATCCATCTGCATAAGGTCATTCCCAATGGTGCAGGGCTTGGAGGAGGGTCATCCGATGCAGCATGTGTTATAAGATCTGTAAACAAGTATTTCAAGCTCTCCATGGATAACATCATGATGAAGAATCTGGCAGGGGAAATTGGAAGCGATTGTCCTTTTTTCATCGATCCTGTTCCTTCTCTGGCCAGCGGAAGAGGTGAAATATTAAAACATGTTAATCCTGTACTATATGGTTTCCGTATAGTGTTGATTAATCCAAAAATACAAATAAGTACCCGTGAAGCATATCTGAACACCCCTCACTCCAAACCGGAAAAAAACCTGGAATATATTTACAACCAGGATATCACAGAGTGGAAAAACGATATGGTGAATGATTTTGAGGATTTTGTTTTCAGGGTACATCCACAAATAGAGGAATGTAAAAATATCTTATATAAAGCCGGAGCTCTTTTCAGTTCAATGTCAGGGAGCGGATCAACAGTTTATGGAATATTTGAAGGCAAACCTGTAATTCCCGGACAGATAAAACAATATGTGGTATACGAAGGTTTGCTTTGAGTATAAGGGCCTTTTTAGTATTTCACTTTTATTTCCCTGGCTGTCCTTTTTCCGGACAAATATGCGATCAGATATATTATTTCGGGGCCAACCGGTAGAGAATAAGAGCTATTACAAGATACAGGAGATTAGGTATCCACATGCCCAGCAAAGGACTGAGTCCTCCTTTTAAGGAGAACTGGGATGAAAACTGCTGGAAAAAAATATATGAAAAACTTAATGCCAGCCCAATACCAATATTCATCCCTATTCCTCCCCTTATTTTTTTCGAGGAAAGGGAAACACCTATAAGAGTAAGAATAAATACGGAGAAAGGATTGGCATATCGCCTGTGTTTCTCTATGAGAAAAACTTTAAGTTCCTCCGATCCCTGCAACCTCAGCAGTTCAATATAATCATTCAGCTCTTTATAAGTCATAGTATTCACAACACTTGGATCACGGGCAAAATCTCTTGGCTCAACTGTAAGAGCCGTATCAATCTTAGTACCCTTTGTGAGTATTTCACCTTCTTCATAAATATCTTTTATGACATAATTCAGAGCTGTCCATTTATGCGTAACTGTATCCCAGGTAACAGTTGGAGAAGATAATTTGGAAATCAGTCTTCCTTCATCATCAAATTTCTCAATTGTGAAATTGCGACCTCTCTGATAAACCGGACTAAATGATTCGATATATACATATACATTTTTCGCTGCCTGTCTGTGAATATTATCAACACTGGAGTGTCTGGCCCTGGACCGGTAATATTTATCCTCAAAATCAAGTCTTATCAGATTTGAATGAGGAATAATAAAGTTAGTGAGATAAAAAATCAGCATGGCAATAACCAAAGAAGCAAGAAAATATGGCCACATCATCCTCCTGAAGCTCATTCCGCTGTTGAGAATGGCAATTATTTCAGTATTGACAGCCATTTTTGAAGTAAAAAATATAACAGCAATGAAAACGAACAGAGGGGAATAAAGAGTAGCAAAATAAGGTATGTAGTTTGGATAATAGTCAAAGACTATGGCCTGCCATGGAGCTGCCTTTTCCATGAAATTATCGACCTTTTCTGTAAAATCAAAAACGACGGCAACAGTCATTATCAGTACCAGACTGAAAAAGAAGGTTCCCAGAAACTTTCTGATTATATATACATCGACAATTTTTGGCTTAAGAGATCTCAGAGTCTCTCCGAAAGCTTTTTTACTTTTGCCTCTTTCCATTTTCTGAATTTTCCTTCTTCTATCATTTTTCTGGCCTGACTAACCAGTTTAAGATAAAACGCCAGATTATGCAAACTGGATATCTGCGACCCCAGAATTTCTCCCGAAATAATGAGGTGTCTCAGATATGCCTTTGAATACCTGATGCTTACCTCCGATGGTCCCTCCGGATCTATCGGACTGAAATCATCAATCCATCTCCTGTTCTTGATATTTATTATGCCCTGTGATGTAAAAAGCATCCCATTGCGACCATTTCGCGTAGGCATAACACAATCAAACATATCAATACCTCTGTCAATAGCTTCCAGAATATTGACCGGAGTACCTACTCCCATAAGATATCTCGGTTTATCTTCGGGAAGGATTTCATTTACAACCTCAACAGTACGGTACATTTCTTCAGCAGGTTCTCCTACTGATAATCCGCCAATTGCATATCCTGCCATATCTGTTTCTGCAATACAGTGGGCAGATTCTCTCCTGAGGTCATCGAATGTTGATCCCTGAACAATAGGAAAAAGATATTGCTCTCTATCCCATAAGGGGCCGGTTACGAGAAACCTGTCGATAGCCCTTTTAAGCCATTGATGAGTAAGAGCCAGTGATTTTTTTGCATAACTGTAATCACAAGGAAAAGGTGTGCATTCATCAAGGACCATCATGATATCTGCTCCAATAATTCTTTGTATATCAACAGTGTTTTCGGGAGTAAAAATATGTTTTGATCCGTCGATATGAGACTTAAAGATAACACCTTCACCACTCAGCTTCCTGTTGCCGGATAAAGAGAATACCTGGTATCCTCCGCTGTCTGTCAGTAAAGGCCGCTCCCACGACATGAACCTGTGGAGGCCTCCTGCTTTCTTCAATATATCAGTACCTGGACGGAGGTACAGATGGTACGTATTTCCAAGTATAATTTTTGCATCAATATCACCATAAAGATCTCTTTGTAAAATGCCTTTTACCGTCCCTGTTGTTCCAACAGGCATGAAAATAGGTGTGGGAATATCTCCGTGTGGCGTCCTGAAAATACCTTTCCTCGCCCTCGTCTCTTTATCTCTGCATTGTATTTCAAACATATTACACTGGTTATACAGGCAGCACAAATGTATAATATCTGACGAGCCTGAAGAAATTCTAAAACTCTTTTTTGTTGAAAACTATCTTTTATGGTTACAATTATCTTAATTAATATTGAACTGTTTTTAAAGTCTAAAGATGCTAGCGGACAATACGTTTCTGGTTATATTATTTATATTATTCATTTTCACCACATTTACACAGCTGGTATACTACCTGCTATTCTATCTGGCTGTACCGGCACACAAGCATCCTGAAAATGATGAAAAAGGCATATCTGTATCTGTTATAATTTGTGCAAGAAATGAAGCTGAGAATCTTAAAAAATTCCTTCCTTCAGTTCTTGAACAGAAGTACCCCGACTATGAAGTGATAGTGGTTAACGATTGTTCAGAAGATAATTCTGATGAGATACTTGGAGAGTATAAAAACCGATACTCTCATCTAAAGATATCATCAGTTAACAAAGACCCCCGTTTTACACACAATAAAAAATTCGCTCAGTTCATTGGTATAAAGGCAGCCCGGAATAACATACTCCTTTTTACCGATGCTGATTGTCATCCCGTATCGGATAAATGGATACAAACAATGACTTCTCATTTTGATGAATCGACTGAGTTGGTATTAGGCTACGGAGGCTACAGCAAAAAAAAAGGACTGTTGAACAAATATGTCCGCTATGACACTTTTACCATTGCACTTCAATATCTTGGCATGGCTGTCAGAGGTATACCATATATGGGTGTCGGGAGAAACCTGGCTTATAAAAGATCTCTGTTCTTCAGAAAAAAAGGGTTTGGGAAATTCAATCACATAATGTCGGGAGACGATGACCTGTTTGTTAATACCAATTCACAGAGGTCTAACACAAGAGTGGAATTTCGTCCGGAAAGCCATGTTATATCTGTCCCCCCTCCTTCATTAAAATCATGGTTCAATCAAAAAAAGAGACATTTATCAACAGCTCCGTACTACAAAACAAGAGATAAAATACTCCTTATTACTGAGCCTCTATCCAGATTCTTTTTCTATGTATCATTTATTCTTCTTTTGGTACTGAACAATAGTTTTTGGCAATATGTTCTTATTATTTTTGGATTGAGACTACTGATACAGCTGATTACATTTTCACTGGGACAAAAAAAGCTTAATGAGTCAGGCATCTTATTCTTTTCTGTAATTTTTGATATATTTTCGCCTTTGATAAACGGAGTCATTCACACATGCAATACATTTACACGGGGAGGTAAACACAAATGGAAATAAACCAGGGACTTTCGGAAAAAGCGAAGGCTGACCTGTTGCTGGTTGCTGAAGCAAAAAAAGGAAATGAGAGGGCCTATGCCAGTCTGATGCATAAATACAGGGATTCAATATATTTCATGCTCCTTAAGATGGTAAATAACCCTGCCGATGCTGAGGATCTCACCATTGAGGCATTCGGGAAAGCCTTCCGCAGCATAGAATCATACACGCCACGCTTTGCATTCAGCACCTGGCTTTTCATGATTGCCACCAATAACTGTATTGATTTCATAAGGAAAAAACATTCTTCCCCTAACACCATTGATCATGGACATAACGGACTGGACACTCTTACCGTCAATATACAATCTGATCTTCCCGATCCCGAAGAGACACTGATAAATGACCAGAAGATAGCAACCCTCAGAAAGATAGTCAACCAGCTTAAATCACCATACCGCGAAATTATTGAGCTCAGATACTACAAGGAATATTCCTACGAGGAAATAGCTGCCGAACTAAAGATACCCATCGGGACTGTCAAGGCGCAGCTCTACCGTGCAAAAACATTACTGTACAATATTTTTGTCAAAACAGGTGATAAATAATGCCGGACACTGTCTTCAGATATTTCCCCTCTTTATCATCAGTTCAGAAAGAAAAAATATCTCAGCTAAAACCTCTTTACGAAGAATGGAACAATAAGATAAATGTTATATCCCGTAAGGATATGGACAATTTTTATCTTCATCATGTACTCCACTCTCTTTCAATAGCAAAAGTTATTTCTTTCAGACCCGGAACAAGAATACTTGATGTAGGAACCGGCGGAGGCTTCCCGGGAATTCCCCTTTCTATATTGTTTCCTGAATCTTCATTTTCATTACTTGATTCTATAGGAAAAAAAATTAAAGTGGTGAACAGTGTAGCAAAAGCACTTAATCTTGAAAATATCTTAACCCTAAATAAACGTGTTGAAGATGAAACAGAAAAATATGATTTCATCGTCAGCAGAGCTGTTACAGACTATCAGAAATTTCTGAAAATAACTGTGAAAAATATTTTTGAGGATTCTCATAATGAGTTATGTAATGGTATTTTTTATCTTAAGGGAGGTGATCCCGGCTATGATGCCAGTATTAAAACAGACAGATTAATAGTGTGGAATGTATCTGATTTCTTCGAAGAATCATTCTTTGAAACAAAAAAAATACTGTATTATCATGAACCAAAATAATTATAGTCAGAACTACAATAAAACAGAGTAAACTAATCCCGAATATTTCCCATTCTTTTTTTTAATATTTATAAAAAACACTATCTTTGCACACGCAAAATAAAAGGCAACTAATAATTAAAACATTATCCAGATGAAAAGGACATTTCAGCCATCGAGAAGAAAGAGAGCCAACAAACATGGTTTCAGAGAAAGGATGTCCACCCCTAACGGCAGGCGGGTACTTGGTTCACGCAGAGCCAAAGGAAGAAAAAAACTCACAGTCTCCTCTGAGCTTAGAGTTAAATAGTATCCAAAGAAGGTTTAATAATATAGGGGTGCCCCATATAAAGGGCGCCTTTTTTTGTTAATTTTGGTCTCTTCGAATCACAATATGAATATTTTACCCGACCATATCACCAATAAGGATATCCATAACATAGCCTCCAGGATTATCAAAGGATCAAGAATAACTACTGACGACGCTATGACACTCTATTCAGAGTGTGAATTGCCACTGCTGGGTATAATGGCAGGTATTATGAGGCGGCGTATCAATAATAATTATGTATGGTATAACAGAAATTTTCACCTGGAGCCTACTAATATCTGTATATATAACTGTAAGTTCTGCTCCTACAGGAGACGCTCAGGAGATCCTGATTCGTGGAATTACAGTCATGATGAAATGATGGAAATAGTCAGGAGGTTCGACAAGACTGACGTTACTGAAGTACATATTGTCGGTGGCGTTCATCCTTCTCATGATATTTACTGGTATGGCGGGCTGATAAAGAAAATAAAGCTTCACAGACCTTCTTTACACATAAAAGCTTTTTCGGCAGTAGAACTGGATTACATGATAAAAAAGGCCGGGTTATCACTTGAAGAAGGCCTTACTTACCTCAAGAAATGTGGCCTCGATTCAATTCCGGGCGGTGGTGCAGAAATATTTGATGAAAGTATCAGAGAAAAGATATGTCCTGAAAAAACCTCATCAGAGCGTTGGCTTCACATCCACGAGACATCACATAAACTGGGAATAACATCTAATGCTACAATGCTTTATGGGCATCTCGAGACTTACTTTCACAGGATCGACCATATGACACGGTTGCGTGATCTCCAGGATAAGACAAAGGGATTCAATGCTTTTATTCCTCTTAAATACAAAAAATCCAATAATAACATGGGTTATCTCGGAGAAGTGAGTATAATGGAAGACCTTCGTAATTATGCTGTATCCAGGATATTTCTTGACAATATACCTCACATAAAGGCATACTGGCCAATGACAGGAAAAGAGGTGGCACAACTCAGCCTTTTTTTCGGAACCGACGATCTTGACGGTACTATAGAAGATACTACCAGAATATATTCCATGGCCGGAGCTGAAGACCAGAACCCTGCTATGTCAGCAGGTGCTATCTGCAAACTCGTTGGTGACACAGGATATATACCCGTAGAAAGAGACTCCTTATACATAAAAAGATAATAATTTTATCCATACATTTGCGTTATCAATAATAGATTATTTAGCTCTATGAATCTGAAAGAATTCATTTTTAGTAAAATATTCCTTAAACATCTGGGACTGGCAATTGCACTTTTTACAGGTCTTATTTTACTTACACTTTTATCTCTTAATATTTACACCCGCCATGGTCAGTCGCGACCCGTTCCTGATTTCTTCGGACTAACCCTGGAACAAACGGACAGTCTGGCTCAGAAACATAAAATGAGGTACCATATTATTGATTCGGTTTTTACCTCACTGGTCCCTCGTGGTTGTATCGCTGAACAAAACCCAAAACCAGGGTTCCGGGTAAAAAAATGGCGTAATATCTCTCTTACAATTAATGCTTTCAGACCGGAAATGGTTGCAATGCCTGACCTCGTCGATCTGCCCCTTAATCAGGCAATGGCTATGATCCATAACTCAGGCCTTCAGATGGGAGAACTAAGCTATAAACCTGACATATCTGTCAATATGGTTCTTAATCAGAGACTCAACGGCAAAGATATTGCTGCAGGAGACTCCATCCATAAGGAGTCTGTTATTGACCTTGTTCTCGGCAAAGGTTTAAGTAATCAGAGAACCCTGGTCCCCGATCTTGTAGGGATGAATCTGGAATCAGCAAGAAACAATATATTAAGTTCATCTCTGAACCTGGGAACATATATATTTGACAATACAATAATTACTGCTGAAGACAGTACTGATGCTTTCGTATACCGCCAGAATCCTGAATACAACGAGGAAAATACCCTTCAACTGGGGTCATCAATATACCTGTGGCTTACGGTAGATTCACTCAAATTACCTGTTGATTCAACACTCCTGATGCTTTCTGACTCAATTCCCGTTCCGGTACCTGACGGGTCCGTTACGGATAACTAATCCGGATGTATAAAAAAACAGTATTATATATAATATTTATTCTCAGCATTACCAATAATGGATTGACCCAGGAAGTTGTTACCGGACTTCCCTCAAATCCTCTACTGAAAAATGGGCCGCCTGTTTCTGACAGTAAATCGGGTTCTAAAGGTATTCTGGAACTTCCCTTCTTTGATGATTTCTCAGGACAGGATATATTTCCTGACAACGAAAAATGGACTGATAATTATGTCTTTATCAATGATACTTACACAGAAAAACAAATAACCAAAGGGGTTGCTACTTTTGATGCACTTGATAATTACGGTCGACTATATGAAGATGCATCCTATATAAGCAGTGTTGCCGACCATTTATCATCACAGCCCATAAATCTTGAATATACCCCGGATGACAGTTTACGGCTCAGCTTCTTCTTTGAACCAGGAGGAACAGGAGACATGCCTGAAGAAAGGGACAGTCTTACCCTTCAGTTTTATGCTCCTGAAGAAGACAGATGGTACCCTGTATGGAAAACAAATAATATTGATATTGAGGGCTTCAGAGCTGTAAACATCAGAATAGATGATCCACGGTTTCTGAAAAACGGTTTCAGATTCAGGTTTGTTAATTATATCAGCCTCAGTGATTATCAGAATTATCCCTCTATGATAGGAAACTGTGACCATTGGAACATTGACTATATAATACTGGATAAAAACCGCACTGACAAGGATACTCTTTTGCCGGATGTAGCTTTCGTGTCACCTCTTCGTTCATTGTTATCAACACACGAATCAATTCCCTGGAAACAATTCGAACATATTTCTCTTCAGGAAATGGGAGCATTTATTCCTGTCCATTATAAAAACTACGATAATATTGTAAGGAATGTAACCCGCAATTTCCAGATATGGGATGTGTATGAAAATAAGCAGGTAAAGCTTTTTTCTGCCGGAGCTGTCAATATAGATCCTCTGGCTGGTGAGCAGTATAATGCCGATCTGATATATACCTATTCTTCAGACAACAAGGATTCTGCTCTTTTCAGGGTTAAAAGCTGGCTTGTGACAGATGAATTTGATCCCAAAACAAATGACACTCTTGTCTATTACCAGGTTTTCAATGATTATTTTGCATTCGATGACGGATCAGCAGAAGCAGGTTACGGGATAAATGGTCTTGGCTCCAGTAATGCCATGGTTGCCTGCAGGTTCAGATCATATATACAGGATTCACTACGGGCAGTCCGTATCTGTTTTAACGACAGTTATATGAATGCGAATCTAAGATCTTTTGACCTGATGGTATGGAATGATATCGGAGGGCTACCGGGCGAAGTACTCACATCAGTTGAAGATCTGATGGTACAACAGGGTAATTCAATAAACGGTTTCTATACATTTGTTCTTCCAAAACCTGTAATGGTTGAGGGATTGTTTTATGTTGGCTGGAAACAACGTTCAGAAGCTTTTCTCAATGCAGGTTTCGATATTAACACTCCGCATCAGGGCCGACAAATGTATTGGATCAATGGAATTTGGCATGAATCAGGTCAGAATGGAAGTCTGATGATACGACCTGTGACAGGCCCCCCTCTGGTCACATCAGTAAATGACATACCTTTTCACAGTACAAAACCACTGAGTTTCAGACCTAATCCTGCAAGAGATTACATTGTTTTCGATACCGAAAAGCTTCCTGTCGACGGGTTAACCTATGTTTCCTTTTTTGATCTCAGTGGCAAGAAGGTAAAGGAAGTTCTTTTCAGCGAAACAGTTGACATTTCATATCTCAAAACCGGGATATACATTATTGTTGCCAGCCGTCAGGGCCGTTCTCTGGGATATAATCGTCTTATAAAGATAAAATGAAGCACCAGGATGACTGAAGAAGAATTTTCTGAACAACAGGAGTTTTTTGAACATTACCGCTTTGAGGTTGAGCCCGGGCAATCATCTGTCAGAATTGACAGATATTTGTTTTCACGTCTCGATAATACTTCCCGGACGAGGTTACAGAATGCGGCAGAGGCAGGAAATATTCTTGTTAATACAAAACAGGTAAAATCAAACTACAGGGTAAAACCTTATGATACAATACAGATAGTCCTTCCAAACCCTCCGAGAGAAATTGAACTTATCCCTGAGAATATCCCCTTGAATATAGTTTATGAAGACGATGATCTTATTGTTGTCAACAAGGAAGCAGGGATGGTTGTACACCCCGCCTACGGTAATTACAGGGGAACACTTGTCAATGCTCTGATGTGGCATTTACAAGATAACCCCCTCTTCCTTTCCGGGAGTATCAGACCCGGACTTGTTCACCGTATCGACAAAAACACTTCGGGTATTCTTGTAATAGCCAAAACAGAACAGGCTCTGAATAATCTTTCAAGACAGTTTTACGAACGTTCTGCTGACAGGAGATATACGGCGATAGTCTGGGGTGTACCTGATCCTACTGAAGGAGTCATTACCGGTCATGTAGGAAGGAATATCCGTGACAGAAAGATTATGCAGGTTTTCCCTGATGGCAGTCAGGGTAAGAATGCTGTTTCTCATTACCAAGTAATAGAAAATCTGGGCTATATATCTGTTGTGGAATGTAAGCTTGAAACAGGCCGCACTCACCAGATAAGGGTTCATTTCAGCTATATTAAGCATCCCCTTTTCAATGATTCAGAGTATGGTGGAGATCAGATACTAAAGGGCACTACATTCAGCAAGTATCAGCAATTTGTGAAAAATTGTTTTAAAATACTTCCACGGCAGGCACTGCATGCCCGTTCTCTGGCTTTTAGCCATCCTGTTTCAGGTGAAAGGCTGTTCTTTGATTCTGAACTACCCTGTGATATGCAGAAGGTAATTGAAAAGTGGAGAACATATTCCAGGGGAATTAAAAGTTAAATAATAATCCTTTCATTTTTTTAAGCGCTCTCTAATACTGCGATTCTTTTCCTGCCTCTTACCCCTGATTTATTTTCCGGATTACCATGATCCGCTGGCTCCTCCTCCACCAAAACTACCACCACCAAATCCACCAAATCCACCGCTTCCACTACTTCCGCCTCCACGGGAGAAACCTCCCCAGCTGCCACTATGAGAACCTCTGCCGGAATTCATCATTGAGAGCAACATCCATAAAGGCAGTCCCTTATCGCTTATATGCCTCTGGTTCTTTCCTCCATTGCTGCGGAAAAACAACATCATGATGATAAAAACTATAAATATTATTACTGGCATAACGGGACTCATATCATCATCAGCCTTTTTCCCATATTCATCTGCTGAAAATTCTCCGCTGGCGAGGGCCATTAGGGTTGAAGTAGCCTGTTCAAGGCCTTCATAATACTCTCCATTTCTAAAGGCAGGTAATATTTCATAGTCAATTATCTGAGCGCAGGTTATATCGGGAATTGCTCCTTCAAGGCCATAACCCTGTTCAATAGCAACATACCCCGGAGAGTTTTCCGTCTTTGGCTTAACTAAGATAAGCATTCCGTTATTAAGCTCCTGTTGTCCAATGCCCCAGCTTTGAGCCAGTCTCTGTGCATAATCAGCCACATCATATCCCTGAAGGTCTTCAACTGTAACAATAGCTATCTGTGTAGATGTCGAGTCATTGAAAGCAACAAGCTTATTTTCAAGAGCCTGTACATCTCTGGCATCCAACATTCCTGCATAATCGTTTACCAGTCTGGGAGGGTAGGGTCTTGACGGCAGATCCTGAGCTGTAATAACTCCCGAAAGGAATAATAGCAGAAAAATTCGGAGCCATATACAATTTATTGCTCTTTTCATCATTATTCTACAGCGGTTTTGAAAGTGTCATCGAATGTAATATCATTCGGCAGCTCATTAATATCGTCCTTCTGCCTTGGGAAATATTCTTTAAGTTTTGTTCCTGTCATAAGGATCCCTTCTATAAGACCTTCGGTGAATTTATTTTCACTGAAGTTTTTCGCAAGAAGTTCTTTTATTTCATCCCAAAAACCCTCAGTGACCCTGGTATTTATACCTGCATCTGCTATGACTGCAAATTCCTGATTTTTAAGAGTAAGGTAAAAAAGCACTCCGTTTCTTTCAGCTGTCTTGTGCATCCCGATCTTTCTGAAGATCCATGCAGCTCTGTCAAGTACATCACCTTCCATATCGGTTTCAATATGAACTCGTACCTCTCCTGAAGTGTTTTCTTCGGCACTGATTATGGCATTCCTTATCAGTGCCTGTTGGTCTCTGGTAAAAAAAGTTGAAGCTTTCATTTAATCAGTCATCAATCACAGGTGTATCAGAATTGTACCTGAGGAGCTGTCTCTGCTCCTTCCATAGATTCGAAATAAGGTCTCTCGCTAAATCCTTTTATGCCGGCAATAATACTCTGTGGAAATTGCTTTATATAAGTATTGAATTCTCTGGCTTTCTCGTTGAAATTCCTTCTCTCTACAGATATTCTGTTCTCAGTTCCTTCCAGTTCAACCTGAAGATCTCTGAAATTCTGAGTTGCTTTTAGCTCCGGATATCTTTCCACTACAACCATTAGTCTGGACAGAGCAGAACTCACTTCACCCTGGGCAGCCTGGAATTCCTGCATATTTTCTGCTGTCATATTGGCCGGATCAAGCGTAACCTGAGTGGCTTTTGCCCTTGCTTCAATAACCTGGGTAAGAGTCTCCTGCTCAAAAGCAGCTGCTCCTTTGACAGTGTTTACAAAATTTGGGATAAGGTCAGCTCTCCTCTGATACTGAGTCTCAACATTACCCCATTGACTGACAACACCCTGTTCCAGTTCAACAATATGGTTATACACTTTTATCCCCCATGAGATAAATCCGAAAGCAACAATAGCAACGACAGCTATTATTATAATCCAGAGCAAACAACCTTTTTTCATTTCTTTATTTATTTTAATTTCCCTAAAGTTAATTAATATCCGTTAAATTATATTCTTTTGTAAATTGTATATTTTAGTTCTGTATTTACATATTATATCCGCATAAATTTAATAAGAATATCACAAATCTTATATGAGAACTGTTGCTGTTGTTGTGGGAGGAGATTCTCCTGAATATAATGTGTCGGTAAAAAGTGGCACAGAAGTATGTCAATATCTGTCTTTACGTTATAATGTATATTTAATAATTATCCGGGGATCGGACTGGTATTTTGAAGATAATAAGGGCAGATATCACAAAATAGACAAGAATGATTTTTCACTGATCATTGACGACAGGCGTATCCGTTTTGATGCTGTTTTTATTGCTATTCATGGTACTCCCGGAGAAAACGGAATGCTTCAGGGCTATTTTAATATGCTTGGAATACCATATACAGGTTGCAACATGTTCTGTTCAGCACTTACTTTTAATAAACAAGTCTGTAAATTTTTTCTGAAAGCCTATGACATACCGATGGCTGATTCAATAATTATCCGGAAAAATGAGAATCCGGATCTCACAGCTGTGATACAACAACTGGGTATGCCATGTTTTGTTAAGCCCAATGACAGTGGTTCCAGTTTCGGGGTAACAAAAGTTAAGACAAATGCCGGACTCATTCCGGCTATTGCCAATGCTTTCAATGAAAGTGATGAGGTAATGATAGAATCCTATATGAAAGGGATAGAAGTGGCGTGTGGAATTCTTAAGACACGGTCAGAAACTATTGTCTTACCTGTAACAGAAATAAAAAGTAAAAATGAGTTCTTCGACTATGAGGCAAAATACACACCCGGACGTTCAGACGAAATCACTCCGGCAGTAATACCGGATAAATTATCGGACTCAATACAACAGCTAAGTAAGAGAATCTGCCAACTACTTGACTGTAAGGGCATATTTCGAATAGACTTTATCGTTGTTGATGATCAGCCCTTATTCCTTGAGGTCAATACTGTCCCCGGAATGACAAAAGAGAGTATACTGCCAAAGCAAGTGCTGGCAGCAGGCATCTCTTTTGAAAATTTTTATTCAATGGCAGTGGAAGATCTGTTTGAATGAGTTCAATTATTTTCTCTTGCCATCCTGAGAGCAGTAGTAGTAGTATAATATTTCGTTATCATACCTTTTATCTCCCATTCAGGCAGCTTTCCGGCTTTAATGTATTCAAGAAATACTGATGTAACTTCTCCGAAATGTTCTTCGTGTGTAACCCTGTATTCCTGAGGTATATCTATTTTAATCACATTCTCTCCAGCCATTGTAGTCTCAAGACCATTATAGGGTAATGAAGCAAGGGTTGTCTCAAGTTTAGCCCTGAATGAATTTAACGATTCTCCTTTAATATTTTCGACATATAATGCAGGCACAAAGTTTTCTTTCATCCCCTGTCTTATAACCAGATCACATTTCGATCCGTGCATCACTGAATAATGAGTGTCACCACCTCCGGGAGGTGCTTCATAATTCCATGTCACCGACACTTTTGCCCATATTCCCTTGATCTGATAAATAATCTCACCGTTTGAATAAACATATAATTGTCCATTCTTAACATCTTTCTGCAGAAAATCCGGAAAATCATTTATTCCGGTTACTTTGGTGAATTCCTCTTTTGAAATCATTGTGGGCCATCTCTTAGCATCCGCTATTTCTACGTCAGAAGGATAAAGAAGCTGCCCGGGAAAACATTCCCATTGAATCAGGTCTACCAGATGGGTAGTCACATCTGCCATACCTTCTCCCTGTTGTTCCACATCGAAGAACCAGGCAGGTCGCTGTAAAGGAGTTCCGGATACTATTTTTGAAAAATGGTGAACACTTTCTTTGACAATAGCAGGGTCTTCTTTTGTTCCTGCTGACAGTTGTCCGAAAATCTCTTCTTTCTGCGACAATAGTTTCTGGAGTATGGTAGTAACCTCATAGCGCTCTGTCATAATATCATACAACAATATTCCCTTTTCCTCTGCAACACGAAAAGCTTCCTCCAAAGCCGGAAAATCATCCGGCGATATTATAACCGGTTTATCTGCCAAGACATTAAGCCCTGCATTAACCGACCGGCTGATATATTCTGCTTTTTTCCTGTTATTCCCTGAAAGAACAACCACATTACCCGCTTTTTCTTCGAGCATCTTTTCAAAGAAATCGTCTCCTGTATAAATTATTGTATTCCAGTTTGTCGGATTATCTGCACGATTATTATATGAATTAATCCGGTCAATATGTTGTAAATGATCCGGACCTTCCGGTGCATATAAGTGCACGGTTGGAGAGACCTGATCATACATAGTCTTTTGAACGAGAGCGGCATGAAAATGACCCGGGTCAACCGTGATAAGGTGTACCTGGTAGTTATTATCCATATTTTTTTCAGATTTTTTATCAGATTGTCTGCCGGATCCTCCTGATCCGCATGAAAAAAGTAAAAAAGACACAAGAATTACAAAGTAATATCTCATCATATTTTATATTTTTTTATCGTGATTATTAGTTCCCGGAATCATGAAGATCTTGACAAAAGGAATTAATAAATTCATATTAGTCCTGACTTATTGTTACTATAGGGGGAAAAGCAAAATCATTCCATAATCTTTCTGCAGTTGTTTTATCAATTTTACCATCATAAACCATCATTCTGTATTTCAGTCTGTAAAGATTTCCGGGGTGGAGCTGCCATTCTTTTAGTCTGATAGGAGTAAATTCAAAATACACATCTCCTCTCCCGTTTGAGTTTTCGGGCCACACTCTCATTGGTTCCGGGTGTTCTCTGTTAGCAGGGTGTGAGAAAAAAACTATTCCTGAATTACCTTTGTTTTCAAAACTGCCATTAATGTCAGTCCATCTTGATCTGGTACCATCTGCATTAACCCTTGTTTTTCCTTCGGAGGTAAGCACAGTACTGTTATCTTTCGTCCATTCCTCTGTAGCTCTGAATCCTATCCCTCCTCCATAACGATATGCTTCCATGATAACAGGAGATGATCCGGCTACCGACAAAAAGGTTGTCAGATCAACTATATATGCATCAAGTCCGGGCACCGGGTCAGTGTTCCATGCACGTACATCCCATACTTCATTCAGGGCAAGCTTCTCAGGGTCGGCTCCCTGGAAATCTATATGATCCTGCTTTATTGAAAAACCTCCGTAGACAGGACCATTGATTATTGAGTTAATACCTGCAAACTTCACGGTACCTTGTTTGCTGAAAAGATTCCAGAAGTCAGTAACATGATCATCAATTTTCGCTTTTGTCCATGGATTCCATATCCCAAAATGGTGATAATGGTCCGGAGCCCATATTCTTGTTAATACATTACCTGAAGGTGAAATCAACGGGTGTATAAAGCCGCTCCTTTTGAAAACTGTATCCACTCCTTCAGGCGGATAGAGGACTGAGGCCTGATAATGAAGTATTTCGGAGTTTTCTTTTTTAAGAATAATATTATCACCTGTAAATGTAGAAGTAATAATGTTTTCTACAGGTTCAGGTTCATTGCTAAAAAGAAAGAACTCTCTCTTACTGCCAGGTTCAGTAGTGCCGTCAAGTATTAACCATAACTGCGACACATATCCTGGTTCAATCTGAAATGATTTTTCTTCCATTTGTCCGTTTATCTTCTCAAATAAACGGAATGACAGGCTATCACTGGTGGTTATCCCTTCCATATTAACATAAACAGGAGTATTGATACGCTGTAACTCTCCTGCTTCGACATAAAAATGAAGTACCTGCTTTTTCTGGCAGATCAGTGAAACCGAAAAAAACAGAGAAAATGCAAATAGAAATAACTTCTTCATCTGGCATTATTTTGAATATGTTTTAACTGTCCGGATAAAAGCATTCAGATTGACATCTTTCACCTCTGGTGCCATACCACCTCCCACAGACCAGATAATGCGATCATGGTCAGGTATTTCGTCAAATGCTTTTTTAACAGCCTCTTCTACCTGTTGTGGCGTTCCGTTAGCAACAACATCCCGTGGAGGCACATTACCTACCAGAACTACTTCGGGGCCGGCCAGATCCCTTATCTCTTTCATAGTATGATTAAATGAAAAGTTGAACATATTCACTCCCATCTCTTTAAGATTGGCTGCAGTGATCAGGCCGTCGGCATCATTATGGAGGAATCTGGCTTTTGCGCCGGTACATGAAAATATTTTTTTAAAATACGGTATTACAAATTCACTGAATTCAACTTCACCTACGAACCCGATTAAATCGTCAAGTATCAGTACTCCGTCTATTGAAGGGAAACATTCTTTCTGCCAGCTAAGCCAGTCGCAGGTGAAATCACTTATTTTCTTTAACAGTTTATGTGAATTATCGGGATCCATGGCCAGCGCCATCATAAATTCAGTAGTACCCATAAGGAAACTTGCAATATTCAGGGGACCTCTTGCGATGGCAAATCTGACCTGATGATCAGCATCCTTTATGGCTTGTTCATTATTTCGCAGACGGCTTATCATAAAAGGCAATAATCCGTCAGTCTTCACATCAGGCTGGGGAACAGAATCTGTCTCATCTATTGATTCTATTATTTTATCTGCATGAGGGAGACTTTGTTCAAGAAAAACCATTCTTGACCCGAAAGCTGAAGGTTCTGTACACATCCCATATTCCGACCAGAATCCTGGCATAAACCAGGCATCGGGAAATGTATTGATCATTTTAAGATTAGCCTTAAGCCACAGGTCATCCGAAGCATAATAATCAACTGTTGAGATCCCATACCATCCGGGGATCCAGGGGCTGTCGACAATGAATCCGGAAGGCTGGTAGTTAAGTTTTTCACCGTCAATCATCCTGATAAGATCATCCCATGAAGAATTACGCATAAATATTTTTATTTTAAATTAAACAATCAGCAATACAGGTAATAAAATTGACAATTTAATTCGACAGAAAAAAATTTATTGTCACTATTTGGGTTTCAATGGAGACATAACTATTTGTCAGATCTGCAGTTTTATATTCTCCATCCGGTAACTATCCACCGGATCGCATGTACAGACAAGATTACGGTCGCCGTAGCTGTCATCAACCCTTCCCACGGGAGGCCAGAATTTATTCTCAAGGGTCCAGGGAGCAGGGAAAGCTGCTTTCTCTCTTGCATAAGCATGGTTCCATTCATCGGATGTTACCATTCTTGCGGTATGAGGAGCATTACGAAGAACATTATCTTCCCCGTCGGCTTTCCCTTCTTTTATTTCCTCTATCTCTGTCCTGATCGATTTCATGGCAGCTATAAACCTGTCGAGTTCTTTTAGTGATTCCGATTCTGTAGGTTCAACCATCAGAGTACCATGAACAGGGAAAGACAGGGTGGGAGCATGAAAACCATAGTCCATAAGTCTTTTTGCAATATCGGATTCATTAACCCCGGCTTCAGCTTTAAACTCTCTGCAGTCGAGTATCAGTTCATGAGCTACAAATCCTTTTTTACCTTTATAAAGAGTCTTGTAATGGTCTTTTAAAGAAGAAGATATATAGTTGGCATTCAGTATTGCATATATGGAAGCACGGGTCAGTCCTTCCCTGCCCATCATCATGACATAGGCATGTGATATTGTTAATATATGAGCGCTTCCGAAAGGTGCTGCGGCAACAGATCCTATGGCACGGGTACCTCCTGTTCTGACTAAAGGATGTGTTGGCATGAAGTCGGCGAGTTGGGAATTTGCCAGTACAGGCCCCATTCCCGGGCCTCCTCCTCCGTGAGGTATAGCGAAAGTCTTATGCAGGTTAAGATGACATATATCAGTGCCAATCCGTGCCGGACTGGTAAGGCCCGTCTGAGCATTCATATTGGCACCATCCATGTAAACCATGCCTCCATTCTCATGAATGATACTGGCCATTTCAACAACCTCTTCCTCAAAAACGCCATGTGTCGAAGGATAAGTTATCATAAAAGCAGCAAGAGTATCTTTGTTCTCTTCTGCTTTCTTTCTAAGATCGTTAACATTGATATTACCCGATTCGTCACAGTTGACAACAACAACATTCATCCCTGCCATCACAGCACTGGCAGGGTTTGTTCCATGAGCTGATGAGGGGATCAGTACAACATTCCTTTGTAGATTACCATTACTTTTGTGATATTCTCTTATTACCAATAATCCTGTATATTCACCTGCAGCTCCCGAATTAGGCTGAAAAGAAACAGAAGAAAAGCCTGTTATTGCTTTTAATGATTCGCCAAGTTCTTGCATCATTCTATAGTAACCATCTGCCTGGTAAACAGGAACAAAGGGATGAATATTAGCAAATTCAGGCCAGCTTAGTGCAAACATTGCTGTTGCCGGATTCAGTTTCATCGTACAGGAACCGAGAGGTATCATGCTGTGCGTTAAGGATATATCCTTTCTTTCAAGCATTTTTATATACCTCATCATTTCGGTTTCACTGTGATAGCTTGTAAATGCAGGTTTTTCAAGAAAAGCTGAAGTCCTGAGAAAACGCTTATCAATATCTGTTTCATCAAGGAATGAATCCGTATTCCTGGTTTTCTTACCACCGGCTCCTGCAAAAATATTTACGATATTATTTATATCCTGCAAAGAGGTGATTTCATCAGTGCTTATGCTAACAATATTTTTTTCGGGAAAGAAGAAATTGTAGCCTTTTGTTTCAGCATATGACATAAGTTTTATTGCGGGCAACATAGGCGGAAGTTCTATCCTTACAGTATCAAAGAAAGAAGTGTTTAATTGCCTTAATCCCATCTCCTTTAATGCATTATTGAGTGTACATGCCGATTTATGGATATGCATGGAGATTTTTTTCAAACCCTCTGGTCCGTGATACTGTGCATACATACCGCTCATTGTTGCAAGAAGAGCCTGTGCCGTACAAATATTCGAAGTTGCTTTTTCCCGCCTTATATGTTGCTCTCTTGTCTGGAGCGCCATTCTTAGCGCAGTATTTCCCTGTTTATCGACAGATACTCCTATGATTCTTCCGGGCATACTTCTTTTAAGTTCATCTTTCGTAGCGAAATAACCGGCATGAGGACCTCCGTAACTCATTGGCAAACCGAATCTTTGATTTGATCCCACAACAATATCTGCGCCCCATTCACCAGGAGGCCGGAGCAGTGCCAGGCTCATAAGGTCGGCTGCTACTGCCACAAGCATACCCGTACTGTGTGCTTTTGAAGTGAATTCCTCATAATCATTTATTCTTCCTGAAGCAGCAGGATATTGCAAAAATGCCCCAAAAAAACTCTTGTCTAAAACGACACTGTCATACTCACCCATTACCAGTTCTATTCCAAGTGCTTCAGCCCTGGTTGTCAGTACTGCTATAGTCTGGATAAATATATCTTTATCAACAAAAAATTTAACAGCACCTTCCTTAACAGCATTTCGCGACCTTGAGTTAAACATCATTATCATAGCTTCTGCTGCCGCTGTAGCTTCATCCAGAAGGGAAGCATTTGCTATCTGCATCCCTGTAAGTTCAACAATCATTGTCTGAAAATTAAGTAAAGCTTCCAGCCTGCCCTGGGATATTTCAGCCTGGTAAGGTGTATAAGAGGTATACCAGGAAGGGTTTTCAAGAACATTACGGATTATAACAGAAAGAGGAGCCACACCGTAATATCCCTGACCTATAAAAGATCTTAACACTTTGTTTTTTGAACCAAGAGACCTGATATGCTCCAGATATTCATATTCACTCATCGCAGGTCGAAGATCCGGAGGTTTATCAAGTCTGATATTTTC